>Ga0136614_10002886_pt1 | contig 10849 bp, 6 predicted proteins | sample AntDrymUQ2792106_2_FD_106643 | JGI IMG/M metagenome (GOLD analysis project Ga0136614, IMG submission 106643) | Polar desert sand microbial communities from Dry Valleys, Antarctica - metaG UQ279 (21.06) | ecosystem: Environmental > Terrestrial > Soil > Desert | place: Antarctica: Dry Valley... | reverse complement strand
CTAGCGCGTCACCGGATGGTGCGGCGTCAAGTTGACTTCGCACCCACTCTGGCGCGTTCAAGAACGTCGTCCGAGGCGCGTCGTCGATCAGCGCCTCTGCAGCGGTGCGATACGAGGCTCCGGACGCATGGCAGTTCGCAAGTACATCCAGCGCCTGTCCGGTCCCGGCGTCGAGTGACCAGAAGAGCGTTGGCCAGTCCATCGCTGCACGGCCTCTCGGGTACGTCGATAGCAGATCTGCCACCTCGGCTAGCGCCGCGGGACGCATATGTGGATCGGCGGCTAGCAGGTCGCTCTTAAACCCGTCGAAAGGCAGAGCTCGATACCGGTAATCGTCGGGCGAGTGTCTGATTCGTGCGATGACGTGGTTGAGGATCTGGCGCGGTTCGGCCGTCGCGCGTTCGGCCAAGGCATGCTCGTACCAGTACTCGACCTCTGGGCAGAGCCGGAGTCGGTCCAGAACCGGTTGCCACTCGTCCGCGGACATGTGCAGGTCTTTGCTCAGCACCATGCAGGCGTCTTCCGCCACTCGTGCATGGTTCAGGTTCGGCACCGCGAGGACGATCCGCCTGGCGAGGTCCTCGTCGTGGTCCGAAACGCGATGGGCTGTAAGAAGCATCGCCAGTACGACCGCTGGCTCGTCATCGGCAGCAAGAGACACGGCTAGGTCCGGTTCGGCTGCGTGGGGATCGCCGAACCATCTGACGCGCGAGATGTGATCGGCGGCGAGGAGGCGCAGGTTCGGATCGGGCGACGCAGTGAGACGCGCTAAGAGCTTGCGCACGGTTTCGGGATCGCTACTAAGTGTCTCGCTCAGCAGCATCCCGACACCCGCCGCGCTTGGGCGACGTGGCTCGGAGATCAGCAGTTCGCATGCCTCAAGTGCCCAGCTCTTATCCGCCGAAAGCGCGAACAACAGCGGCCCGACGTCGACGTGGTCGCTGGGACGTGCGCGTCGCAACCGCTGTACTGCTGCATCCACCGCGTCTAACAAAGCTCCCACGGACTTTTCGCGACGGCGCAAATCCTTGGCAACCCTGCGCATAGCTCGCCGCGAGTCACGCAGATCGCCGAAGCGCGCGAACGACTGCGAGAGAGCGTCCGTGAGCTCTTCCTCGGCGCTCGGCGGAAAGTCCCGTTGCAGCCGCCGGACTGCGGTCTTGACGCCACGGAGCGCACTGAACTTCGCGTGCCACTGTACGGCGTGATGTATCTCGCGAGCAACGAGCGCATCGGTGGACGTCTGCAGAATGGCGCGCATGTCTTTGAGGATCGCGAGTTGCTCGGGGATCCACTGCTTCAATGCCTCGGTAGGAACCGGGCGGCCGAAATAGCCGCTCGGCTGACGCATCATGTCGCCGAGCAACGCAGCAGCGGCTGGGCGCGTTCGCTTGCCTCCTTCGAGACACAGCCGGACGAGCAATGCCCGGAATCGGCTCCGCAGGTTTGAAGCCGCTTCTGCGCTTACGAAATAGGACCCGAGTCGGATCGCTGCGCGCCCCACGCTTTCGGTTGTTGTGCCTTCGCGCGTCGCGAGACCGCTCGCCATCTCAATCGGTAGTTGGCGGTGAGTCTCAGCTTCTGCAGGATCAGAGCTGAGGTTCTCGACGACCTCGAGTAGCGCCTCGGCGCAGTGCAGGGGGCGCCGGTAGTCGGCAAGCCGCTTGACTTCGCCAATCGGATCACCACCGGCACGAGACTGCTGGGCATCTACGTCGGCTCCGATTTCCCACAGGAGTCTGATCGCGGCGCCTGTCTGCTCAGGATCTAGACCGGCAGCGGCGAGCATTTGGACGAGAGGCCTTCGCGCATCAGCATCTGTGACAACGTGGTCGCCAAAGAGTTCTTCGTCGCGCGCCGGGTTGTCGAGCAGCCCCCGAGCCAAGCGGATGATCCACGGTGCTAGGTACGGAGCACTCCCAACCAGTGGCTCCAGCAACCTTTCGCGCTGCCAAGCCTCGCTGGACTTTACGCGTTCGCCCAAGCGCGCGCATGCGGCGTCGAGGACCCTCGGCTCACCGGCTCTCCCGAGCCGCCAATCAAGTGCTGCCAGGTTGACCATCAGCTGACCAAGCAACTCGAGCGGAGCGGTATCGACGAGCTCTTCAGCGCGTCCGTTGGGTTGACCGACGTCATCCACACACTGTCGATAGACGAGATAGTCCGCAAGCACTTCTGGCGCGACGCGCTGCCGATGTTTTGGTCCCCGAAGAAGGTCGGCTCGCTTCAGCGCCGCTAGAGCATCCGTGACGGCTGCCTCATCGTTGTCCGTCTGCTGCCCGATCCATCTTGAAATCAGTGGTGCCTGCGGATCTACTGGTTGGACCGCAGCCACGAGGCTCAGAACACCTGCGGCAGTGCCCGGATCGACACCCGGGTCCACACGGCCGAGCTGTTCCTCGCTATACCGAGCGAGTACTTCCCTGCGCATCGTCGGGCTTGCGATGAGCGTCTCGGCCTCGACACCACCTGCACTAATCACCTGTCCTGCTATGACGAGCAGCGCCGGGGAGTCATTCGTCGCCTTCGCCAGACGCGCGGCTAGCGGTTGATGCTCTTCATCCAAGGAGATCTCCGCCAACCCCTCAGCTGCTTCACTGTCAAGCGCTCGGAGCGGATCAAGCACGCGGATCGCGGATGGCAATAGACCACGCGCCGACAGGGCTGCTCGGAGTGACTCAACCCCCTGTGGCCGGGTTGCCAAAACGATCGTTTGCAGTTCGCTCTGGTCGAGCAGAGTCGAAAGGACTCCCGGGAGCTCCTGTCTCTGGTGAGCGTCGTCAATGAGCACGTCAAACTGGGCTAATGGCAACTCGGCGCCGAGCGTGGCGCCGACGTCGACACCCTCACGCAGGACCAAAATTCGACGCTTCGGGACGCTCTCTGCAAGAGCGCGCAGCAGGCGCGTTTTTCCGATGCCGCCGCGGCCAACCAAGAAGACGCACAGCACGTCATTGTCTTCGAGACAGTCACGAAGGCTGGTCAACTCGTCGATCCGGTTTTGAAGCGGCTGGCTCGTAGGCAGGAAGCGCGGGTCCCCGTCCGTCCGAGCGAACCACGTGATTGCAGGCGCGATCGTCAGTGCTGCGTTGGGCCCGAGCGCACGGGGGGGGCGCCGTTCTGCCTCACCAAGGTGATCCTCGACAAGCCATCGCGCGGCCTCGCGCGGCAGTTCGCGGACCTTGCTCGACAGCTGCTCAATATCCCAGCCCGTGAACTTCGGCGCGGCCCTGATTGCCTTGCGCGCCGGGGCGGTCATCGGGCACGTTGTCCAGATCCAATGCTCGTCCCCGTCGTACTTGGTGTCTTCGATCGTCTTGTCCGCCTGCGACTTCCCGAACTTCGCCACCCGCCGGCACTGGATCGTGCGGACTCGCCCACACTCCAGGTCGGCGTGAATATCGATGCCGTCCTGATCGTCGCCCTGCACGCCGTACAAGTGCGCATCACGTACGTCGGGCAACAGCTTCGTCAAGTCCAGACAGAACCGCTCGAACCTCTTCCACGCCAGCTCGGGATCGTTGAGGTTGAGCAGCGGATCAACGGGCTTGCCGGCCACGGCCTTCCACCATAGAAGACACACGCCCTAGCCGACGAGCTGAAACTCACGACGCCGCCACCCAGCATCGGTCAGGACTGCTGCGTCGAGTGCCACGTGTTGGCGTCGCGGCTATCAAAGAGTCGCGCCTCTGGCGCCCCTGCCCCCGAGGGGAAACGGCATCACCGCCCGGGCGCCCTCGGGCTCCCGCTCTGAGGCAGACCCGGCAACTACGGCGACAGGGGCACGATAAGCCCACTCTTGAGCTGAATCAGACCGGGGATGAAGATTCTCGTTTGCCGTTCGGCCACCGCCCAAGGATCCCTCAGGGCGACGATGACTAATGCCGTCATAGTGGTCATGCTCAAGCGCGTGCCGACGTTCGGACTGAGCTCGAGGCTGGCCGGGGCCGTGTGGCTGATCAGCGTCGCCTGCGTTGGCGGGTTGATCTACGGCCTGTACTGCATGGATGGGTTCGGCTCGAACCTGCTGGCCGAGGCGGTGGGCATCGGCCTCGGCATTCCGGTGGCGCTGGCCTTCCTCAACCGCCTCTACGAGGCGCAGCGACGCAGCCAATGGGAGGCTGTCAGCAATCAGGTCGGCCGAAGCGTCTCGACCATCGCACACGAGACAACCTTCGCGATCTGGTCGCGCCTGCCCCGTGAGGCGCGTCGCACGCCAAGAACCCGGTCCTGATCCCGGCCGGCGGCCTGCCCGACGTCATTGGCAGTCTGGCCAACGCGTGTCATCACGCCGCGAAGCTGCCGTCCGAGTCCGACGCCGCGTCGAAGGGCTACACGGCGGTCGAGCCGGCCTTGAACTACCTGTCCGGCGTGCTCGCTCCGCGCGTGGCCATCGCCGGCGTCGACCTCGATCTGCTGGCAGGGATGGCCGACGTCGAGGAGGCCGGCCGGGGGTGGGCGTACGCCGTCGGCCTGGCGGCAAACGGCGACTTACCCCACGAACAGGTTTGGTCCAACGCCGGCGACCTGGCCACCGCGATGGCCGAGGTCGCCCGCCACGTCAACCGGTTTCCCGACGGACCGCTGCAGCTTCACGACTGAGCAGCGGCTAGCGCTCGGCCTCGCCGACCGTCTCGGCGAACTCGTAGGCGGCCTCCATCAGCAGGTCGTCGATCAGGTCGAGGACATCGCTGCGGGCGGCCGCGGTCTCGGCCTGGGCGTAGGCGCGCAGCAGGAGCGCGCCGACCTCGCGGGCGTCGGCGGCAGCGTGGGTAGCGATGCTGGCCATCTGCTCCTTGTAGACGTCGATGAAGCGCCGGGCCGTGGCCAGGATCAGATCGTCGGTGCGGTCCGTCGCATGTTCGAGGGTGATCAGCAGCTGTGTGTCGGCCTGCTCGAAAGCGGCCGAGGCGATGAGCGCCTCGATGATCTCCCGGTGGGGCTGAAGCGGACGGTCACACAGGGCGCCAGCGACCTCCGCCGCTTGCTCGCGCACGTCGTCATCGTCGTCCTCGAAGAGCGCCGTCAGTGCGGCACCCGCGCGTTGTGACTCGGCCGTGATCGGCAGGCGGTGCGCGCAGATCGTCGCCGCCCCCTCGCGGACCTTGGCCACCGTGGACTGCAAGGCCGCGTCGAGCAGGGCCGGCAGCCCGAGCTCCAGTCCGGCGTATGCGGCCAGTCGCCCCCCGGCCCGTTGAGCCTCGTCAAGCGGCGAGGCCATCATGCGCTCGATGACCGGCCCGACAATGGTGTCGTCAGCGATGCCGAGGTAGATGACGAGCTCCTCCATCAGACGCGTGCCGAGCAGCTCATCGGGCGCATCGATGAGGGCCGGGAAGGCGGCAGCGACCTCGTTGCGGGCGTGGCGCAAGCCAGCGGTCAAGACGTGGGCGACACACGAGCGAACGGCCAGGCTGGGATCGGCGGCCAGCTCGGCGAAGTGCGGCGCGACCAGGGCCGTACGGCCGCCATTCGGGTCATGGACCAGCAGGTCGCCCAACGTGATAGCCGCTGAGCCGCGCGCAGTGCTCATCCCGTTGCTGAACGGGTCGCCCTTGTAGTAGCGATCTCCGCCCCAGGCCTCGCGCTGCCAGGCCTCGTGAGAGGGATCGGCCGAGCGGCGGGCGATGTCGACCACGAGCGCGATGACGTCCTCTGGCAGATCCGCATCCAGCAACTGGTGCAGGGCATCGGGCAGCGCTCGATCGTGATCGCCACCCCCGAGCGAGGCGACGTGGCTCATGACCTCGAAAACCAGCTCGGGCTCGATGTCCTGGGCCTCGCGCAGGCCATAGAGGACAGCGTTGAGGTAGGCCGGGTGCGATTCGTCGTCCAACCTGAGGGCAAGGCGTGCGAAGCGCTCGGGGTCGGCGACCGTCTCGGCCTGCAGCATGCGGGCCAGCTCGTTGGCCCCGCCGGTGAAGCGCCCCCAGTCCCGAGCCTCGCCGTCGTGCTTGGCGATGGCCCTCAACCACTGCTCATCGCCCATCTTCCTCGCGGCGGAGTCCGGGATCGGCGAGGAGATGGTGCCGGTCATGATCCCCGTCGGCGGCTGGGGTGCTTCGCCGAAGACGCGGCGCAGCTCGCGCAGGCGGCCGCGAGCAGGCTCGGACAGGCGGTCCTCGGGCAGCGCCGAGAGCATCGTGAACGAGCCGTGACCGAAGGGCCGTGACTCAAACTCGGGCCGGAACGCGATGAAGACATCCTCCAGGGTTCGGCGCTGCACTTCGGATAGGTGCGGCCCGATGGACACGACCAGCTCGCGCGCGCTCCAGTAGCGGTTGCAGGTGTAGCCGCACAGAAGGCGGTGATCGCCCCCGGTGAACAGCTCGAAGGCGCGGCCGACGTAGGCGACGCCGTCGACGGCCATGGCCTCATACAGCAGCCACTGCGCGGCATCGTGGTCGTCTGCCGCGAGCGCGTCGAGCAGCCGCGCGACCCGCTCGTGCTCGCCAGCGGCGATCAACGCGCGCAGGGCGGCGCGTGCGCCGTAGAGGAGGGCGTCGTCGACGTCGTGGTGGCGGTTGTTGTAGACGCGGTAGCCGAAGTGCTTGTCGCGCCTGGGATGCTGCTCGCCGCCGCTCGTCGCCGCCATCGCGTCAAGCAGGAAGGGCAGCACGAACTCCGCAAACGGCCCGGGAGCCTTCTCGGACGCGGCAGAGATGAGCTCCTCGATGCCGTGGTCGCGGCCATCGAGCGCCGCGACCTTGCCGTCTGGGCCGAGGACCAGGGCATCGGTGCGCTCGACGAACCAGGCCTTCAGCAACTCAACCGCCCACTCGGGCTGGTCCTCGCCGAGACCATGGGCGCTCATGAAGAGGTTGTGCACAGCCTGGTCAAAGACGCCGCGTCGGACCGCGTGCAGGAGGAGCTCGACGAAGGCCCGAGAGGTTTCCAGGTCGACGTAGAAGGCGACAGTCCGCAGCACCCATCGTAGGTGTCGCTCGGCTCAAGATCGCGGAAGATCTCGGTCACCCGATCGGGCCGGTCACGAGCGACCGAGATCATCACCTCGGCAGCGCGGCCGAGGTGCTCCTCGTCGCGACCAAGCCAGTCGGTGATGACGCCCTCGGCGTCGAGCCGATCGAACCAAGCCGACGTTCGCAGCATCTGATAGATGCGGTCGACGTAACTGGGATCGGCCGCAAGGACGCGCTCGACGAGCTGCCACTCGGCCCGGCTCGGATTCTCGATGGCCCGCAGCAGGGCCAGGACGACCTCCTTGATGTGAAAGCGGATGGCGTGATCGCCCAGCAGCCCCTCGACCTCGGCCACAAACCGGGCGGGCTGACCGGCGCGCAGGTGAATCAGGACCTGACGGACCTGTGCGCGCCGGAAGAGCTCCTGCTCGCCATCGAGCAGGAAGGCGACGAGCGTCTGATCGCGAGCCAGCCAGCGGCGGGCGAAGGCATAGTCGAAGAACGCCTCGTGGAAGAACGAGTAGCCCTCCGTCCGCTCGACCAGGACATGCTCAGACTCAAGCACGCGGGCATCGGCGGCGTAGCCGGCAACCTCAACCACAGCCTCGGGCGCGTAGAGGCGCTGGTGGGAGCTCATGTCCTCGACAACGACACCGACCGTCTCGTCAAAGCGGACGGTCTGCTCGCGGCGGGCCTGACTCAGGTCGCGCTTGCGCTCATAGAAGGAGTCCATAAGACCCTTGGCCGTCGAGAAGCCAAAAGCCGTCGGCTGATCGGCGATGGCCGCCAGCAGTACCAGATGGAGCGGGACCTTCAGCAGCTCGCGCTGGGTCTTGCTCAGCGAGGCCGAGGCGAGCCCCATCGCCTCGACGGCGACCTCAACCTGCGCATCGGTCAGCGGCGCGATGGAGAGCCGGTCGGCTGGCCCGTCATCGGAAACCAGGCGCTGCAGGCGAGGGTCGTTGTCAATGTCGAATTGCCGGCATGCCAGCAAGACCCGCATGGCCGGGAAGGCACTGGCCTCCTCGACGAGGTCGGCGATCGGGTCAAAGCGTTCGGTCAGTCGGCCCGAGGCCAGGCTCAGCGCGTCGAGCTGATCGACAACGAGCAGGCAGTCTTGGCCCTTGGCGACGGCGGCCAAGGCCGCGACGGGGGAGCCGTCGAGCCCCAGCGAGACCCCAAGGTCATGCGTCGACGCGAGCGAGCCGACGCCGTCGACGCGCATAGCGGCCACCGGCCAGCTGTTGAGTAGTTCCCTTACGGCCTGGTAGAGCACCGCGCTCTTACCGTGACCGGCGGCGCCGGCCACGAGCAGGACCTTGCTCTGGCCCGAGCCCAGCTGCTCAGCGACTTGGACAGCCTCCTCGCGCGGGATCTCGGGATTCAGAAGCTCGCGCTCGATGCTGCGCGTCCACGCGGCCAAGGTCTCGGCCACCTCGGCCGACGCCTCGGGACTGACGACCATCCCGCCGGCGGTCAGCTCATATTCGGCCAGGCCGTCGGTAATCGCCTGCGCGTCAAGCGTCCGGCCGAGCTGCTCGGAGGCCAGGTCAGCGAGGGACGCCGCAGCCACCGGGCCCGGGGCGCCGCCGAGCAACAGCTCGGCCATGACGGAATTGGTGGAGCGCAGGTGGCGCTCGCTGGGCCACTCGACGAAGACCTTTTGCAGGACCTCGAAAGCCTGCTGCGGTCCGCCCCACCGGTCAACCAGAACGGCGAACTTCGCGTGGAGCTCCTTGCTTAGCGAGTTGCGAAAGACATCTACGTCGTCGCTGCGCCGTGCCTGGTCTGAGAGCTCGTCGAGATCGCGGGCCGGCACGAGCGAGACAAACCAGAAGCGCCGGCCCGCGCGGACCTGGGCCGCGGCTGCGTCCAACACTCCCTCGTTACCAAGCTCGCGCAGGCTCCAGCCGTTGCGATTGCCGCGCTGGCGCTTAACCTGGTGCGAGTCGGCCTGGCCGTCGTTGCCGACGACGATGAACTCGATCCCCTCGCCAAGCTCCAGCCGCTCCTCGACGACGATGCTCTGGGCGCGACCGGCGAGAACGTCGAGCATGCAGCGCACCGTCCAGCGGGCCTCGTAGCGGCCTCCGAACTTGTCTGCTTCACCTCCCGCCCGCGGGCTCACGTCGTTGACCATGGCACGCAGTGTCCGATGCCGCGCAACGTCGCGTTCTGAGGTCACTGCCAAATGCGCCTCCTGAGCCTCCCTTGGCGACGGATTGACGCCTGGTCCGCTTCCGCTTTCCACGCGCGACGGAGCAGGCCCACGCGCCACCGGCCCGGAGTGCTGCTCTACGCGTGGGAGGAGCGCTCAGCCTCTCACCGCGATCCGCAGAGCGCCACGCGTGGAGGATGCGAGCGCTCTCAACCACACATCGGCCGGCCGAGGGGCGCGGGTCATGCCTAGCGATCGGAGACCGCCTTGTGGAGTCCGGCCGCAGTGCGTGTCTGCTCGATGACATCGTGCATTGCACGGAAACTCAGCGCCGGCGCCTCCAACCAGACGGCTTCGGCCGCGCGCCTGACAGCGTCCGCGACATCGTTGCGGTCACAGACGTAGATCACGCCCGCCAGAGTGCCGGCGTCGCTGGTGTGCTGCTCGTACATCCTCAAGATGCCGACCAGGCGGGCGCGGACCTTGCGCTGCAGCTCGACCTCGATCGCCACCGGCCCTGACGCGATCTCCACTCCGAGATCCGGGCGGTGCGTCACTCGCGCCGTGCCGCGACGGTCGCGGTAGCTGACGTCGTATCGCCACCACTCATCCTCGGCGATCTCGCGTTCGCTCCACCACGCGTGGCCGCGAACGTCGAGCCACGCGCTGACCCACGCGCACGCGCAGTGGTGCGCCCACGTCGTCGGCGCGACCGCTTGCCGCGCCCTCGTCGCCGGGCAGCCGGCCATCATCGCGCCCTTGGCCGTGATCACCATCAGCGATCCGTCACCTCTCGTCATCGGCACCGTTCGCACGAGCCCCGCGGCTACGAGGCGGCGAGCGTGGTCATACGCCACCGCTCGACCCCAGCCCATGACGAGGCACCACGGCTCAAGCGGCGCTGCGCCCACTCGCGCCAACCACGCCAGGCCCGCGATCGACCTGCGCCCTGGAGCGATCGATGCGCGGCTCACGGCTCCCCACTCCCGCCCGACGTGATCGCCGCACCGGCCAGGTTGCGTTGGCCTCGCCATCGCCCGAGCTCGACGGCGCTCTGATCTGCCGTTGTTCCGGAATCAGAGTAGGCCGCCGATTCCACTTCGATCTCTCCCCGACCCCCGCCGGACCCGTGCCCGCGTCCCCAGAGCCGACTGCTTCCGGCCCCGGGTTGCCCCTGCTGATGCTCAGCCACCCCCAAGGACTGCATGGCCACCATCACGGAACTCGTGGAGGGAGGGTGGTCATGCAGACCGCCGGGGACAAAGGCGTGCATTTGCAGGGGCAACCCGGGGCCAACCCCGGAAAGACATTCCGGGGTTCCGTCCGGGGTTTCGTCCGGGGCACAACAGCGCTACCGCCAGCCCGACGAGCCGCCAGGCCGATCACTGAGACGCCTCCGAGCCATTGGAGCGCCGCGGAGCACGCCCGACTCGCAACCCCTCGATCGCGTCAGCGACGTCGGAGCGCACGAACCTGCGGTGCCGGCCGAGCTTGATGCTCGGCAGCACGCCGCGCCGCGCGTAGTCGCTGACCGTCGAGCTTGGGATGTGCAGCAGCTCGGCGACCTCGTCGGCCGTCAGCAGCTCATCGAGCCGGCTCATGGCGAGCCTCTAAATGCCTGCCGTGCCGCGGCCGCTGAAAAGGTCCCCACACCTATTAACCGATCTCGCCCCCGCAAACGGGACAAAACTTGCTTCGCGCCGGGTGATGCAACGGAAGTTGCAAGCGGGTTGGTTGCCCGCGCTTCCGAACCGGGGACGCCCGCAACCGG
>Ga0136614_10002885_pt1 | contig 10851 bp, 10 predicted proteins | sample AntDrymUQ2792106_2_FD_106643 | JGI IMG/M metagenome (GOLD analysis project Ga0136614, IMG submission 106643) | Polar desert sand microbial communities from Dry Valleys, Antarctica - metaG UQ279 (21.06) | ecosystem: Environmental > Terrestrial > Soil > Desert | place: Antarctica: Dry Valley... | reverse complement strand
TCGCGGCCGCCGGGGTCTCGATCATTACCCCTGTCTCGACCTCACCGACCCTCTTGCCTTCGGATTCGAGCTCCCTACGGCATTCTTGCAGCATTGCCTTCGCAGCCTCTAACTCTCGGACATCGGCGACCATCGGGAACATAACCTTCAGGTGGCCGTTGGCTGCGGCGCGCAGGATCGCACGCAGCTGCGGCTTGAAGAGGTGCGGTGTGTCCAGGCTCATCCTTATGCCGCGCCAACCGAGGAAGGGGTTCTCTTCGTGTGCCTGGCCCACGCCGGGCAGGTCTTTGTCGCCCCCCACATCCAGAGTACGAACGATGACGGGCTTCTCGCCGAATGTTCGGGCGACGGCACTGTAGGCCTCGTACTGCTCATCCTCGGAAGGCAGGTCGTCCCGCTCCATGAACAAGAACTCGGTGCGGAAGAGCCCGACGCCTTCAGCGCCCCACTGTAGAGCGTCCTCAGCCTCCGACGCCGAGCCAAGGTTCGCAGCGACCTCGATGCGCCGGCCTTCGCTGGTAATGGCCTCGACATGACGGTATTCCTCGAGGACCGCCCTTTCCTCAGCCAGCGCCACCGACTTCTTCTGGAACTCTGCGACCGTATCCTCGTCAGGGTCCGCGATAGCGTATCCCTCGCTACCGTCGAGGGCCACGTCCTCTGCGTCCAGGGCTCCCTCCAGGGCTGCCCCCACACCGACGACGGCGGGGATACCCATGGAGCGCGCCATGATCGAGACGTGCGAAGTCCTCGACCCCTCGGCGGTGACGAACCCCAGCGCCATTCCCTCTTTGATGCGCGCCGTATCCGAAGGCGCGAGGCTGCGTGCCAACACGACGGAGGGCGTCTCCAGGGTCTTGAAGGCTGATGCGCCACGGCCCATCAGCTCGGCAGAGATCTGGCCCGTCACGTCACGCACGTCGTCGGCCCTGGCGGCCATGTACTGATCCTTCGACGCGAGCTCTGCGGCGTACTCCTCACCGACGGCGAGCACCGCTGCTTCGGGACTCTCCAGGGTCCCTATACGCTCCTCGACGGCCGAGGCCAGTTCGGGGTCCTCCGCCATCTCAACGTGGAACTCGAAGATGCAGGCTTCTTCCTCGCTTCCCGAAGCACGGAGCCTTTCACCGGTCTCCGAAAGCCTGCCTGCCACGGCCCGGACAGCGTCCCTGAACCTTTGCAGCTCGGACTCGACCTCGCTCTGCGTTATCCGCCTTCTTTCGGGCTCGGGCGTGCCTGTAGCCGGCACGAACGCAGGGCCGACGGCCACCCCTTCCGACGCCCCTATGCCGGTCAGCTTCACGAGCTTCGTCCAGATCTAGTGTTCGTCCGCGGAGATGAGCTCTGCCAGGGTCTCCACGGCCTGTTCGGCGTCCTCGCCCTCCGCGCGGATGGTGATCTTCTCGCCCTTTCTGGCAAGGCCGGTTATCTTAAGGACGCTCTTGGCATTTACCTCCCGATCTCCCTTGACGATAACGACCTGCGAGGAGAACCTCTTCGCCGCCTTGATGAACTGCGCTGCCGGCCGGCCGTGGATCCCTTCTTCAGGACCGACCGTCGTCTCTCTCTCCGCCATAGGACACTCCTCTCACGCCCGCGCATTCTTCGGGGACCTGGCACCCTTACCCAATGATACTCCTACTCGCCTTTGAGGGCGGCTATGACCCCGGCCGCCGCCGAGGCCATGAGCCGCGCGTCAGAAGAGATGGTGACGAACTGGAAACCCTTCTGGGCCATGCGCGAGGCGTACTCGGGAGAGCCTGTGAAGATACCGGTGGTGAGACCGTGCTCTCGCCCGGCGGCCAGGATTCTTTCGATAGCCTCGACCACCTCTGGTTCGCCGCGGTCCATGCCCGGTCCATGCCCGAGACTCTGGCCAAGGTCCGAGGGCCCGACGAAGATCGCATCCAGGCCCTGTACGCTGAGTATCTCCTCCAGGTTATCCAGTGCTCCTTGCGTCTCGATCATGGCCATAGTCACGACGGTCTCGTTCGCGTGGTCGGTGTAGTCCTCTCCACCGTAGAGGGTTGCCCTGTATGGGCCGTAGCTGCGGTATCCCTCAGGGGGGTAGCGGCAGGCGCCGACGAAGGCCTCCGCTTCCTCACGGGTGTTGATCATCGGGCAGATCACAGCGTAGCACCCCGCGTCGAGCACACGCATAATGAGACCGGGATCATTCCAGGGCACCCGGACGACGGGCACGGTGTCCGTCGTCGAGATAGCCTGCAGCATCGGGACGAGGCTTGCGTAGTCCACGGGCCCGTGCTGCATGTCTATGGTCAGGCTGTCCCATCCCGCGTGAGCCATCACCTCGGCGGAGAAGGAGCTCGGTACGTGCAGCCACCCGTTCACAACGGTTCCGCCTTCGCGCCAGATCTTCCTCAGACGGTTCTCCCTCACCTTTGACCTCCTCCTGCGGCGGGAAGCGTCACCCGGGCCGTCGGTCGGGCAAGGGATCGAGGTTCGATGCAAGAAGCTTCTCCGCCTCCCCGGGGAGGCGGGGACCCCACCAGTAGCTGCCCTGCCCGACGTCGCATCCCAGCTTGCGAAGCTCCTCGAATTCCTCGTGGGTCTCCACGCCCTCGGCGACCACCTCGATGCCCAGGACATGCCCGAGATCGACCACCGCCCGCACGATAGCCAGATTCTTGTGATCCGTGGCCAGATTCCCCACGAGCACGCGGTCCAGCTTCAGCTGGTCCACGGGCAGGTACCCAAGGTACGACAGTGAGGAGTATCCCACCCCGAAATCGTCTATGGCTAGCCGCACCCCGAGCTCCTTGAGACGACGGAGCGTCACTGCGCTGGATTCCCCCTCCTCCACCAGGACGCTCTCTGTGATCTCCAGGGTAAGGCTCCCCGGATCCAGGGCGGCCTGCCCTAGGGCGTCCTCGACCTCGCCGACGAGCTCAGGGTAGCGCAGCTGGCGAGCGGAGAGGTTCACGGCTATTGCCAGCGGGACGTCCCTGGGGTGGCGTTCCTGCCACTCCTTGGCACGCCGGCAGGCCTCGTTCAGGACCCACCGCCCCATCGGGACGATGAGCCCCGTTCGCTCAGCCTCGGAGATGAATCCCGAAGGGGCAAGCAGGCCGCGCTCCGGATGGGCCCACCTAAGCAGTGCCTCCATCCCCACGATCGCGCCGTTGGGTATCGAGACCATCGGCTGGTAGAAGACGGGCAACTGCTCCTGCGGAGCCTCCAACGTCCGTCTGAGGTCGCCCTCCAGCTCCAGGCGGCCTCTGGCTCGCTCATACATATCCGGGTCGAACACCCTGTAAGTCCCGCCCTCCTCCTTGGCCCTGTACATTGCCGTGTCGGCGTCCCTGAGAAGGTCCTCCGGCGTCTTCGTCCTGGCATCGCCCAGGCTGATGCCTATGCTGGACGAGGCGAACAGCTCTCTGTCCTCCAAATGGAACGGTCTTGCGAGTTCTTCAATGATCCTCCTGGCCACCCGCACTGCCACTTCAGGGCCTTCGACGTCCTCGATGAGCACGACGAACTCGTCGCCTCCAAAGCGAGCCAGGCTATCCTCCGGCCGCAGGCAGCGCTCGAGGCGCTGGGCGACGAGTGTGAGGAGCAAGTCCCCCGCCTCGTGGCCCAATGAGTCGTTTATGATCTTGAACTCGTCGAGGTCCGTGAACAATACCGCCACCTTCCGGTCTGTCCTGCGCCTGGTGCGATCAAGGGCCTGCCTCAGGCGGTCAACGAAGAGCTGGCGGTTCGGGAGGTCGGTCAGGTAGTCGTGTAGGGCCCGATGCTCGAGCCGCTCCTCCAGGGCCTTGCGCTCGGTGAGGTCGTAGAAGACCCCTTGCCAGTAGAGTGGTTCGCCGTCTTCGTCCTTTAGCAGTACCGCCTCCTCACGGACCCACACCACCGACCCATCCCTGGCCAGTAGACGGTACTCCTCGCTGAAGGACTCCTCGCCCCCCGCCTCGAAGCGCTCGTCAGCGGCCAGTATCCTCTCCCGATCGCCGGGGTGTAGGCACTCGGGCCACAGCCTTTGGGTCTGCCACTCCTCGGGGGTGTATCCGAGCATCCGCTCTATCTGGGGGCTGGTGTAGAGGGACGTGTCCGGGGCGTCTACAGGGTCTATGTAGGTGACGGCGGGTATCTGTTCCACCAGGGTACGGTAGCGTTCCTCAGCCTCCGTGAGACGCTCTTCGGCCTCCTTGCGCCTCGTGATGTCCCTGGAGTTGACCACGTATGCGCCCACGCCCGGTTCCTCGATCAGGTTCGTGCCCACCGACTCCAGCCAGTGCCAAGTGCCGTCCTTGTGGCGAAAGCGGTACTCCGCCGAAGGTACTCGCCCCGGGTCCTTCACGACCTCGGCGAAGGCCATCTGGATCCTCTGCAGGTCGTCAGGGTGCACGTAGTCGAAGGCGTTCTTCCCGATGAGTTCCTCCGAGAAGTAGCCGAGCATCCTCTCTATGGCGGGGCTCTGGTAGCGGACGATGCCGGTGGCCTCCATCAGCGTGACGAGGTCCGAGGAGTTCTGGGTAAGGGCACGGTAGCGTCCCTCGCTGAAGCGCAACCGGGCGTAGAGGCGGGCCCGGCTAACGGCCACACCCACGAGCTCGCACACGGCCACAAGCACCCTCAGGTCGTTATGCGTCAGCTTCACCCCGCCCATGCTCTGTGCGCTGAGGAAGCCCACGGTCTCGCCCCCATCGAAGAGCGGGACGCAGATCTCGGAGGTCACATCCTCCATAGCCCCCAGAGAGCCAGGGTCGGTGTTCACGTCCCCCACGAGCACGGGACCTCCGGTGCTGACGGCACGCCCGAAGACGCCCTCCGTCAGGGAGGTCCGCCCGATCACCTCGTGGTATCCGACCTGGTGCTGGAGCACCAGTTCCTCGCCTTCGAGCAGGTAGGCGCTCAGCCGGGTGTAGCCGTAGGTCTCGGCTATGGCCTCCACCACCCTGGAGAGGACGCCTGGCACCTCCAGCTCAGGTACCACGGCGGAGCGAACCCGGTGGAGGAGAGCCAGTTCCCTCGACTGGCTGCGGATGCGCTCCTCGGCCTCCTTGCGTTCGGTGACGGCCTTCATAGGCTCTGTGGAGTTTTCGCCGAATTCGCGCAACCACCGGTCGTCTTCCCCGGGCGCACCGTTAGCATGCGTGGGATTTTCTTCGCCGTGAGGGTCACCATTCGGTTGGCTGTTGGGATCCGACTTCAAAGGCTCCAAGTTACAGTCTTTCCGGCCACTCACCAGGACAGAACCTGAATTATACCGGAGGCGGTTGCTACTCGGCCATCCGCTCTTGCAAGCTGCCTATTGCGAACACCATTGACAAGCGCATCACTCCGGTACAAAAAACTCTCCCGTTGCGTACCACCATAGGGCATCGAGCACGAAGAACGTCCCCACCAGCAACACGACGCCCGTGACCAGACGAACGATCCACGGGCTTATCCTTGCCCAAAAGGTGCGGACCCAGATCACTACCCGCTCGTTCTCGCCGCTCAGCGCGAACGCGAGCACCAACACCAGCGGGATGTGGCTAACCAGTGTCCACGTCGAGTGGGCGGCGACGACCGTCCAGAAGAGATCTGCCCGTCCGGCGATCACCACGAGCGAGATGAAGGTAGGGTCGGCGATCGCCGCGAGCGCGAAGAGCATCCCCGCACCGGCCAGGGAGATCATGCCGAGACCGCGTGGGGCGCCAGGCTTTGGCGGATCCTGGCCCGGCCTCCGAGTTCGCACGATACCCCACGTCAGCAGTCCCACACCCAAGGCGATCTGTATGAGGGCCGCCACCCGGTCTTCTGTGGGGTTGTGGGGAAGAAGCATGCCCCAGTCGATACCGGAGATTCGCGGGCCGACTATGAGCGAGAGTGCCGAACCGAACGCGACGGTGCCGAGGATGCAGAAACATCCGAAAGCCACGAGGGCGCGAAGGCGTGCCCCAGCACCGAGGGCTCCGGCGGCGACGAGTGCCCCCGTGACGTCGAGGCTGGCCAACCCGAGGGCGAACGCGGTGAGCAGGAGTTTGATCACCCACCAATGGTACTCTCTTCACAGGCACGGCCCCGCCAGGGAGCGAGATGACCTGCCCGTAAACCCCGGACTCGAACCGCTGTTCCGCTCATTACGAGTCTGATTCTGCGTGTGCTAGCCTGCACTGGTGCGTCTGGTATACACATCATTCTACACTTCGTGCCCAACGACCTCCTCCACTTGCTTTAGCTGCACGTTCGAGGGGATCATCGCCAATGCACGATCGCGCAACCGGCAAAGGAGTGGGTTCTCGAGCTGGCCGATCCGGCCGATGCGCCGCGATTGCTTCACGATCTTCGCCGTCCTCGCCGCGCGCAGCCTCTCGTAGCGCCTCAGGGCATCAGGGATGCTTTCGCGGCCAGCTTCGTCAGGCTCCCGGAGGCATCGTGCCAGCACCACCGCATCTTCTATTGCCTGGCAGGCGCCCTGCCCGAGATTGGGAGTCATCGGGTGGGCGGCGTCGCCCAGCAAGGTTATCCTCCCCTGCCCCCAGCGTCCCACCAGGGGCTCGCGGTCGTAGAGGTCGTCGCGGCGTATGGCCTCTCTGGCGGTGGCTTCGATGAGCTCCGGGACGGGACGGTGCCATTCCCTGAAGAGCGTGAGAAGAGTTGCCCTGGCCCCTCCGGGACCGCCGTCCTTTCCTCTCTCCGGGGCGTTTCTGGTGGCGAACCAGTAGACCCTACCTTTGCCTATGTGGGCGCACCCGAACCTCTGACCTCGTCCCCAAGACTCGAAACCTGAACCCCAAGCCAAGAGGTCCTGTCCGGATTTCGCCACCGCCCGCCACGCCGTGTAGCCGGCGTAGCGGGGCGCTGCGGGGCCGAACAGCCTGGCCCGGATCTTCGAGCGGAGGCCGTCGGCGCCTACGAGGAGGTCGACGCGCTCCTCAGAACCGCCGGAGAGGAGGACAGTCACGCCGGCCCCGTCCTGCTCGAATCCTTGCACCTCGAAGCCGAGGCGCAGCGGTTCCTCGCCCAGCTCTCGCAAGAGTAACGCTTGTAGGTCCGCCCGATGTACGGCCGCGCTCTCTGCTCCGACCCTACGCTCGATCTCGCTCGCCGGGATGCTCGCGAGCACCTCACCGCGCCACGAGCGTATTTCGCCGGCCGAGGCCGGCGTGCCCAGGTTGCCGACCGCCTCGGCGAGACCCAGTTTCCCAAGCGCCTTCTGTGCGTTGGCGGCGAGCAGCAACCCGGCGCCGATCTCCTCGAGCTCGGCCGCACGCTCGAGTACGACGACCTCGAAGCCCGCCATTCGAAGCGCTATCGCGGCGGTAAGCCCGCCGATGCCCCCGCCCACCACCGCGACCCTGGTGGATCTCTTCATTCTACGGCGGTGGTCGTGATCACTATCATGTGGAGAACCCTCAATTTGCACAGCCTACGCCCCGAGGAGCTATGCGCGAACCTCCTGTTTCTAAGAACCGGTTTCGACGCACGCAGGCTTTTCGTCCTCAGACTCTGAACCTGCACCGGTCAGGAATTCGGACCGATCCCGGGGGTGGCGGCTCACGTCGTTCTGAGCTGCAGCGACCCGAGCCTCACACCGGCGCGGATTCTCAAGGCGGGGCCATTCCCACTCAGGGCGACTTCAGTCAAGAAGGCGCCCTCCCTCTTCGTGAAACCGTCGCCCACATCCACGCTGCCCAGGGTAGTCTCGGCGACCACCCTCGTCGCGGTGGAGGACGGAACGGACACCACCACCGCTGAGAGCCCCGTCTCTATGCTCACCTCGGCATCCCGCGAAAGTGCACCGCCGAAGTCGAGTTCGTAGCTGGCCGCCCCTCCGGAGAGACGCATCTCGGAGAAGTTGGCGTTGGCGAGGTTTTCGAGCCCTATTCCGGCGGCCCCGCTGGAGATCTCCAGCAGTTCCATGGGCTCTGGGTTGGGCACCGAAAAGCCTAGCTCGAGTTTGCCTGCACCCTGCCTGACCATCAACCGGCTCAGGGGAATCCCCCCGAGGTCCAGTTCGAAGTCGCTGGCGCCGGTCTCGATCGTCAGGGCGAAGGGTCTTTGCTTGCCGAACTCGATATCGTAGCGGGGTACGCCTCCGAAGACGCCAGGGATCCGTTCGAGGGAGGGCTCCGTTTCGGTGATCGTCACGCTAGCCTCTTCTTCCAGGATCCTCAGGGGTCTTCTATCGGTCGGGTCGTTGTAGGTGCCTGCTACCCACTCCTCACCCTCGCCTGGCCTGGCTGTAAATCGGCAGGCTCCGAGGGCTATCCGCAAGTGCGGGTTGCCCAAAGAGGGATATGCAACGTGCATCGGCGTCTCTCCCATGCGAATCCTCCTTTTCTAAGACTTCATGAACGTAGCGGGAACGGAGGCGGCGTCAGACTACCTCCAGGTTGATCTCCCCGACCCCGCCTTGGACCTCGACATTCACGGTGACCTCGGAGTTACCATAGGCATCGTTCACGTACGAGTCGCCCTCTTTATCGAGCCCCTCGGCGTTGATCTTACCAATACCACCCTCGGCCCTCACCCTCACGCCGATCTCGCTGGGTAGCATAATCGTTGCCTCGCCGACCCCGCCCTGTATGCTGGCGGCGAGATCCTGTTCGTAATCACCCGTGAGATCCACCATCGTCTGGCCTGCTCCTATCTTCAGGTCGAGCCCCGTCAGGGTGAGGCTATCCAGGCCCAGATTGCTCTCCCCTGCGCCCATCTCCACTTGGAGGTCGGTCGGCACCTCGTCGTTGAAGCGCAGATCCCACTCGTTGCGGGCATCGCCGCCGAGGCGGACGCCCTGGCCGCTACCTTGCTCGACGCTCAGATTGCCCGTGTCGCCGTCCACCTCGTAGCTCACGTCGGGTTTCCAGTCGGCCACATTGTAGGCGAAGTCTGCCTCCATGAGCGCGTCGGCCCCGCCGGTCACGTTTAGCTCGCCTGCGCCCATCCTCAGGTCGGCGCCGACGGACCGGACGTCCTTTAGATCCACCACCTGCGACTCACGCTGCATCTCCCCTACCCCCTGCGTCCCGCAAGAACCCACAAAGAGCGCCGCAACTACCAACAGGAGCACCGAGAAGGTGACCGCCTTGTCCGTATCGCTAAGGTTCGTGAACATGCCTCAAACCTCCTCGTATCGCACCCGTGGTTGGCCTGCCCCCGCCGAAGGCTGCCGCAAGAGGTTCGGCCCGAACACGAACGCCAGGACTATCGCTGCCGCACCGTACACAGCGGCCAGCAGCCAGTACTCCCTCGCGGAGTCCACACCGCCGAGGAAGAGGCCATGGGAGAGGTTGATGGCGCCGTGCATCAGGGTGGCGATGAGCGCGCATGCTGGCCCGCGGTGCGGGCCTGGACGAAGACCTCTTGTTTCTCCTGTGCAAGACGTATAGAACCGCCGCGTTCAATATCACAAAGCCCACGAGTTGGGAAGGCAGCAAGGTCAGCCCGCCCAACATGTCCCCGAAGTAGAAGCTCCACGCGAGCTTCACCAACACTATGTCGTTGATGAGCACCAACCCGTAGACGACAGACCGCTTCCAGAAAACCACGGCCAACGCCACGAGACTGCCCGGCACGAGCAAACCCAGCAGAATCTTCGTGGTCGTCCACTCTCCGGCGAGGTATTCCCTCTCCATCGCCAGGAACTCGATCGCTTTGGGATCCGGTCTCGCAGGCGCCGGGAACCAGAACATGCTCGTCGCCAGCGCCACGAGGGTGAGCACGATGCTGAAGAGGCTGCGCTTGTAGGCGAAGTAACAGAACGGCAGCAAAAACAGGACCCTTATATACCAGCTCATGACGTTATGGTGACGCTCCCACGCGCCGAGCTCGTCGAGGGTGCCCATGGCGGCCATGCCCGCCACGGTGAGCAGAACCAGCGCCAACGTCCCTACCGACAGAATTATGTCTGTTCTTCCAACGTGAAACCACCGGCGAATACCGAAAGCCGCCGGAACAAGGTCTGCTCCTTGTCCGGGAGCAGCTCGTGGCTCCAGTCCATAGTCGCGTGCAGCGTCCTGTGGCGGGGCATCGCCGTCCTGCTGCCGGCGGAGAGCAGCCCGAAGCTGTGGTCTAGCCGATGCGCGATCTGCTCTACCGGCAATACCTTCGCCCTTGCCGCCGCCAGCTCAATAACCAGAGGGATGCCGTCCAACCGGTAGCAGCCCTGGGCCACATCCGGCGCGTTTTGCTCGGTAAGTGCGAAGTCTGGCTTGACCGCCTCCGCGCGCTCGACGAAGAGGCGAGCCGCCTCGTACTGAGGCAGGCTCTCGACGGCCGGCAGACGCCTAAGGTCGGGAAGAGCGAGAGAGGGAACGAGCCAGCGATCTCACCGGTGATGCCCAAAGCTTTTCTGCTAGTACTCAGGATACGCAGCTCCGGGCACGAACACAGCAGCGTTTCGGCCAGGCCGGCACATGCTTCGATCAGGTGCTCGCAATTGTCCAACACCAGCAACATCTTCTTGTAACGGAGATAGTTCGAGAGGGTTTCGGTCAGCGAGCAGCCGGGCTGCTCGCGAGCGTCTAAGACGGAAGCCACCGCCTGGGACACTAGAGAAGGATCCGCCAACGGCGCCAGAGTCACCAACCACACGCCATCCACGAAACGTTCCACCAGCTCGCTTGCCGCCGCCAAGGCCAATCGTGTCTTGCCGCAACCGCCCGATCCAGTGAGCGTCAGCAAGCGGGTGTCCTCCAGCAACCGCTTTACCTCGGCCAACTCCTTCTCCCGTCCTACGAAGCTGCTCAGCTCCAAAGGCAGGTTGTTGGTCAGGCTCGCCACCTGATGCCCGCCGGAAACAGCGACCAATCGGCCGCGATCGCTTCCTCGGGCTTCACGAGGTGGATGCGTTGCGTCGGACATCGGACTTTGCTCCCAACGTGTCTTGCCGCTCGTCCG
>Ga0136614_10002884_pt1 | contig 10851 bp, 10 predicted proteins | sample AntDrymUQ2792106_2_FD_106643 | JGI IMG/M metagenome (GOLD analysis project Ga0136614, IMG submission 106643) | Polar desert sand microbial communities from Dry Valleys, Antarctica - metaG UQ279 (21.06) | ecosystem: Environmental > Terrestrial > Soil > Desert | place: Antarctica: Dry Valley... | reverse complement strand
AGTTGTGGTACCAAAGCGCAAGTTCCAGCCGGGCATTGTCGGTGGGCACCGTGATGTCTTGGTACAGCACGTTGGAGCTGGGGTTGGTCTGGTCGGCGACGGCCTGGAACCGCCCCTGGGGCACGGGCCGAAGCGGTAACCCGCTGACGGGTCCGGTGTCCGACCGCGTGGCGAACCAGCCGGCTTGCGAGCCTGGGATCGGGGTGGTCGTCGACGTGCTCCACCCGATGAGCCGGAGTTCGAATCCCCCGTTGCGGACGACGTTGGTATCGGCAGCGGCGGCCCCTGCGGGCAGGACGAGTGCTAAGACGATCGTGACAGCGGTGAGCAGGACACCTCTGCCGCGGCTGACTGCATGCATGTTTCCCCCAGAGGATCTAAGCGGACCCACGCACGGTCGCACGCAGGCAAAGCCGGTCCGGCTGCGGCGCGCGCCGTGCCAGCGAGCACCGCTGCAGCCGGCATTTTTTACCCTCGCCGCGACAATCCGCAAGAGAACCGATCGGCGGCAGGTTCTGGGCCGGCGAGGAATTCCGCCGCGAAGTTGCACATATATTGCACGCGGGCCTGACAAGCGGCCCCTGATCCTGCGTTTCCGCAGGTCAGGGGCCGGTTTCGTCCGTGGGCGCTACTGGGATCGAACCAGTGACCTCTTCGGTGTGAACGAAGCGCTCTACCGCTGAGCCAAGCGCCCGGGACCCGGGCAACCTTACCGGGACGGGCTCACCGCCACAGCGGCACCCAGTCCGGAATCCAGTCCGGGACACCGGTCAGGTGCAACGTGATGACGAGGACGCCGTACACGAACGCGGCCGTGGCCAGCCCGATCAGAACGCGAACCCAGACCGGTTGCCGGGTCACCCAGTCCGTCCACGACTTCACCCGCTTCTTGGTGAACTCCAACAGCCGCTCGGCCCAGGTGAACTCGGTCGCCAGGACGAACAGACCGCCGATCACGACCAGCCAACCCGGACCGGGCAACGGAATGGCTGCCACACCACCGATCAGGATGACGAAACCGACGACTCCGACCCCGATGCGGTAGGCGGAGTTCAGCGCGGCGTTGGCGGCCACGCGTTGACGCCAAGCGGTATCGGTGACCCGCTCACGAAGGCTGTGGACTTCGTCACCAGCCGAAGCGGGTTTCCGCCCTTTGGGTGTGTCGCGCTCGGTCGAGGTCATCGACTCAGCAGTCTGCCCTAGTCCAAGCCCGGGGGCAGGCAATGGCCTAGCCGGTGGCGACCATCGGCAGCGTCGGAGCATCTGGTGCTTGACGGCCGGACTCGAGCGTCACGGCGTAGCCGTTGAACGTGTCGAGTCCAGCGACAGTTGATCCCACGGTGCGCATGTCCAATTCGGCGTCGACGACGTCGAAGGTACCCAGAGCCTGCGGTTGTTCGCCGGCTTCCCGGAGTCCCCACAGCACATAGATCTCAGCATCGGTGTCATTGACCGGAAGCCCGTTGGTCAGGACCATCGCCTGAGTGGACCCCATGACCAGCGTGGCCACCGACTGGCCGTCACCGTCATGCAACGGCTTCATATTAACCTCGCCCGCAGCGGCCAGGTTCTGCAGAATCTCGCCCCGCTCGGCGGCGACGGAAGAGGCGGTGTCCCGATCGGCCTGCAGGGTGACGTTCCAGATCCCGAGGCCGGCGATCAACAACACCGCAGCGGCAGCGGCAGCCCACGTCGCGATCTTCGACCACCTCGACCGGGCCGCCAGCTCCGACCTGGATCGGCGCTGCCTCGACCGCTGACCAGCAGCGGTGAAATCGACCAGCTGCCCGCCCGATGCCGACTCGGGGCGCGGCAGCGGGAATGCCTCGACGTCGCGTGGGGTCTTGCTGATCTCGGCCAGCAGACGGGAGCGCAAGGCGGGGGACGGAGATTCCAGCGGCATCTGTTCCACCAATGCACTGAGTACCCGCCCACTGTCCTGAACGGAGGCCTGGCAACGCTCACAGCCACGAAAGTGAGTCGAGAATCGATTCTCGTCATCAGGCTCGAGCGCGCGCAGCGCCCAGCCGACCGCGAGTTCGTCCCACTCCACGTGTGCCGTGTCGTTACGTTCCGGGCCGGTCATGCCTGCAGGCCTCCTGCCGCTGGTAGGTCACCGAGCGTGCTGCCCAGGACTTGGCGTAACCGACGCATGCCGGCGAGCATGCGGGTCTTCACCGTGCCGAGTGGCGCACCCGTCAAGGCGGCCACTTCGCGCTGTGTATAGCCGCCGAAGTAGGCCAGCGTCAGCGCTTCGCGCTGGACCGCCGGCAATTCAGACAGGGCGCTGCGGACGTCTACGCCGACCAGCCGCTCCAACGCCTTCTCGGCAGGGTCCTCCCCCATCATGGCGGGGGGGTCGAGTTCGGCAAGCCGGTCCCGACGGCGACGCTGGGACTCCTCGCGCCGGACTGCATCGACGCTGCGGTGATGGGCCAGGGACAGGAGCCAGCTGGCAAAGCCACCCTTGGCCGGGTCGAACTTGGTCGGATTACGCCACAGGGCGAGGAACACCTCTTGGGTCGTGTCCTCAGCCAGGACATGGTCGCCCAGGATGCGCAGGGAGAGAGTGAACACCTGCCGGTGGTAGCGGTCATAGATCTGGGCAAGCGCATCGGACTCGCCCGAGGCGAGCCGAGCAACCAGATCCGCGTCGTCGGCCGGTGACAGACCGGTACGACTCATAACGCTCATCCTCACACGTGTCATTCGCATCCGCCCGTGTGATCGGTTCGTTTCCCTTCCATCCTCGCGCCAACTCCGGCCCCGCCCCTAAGCTCTGGCCAGTGAGCGGGCACCGAAAACAACGGAAAGTTCGTGGCTATCGGCTCGTTCTGGGCGGTGTCGCCACGCTCGCGGTCACCGCCTTCGTCGTCAATCTCGTACTCTCGCCGGACCACCTGCAGGCCCCCGACGAGCTGGCAGCCGACACCTCCACGCAACTGACTTCGCCGCTTCCATCGACATCGTCGACGCCGACCCCTCCCGCTGCGCCCTCGGTGACTCTGGCCTTCGCCGGCGATGTCCACTTCACCGGCCGCACCCAGGACCTGCTCGACGATCCGGCAGCCGCATTCGGCCCTATCTCTGCTGCGCTTTCGGCAGCCGACATCGCGATGGTCAATCTGGAGACGGCGATCACCGAGCGCGGCGTCGAGGAGCCCAAGCAGTTCCACTTCAGGGCACCGACGGCCTCCCTGGACGCGCTGGCCGCGGCCGGCATCGACGTCGCCTCGCTGGCCAACAACCATGCCGTGGACTACGGACGGCTCGGGCTCGACGACACCCTCGCCGCGGTCACGGCTGGACCGATCTCGGTAGTCGGGATCGGAGCCGACGCGGCCACCGCCTACGCGCCGTACCGCACCGTCGTCCGCGGGGTCGGCATCTCGATCTTCGGAGCCAGTCAGATTCCTGACCGGACCTATCAACGGTGGACGGCAACCGACGACTCCCCCGGCATCGCCTCCACCGCCGACCAGGACCGACTGATCGCCGGCGTACGGGAGGCTGGCGGCGCCGGTGACGTCGTCGTTGTCTACCTGCATTGGGGCATCGAGGGCGACGAGTGCCCCACCCAGGACATGCAAGACCTGGCGACCGAACTCGCGACAGCGGGGGCCGACGCCATCGTGGGTGCTCACGCTCACCTGCTGCTTGGTGCCGGCTACCTCGACCAGCCAGGTATCGGCGCGTACGTGTCATATGGACTAGGGAACTTCCTCTGGTGGCGCCCACAGGCGTTCTCCGATGACACCGGAGTCCTCACCCTCACCGTGCAGAACGGCGCGGTGATCAGCTCGGATTTCACTCCGGCCGTGATCGATGACACCGGCCGGCCGCAGCCGGTCATGGGTCCCCAGGCAGTGGCCCAGGTCGCCGCCTTCGAGCAGTTGCGCGGCTGCGCCGGCTTGGTGCCCACCCCCTTCGTTTGAGTGCTTGCCCGCGCGTCGGTACAGTCCACGGAGCACGAATACGCGGACGTGGCTCAGTTGGTAGAGCATCACCTTGCCAAGGTGAGGGTCGCGGGTTCGAATCCCGTCGTCCGCTCGGCAGAGCATCCTTCCAGGCACCAAGAGCACGGTGGAGTGGCCGAGAGGCGAGGCAACGGCCTGCAAAGCCGTCTACACGGGTTCAAATCCCGTCTCCACCTCGATGGGCGGTTGGCGCAGCGGTAGCGCGCTTCCCTGACACGGAAGAGGTCACAGGTTCGATCCCTGTACCGCCCACCACACAAACCCGCAGATCAGCACGGAGCCTGACCTTGAACCCACACAACAGGAGCCACTGATGCTAGGACGGGTTCGTGCGACGGGGGCACGTCCGGGTACGATGTCATCCTCGGGTCGGCACCGACGATCTGAACGGCGGCCCGAGTCAGGACAGCTGTACCGGTGGAGAAGCGACTGTCTGCGAGGCCTGAGCCGATCCCAGCCGCCGCGCTGATCAGCCGTCTGTCGACTGGCCGGTCGCCGACCGGCAACCTCACAACGAGGTCGCCTCGGTCCCGGTTGGCTACGAACAGCAAGCGGATCGTCTGGTTCTTGAACTCATGACCGAACTCACTCGCCGCCAGCTGCTCCGAAGAGCAGCCTACGTCGCACCGATCCTCGTCGTCACCGCCGGCGGAGTCGCCTACCGCCAAGGTCGCACTTTCGATCCTGTTCCTCCCATGCCGCCGCGGGCCGTGTTCGACTCCTACGGAATCAACACACACTTCTCCTACCTGGGAGACACAGCGACGTGGGCCAACACTGACGCCGCCGTGGATTGGCTCCAAGAGCTCGGGGTAGGCGCTGTCCGGCAATTCCTACCGAGCACCAGGCCGGGGCGGGCTGCGGTGAAGAAGGGGATGGACGCCCTCGGTGTCCGCTGGTGCTGCCCGATACTCACCCTAGGCGACTTCACCAGCCTTGACGCTGCTCGCGCGGTGGTAAGCGAGCGACTGGACTGGTTGCAGGCCAACACCGACCTTGCCCTGTTGGATTCGTTGCCGGGACCGAATGAGCCCAACTCCGAAGGTAAGGACATCGCGCAGTGGGCGACATTGACCCGGTGGGCGCAGCAAGCGCTCTACGAGGAGACACGTCGCCGATCAGCGTTCGACGATGTGTTGGTCCAGGGGCCGCCCCTGAACATGAAGGGCGGCCCGCGCGAGATCAGCCCGGACGTTCAGGCGCTGGGTGACCTGTCGCGGTGGCTCGACCGCGGCGACGCGCACATCTACCCCGGCGCCGGTGACCCTGAAGTCGCCGTCGACGAACGCCTAGCGCTGCTGCAGCCGATTCATCCCGGCAAGCCGGTCTGTGTCAGCGAGGGCGGGTACACCACATCCGCAGAACGTGGATACACCGGCGGCGCGGAGCTCGTCTCCGAGCAGGCCGCGGCACTCTACGCACCGAAGCAGATCCTCGTGCACGCGATCGCCGGCCGTGCCTTCTTCTCCTACGAAGCCCTGGACGAGGCACCGCCGTACAAGGACACGAGGGCGGTCCGCGAGGGCGGGTTCGGCCTGGTACGAACCCCAACCACCGATCCTTCCTCGTGGACCCCCAAGCCGGGCTTCGACGCGATCCGTCGCACGCTCTCCCTGCTCAAGGACGCGCCGGTGCTCATCTCCAGTCCCCTTACTGTCGACGTCATCGCCGCCACCGCCGATTTGCGAACCGCCCTATTTCAGCGCTCAGATGCGAAATGGCTCCTGGCCGTTTGGCGTGCCGTGGACCTCTACGAATGGGACCGAGTGACACTCAGCGGTCGGGCGCTGCTGGTGCAGCCAGAGCAGGTCACCGTCACCTTCGACGAACCGCGACCGGTCACTGTCTATCAGCCTTCACGCCAAGACACACCCACCTTGAGGTTCAACCGATCTACGTTCGCACTTTCGGTGGGCGGCGAACTACAGATCTGTGAGATCGGGTCCTGACGCCGAACACGGCCGCTTCCAAGCTGCGTTGGAGCCCTTCGCTCGTCGCCAGCCTGAACGCGACTAGCTCGCGGGACTGATCCGTTCCCGCCACACCTCGTCGACAGCACGCACGAGGTCCGCGGGGCTGCCGCCATTCGTGATCACCACATCGGCGACCGTGCGTCGTTGCTCGTCGGTGGCCTGCGTCGACATCCTCGCGCGTACCTGTTCCTCGGTCATCTGACGGTCGCGGACCAACCGCTGGACCCGCACGGCTTCCGGCGCCTCGACGACGATGATCAGGTCGAAGTCCTGCCGGTCCTGCACCGACTCCTCGACCAACAGCGGCACGTCGTACACGGTGACGTCGCGCGGCCCCCGCCCGGCCAGCAGTGACCTCATTCGCGCCGCGACCAAAGGATGCACGATCGCGTTGAGTCGCTGCCGGGCCTGCGGATCGTCGAACACCAGCTCCGCAAGCCGTGCCCTGTCCAGCCCTCCGTCTGCACCGAGGACCTCAGGGCCGAACTCGTCGACGATTCCGCGCAGACCCTCGGAGCCCGGACCCACCACCTCGCGAGCAAGCGTGTCAGCGTCGATGATCCGCGCACCATGCTCGGCCAGCAGGCCGGCCACGGCGCTCTTACCAGAACCGATCCCCCCGGTGAGCCCGACGAGCAGCGATTTGTCCACCCCGTCAGGCCTTGGGATCAGTCGGAATCCAATGCGCCGCCGGGACGCGCTCACCCTCGACCGGCGGTCCAGGCGGCGTGCCGTCGCCGAAGGGGCGATCGCTGAGCTGTTCACGCCCATGCGGCATCGACCAGTTCGACAGATCCGGCCCCGCCGGGACGATCTGCGTCGGATTGATGCCGGTGTGCACGACGTAGTAGTGCTCTTTGATGTGGACGAAGTCCGTCGTGTCGCCGAAGCCCGGCGTCTGGAACAGGTCCCGGGCGTAGGCCCACAGCACCGGCATCTCGGCGAGCTTGTTCCGATTGCACTTGAAGTGGCCGTGATACACCGCATCGAAACGTGCAAGCGTCGTGAACAGCCGGATGTCGGCCTCGGTGATCGTCTCCCCCATCAGATACCGCCGATCCGTCAGGCGATCCGATAGCCAGTCCAGCCGGCTGAAGACCTTGGCATAGGCCTTCTCGTAGGCGTGCTGAGACGTGGCGAAGCCGGCCTCGTACACACCGTTGTTCAGATCTCGGCGGACGTCCTCGCTGACGTCGTCGATCTCGTCCCGCAGCGCATCCGGATAGAGCTCTGGAGCGCCGTCACGATAGAACGCACCCCACTCGGTGCCCAGATCGAGGGTCATCTGGCCGAAGTCGTTGGTGACCACGGCGCCGCTCGGGATGTCGACGATCGCCGGGACGGTGATCCCCTTCGGGTAGCCCGGAACGGCCTTCTCGTACGCGTCCTTGAGCCGCGGAATACCCAGCACCGGATCCACGCCCCCGGGGTCGAGGTCGAAGGTCCAGCTGTCTGCATCGTGCGTGGGGCCGGCAACGGCCATCGAGAGCACCGGCTCGAGGCCCATCAGCCGCCGGACGATGATCGCGCGATTGGCCCACGGGCAGGCCCTGGCCACGGCCAGCCGATAGCGACCGGCCGCGACCGGCCAACCGCCGCGACCATCGGCTGTGATCCGCGCCTCGATGTAGGAGGAGTCGCGGACGAATGCCCCGCTGTCGGAGTCCACCACGCCCTGCTGTGCACCCGCCCGCGAGCCTGTCTTCGCCGTCTGATCAGTCACGGTTGGAACGTACTCGGCGCGTCTTGCCCGGGCTCGGCGACTCGGGGACCTACCCTCCGCCCACAGGGTCAACTCGACCCGGTCGCTTCCCGACCGAAGAAGGGCACTTCATGGGCCGGCACAACTCCCGAGGCCGAACCGCCGGGCGGCATCGCCTGGCCCGGTCCGGCGGGATTCGCTGCTACCAGATACAGGCTGTCGCCCGATACCGGCGCGTCCATCACCTTCCGGCCCGGCGATCACAGCGGCATTCCTGGGCGTTCCTGGCCCGCAATGGCGGTACGCCGCGTCCTGCCTTCGCACTCATCCTGTCCCTCTAGCCAGCAGCCACAGATCACGACGTCCGCGTGGCAGTCGTCGACGCCTCCGGGGTCGTCGAAACGGGCACCCCGCCGTTGATGGCCGACATGGCCAGACTGGCCAACGCCTGCGCAAGCTGATCATCGGCGACCAGACCTGGTGCCAGCGTGATCGCGTAGTTGCGATCCTCGACGGCAACGACCAGCGTTGCCTCGGCCACGCTGACGATCAGTACCCCCGCATAGTCGCCGACCGGCACGTCTTGGGTGCGGTTGCCGGCGTTGCGGCCCTGGCTCACGACGGTGTCGACGCGATCGATGGCGGACTCTATGGAGTCATAGGTGAACACCGACGCCTGCAGGAGCGGTGCGCTCGAGGTGCCGTCCGCGTTCGGGATGACGCCGTAGGAACAGGTGACTCGCCCGGTGCGACCGATGCCGGGCTCGGGCACTCCGACCAGGTAGTTCGTCGTACCGGTGATCCGTACGCCAAGTCCCGCGTCGATCGCATCCAAGCTCAGGAGCGCGGAGCAGTTCTCCGGCAGGACGAACGCAGCAGGCGTTGTCGTCTGTACCGCAGTCGCGCTGGATTGGCCGGTCGATCCGGGGTCAGGGCCGGTCGAGCCGCCGGACTCCGCATCCGCGCCGCAGCCGACCAAGACCAGGCCGGCCACGGCAAGTGCGGCCGCGGCGCTCAGGATCAGCCCCCGGCGAGCTTCTCGCGCAGCGCCGCGAGGGCCTCGTCACTGGCCAGCGTGCCGCCCCCGTTGGTGGAGGGCTCGGCCGGAGCCGCCCCGTCGCTGGAGTAGCTGGTGTCGGGCGCTGCAGCAGCGTCGGCATCGGCGGCCTTGGCGTCGTCGACCTGCTTGCGGTGGGCCTCGTAGCGCTGTTGGGCCTCGGCATACTGCCGCTCCCACTCCTGGCGCTGGGTGTCGAAGCCTTCCTTCCACTCCCCGGTGGCGGGGTCGAAGCCTTCCGGATAGATGTAGTCACCGGCCTCGTCGTAGCTGGCTGCCATCCCGTAGGCCGAGGGATCGAAGTTGGTGGCCTCACCGATCGTGCCTTCGTTGGCCTGCTTGAGGGAGAGTGAGATCCGCCTGCGCTCGAGATCGATGTCGATGACCTTCACCAGGATGTCATCGCCGACCTGGACCACCTGCTCGGGGATCTCGACGTGCCGCTCGGCGAGTTCGGAGATGTGCACCAGTCCCTCGATGCCCTCGTCGACTCGTACGAAGGCCCCGAACGGCACCAGCTTGGTGACCTTGCCGGGCACAACCTGCCCGATCTGGTGCGTCCGAGCGAACTGGCGCCATGGATCTTCCTGGGTTGCCTTGAGCGACAACGACACCCGCTCGCGGTCAAGATCTATGTCGAGGACCTCCACGGTGACGTCCTGACCGACCTCGACGACCTCGCTCGGGTGGTCGATGTGCTTCCAGGACAGCTCGGAGACGTGTACGAGACCGTCTACGCCGCCGAGGTCGACGAATGCACCGAAGTTGACGATCGAGGACACCTGACCGGTGCGCACCTGGCCCTTGGCCAGCTTGTTCAGGAACTCGCTGCGCACCTCGGACTGGGTCTGCTCAAGCCACTGCCGACGGGACAGCACGACGTTGTTGCGGTTCTTGTCCAGCTCGATGATCTTCGCCTCGAGCTCGCGGCCGACGTAGGGCTGCAGGTCGCGGACCCGGCGCATCTCCACCAGCGACGCCGGCAGGAACCCCCGCAGCCCGATGTCCAAGATGAGGCCACCCTTGACGACCTCGATGACCGTGCCGGTGACGACCTCATCGGCTTCCTTCTTGGCCTCGATCGTGCCCCAGGCGCGCTCGTACTGCGCCCGCTTCTTGGACAGGATCAGCCGTCCCTCTTTGTCCTCTTTCTGCAGGACCAGCGCTTCGACCTCGTCGCCGACCGAGACGACCTCATTGGGGTCGACGTCGTGCTTGATGGACAGCTCACGAGAGGGGATGACGCCCTCGGTCTTGTACCCGATGTCGAGCAGGACCTCGTCCCGATCGACCTTGACGATGATCCCTTCGACGATGTCCCCGTCGTTGAAATACTTGATCGTCGCGTCGATGGCGGCCATGAAGTCTTCGGCGGAGCCGATGTCGTTGATGGCGATCTGAGGCCGAGCAGTCGTGGTGGGGGCGGTCATGAGGTAGGCGAACTCCGGACAGGCGTCGAGGGCGGATGGAAAGCAGAGATAGGGAACGCTGGACAGCAAGCCGGACAGCACACGGCCGCAGCGCTCTTCCATCGTACCGGTTGGATGCGCATGGGCGCAGAGCGGTCGTCGGGGTGCCTGCGATGCTCGCGCAGATGAACCTGCCCCTCGATTCCGACGGCTATCCACGGGCCGACGATGTCGCGCGGGGTGCCGCCGGTGCCGAGGCGACCCGATCGGCCAACCGCCGCTGGTGGAACTCCGCAGCTCCGGCCTATCTCACCGAGCACGGTCAGGACCTGGGCGTGGTCGACTTCCTCTGGTGCCCGGAGGGGCTGCGCGAATCCGAAGCCCGGCTGCTCGGGGACGTGGCCGGTCGCCGAGTCCTCGAAGTGGGGTGTGGTTCGGCGCCCTGCGCCCGTTGGCTGGTCTCTCAGGCCGCTGATCCGGTGGGTATGGATCTGTCCGAGGGAATGCTGACCGAGGCCGCCGTACGCGCTTCGCAGACCGGCATCCACCTGCCCCTGGTGCAGAGCGATGCGACGGCGTTGCCCTTCGCCGCACGGAGTTTCGACGTCGCCTGCAGTGCCTTCGGCGGCTTCCCGTTCGTGGCCGACGCGGGTACGGCGCTGGCCGAGGTGGCTAGGGTGCTGCGGCCGGCCGGCAGGTTCGTGTTCTCGGTGACCCATCCCTTCCATTGGGT
>Ga0136614_10002881_pt1 | contig 10853 bp, 9 predicted proteins | sample AntDrymUQ2792106_2_FD_106643 | JGI IMG/M metagenome (GOLD analysis project Ga0136614, IMG submission 106643) | Polar desert sand microbial communities from Dry Valleys, Antarctica - metaG UQ279 (21.06) | ecosystem: Environmental > Terrestrial > Soil > Desert | place: Antarctica: Dry Valley... | reverse complement strand
GTTGCCGCCGGACCGGGACTGGCTGAAGGTTCCCTGGAACAGGTTCATGGCTGGCGATCCGATGAAGCCGGCGACGAAGACGTTGTCCGGGTGGTCGTAGAGCTCCTGGGGGGCTGCAACCTGCTGCAGCTGTCCCTTCTTCATCACCGCGACCCGGTCGCCGAGAGTCATGGCCTCGGTCTGGTCGTGCGTGACGTAGATGGTGGTGACGTCGAGGTCACGCTGCAAACGGGCGATCTCGGCCCGCATCTGCACTCGGAGCTTCGCGTCCAGGTTTGACAGCGGCTCGTCCATCAAAAAGGCCTGCGGTTCGCGGACGATCGCCCGCCCCATTGCCACTCGCTGGCGCTGACCGCCGGAGAGGTTGCGCGGGCGCTTTTCCAACATGTCCTCGAGGCCGAGCGTGCGAGCCGCCTTCTCGACCCGGTCGTTCACCTCGTTCTTGGGGAGCTTGCGCAGCTGCAGTCCGAACGCGATGTTGTCGCGCACCTTGAGGTGCGGATACAGCGCATAGCTCTGAAACACCATGGCCAGATCGCGGTCGCGGGACGGTACGCCGTTGACCACCTTCTCGCCGATCTTGACGGTGCCCTCGCTGATCGACTCCAGACCGGCCACCATCCGCAGAGCGGTGGTCTTGCCGCAGCCCGAGGGGCCGACCAGGACGAGCAGTTCGCCGTCCTCGATCTCCAGGTCCAAGCCGGTTACCGCCCGTGTGCCGTCGTCGTAGACCTTCCCGACGTCCTGAAGAATCACCTTGGCCACGCAGGTCCACCTTCCGCGGATCAGTCTCGTATTGGGGCCTCGTGCACACCAGCCTTGTGCAACGTAGTCCTGTTCAGCGGTGATACGCAGAGTTGCGCCAGTCGTAATAACCTCGTTACGTCGGCGGGGAATCAGCGACGGCGAAGGATCGCCCGCAGCTTGCTCAAGCGCTCAACCATGCCGGCCTCGGCGCCGTGCTCGGTCGGCTGGTAGTAGTCCCGGCGATCGACCGTATCTGGCGCGTACTGCTGTGCCACGACGCCGTACGGATCAGCCGCGGAGCCCGCATCGTGGGAGTAGACATAGCCCTTGCCGTGGCCGAGCTTGGCAGCACCGGAATAGCTCGAGTCGCGAAGATGGAAAGGCACTGGACCCGCCAGTCCTCGATGGATGTCGTCGATCGCGGCGCCGATGGCCAGGTAGGCGGCATTGGACTTCGGTGCCGTCGCGAGATGCACGACCGCCTGGGCCAGCGGGATTCGGCCTTCGGGCATACCGATGAAGGACACCGCCGTGTAGGCCGCGACGGCCAGGGGCAGCGCGGAGGGATCGGCCATGCCGACGTCCTCGCTCGCACTGATGACCAGGCGCCGGGCGATGAACCGGGGGTCCTCCCCGGCCTCCACCATGCGGGCCAGATAGTGCAGCGCGGCATCCACGTCACTGCCGCGGATGGACTTGATCAGAGCGCTGGCAACGTCATAGTGCTGGTCACCGTCCCGGTCGTAGCGAACCGCCGCCTGGGTGACAGCGCGCTCGACGACGGAAAGCGTGATCTCGGTCAGCCCCTCGTCTCGGGCCGCGTTGGCCGCTGCCTCGAGCGTGGTCAGCGCGCGGCGCGCGTCACCTCCTCCGATGCGGACCGCGTGGTCCTCAGCGTCGGGAGCCATGGTCAGCTCTCCGGCATACCCGCGTGGATCAAGCAGGGCCCGGCGGAGCAACGTTCGTACGTCGTCATCGCCGAGCGGTTCCAGGGTGAGCACGATCGAGCGGGACAGCAGGGGGCTGACCACCGAGAAGTATGGGTTCTCCGTTGTGGCCGCGATCAGGCTGACCACTCGGTTCTCCACTGCCGAGAGCAGTGAATCCTGTTGGGTCTTGGAGAAGCGGTGTACCTCGTCGATGAACAGCACCGTCCGCCGTCCGGTCAATCCCAGGTCCTTCGTCGCCGTGTCGATGACAGCGCGAACGTCCTTGACTCCGGAGTTGAGGGCGGACAGTTGTACGAAGGTCCGCTTGGTGGCGAGTGAGACCACATGGGCCAACGTGGTCTTACCCGTCCCGGGCGGCCCGTAGAGGATCACCGACATTCCCTCGTCGGCATCCACCAGACGGCGTAACGGGCGCCCCGGGCCGAGGACTGCGTCCTGCCCGACGACCTCGTCGAGTGACCGAGGGCGCATCCGGACCGCCAACGGGGCGGCAGCGGCCGCGTTCTGCGCCGCAGCGTCGTCGAAGAGGCTGGCCGGCTCACTCACGGCTCGCTCACGGCTCCAGACGCTACCCGCGGCTCGACGGCCGTGCCGGTCTCAGTGGCTTGCACGGCGGTCCCTCATCCGAGCTGGTGCCGCAGGCCGACGTGACGAGGTTGCCGGTGTGCGGTATCCCTTGGAAGACACCCTGATGGGTACCGCGCGCCGTCAGCCCGAGACCAAGTCCGCGTCGGCGATCAGCTCGTCGGTGGTGATGTGCAGGTCGGGGAATTCGGTGTTGCCTCATTGCTCGTGGCCGCTGGTCAAGACGATCTTTCCGGTCGAAGAACGGGCGAGCAGTTCGTGTGCTCTGGCCACCTGAGCAAGTGGAAACCGCTCGCCGATGACGGGGTGAACCTGCTCCGCCGCCAGGAGATCAAGCACCGTGGTGAGGTCCTCTCGATATGCGTCGGGTTGGCGCTTGACCAAGCTGGTCGCGTGTACAACGTGGACGACTTATCGGTGGGTGCGACCCCAAGCAGCTTCACAGCGAGAAGGCTGGCGACGGCGGTCAACCTGTTGCGCTGTCCGTTTTCACGGCCCGGGCCGCCCGTAGGCCACAAGGTGTCCGCCGGGACGTAGCGCATCGGTACGAGCGGAGGAAATGGGCCCCCCGATGGCGTCGAACGCAGCATCGACGCCGTCCTTACTAAATGGCAGAACAGCACATAGGTCAGCTCCTCGGCGAAGTCATTCGCTGCATGGAGGCCGACTTGCAGGGATATCTGAGAGATGCCGGCCATGCCGACGTCCGACCTTCACATTTCGCCTTCTTCCGACACATGCGACCGGAAGGCCTGCGGCTGACGGAGCTTGCTGAGCGGGCCCACGTGACCAAACAGTCAGTCGGCGAACTCGTCACTTACCTGGAAGCTCGTGGCAATCTAGAGCGACTGCCCGACGCACGCGATGGCAGAGTGCGGATTATCAGGCTCACAGCGCAAGGCGAACAATCACGCACAGCCGCCTTTCAGGCCATTCGCGAGATCGAAGCCACCTGCGCGCGGGGAGTGGGAGCCAGGCGGGTCGACGAGCTGCGCAGGACGCTGGCCAGAATTGCTGAGTTCGGTCCCGAATCGGACCGCTGAGCAGCTAGCGACTCTGAGAAAGACTGGCCGCTGGGTAACCCTGCCGCAGGAGCAAATCAAGGTCAGAGACACAATGGCCGACGGGAGGCGATGGCAGCCCAAAGGCCGAGGATGTCAACGTCTACACGACCGTATTGTCGGGAGGACCAGCCCTGAGTAGCACGCCGCCACCGGCCCCACCTCCGGAGTACGGGCTGACCCCGAAACGCAAAGGGGGCCGGCACTCCTCGGCCGGACGGGCCGGGGACACGCAGATGATCCAGCTTCCGACGATCACGCCGGCTCCGCAGAGCACGGAGCCAACCGCTGAGCCGCCCGTACCGGCGCACCGACCGCTGCCTGCATCCTCGCCACTGCCGGGACCGCAGGCGCCTCGTGAGGGCCCCGAGCGATCCGGGCCGGCTGGGCGAGTCCTGGACGATGAAGCACCCGAAACCCGCCAGCCGTCGCGGAGATTCAGCCTGTTCAAGGGACGGGCCGCAGCGCGGGCTCTGCTGGAAGAGCAGGAACGCAGCCGATTGAGCATCCCGATCCAAAGCCCGCGGCGCGTCGCCGTGGTCGGGCTCAAGGGCGGCGTCGGGAAAACCACCTTGTCGGTGCTGTTGGCCGGCATCTACGCCAAGAGCCGAGACGAGCCGGTGCTCCTGCTGGACGCCGACCCGACATTCGGCTCGCTGCTCCTGCGCAGCGGCGTAGCACCGACCCACAGTGCACGCGACCTGGCGGGGCGCGGCGACCCGGGCGATCTCACCGTCCTCACGCCCTACCTCGCCCGATCGGCAAGTGGCGCCTGGGTGCTACCCAGCGGCCTTGACCCTGGAGAGAGCGCGCGCTTCGACGAAGCGACGTTCGTCGCAACGATGGATGTCGTGCACCGGCACTTCGCGATCACGGTCACCGACTGCGGCGCCGGCCTGAGTGGTTCTCTGATGAGGCAATTGCTCAGCGGTGCGCACACTCTGGTGTTCACCACCTCGCCTAGCGTCGACGGGATCACTGCCACCTACGCCGGGCTGCGGTGGATCGCCGAGCGTGGCTTCGGCCCTCTCGTGGCCAACAGTTTCGTAGCCGTCGCCGCGGTTCGCCGCCGTGATGTACCGGTGGATCTGGCCGCTGCCGCAAAGCGGTTCGACGGGCTGTGCCGCGGCCTGATCAGCCTTCCCGAGGATCCCCACCTGCGCGCCGGAGCGCGCATCGACCAGAGCGAGGTGACCGAGCAGACCCGCCTCGCGATGCTGCACTTCGCGGCTGAGGTGCTGGAGGCAGCGCAGCGGGCCTGAGCCGGGCGTGGCAGAGCTGGTCAGCTGCGACGCAGGATTTCGCCCAGCGCACCCAGGATCAGGGTGACGATGTCCGGGCGCGCGTTGTAACCCATCAAGCCGATCCGCCACACCGTCGCCGCGGACTCCCCTGCACCGGCGCCGATCTCGATGTTGTACCGCGCCAAGAGCTCACCGCGTACGGCCAAAGAGTCGACCCCAGCAGGCACCCTCACCGTCGTGAGCTCGGGCAGTCGATGCCCTTGTGCGGCAAACAGTTCCAGCCCCATGGCCTGCAGACCGTCTTGCAGCGCAGCGCCCGTCGCCGCGTGCCGTTCGATGACCGAATCCAGGCCCTCCTCGAGGACCCGGCCCAGCCCGGCGTGCAGCGAGGCGACCATCGCGGTAGGAGCGGTGTGATGGTAGGTGCGACCGCCTCCGCTGCTGGCAGCCTCACCGACGTACCCGCCGAGCATGCCCAGGTCGAGGTACCAGGACTGCGGGCGCTCGATCCGCCGTTCCCAGGCCCGGTCATTGATGGTGAATGGCGACAGACCCGGCGCGACACCAATGCATTTCTGGGTACCGGAATAGGCCAGATCGATCCCCCAGTCGTCGACGGCCAACTCGATGCCGGCCAGCGACGTCACGCAGTCGGCGAGGAACAGGGCATCGCCTTTGCCGGCGGCCAGCGCGGCCACGTCGTTGCGGATGCCGGTCGACGTTTCGGCGTGGACGGCGGCGATCAGCTTCGGTGCCGGGTGCGCCGACAACACAGCGTCCACGTCGAGCGGATGACCCCAGATGGCATCGACGCGGACAACCTCGGCGCCGCATCGGGCCGCAACATCGCACATCCGGACGCCGAACAGGCCGTTGACGCCGACGACCACGACGTCGCCGGGTCCCACGGTGTTGACGAAAGCCGCCTCCATCCCCGCGCTCCCGGTCGCCGACAGCGGCAACGTACGGCGGTTGTCGGTTCGATAGACCGCCCTGAGCCGGTCGCAGGTCTCGTCCAGGAGCGCCAGAAACGCTGGGTCGAGGTGCCCCAGCAAGGGCTGAGCCAGTGCCGCGGTCGCCTCGGGGTACGGATTGGTCGGACCAGGCCCCAGCAGCGTGCGAGCCACAACCGACATGCCGCCGACCTTAGGACGTCGCAGGTGGTGTCGCGTCGACGCCGGCTTCCTTGCGCTGTTGGGCGCTGATGGGGGCGGGTGCCCCGGTGAGCGGGTCGTATCCACCCCCGGACTTGGGGAAGGCGATCACCTCGCGGATCGAGTCCTGTCCGGCCAGCAGCGCGCACACCCGGTCCCAGCCGATGGCGATCCCGCCGTGCGGCGGCGCGCCGAAAGCGAAGGCGTCGAGCAGGAAGCCGAACTTTTCCTGCGCCTCCTTCGCCGATAGGCCCATGATCGCGAAAACCCGCTCCTGGATGTCCCTGCGGTGGATCCGGATCGAGCCACCGCCGATCTCGTTGCCGTTGCAGACGACGTCGTAGGCATAGGCCAACGCATGCTCGGGATCGGTGTCGAAGGTGTCCAGGAACTCCGGTCTGGGCGAGGTGAAGGCATGATGCACCGCGGTCCAGGCGCCACCACCGACGGCCACGTCGCCGGATGCGCGAGCATGGGCGGAAGGCTCGAAGAGCGGCGCGTCCACCACCCAGACGAACGACCACTGGGAGGCATCGATCAGCCCACTGCGGCGGCCGACTTCCAACCGCACGGCACCGAGCAGATCGCGAGCGGCCATCGACTCCCCGGCTGCGAAGAAGACGCAGTCGCCGGGCTCGGCACCGACGTGACCGGCGAGACCGGCACGCTCGTCATCCGAGAGGTTCTTGGCCACCGGCCCGGCCAGTTCGCCGTCGGCACCGATCAACACGTAGGCCAATCCCTTGTGGCCGCGCTGGCGGGCAAAGTCCTGCCACGCGTCCAGAGAGCGCCGGGGTTGCTCCGCGCCCCCGGGCATCACCACCGCCCCGATGTAGGGCGCCTGGAAGACCCTGAAGGCCGAACCGGTGAAATACGCGGTGCAGTCGGTCAGTTCGATCCCGAAGCGCAGGTCGGGTTTGTCGGTGCCGTACCGCGACATCGCCTCGGCGTAGCTGATCCGATGGATCGGCGTGGGTATGCGGTAGTCGATCAGCGACCAGAGCGCAGTCAGGACCTCCTCGGTCAGCGCGATCACGTCGTCCTGGTCGACGAAGCTCATCTCGATGTCGAGCTGGGTGAACTCCGGCTGCCGGTCGGCCCGGAAGTCCTCGTCCCGGTAACAGCGGGCGATCTGGTAGTACCGCTCCATCCCGGCGACCATCAACAGCTGTTTGAACAGCTGCGGGGACTGCGGCAGGGCGTACCAGGAGCCAGGGGCAAGCCGAGCTGGTACGACGAAGTCCCGAGCCCCTTCCGGAGTGGATCGAGTCAGCGTCGGTGTCTCGATCTCGACGAAGCCATGGCCGTGCAAGACAGTACGAGCCGAACGATTGACCTCGCTTCGCAACCGCAGGGCCGCGGCCGGACCACTTCGACGCAGGTCGAGATAGCGGTGCCGCAGCCGCGCCTCCTCGCCGACCTCGACGTGGTCGTCGATCTGGAAGGGTAGCGACGCCGACTCCGACAGGACGTCCACCTCAGTCGCGATGACCTCAATCTCGCCGGTGGGCAGTGCGGAATTCTCGTTGCCCTCCGGACGGGTTGTCACGTCACCGACGACGCGCAGGCAGTACTCGTTGCGCAGCTCGTGGGCAACGGCTTCGTCCCGTACGACGACCTGCACGACTCCGGAGGCGTCGCGCAGATCCAGAAAGGCCACTCCCCCGTGATCGCGTCGCCTACCGATCCATCCGGTCAGGGTCACGGTCTGTCCGGCATCGGAGCTGCGCAGGTCTCCACCTGCGTGGGTGCGAATCACTGACTTCCTCTACTCGGCGGGCTGCGGGGTGCTGATGATCTGCGGGGTCAGGTCTACCTCGGGGGGCAACCAGGTATTCGGGTCGGCCGCAACCTGGTCGCCGCTGCGGATGTCCTTGACCTCATGTGCCGCCTCGGGCGCGGTGGCCGGGAACCAGACGTACGGGATGCCGCGCCGTTGGGCGGATCGGATCTGCTTGCCGTACTTGTCCGCCGACGCAGCGATCTCAGTCGAGATTCCGCGCGCTCGAAGAGCCTGGGCCACAACTGCACTCGTGTGGCGAGATTGCTCATCGGCCATGGCCACCAGTACGGCAGAGGGAACACTGCGGGAGGCGGCGAGGATTCCGTCGGCGAAGAGCGGGACGAGCAGCCGAGATACTCCCAACGAGATACCCACGCCGGGATAGGTCGTCCGTCCGTCGCTGGCCAGTGAGTCGTACCGACCTCCCGAGCAGATCGAGCCGAGAGACTCGTACCCGCTCAATCGGGTCTCGAACACCGTTCCGGTGTAGTAGTCCAGGCCGCGGGCGATCCGGAGATCGGCTTCGACGCCGACCCGCCCCGGAGCGACCCCGGCACAGCCCTCCATAACTGCCGCGAGTTCGGCCAGCCCCTCGTCGAGAAGGTCGTCGTGCACCCCGAGGCCACGGACCTGGGCCACGAACGAGGTGTCAGTCGTTCGGATGCAGGCCACCTCCAGGCATGACCTGGCCTGCTTGTCCGACAGGCCGGCGTCGGTACGGAGCAGTTCGCCGACGACGTTGGCAGAGACCTTGTCCATCTTGTCGATGACACGCATCGCCGCAGCGATGTCCGGTGCGCCGATTCCCTGCAGGAAGCCCTGCAGCAGCTTCCGGTTGTTGATCTGCAGTCGAAGGGCTGGGACCGGCAATGCGGCAAGCGCTTGGGCCATGACAGAGGCGACCTCGACGTCATGGTGAAAGGGCAGGTCGCCTCTGGCGACGATGTCGATGTCGGCCTGGGTGAATTCGCGATAGCGGCCGGCCTGGGGCCGCTCGCCCCGCCAGCACTTCTGAATCTGGTATCGCCGAAACGGGAATTCGAGCTTTCCGGCGTTCTCCAGCACATAGCGCGCGAACGGAACTGTCAGGTCGAAGTGCAGTCCCAGACCGGCATCGCTTTCCAAGCTCTCGACCTCAGCCAGGCGCCGTACGGCGTAGATCTCCTTGTCGACATCCCCGCCACCAGTCAGCCGCTCGACCGGCTCCATGGCCCGGGTCTCGATGGGGGCGAACCCGTGTAACTCGAAGGTGCGTCGGAGGCCGTCGATGATCTGGGCCTCGACCATCCGATCACCGGGCAGCAACTCGGGAAAGCCGGACAGCGGAGCCGGCCCGTGCGTGGCCACCTACAGACTCCGGCGGGGAACTGCAGGCTTGTCGACCAGGTTCTGCAGGTAGGGGTTGCCGCGCCGCTCACGGCCGATGGTCGTGGCCGGTCCGTGTCCGGGCAGGACCACGGTCGCATCGTCGAGGGGAAGCACGACTCGAGCGAGGGACTGATTCATCTGGCTCATCGACCCTCCCGGCAGGTCGACCCGACCGATCGAGCCGGCGAAGAGTAGGTCCCCGCTGAGTAACCCTGGTCCGTCCCCGAGTGCGAGCTCGAAGACAGTGGAACCCAGCGTGTGCCCGGGCGAGTGCCGAGGCATCAGTCGAACGCCGGCCAGATCCAGCTCCACACCATCGGTGAGAAGACGGACATCATCGGGTTCCGGAATCGGCATTCCGGCCACGATCGCGCCCAGTGCCGGTCCGTGCCACGTTACCGGATCGGCCAGCATCGGCCCGTCGTCGGGGTGGATATAGGCCGCGATGTCGTAACCGGAACAGACCGGAACCACGGAGAAGGTGTGGTCGAGGTGGCCGTGCGTCAACACGACGGCGACCGGCTTGAGCTGGTGCTCGGCGAGCAGCTCGTGAAGTGGAGAGACCGCGTCCAAGCCCGGGTCGATGACGACGCACTCCGCGCCCTGGGTCGTCGCCAGGACATAGCAATTGGTCCCGAACACTCCGGCGGGAAAACTGAGGACGAGCACGATATGCAGGCTACCCAGGGCTCATGTGACGGGTGGCTCACAGCTCCTTCACGCGCCCTTTGACTAGACTTCGCCGTCGGTCCTCCGTGGCCGGCCCGCACAGCCGGAGAAAGCGGTGGCAGGCGCCTCCCTCGAGGTAGGCAGCTCCGGACCCGATGACTCTGACAACGAAGAACTCTGGCAATCGATGACCGTGACAGGAGTACCGGATTGGCTACGAACAAGCAGCGGCGCGAGGCTGCCCGGCGACAGTTGCAGAGGCAGCTGGAGCGCCGTGCCGAGGAGGCGCGCAAACGCCGCCGGAACACCCTCGTCGGGGTGGCCGCGTTCACTGTCGTCGTCCTGGTCCTCGGCGTGCTGTTCCTGTCCGGCGCTTTCGACGACGACGACGCAGCCGACCCCATCGCGGAGCCCGAGGCCAGCACCGAGCCGGAGACCCCGGCCTGCTCGTACGCTCCGGGGAATCCGGAGAATCCGAACCTCAGTGACGTCGGCGTTCCACCCGAGCCGGACGGCAGCAGCACGCCGATCGTGCTGGATGTGGTGAGCACGCAGGGTCCGTTCCAGATGACGCTGGACCCGACCGCTGCACCGTGTGCTGCGAACAGCATGAAGTACCTGGCCGAGAACGCCTTCTTCGACGGCTCTCCCTGTCACCGGCTGGTCAACAGCGAGGTCTTCGGGGTGCTGCAGTGCGGCGATCCGACCGGCACCGGTTCTGGTGGCCCGAGCTACAGCTACGTCGCCGAGCCCGCCAGTGTGGCCGCACTGGCGCCGTCGCCGGACGGCGCGAGTGCGATCTATCCACGGGGCAGCGTCGCGATGGCCCAGGGTGGAGATCCACCGACGATCGGCAGCCAGTTCTTCATCGCCTTCCAGGACACCCAGCTGCCACCCGAGTACACCCTCGTCGGCACCATCACCTCGGGTATCGAGGTCATCGACGCGGTTGCAGCCGGCGGCAACGACGGCTCCTTCGAGGCGACTGCCGGCGGTGGGGCACCCCTGATCCCCATCACGCTGACAGCGGTGACCGTCGCAGCGCCCGTGGCGTGACGCCCAGAAACCGGTCTCAGGCGGTGACGCGGTAGACGTCGTACACGCCGTCGACCCCGCGCACGGTACGCAGCAGATCACCCAGGTGCTTGGGGTCGCCGAGTTCGAAGGTGAAGCGGCTCACCGCCACCCGGTCGCGGGTGGTCTGCACTGACGCGGACAGGATGTTGACGCTCTCGTCGGACAGAACCCTGGTGATGTCGGAGAGCAGCCGGTGCCGGTCCAAGGCCTCGACC
>Ga0136614_10002879_pt1 | contig 10858 bp, 11 predicted proteins | sample AntDrymUQ2792106_2_FD_106643 | JGI IMG/M metagenome (GOLD analysis project Ga0136614, IMG submission 106643) | Polar desert sand microbial communities from Dry Valleys, Antarctica - metaG UQ279 (21.06) | ecosystem: Environmental > Terrestrial > Soil > Desert | place: Antarctica: Dry Valley... | reverse complement strand
TCGCCAACAGCCCCGGGGTGTGGAACCGGCTCGACCACCGACCGCTCGAGGGTTTCGTCTACGCGATCACCCCGTTCAACTTCACCGCGATTGCCGCCAACCTGCCCATCAGCGCCGGCGCGGTGGGCAGGTTGGCGGCAATCGCGGTGAAGTTGAACGGGGTGATCGCGTAGACGAAACCCTCGAGCGGTCGGTGGTCGAGCCGGTTCCACACCCCGGGGCTGTTGGCGACCGGCTGCTCGGCCAGCAGCTGCTGGCCGTACAGCACGTTCATCCGCCAGAAGTCGATCAGCTCGCACGCGGCGTCGATCTCGGCCTGCACGACAGTCTTGGACTGGCCGAGCATGGTCGCGGCGTTGAGCGTCTGCCGCCACGGGCCGGACAGCAGCTCGGCGGCACGCAGCAGCACGGCCGCGCGCTCGTCGTACGGCAGCGCCCGCCACTCCGGCGCGGCGGCCTTGGCCGCCGCGACCGCCTCGCGTGCGTCGGTAGCAGTCGCGTTCTTCATCGTGCCGAGCACGTGCCGACGCGCGTGCGGCTGCACCACGTCGAGCTTCTTGCCGCCGCCCATCTTCTGCTTGCCGCCGATCGTGCAGGTCAGCTCGACCCGATCCGACGCGAGCTGCACCAGCCGCTTCTCCAGCGTGGCTCGCTCGGGGCTGCCGGGTGCGTACCCGAGCACCGGCTCATTCACCGGCGCGGGGACGTTCGTGTGTGCATCAAGGCTCTGCGGTGCGGTCATGGCGGCAATCTTGGCACGCACCTGGAACAGGGGTCTTCTCACTTAGCGGGCTGGCTCAAGGGCTGCAGGAAACGCGGTGGAACTCTCAGCGCGAGCCATACCATTTCGTTGCCTCGCCAGAAACGCACCCCAGCGGCGGCCGCCGAGAACTCCACCCAGCATGCCGCCAAGCAGGGCGCGGACCCGCTGCCGGTAGCGCGGCACCAGCCCGATCCGGTCGTCGATCAGGCGCAGCAGGCCGTCGTGGTCGAACCCCCGCTCCCCCGGCTGCAACACCATCACCACGGCAACCTGACGCGGTGCACGCGCCGACTCCGCGGCGAGCAACGCTGCATCGGTTTCCCGCAGCCGGTCTGGCACTCTTGATCTCCCGTACGAGAAGGGGGGACCCGCATGGTGCCACGCAGGACCTTCCGCCGGATCGGCGCCGCGGCCGCGGTGGCTGCGGTCGTCGTTGCGCTCGGCGGCTGCGGCGACGACGACTCGCCGTCCGCCGATCCCGCTGACACCTCGACGACGACGGACGAACCCACGACCGAGCCGACCGACGAGCCGTCCGGCGGCGAGACCGACGACGGCAGCGGGGACGGCAACGATGACCGCGCGGTGGAGGTGGAGATCGAGATCGAGGACGGCAGGGTCACCCCAACCGCAGAACAGGTCGAGGTCAACGTCGGCGAGGTCGTCGTGTTCGAGGTCGACAGCGACGCACCGCAGGAGCTGCACATCCACTCCGCGCCGGAGGAGCAGACGTTCGCGGTCAAGGCGACCGACGACCAGAACTTCAAGCTCACCGTCGAGCAGCCCGGCCAGTTCGACGTCGAGCTGCACGAGAGCGGCACCCTGGTGGCGCAGCTGGTGGTGCGGCCCTGACCGACTCCCCGCTGTCCAACCGGCTCCTCGCGCACGGCATCGGCGGCGCCTCCGACCTGCCGATCCCACTGTCGTACGCGGTGGTCGGCGCCGGCTGGGCGCTCACGGTGTCGTTCGCGGTGCTCGCGTTCTCGTGGCGCACCTCGCGGTTCCGGGGTGAGCGGGCCGGCCGCGACCTGCCGCGGCTGCTGGCGACGGTGGTCGACTCCGCCGTGCTGCGCGGTGCGCTCCGTGTGTTCGGGCTGGTGGTCGCGGCGGTGCTGGCGTGGGCCGCGCTGTTCGGCCAGGACTCACCGGCCAATCCCGCGCTCGGCATCTTCTTCATCTACCTGTGGGTCGGGATGGTGCCGCTGAGCCTGCTGCTCGGGAATGTCTGGCCGCGGCTGTCCCCGATGCGCACGCTGCACCTGGTCCTGTCCTGGGTGCTGCGCACCTCGCCGGAGCGCGGCCTGGTCGCGTACCCGTCCTGGCTCGGTTACTGGCCGGCGGCGATCGGGCTGTTCGCGTACATCTGGGTCGAGCTGATCCCCGACCCCCAGCTGGTGTCGAACGCCATCACCTGGTGCCTGGTGTACGCGGCGGCGATGCTGGTCGGGTCGGCGGCGTTCGGCAGTCACTGGTTCACGCGCGCCGACCCGTTCGAGGTCTGGTTCGGTCTGGTGGCGCGGCTGTCGCCGTGGGGACGGCGGGACGGCCGAGTAGTGGTCCGCAGCCCGCTGGACAACCTGGACGCGACCACGGTCGACCGGGGCCTGGTTGCGGTGGTCGCGGTGCTGCTCGGGTCGACGGCCTTCGACAGCTTCAGCGCCTCGAACTGGTGGCTGAACTACACCGCGGTCCCCGGCGCGCTGGACCCGACGCTGCGCGACACCCTGGTCCTGCTCGGGTTCGTGCTGTTCGTCGCAGTGACGTTCTGCGTCGCGGCGGTGACGGCTCCCGGGATGTCATGGCCGGACCGTCGGCGACTGCCGCGGCTGCTCGCCCACTCACTGGTGCCGATCAGCATCGGCTACGTCTTCGCCCACTACTTCACGCTGCTGCTGGAGTCCGGGCAGAAGTACCTGGTGTACCTGTCTGACCCGCTGGTCACGGGCGAGCACGACTACCTCGGCACGATCGACTGGACAACGACGTACTTCCTGTCCGTACGCCCGGGGCTGGTCGCGGCCCTCAAGGTCGGGTTCGTGCTGACCGGCCACATCCTCGGCGTCATCGCCGCGCACGACCGCGCGGTGCGGGTGCTGCCGATGCGGCACGCGGTGTCGGGACAGCTGGCGATGCTCGCCGTGATGGTCGTCTATACGACCGGCGGGCTGCTCTTGTTGTTCAGCGTCTGACCAGCCGGCGGTCGCGGCGCCGGTGCCGTGTTCGACCGGCACCCGCCGCAAGTCCGAGCTCGGCCGCGACGTCTGCGACGAGCACGTCGAGCGCTGCGGTCAACGCCGACGACGGCGCCGCCTCCGGCAGCGTGCATCCGGTCAGCCAGGCCTGGTCGACCGCCGGCTGGTCCTGCGGCAGGAACGCCAGCGGCACCTCTCCGATCGCGGTCAGCAACGTGGCGGCAACCTCGTCGCGGGACCAGCCGAGACCGCTGCGCACGCGGTTGACGACAAGGCGTACTTCCGCGGTCGGGACCAGCTCGCGCAGGTCGCCGCGGGCCCGGGCCAGCCGGGTCAGTCCCAGCGGGTCAGCAGAGCCGACCGCGACCACGAGGTCGGCCTGTTCCAGCACGGTCGTGGTGGCACCGTTGCGCCTCGGTGCGGCGGTGTCGAACGACAGCTCCTCGTCCTGCTCGATGCAGAACCCGCAGTCGACCACGACCAACCGGTGCTGGCGGCGTGCCACCGCGAGCAGCTCGCGGACCGCGGCCGGCCGCAGCGCGGTCCACCGGTCCGCGCGCGGAAGACCGGTGAGCACCCGCAGGTTCGGTCCGATCTCGCGGGCCGCCGCGGCCAGCCGGTCGGGGTCAAGACGGCCCTCGGCCGCGGCACGGACCGCGGCGAGCACGCCGGACACCTCGTCGAGCACCGCGAGCATCTGCCCCGTCGCACCGCCATAGACGTCGGCGTCGACCAGCAACGTGGGGATCCGCCGCTGCGCGGCGGCCGCGGCCAGACCGAGCGCGACCGTGGACCGGCCCGGTGCGCCGGTCGGTCCCCACACCGCGACCACGCCGCCGCCGGGTACACCGTTCACGGCGCCTTCCGAACGGTTGGTGGAGACATCGTCGAACGTCTCGACCGAAACGTCGGTCGCGGCCCGGTCCGGCTCCGCCGCCTCGAGCAGCGCCCGTACGACCGCCTCCGGGTCCGCGGCGATGTCGGTGGACAGCACGGCGCCGACCCCGAGCCGGTGCCCGCGGTCTGCCTCCACCGAGCCGTCGGCCACCGCGACCGTACGGACCCGGCAGTCAGTCAGCCGCGCCACCACGTCGGCGTCCCAGCCGGACACCGACATCGAGACGAGCGCGAGGCCGGCCCGCCCGGCCGCAGCGGTGGCGACCAGGTCGGGGATGTCGACGCAGCGCCGGGCCAGCCGGACCGGCCCGCCAGGCCCGGCGAGCAGCGGCAGCAGGCCGGACTCCCACGCCGCGCCGCCGGCGGCGACCAGGACGTGCGGCGCGGGGGGCGTCGACGGTGCAGTGGACTGGGCCCCCGTCACGGTTGTGCGTCCACCCGGACCAGGACGACCCGACCGCCGGCCAGCGTCTCGAGAACCGGGTCGAGGTCGGCGCTGCCGTCGACGGACACCACCACCTGCCGACCGGTCGACCCGAGCGCGGCGCCGGAGCGCACGGTGCCGACCGGGACCGCGCGCAGGACCCGCTCCGCATCGCCCGCCGACCGCCCGGCTGCGAGGTCGGGCACTGACCAGACGTCGACGAGCTCGCCGTCGGTGAGGTCCACCGGGGCATCGCCGGCTTCGACCGCCAGCGCGACGTCGGCACGGTCGGACTCCGCGTTGCTGACTGCAGACGCCGGCACCAGCTCGCCCGCGTCGAGGTCGCGGGTGAACACGCCACTCGGCCGGGTCTCCGCGCTGAGGTAAGAGGACTCGGTCGCGCCGTCCTCCATCCGGACTCGGCTCGGCACCAGCTCGACGTGGGTGGCGTCGTCGCCGGCCCGTACGGTGTCGGCGGTTGCCCACACGGTCACGGTGTCGTCGGATGCCGCCAGCAGCCGGGCGCCGGCCAGCGTCGAAGCCGCGACGAGCACCAGGCCGACCAGCAAACGCGGATCACGCCAGCCCGGCCGGCCCAGCCGGAGCGCGGGCGGTGAGCTGCCCCGTGTGGCGTTGGAGCCGGTGCTGCTTGCTGGTCGAAGCCGCTGGTCCAAGGCAGGCATACCCGACATTGTCCGGCTTCGGCCGCCCGCGTCCAGACTTGTCCACAGGCCAATGCGACGCAGCCATTCCCCAGGGTCCCTGCTGGCACACTGGCCCCATGCCGCTCGGTCCGGGAGTGCCGCGCTTCCTGCGGCTGACCGACGTGGCGGAGATCCTCAACATCTCTAACACTCAGGCCCGCGCGCTGGTCCTGCGAAAGGACCTGCCCGCGGTGAAGGTGGGCGGCCGCGGAATCTGGCGGGTCGAGGCGGCGGAGCTCGAGGCGTACATCGCGCGGCTGTACGCCGAGACGAAGGACTACATCGACGGCCACCCCGTCGACGACATGCCGGAGGACGTCAAGGCCGAAGCGGACGCCGACGACAGCTAACGGCCGCGGGCCTCGAGGAACCGGCGCCGGCCATCGTCGGGGTTGACCAACGGCTCGGGGTAGTCCAGCTCCGCGCGGATCGACGCCGGCAGCCGCCACGGCCGGTGAACCGCCGATCCGTCCACCCCGGCAAGCTCGGGGACGTACCTGCGCACGTAGTCGCCGTCGGGGTCGTAGCGGGCGGCCTGGCGCAGCGGGTTCAGCACCCGGTTGGGCCGAGTGTCGGTGCCGGTCCCGGCCACCCACTGCCAGTTGAGCTGGTTGTTGGCGACGTCCCCGTCGACCAGGTGATCCATGAAGTGCCGTGCCCCGAGCCGCCAGTCGAGGTAGAGCGTCTTGGCCAGGAAGCTGGCCGTCAGCAGCCGGCCGCGGTTGTGCATCCAGCCCTCCTGCAGCAGCTGCCGCATCGCCGCGTCCACGATCGGAATGCCGGTCCGGCCGCGTCGCCAAGCGTCGAGCTCGGACCTGCTGCGTCGCCACCGGTCGCCGCGGGAGCGGTAGTCGCGCCGCGCCACGTCGGGGCGGGCGGCCAGCACCTGCAGGTGGAAGTCGCGCCACGCCAGCTGCCGGACGAACGCGGCGGCACCCGCCGACCGGCCGGCACCACGCACCACCTCGACCGGGCTCAGGCAGCCGAAGTGCAGGTACGGCGAGATCCGCGCGGTGGCGTCGCCCGGGAGGTCGTCGTGGCGCTCTTCGTACCGGCGCACGGCCGACCTCCGCCAGGTCGCGATCCGGCGGCGGCCGGCGGTCTCACCCGGCTCCGGGAGCTCCGGTGCCGGTTCTCCTTGGCAGATGTCGGCCGCCGACGGCAGCCGCCCCTTGCGCAGTCGGACTCCACTGACTCTGGACGGCTTGGCCACTCGGGTGCGCAGCCCCGCCTCGGACCAGGTGCGGAAGTACGGCGTGAACACCGCGTAGTGGTCCTTGCCGGCCGGGGTGAGCGAATCCGGCGGCTGCACCGCGACGGTGTCCTCGTGCAGCCGGAGCCGGCGGCCGTCGGCGCCGAGCCGCGCCGCCAGCCGAAGCTGGCGGCGCTGCGCGTATCCGCTCCAGTCCGCCGACAGGTGCACCTCATCGGCGCCGACCTCGGCCGCCACCGCCGCGGCCTCGGCTGCCACATCGCCGCCCCGGACCACCAACCCGTTCGCCCCGAGCTGCACGAGGTTGGCGTCGAGGTCGCGCAACGCGCCAGCCAGGAAGTGCGCCCGGTTCGGCGCGTTGTACGGCGAGCTGAGGATCGCTTCGTCGAGCACGAACAGCGGGACCACGCGATCGGCCGCGCGGCAGGCGGCGTGCAGCGTCGGGTTGTCGTGCAGGCGCAGGTCGCGGGTGAACAACAGGACCGCGGTGCTGGGCACCTACTGCTCCTCGCGGGGGACGTGGACGGACTGGACCGCAGCGAACGGGACCAAGACCATTTGGCCGAGTCGGCTGTCGTCGTCGCGCTCGAGCTCGACGAAGTCGGCGCCCACCTTGCCGACCGTACCGCGCACCTGCCGGCCGTCGGTACGTCGCACCAGCACGCTTGCCCGGTCCCGGCTGAGCGAACGCCAGGCTGCTGCCCAGGTGAGCGGAACCCGGTCCGCGCTGGGCGGTGCAGCCGATCCCACTCCCTCGATACCGATCACAGCGTCCGCTGGCACCAGGACGTCGTCAGAGCCCGCCTCGACCAGCACCCAGTCCGGCCCTGCATAACGCACCGCCCCCGTCACCCGGGTGTCGGCGCTCAGGACCAGCGTCGCAGGCGACCCGGTGGCGCCGCGGACCCGCTCGAGCCAGCGCACCTCGGACAGGGCGGCCCGGGTGAGCTCGGCGATCTCCGCGTCCCGGTCCTGCGCCGCCAGGTCGGCTGCCTCGGCCTCGAGGTCGGCGAACAGCCGGTCCCAGCGCATGGGGCGGACCGTACCTGTGGATACCCGTTTGACGAGTGTCATCAACTGACAGTAGAACGGAGCAAGTGCAAGCAAACAACATCTAACGAGCGATGGTGAGTCCTTGATAGCGCTGACTCCCCGAGCCGTCGTCGCGCTGGTTGCCAGCGGTGGCGTGGAGCTCGGGCTGGCCCACGCGGCTGATTCGGCGCTCGCCGAGGCGTTGGCCGGGCATGGGGTGGGACCAGCCGGGCTCGACCAGCAGGTCGCCGGGGCGCTGACCCTGCTGGCCGTCGGGGCGGGCCTGGCCGCCTGGACCTGCTGGTGCCTGACCCTGGTCCGCGCCGCCCGCCGCCCCGTCCTGGGACCGACGGGGTCCCGCTGGCTGCGGGCGGCCGGGGTTGTCCTCGGCGTCTCTGCCGTGACTCTGGTAGGGGCAAGCCCCGTGCTCGCGGACCGGACCGACCCGCCGCCTGCTGCCACCCGGCTCGACCTCGACGGGCTGCCGCTCCCGGACCTGCCGGTGTCGAGCCCGGTCCGGCCGCGACCCGACCCGCGAGACCCGCCCGGCCTCGTCGTCGCCGCCGGGGACTCGCTGTGGACCATCGCCGCAGCTCACCTCCCAGCGGGCGCGTCGACCGCCGCGGTCGACCGGGCCTGGCGGCGCTGGTACGCCGCCAACCGGTCGGTGATCGGTCCCGACCCCGACTTGATCGTTCCTGGCCAGCTGCTCCTGCCACCCGGACGAAGGGCCGCCCGATGACCGCCACCACGGCCACCCAGCCACCGACGACGCTCCACCGGCTGCCGCCGCTGCCAGGACAGCTGATCAGCTGGCCGACGGCGCCACCCGTACCGGCGGCACAGGCCACCCTCGACCTCGACCTTGCCGGCCCCGAGACGGAGCACGAGCCCGAGGTCCGGTCGGCCTCGGTTCGCCGCGCCGAGCGGGCGATGCGGGCGCGAGCGGCCCGGTTCGCGATGGCCATGGTGGAGGCGGTCGGCGGTGACCGGCCCGTGACCCAGCTCGCCGGCTGGGTGAGCCACGAGGTCTACGACACGGTGTCCGCGCTTGCCGCCGCGGTGAGCCGGACGTCGGACTCGGAGCTGCGGGCCCGCACCGAGCGCCCCCGGCTGCTCAGCGTGCACGTGTCCAGACCGGCAGCGGACACGGCCGAGGTGTGCAGCCACGTGCGGCAGGGCGTCCGCAGCCGCGCACTCGCGCTGCGCCTCGAGTTGCGCCGCGGCTGCTGGATGTGCACCGCGCTGCGCGTCGGCTGACCCCGTCTGCTAGGCCTTGGCGCCGGTGCGCACCGCCGGGTCGCCGTGGCAGCGCTTGAACTTGCGGCCGGACCCGCAAGGACACGGCGCGTTGCGCGACACGCCCTCGTACGGGTCGGCGGCATCCTGCGTCTGCACCGCGGCGCGCGGTGCGGCCGGTTGCGTCCCAACGCCGTCGCCGGCTCCGTCACCGGTTGGGTCGACTGCGGGAGCGCCGGTGTCGCCGTCCACGGTCGGCGCGGTATAGGTCAACCGCTGCGACGCCCGGGCGCCACCGAGGCCCTTGGCGACGATGTGCGGGTGCTGCTCGCCGCCGGCGGGTGCGGCTCCAGCCGGGGCGGCCGAGTCGAGCAGCGGGCGCTGGTCAGCGTCGGCGGGCACCGCCTCCTCCTCCTCGACCTCGTCCTCGTCCTCGACCTGGACCTCGAGGTTGAACAGGTAGCCGACCGACTCCTCCTTGATCCCGTCCATCATCGTCGCGAACAGGTCGTAGCCCTCCCGCTGGTACTCGACCAGCGGGTCGCGCTGCGAGTAGGCCCGCAGGCCGATGCCCTCGCGCAGGTAGTCCATCTCGTAGAGGTGCTCGCGCCACTTTCGGTCCAGCACGCTGAGCATCACTCGCCGTTCCAGCTCGCGGGCGATCTCCTCGCCGAGCTGCTCCTCGCGCCGGTCGTACGCCGCCTGGGCATCGGCGCGGATGGAGTCGACCAGCAGCTCGGGGCTGAGCCCGCCGCGGCCGCCGTACTCTTCCTCGAAGTCGGCGAGTGTGAGTGAGATCGGGTACAGCGTCTTCAGGGCCGTCCAGAGCCGGTCGAGGTCCCACTCCTCCGGAAAGCCGTCGGTGGCACCGACGACGTACGCCTCGACAACCTCGTCGATCATCGTGCGGGCCAGCTCGTGCAGGTCCTCGCCCTCGAGGACCCGACGACGCTCGCCGTAGACCACGTGCCGCTGCCGGTTCATCACGTCGTCGTACTTGAGGATGTTCTTGCGGGACTCGAAGTTGAGCGACTCCACCTGCCCCTGCGCAGAGGCGATGGCGCCCGTGACCCGCTTGTTCTCGATCGGCACGTCGTCAGGCACCTTCAGCGTCTGCAGCACCCAGTCGACCCAGTCGGACTTGAACAGCCGCATCAGGTCGTCCTCGAGCGACAGGTAGAACCGGGAGTCGCCCGGGTCGCCCTGGCGACCGGAGCGGCCGCGGAGCTGGTTATCGATGCGGCGCGACTCGTGCCGCTCGGTGCCGATCACGGCCAGCCCGCCTACAGCTGTCACCTCGTCATGCTCGCCCTTGACCTGCGCCTTGGTCTGCTCGAGGGTCTCGGCCCAGGCCGCCTCGTACGCCTCCGGCGTCTCGCTCGGGTCGAGCCCGCGGTCGCGCAGCGTCCGGTCGGCGAGGAAGTCCACGCTGCCGCCGAGCATGATGTCGGTGCCGCGGCCGGCCATGTTGGTGGCGACCGTGACCGCGCCCTTATGCCCGGCCAGCGCGACGATCGCCGCCTCCCGCTCGTGCTGCTTGGCATTGAGCACCTCGTGCGGGACACCACGCTTGGTGAGCAGCGTGGAAAGCCGCTCGGACTTCTCCACGCTGGTGGTGCCGACGAGGATCGGCTGTCCTTGGCCGTTGCGCTCGGCGATGTCGTCGACCACGGCGTTGAACTTCGCGTCCTCGGTGCGGTAGACGAGGTCGGGCTCGTCGGTGCGCGCGACCGGCTCGTTGGTGGGGATCGGCACCACGCCGAGCCGGTAGATCTTGTCGAACTCGCTTGCCTCGGTCATCGCCGTGCCGGTCATTCCGGCGAGCTTCTCGTAGAGCCGGAAGTAGTTCTGCAACGTGATGGTCGCGAGCGTCTGGTACTCCTCGCGGATCCGCACCTTCTCCTTGGCCTCGATGGCCTGGTGCAGACCCTCGTTGTAGCGGCGACCCTCGAGGATGCGGCCGGTGTGCTCGTCGACGATCAGCACCTCGCCGTTGAGGACGACGTACTCCTTGTCCCGCCGGAACAGCTCCTTGGCCTTGATCGAGTTGTTGAGAAAGCTGATCAGCGGGGTGTTGACCGAGTCGTAGAGGTTGTCGATGCCGAGCTGATCCTCGACCTTGTCGATCGCCGGCTCGAGCACCGAGACGGTGCGCTTCTTCTCGTCAACCTCGTAGTCCTCGTCGCGGCGCAGCCGGCCCGAGATGGTCGCGAACTCCCCGTACCACTTCACCTCATCCTGGGTGGGTCCGGAGATGATCAACGGGGTCCGGGCTTCGTCGATGAGAATCGAGTCGACCTCGTCGACGATCGCGTACGCGTGGCCGCGCTGCACGCACTGGTCGAGGGACGTGGCCATGTTGTCGCGCAGGTAGTCGAAGCCCAGCTCGTTGTT
>Ga0136614_10002878_pt1 | contig 10860 bp, 10 predicted proteins | sample AntDrymUQ2792106_2_FD_106643 | JGI IMG/M metagenome (GOLD analysis project Ga0136614, IMG submission 106643) | Polar desert sand microbial communities from Dry Valleys, Antarctica - metaG UQ279 (21.06) | ecosystem: Environmental > Terrestrial > Soil > Desert | place: Antarctica: Dry Valley... | reverse complement strand
GTGATCAACGATGACGAGGTTGCCTTTCCGCTCCCCGACATCGCCGACGCCGGCGTGGTCAACGATGTCGTGGGAGGCGAGCCGATCGTCGTCCTCTGGGGTCCCGGCACGGCATCCGGCCTCGGCGACGTCACCGTTGCCGGAGGTGACCTCGTCGGATCGGCCGTCGTCCTCTCGCGCACGATGTCCGATGAGTTGATCCTCGAGTTCGAGCCGGCAGGCGCGGGCCGCATGCGCGACACGGAGACCGGGTCCACCTGGAACCTCGACGGCATTGCCATCGACGGACCGATGGCCGGCACGCAATTGGACCCGATCCCCAACGACCAGCCATTCTGGTTCGCCTGGGCGATCTTCAGGCCGGAGACGACGATCTGGCAGCCCTGACGCGCGCGTAAGCTGGAGGCCGTGCCCTCCTCGCGGTGGGCCATGGCCGCCGCGTGATGAGATCCACTGCGCGCCCACTTCAGCATCTTCGTGAACGCTGGCGGCGTGCTATCGCCGTTCCTCAGCCAGCGCGCGAAGATCGCACCCTCGCGCGGACGGCCGCGCGATTCGGCCTCCGGGCCGGCGGGGCGCAGGTCGACTGGCTGCGATCGTCGCTGAGATGAACCACCTGATGGCCGAGCATCGCGCGGAGCCCATCGGCAATGTGCGGCGGGCCATCGGCCTCGCGCTCATCGAGAGTGAGGCGCGCTTCGTCCCATCCAGGGTTGTCCGTCGGCGAACTCAGGGACTCACAGTGGGTGAGCTGCGGCCCCCTGCCGATCGGCGCGATCCGCCATCCGGTCGCCCTGGGGCGATTCGGGGTCCCCGCGCTTCTGCCGGTGGCCGCGCTGGCCCGCCGCTTCCACTCGCCGGTCGCGCGCGCCCTGATTGCCGGATGCGGCGCGCACTCATTCCTGCCCTTGCATGCGCCGATGACGAGCGGGCTCGGCCTCGCGCTCCTGGTGAGTGCCCATGCCGTTGGGTGGCCCATCCCACGCGGGGGCGCGGGGCGAATCGTCGATGCCCTCGCCTCGACGCCGACCGGGCGCCACCCGGCCGCCAGAGTCGGGGGACGCGGTTGGAACGTGCCCTGTCGGCAAGCACCCTTATCCGCACCCTTAAGCCGCACGACTAGGTCGGTTCGAAAGTTGCCGATGCGCGGAAGGCCACCTCGATCATCCGGTCGGTGGCACGCTCGAGGTCGTCCAGCGGCAGGTATGTGACCTCGGTCGTCATCGTCTCGCTGAGCACGTCGCTCACGGTCAGGATGCAGGCGGCGCGTGCCTCGCGACCCGCAGCGCTCGCGCGGCTGGCGAGATAGAACAGCGGCGCCGCCTCCATCTCGAACGCCAGAATCCCGCGCGCTCGCCATCGCGGCGTGTAGTCGGGCTCGGGGTTGTAGAGGAGGTCGACGGTCGCCACCGGACCCACGTGCGTGGGAAGACCGCTTGCTCGCGCCGCATCGACGAGGGCGCGGGTGAGGTCGAAGTCGGCTACCGGCGCGTACGGGTCACCGCCAAGATGCGATCGCGTCGCGCCATCGACCGGGGCCGCCGCGGTGGCGACCACGATGTCGCCGGTGCGGATGCCCTCGCCGATCCCGCCACAGGTCCCAACGCGCACGAGCCGTCGCACGCCGAGGCGCAACAGCTCCTCGGCGATGATCGCCATCGACGGAGATCCCATGCCGGTCGTCTGGACGCTGACCGGCGCAGCCTGATACGTTCCGGTCCACCCCAGCATGCCGCGGTGCGCGCTCACCTGGCGCGCGCCGTTCAGGCCGCCGTCGAAGCGCGCGGCGATGGCGCGAGCCCGCTGCGGGTCGCCGGGAAGCAGGACGAGCGGGGCATAATCCTCCGGCTCGCCGCGCAACACGATCTGAGGCACGGTCATGCGCTCCGGGTCGGCAGCGGATGGATCTCGCGCGATTGCAGCCAGGCCCGCGTGCGTGGCGCGACGTCGGCCGGTGCCGCTTCGAGGCGGGCAGCCAGCTCTCGCAGGTCGTCGGCCGTGTCAACGTCCGGCCACGACGGTGACGCCGCGACCCGCCAGCCGCTGGCGGCAAGGGCCCGCCTCGTCTCGTCATGCGCCCGTTCCGTCCCCATCGGCACCACGTCGAAGGTTGCGCGAACGCGCCGCCTGAGACGACGGCGCAGGACTGCTGCCAGCAGCGGGATTGGCGGGATCGCGCGCCAGCGCAGGCCGACGAGGTGATAGCCACCGTCCTGGGTCGCACCGAGCACCGCGTCGGCGGTGTCGAGTTGGTGAAGCGCGTGCGCCAGATGGCCGGCCGGAAGGTCGGGGTTGTCGCCGCTCACCACGACCGCCCGATCCGCGCCGAGCGCGGCGGCCGTCTCGAAGGCCTCGGCGATGGCCGGGCCGAGTCCCGGCCGGCGCTGCGCCGCCGGCGTCCATCCCGGACCCAGGAGCGTCGCGACTTCCTCGACCTCTTCGGCTCGCACGATGATGAACGGGGCAGCGCGCATCTTTGCCGCCGCGGCTCGCACCACGGCGGCGGTATCGGCCAGGGAGGCTCGCCACAGCGCAGCGGCGCCGTCCTCACCCAGCTCCGGGATGAGACGCGTCTTCACGTGACCGGCACGGGACGCCTTCGCCACGATGGCGATCATCGGCCGCGGCGCGGTCTCGGTCCAAGCGGCGCACAGCATGGCGATCGCGGCGAGGACCGATGCGCGCAGCTGTCCGGCCACCTTGCTCAATCCGCCCCGCCGCCGGAGGAAGCGGACCGGGATCGCCCGAATGCGGGCGGAAGGGTCGGCAGCCGCACGCGAAATGAGCTGGACCGTCCACCCATAGCCGGCCGCATCGAGCTTCAGCCCATCCAGGAGCCCGGCGCGAATCACCTTGAACGGCGGCAGGTCGTGAATGCGACGGCCGGTGCGGAGGGTAATGATCGCCGACACGAGATCATTGCCGAGACGAGCGTGGAGCGGCATCGCGCCCGGCTCCACGTCGCGGGCGCGACGGCGGCCGAGGACCAGGTCGGCCGTGCCCAGCGCATCCCTCAGTCGGCTGAGGTCGGCGGGATCACAGGATCCGTCGCCGTCAAGGAAGGCGACAGCCTCGTGCCGGTGACCCTCCTGTGCCATCTCGGCGCCGGTGAGGCACGCGCGTCCGTAGCCGCGCCGAACCTCTCGCACGACCGTCGCGCCCGCGTCCGCGGCGAGGTCGGGCGTCCCATCCCGGGAGCCGCCATCGACGACGAAGACGCAGCACGCGTCGGCGGCGCGAAGCCCTCGCACGAGATCGCCGATGGAGGCAGCCTCGTCGAGCACCGGGATGACTGCGGCCAACCGGTCACTCATCGACCGGACCCCAGAGCTCGAATCGGCCATCCGCAGCGCGGAGCGAACGGCCGGCGTCCGGGAGCCCCTCGACGAACGCGTCGCGCCGCTCCCGTGAGAAATACCCCGGATCGAGCGCCCGCCGGTCGACGAGCACCCAGGACGCGGGCGCAGCGTTCGGGATCAGGTGCAGGTCGACTCGAGACGCGAGCGCCGTCGCCAGGCCGTCATCGACGACCAGGATGACACCGTCGGGGACCTGCCGGGCTACCAAGAGGAGGGCGTCGCGCGCGGGCGGACGATCCCACTGGCCGCGCTCGGTGCGCATCGTCGGCGGCAGCCCGCCTCCGATCCATGCCACGAGGAGCGCGGGAATCGCGAGGGCCAGCAGCGCTGGGCCGAGCGGCCGTGGCCGGCCGCCTCGACCACCAAGCCGGCGGCGGCGAGCGGACCACGCCAGCAGCCGCCGCCCGCCGAGCGCCGCCGCCAGGACGAAGGGCATCATCGGCAGCAGGGTGTAGTGCAGCTTGAGGTCTGCCTGCGCCGGGTTCGCGCTGAGCAGGTTCGCGAGGATCGGTGGGGCGGCGAGGAGGAGCCATGCGGGCCGCAGGAGCGGCAGCCCAGCGAGCGAGAGGAGGAGGCCGCCCGCGGCCATCCAGCCCGTCACGTTCGTCAGCCGCTCGCCGGCGAGTCCAACGTTGGCCAGCGGACCGCCGCCCTCGGTGATCCACTCGTAGTACCAGTCCGTCTCCAGGAGCGCGCCGTCGCGGAAGAGCGGCATCACCACGCCGAGCAGGAGAAGCGTCCACGCGACGCCGATGGCCATCAGGCCAACACCGGCCTGTCGGACCCCCCGTACAGGGCGCTGGCGCCGCCCGTCCCAGAGGCGACCGGGGCCGCGAGCGGCGACGAAGGCGCCGACGACGAAGATCGTGAACCCTTGATCCTCCTTCGCCGACAGCACCACGAAGGCGCACGCAAGGAGGAGCACGATGCGGCCGCGCAGCCCCGCCCAGGCTGCGAGCAGCGCAAACGGCAGCGCGAGCGCCTCGGTATGGAAGTCCGCCCGCCCCGCTTCCTGGATGGCGCTCCAGATGGGCAGCGGCACTGCGAGCACAGCCGCCAGCCACGACGCCGACGGCGATGGACGGAACGCTGCGCGGAGCAGGAGAAACGCGGCCGGACCCGCAGCGGCGAGGGCGAGCGCGTGGAAGAGACTGAGCACTCGCGCATCGGCCCAGACCGTTTCCACGAGTGCCGGGACGGCAAGCAGTGGTGAGAAGTGTAGCCCCAGGAAGCTGCCCCCACTGAAGCTCGAGACGAATCCTCTTCCCTCGGATACGTTCCAGACGATCTGCTGGAAGAAGGCGTGGTCGTAGGCAGGCGTGGCGAGCCCGTCGGCCCGGCGGAGCAGGAGGATGGCGAGCCAGCCGAACCCGAGCAGCGCCCCACCCAGGCTGAGCAGCAACGGCAGGGAGACCCGCGGCGCGAGAACGACGCGGGTGGCGACGCGCGCGCGATGGCGGCGGCTCAGGGTGGCACCAGTCATCTCGTCTCGGCAGGCTGCCGCTCGCGTCGTCGCTCAGCGGTGGTAAGGAGCGGCGCATCGGAGCGGAGGAGTCGATCCCGGATCCCGCGCGCCGCGTGCCGCACGGCATCCGCGGCGCTCCGTTGCGGCTCCCAGCCCATCGAGCGCACCACACCAGCGTCAAGGTCAACCAGCGCCGTGTCACCGGCCCAGCCACCCCCACCCCGTGCGGCGCCGGTGAAAACGAGCTCCACGGCCCGAGGGTCGAGATCGAGGGCCTCGATCACCAGCTCCGCCACGTGCCGCACGGTCAGCGTGCCGCGCGTCGCCACGTTGAGAGTGGCGAACGGGCGGTCAGGCGCCACGCGGTCGGCCTGGAGGACGCCCTCGACGAGATCCTCGACGTCGATGTACGGCTTTGCCTGTCGCCCGTCGCCCAGGATCGCCAGCCGACTGCCATTGCGCAAGAGCTTGACCACGAGGTCGTGCACGACGCCGTGGTTGGAGGCCGGTCCGATCGTATTGCCGAAGCGGAAGGCCAGCACGCGCCAGTCGTAGAGGTGTGCGAAGCCGGAGAGGATCGACTCACCGGCAAGCTTGGCGGCGGCGTAATGCGACTCCGGCAGCAGGGATCCGTAGGTCTCGTCGGTCGGAATGCGCTGCGCCGCGCCGTAGACAACCCCGCTCGACGCGTAGCTCAACCGCTGCACGCCGTGCCGTCGCATCGCCTCGGCGACATTCCACGTCCCGAGAATGCACCCTTCCAGGTCGGGGCGTGGGTCCAGGTAGCCGCCGGGGATGTCGGTATTGGCCGCCAGGTGCACGACCGCATCGTGTCCGGCGGTCGCGTCGATGACCGTCGGGAGGTCGGTCACGTCGCCTTGCACGAAGGTGAGGCGGCCATCACGCAGCTCGCGATGGAATCCCGCATCCCAGTCCGGCTCTGCGGTCGAGAGATCGTCGAGCACGGTGACGTGGTCGTCGGCAGCGAGCAGGCGTGACAACAGCGTGGAGCCGATGAACCCGGCTCCGCCGGTAACCAAGGTGCTCATGTCTGCGAACGCTCGGATACCGCGTACCGGTAGCGGCGATCGCCGGACCGGATCACGTACGACCATGGCTGCGTGTCGAGCAGAGCCGCCCAGTCCACGTCGTCGTCGGGCACCCGCGGTGGATCGACCGTCTCGCCAGCGACGCCGTTCACCATGCGTAGGGCCATCGTCGGCAGCGCGGTCCACAGACCGGGCCGCGGCTCGGCGATGAAGCAGCGGCCACCGGGACGCAGGATGCGGTAGATCTCGGCGAGGGCACGCGCGGGATCGCTGAGCACCATGAAGAGGCGCGAGGCGATGACAGCGTCGATCGATTCCGCGGCGAGCGGCAGGCGCAGCGCGTCGCCGAGCTCGAAGTGGCAATTCTCCGTACCGGCCCGACGCGCGCGTTCGCGCGCTCGGTGCACCTGACGTGGCGATCGATCAATGCCGATAGCATGCAGGCGCGGATGTCGCTGTGCCAGCCGACGCGCGTACGTGCCCGGCCCGCAGCCGATGTCCACCAGTCGGGTCCCCTCATCGGGCGAGCCATCGCCCCACAGCGCGGCCTCGATGCGAGCGGTGTCGTCGCGAAAGCACCGCTCGCGCATGAACGCATAGAGCCAATCCGAACGGTCAAAGAGGCTTGTCCGCGACGCCGCGGCATCGGGGTGCGACCGTTCGATCTCGATCTGCGTCGCCACGATCCTCAGGCCGCCACGGTGGCCGTGACGACGTGCAGGCCGGTGGCACCCTGTGGCGCCGTGCCGCGGCGTTCGGAAGTCTGGACGCCACCCTCGCCATCCGTCGATCGGACGGCGATCTCGTACTCGCCGGCTCGGTCGGGACGCCACGGATACTCCCAGAAGGACCACGTCAGGTGCGTGCCCTCATAGGTGATCGTGGCTGGCTCCCACGTCCGCTGGCCATCGGTCGAGACCTCGACCGCGCTGACGCCGCGGTTGCCGGCGAAGGCCATGCCATTCAGGACGAGATCCACGCCCGCCCTGATCGGATCGCGGAGCCTCGGCCCGTCGATCCGTGATCTGGTGGGCACGGTGAAGTCGGGACCCCAGCCCTGCGTCTCGTAGAACCCTTTCGCCTCGCGGTCGACGACCTCGATGCGCGTCACCCACTTCACGTTCTTCTCGCCGTAGAGGCCGGGCACGATGATTCGCGCCGGAAAGCCGTGTCGCTGCGGCAGCGGCTCGCCATTCATGCGGTAGGCGACCAGCGTCGTCGGCTCCATCGCCTTCTCGAAGCTGAACGTGTCGGTATACCCGTCGGCGCCGTGGAGGAGCACCTCGACGGCTCCGTCTCGGGCACCAGCCTCCTCCAGCAGGGTGCGCATCGGCACGCCCGTCCAGACCGCATTGCTGATGAGACCCCAGGCGATCGGATTGCTGATGCACATCAGCGTCGTCTCCTGCTCGGTCGGGCTCATCGCCTCGAGACGGTCGAACTGGTAGGTCTGCGGTCGATCGACGTGGCCGTTGACCTCGAGCGCCCACAGCCCACGGTTGACGCGCGGGTCGACGACGTTCTTGGTGACCACGTAGAACCTCTCGTTCGGCGTGATCGGCTCGAGGTCCGGGCCGATGTACTGGAGTCCGTCGTAGCTGAATGTGGCGTGATCGTAGAGACGCATGAGCATGCCGCCGGTGGAAGCGGCCATGACGATCCCCCCCGCGCCGACGAGGAGCTTGCGCCGTCCAGGATCGGCGACGACCACGCTGACGTCTGTCACGTCCTGTGGCGTGTGCGCGGGCGTGCTGAGGTGGTGGTACGCGAGCGTTGTCGAGGCAGCATACGTGGCGAGCAGGATGGCGAGGCTGGTGCTCGTCACGATCGTGGCAACGCCCGGCGGGAGGCCGAAATAGTGCGTCCCAAGGTTCGGGAAGAGGGCCACCACGAGGATGAGCCACGCACCGCCCGTTAGCGCCGCAATGACGCCGATCAATCGACGGCCGATGCTCCAGAGCTGCTCGACGCCGGTCCGGTCGATCTCCCGTCGGGCGAGAAGCGCGAGCGCGACGCCGCCGGCGACGGCGACCCCCAGCTGGCCCATCAGCACCGCCCCGATGCCGAGCTGCTTGAACTGGTTATAGCCGCCGATGAAGCCCAGCAGCGCGAGAAACGTGTCAACAGGGATGAGCGGCGCGACCCGATCCCCGACCAGCTCCGCGGTCGTCGGAATGCCCGCCACCGAACGGAGCGCGAGCATCAGGGTCATCATGGCCAGGCCGCCGATGAGGCCGGCGAGCGCGCCGAGGGCGATGACCGTGCGCAGGGGCCGCCGGGAAGTGCTCACCGAGCCATGCTTGCTCGGAACCATGAAGGAACGATGACGCGGTGGTGAAAGCCGACCGGACCGCCAGGTGCTCGTCATGCTCGGCACCCACCATCGTCGCCAAACAACGAAGAGCCGCGGTTTAGCCCAGAATGAGCGGTGCGTTGATCGCCAGGTCCCAGATGCCGACCACGATGAGCACCAGGCCAAGCCCGAGCTGAAGAGGTCGCTCGTACTGGACGATCGCGCGCGCCAGCTGCGCGCCACGCACCTGGCCGATCATCCCGAGGAGGAAGAGTGGCAGCCCGACGCCGAAGACCGCGAAGAAGAGCAGCCTGCCGACGGCACCACCGATCGTCAGGCTGAACGCGAAGATGCCGACGATGAACGGGCCGCTGCACGGATCGCGATCGGTGCGAACAGGAGCCCATAGAGGAAGGCGCCGACCAGCGGCCCGCGACCGCCGAACGCTGACCACGATGGCTGCGGTAAGCGGGCACGGGTTGACGCCCCCCAGCAGCAGGACGCCGAGACCGATGAGCACGAGGTCGGCGATGGGCAGGACGGTGCGGTTCACCTGGCCGAGCGGGATCGCGATCGCCGCGACGAGGCCTCCGACTGCCAGCATGCCTGCCACCACGCCCGCCCATACGAGGAGTGCCGCCCAACCAGGGCTGAGCCGTTGCAACGGGATCGCCTCCGCCCCGCTGCCCACCACCCTCGTGTCGCCAGCCCCTCCGGTCAGATAGGCGAGAAGGGCCGGATAGAGTGGCAGGACGCCCGGCGTGACGGTGGCGCCGATCCCCGCCAGGAACGCCCCGATGTAGACCTCCATCGAGGCGCCGCGTCAGTCGCCGAGCTCGTCCACGAGCTCGGCGGCGCTTCGCACTCGCCCGAACTCGAGGGCCCGAATCCCATCGGTCGAGACGACGAAGGTCGGGGTCGACGGTGGGTTGGAGACCGCGAACCCGAAGCGGTCGGCCAAGAGGTCGACGAGCGCCGCGTCGGCCTTCACGAAGCGCCAGCCGAATCCCTCGCGCTCCGCATACGCGGCGAGGTCCTCGGATCGCTCGTTCGGATCTACGTCGATGCCGACTGATTGGAACTCGGCCAGCTCGTGAGCCTGGACCACTTGTCGCTGCTGCTGAAGGCAGGTGGTGCACCAGATCGCCATCGTCTCGACCAGGACGGGTCCTTCTGCGGCGAGCGCGCCGAGGGTGAACGCCTCCCCTGAGCGGACATCGACCAGCTCGGCGGCGAGCAGCGGATCGGCGGCCGCCGCCGGTTGCGTGGCGCTCGACGCATCGCTGGCGCTCGGCGCCACGGTGGCGCCTGGCTCTTCGGTGAGGCTCGGCACAGGCGTATCGCTCGGGGCAACTTGCACGCTGGGCGAGTCGGCAACGCCACACGCTGCGAGCGCGATCACCAAGAGGCCTGCCGGCAGGGGTCGTTTCATCGGTCAGTCGCCGTCATGGGGCGGCCACCGGGAGCTGAAACCAGATCTCCGTGCGACCGCCTCCCGAAGACGCGCCGACCTCCCCGCCGTGGGCCTCGATCACCTGTCGGACGATGGCGAGGCCAATCCCGTCCCCGCCACTCGCACGCGTCCGCGACGGGTCGACCCGGTAGAGACGCTCCCAGATGAACGGGAGGTCGGCGGCCGGGATCTCGACCCCGGTGTTCTGAATTGCGCAACGGATCCATCCTGCCGCCTCACCCAGACGCACGACGATCTCGCCGCCGTCATCGGTGTAGCGCGCGGCATTCTGCATCAGGTTCGCGACGACCTGGCCGATGGCGTCCGGCTCCGCGAGCAGGGCCGGCACCGAATCGACGTCGTCGACGCGGACGCTGATCCGTCGGCTGGCGAGCTCGGGCGACTGGATCTGCACGGCGCGCTGGACAAGGGCCGTTAGGTCGACCTCGGCGCGGGCCTGCTCGCGCTCGCCACGCTCGCCACGCGCCAGGTCATCCAGTCCCTTCACCAGCCTCGTGAGGCGGACGATCTCCTCGTTGACCGTGCGCAGCATCTCGGGCGTCGGCTCGACCACGCCGTCGGCCATCGCCTCGGTGTAGCCCTGGAGGCTGGTCAGTGGTGTGCGCAGCTCGTGCGCGACGTCCTCCACGAGGGCGCGGCGCAACTGCTCGACGCGCTCCAGGCTGGCGGCCATCTGGTTGAAGGCGTCGGCCAGCTGCTGCAGCTCGGGGTCCGGGGCGTCGGGCACACGGGCAGCAAGGTTGCCGCCGGCAATCGCGCGCGTGGCGTCGGTCAGGCGGTTGAGCGGCAGCAGGATGCGTCGCAGCAGCCACCAGGCGGCAAGCGCTCCGAGCATCAGGCCGACCGCAGCACCGAGGATGAGCACCTGGCCGACATATTCGTCGAACATGGCCTGCGCCTCGTCCGCGGAGGAGCCTGCCGCCATGGCAAGCTTCATCACTTGTTCGGAGCTGAAGCGCTCCACCGCGAGGAACATGGTCACGGCCACGACGAGCGCAAGCAGCACCCATAGGCCGATCAGCCGAAGCCGCAGGCTCGCCATCAGGCCATCTCCACCTACGCCGATGCCGCCGGCTGCCCGCGCCGCTCGACGGGCGCCACGAACTTGTAGCCGACGGTGCGCACGGTCGCGATGAACCGCGGCCGCGTGGCGTCGTCCCCGAGCTTCCGCCGAAGGCGGCCCAGGTGGACGTCGATCGTTCGGTCGATGATCCCGGGGT
>Ga0136614_10002877_pt1 | contig 10861 bp, 6 predicted proteins | sample AntDrymUQ2792106_2_FD_106643 | JGI IMG/M metagenome (GOLD analysis project Ga0136614, IMG submission 106643) | Polar desert sand microbial communities from Dry Valleys, Antarctica - metaG UQ279 (21.06) | ecosystem: Environmental > Terrestrial > Soil > Desert | place: Antarctica: Dry Valley... | reverse complement strand
TGAACAGTCCGAGCGGCGGCGCGTCGATGATGATGAAATCGAACATGCGGCGCGCCTGCGCCAGCACCGCCGTAAACTTCGGCCCCGACAGTAACTCGGCCACGTCGTCGCGGCGCGCGCCGCCGGGCAGCAGGTGCAGTCCGGCGGGTTCGAGACAGATGATCGAATCTTCGAGCGTCGCTTCTTCACCGAGCACTTCGGAGAGGCCTACCGGGGCGTCGATACCGAGGTACTCCGCCGCGCACGGGTGACGCAGGTCGCCGTCGATCAGCAGCGCACTCACGCCGTCGGTCTGCGCGAGCAGCCACGACAGGTTGAGCGCCGTCAGGGTCTTCCCCTCCATCACGCTCGCGCTGGTGATGACGATGGCCTGGACCTTTTTCCGTTCGCCGGCGTGCAGCACACGCGTGCGCAGCGACCGGAAGCGTTCGGCGTGCGGCGATTTCGGTTGGGTGATCGCGACGAGGTGTGGTTCGACGCGCGCGGGGGAAATGTCAACGGTGACGAATTCTCCCGTGCGCGTCGAACCGGCAGCGCCCAGAGTTGCCCCAGCATCACGCGAAGCTTGCCCGCCAGGGAGTGCCGACCCGACGATCTGTTCGGTGTGCTCAGTGGACGCCGAGACTTGCGCCGTCTGCGGCGCGCGAAGGATGGAAGAGGATTGCACCAGCGCGTCGGCCATCGCCGCGTTGTGCGCGGCGATGTGTGCGGCAACCTGGTCGTGCTGCTGATCGCTAGCGCGCGCCGCGGCACCGTCCGCATCAACCGTCGTGGGGTCGCGACGATTGTCGCCGTCCGCCTTTTTCTTATGCCCGCCGTTCGATTCGGCGGCGCGCTTCAAAGCCTCGTAGACTCTTCCCATCACATATCTCCTAAAGTATCCCAGCGGCGCACGACCGAGCCGGAACTGCCCGTTTCGGACTCCGCTGAGTGATTTAATTCGCGTGTCATCTCTTCCTCACGACGCGATTGCGAGGCCCCAGCGACGGATTTCGTGGATGGATTTTCGGCCCCGGCCGCCCATAGTTCAGTGCGTCCGGCGGCGGAGAAGATGCGCGCTGGCGGCTCGCGCTCGTCGTTCGAGTGGTGACCGTAGGTCGGTAACATATCGAACGTCTGCGCGACTTCTTCGATGATCGCGCTGCTGATCGTCTCGGCCCCGGCGGCATAGCCGTTCAGCAGGGCGTTATCACATAGGTTGTTAATCTGGCGCGGAATGCCTTCGGAGCAGCGGTAGATGTAATCGACCGCACTTGGCGAGAAGATGTCGGTTCGCTCCGCACCCGCGACCAACAGGCGCGAGGTAATGTAGCGCCCGGCCTCTTCGATGTTCGGTAGCGGCTTGATCTCGCAACGCAACGCGACGCGCTGCTTCAACTGGCGCAGCGCCGGGTCGTTCAGCACGTCGCGCAACTCCGGTTGCCCGGTCAGGATGATTTGCAACTGCTTCGCCGTGTCGGTCTCGAAGTTGGAGAGCAGGCGAATCTCTTCGAGCACCGCCGTCGAGAGGCCGTGCGCTTCATCGATAATCAGCACCGTACGCAGCCCGCGCGCGTGGCGCGACTCGAGCGTCCGGCCGAGCGCCAGCAGCAGGTCCGATTTGTTTTCCCAGTCCGGCACGTCGAGCAGTTTCGGCGATGAAACGTATTGATAGAACTCTGGCACCGACATGCGCGGGTTAAAGATATAGCCAACCAGCACCGCGCGGTCGAGCCGTTGCAGCATCCAGCGCAGCACCGTCGTCTTACCCGTGCCGACCTCGCCGGTCACGACGATCAATCCCTTGCCGCTCTCGATGCCGTAGTGGAGGTTGGCCATCGCCTCGGTGTGCGAAGGCGTGAAGTAAATGAAACGCGGGTCGGGCGTCAGCGCGAACGGCAACTCTTTCAACCCGTAAAATTCTGTATACACTTTCTGTATCTCCCTGTCAGAAGACGGCGCTCAAACCGGCCGACTCCAAGACTCACGGGGCCTCTCCCCTTCTGACTAGCCGCGCATCGCGAACGTTTCAAGGATACGCGAAAATCTCAGCGCCAGCGCGAGCGCCGGGATGCTGATGACGGTGATAACGACGCCGGCGACCGCCAGCGCGACGCGACGCATTTTTAAGCGCTGCACTTCGCGCATTGTCAACATCTCCGGCAACAGCACCAGCACCGGCAGCCCCGTGTAATGCTCGGCATCCTGCTTTGTCTGCACTGTCAGCAGGCGCGGAATCTCAAAGGCGACGGCGAATAACAATCCGAGGCCGAGGCCGACGCCGACGCCGAGTGCCATTAGCAGCGGGCGGTTCGGCGCAACCGGTTTAACTGGCAGGTTCGCCGCGTCAATGACCGCGATGGATTCGCCCTGCGAATTGGCATTCACGTCGGCGCGCAGCGACGCATTCTCTCGCTGCCGCAGCATGTCTTCGTAAATCCCTTTGGTTGTGCTGTACTCGCGGTCAATCTTTCCTAGTTCGACCTCGGCGCCGGGAACCTTGTTGATGCGGCTTTCCAACTCACTGATCTGAACGTCGATCAGTTCCATCTGTTTCTGCCCGCGCTTAATTTCGTTGTCGATGGATTGCAGAGTGTTCTTGTACTGCGTCGCGCCGACATCGACACTCTCATTGAACTGCTTGCGACGCAGCTCGGCTTTTTTATTTTGGTAGTCAAGTAACTCGCTCATCTCCTTCTGCACGGCGTCGATCTGCGTCTGTTTCGCAATCACGTCCGGATGCTTCGGCTTGTACTCGTTCAGGAGCAGTTGCTTTTCCGCCTCCAACTGCGATTTGCGGCTGGCGAGCTGCACGTAGCCGGAAGACGCCTTCGGGTCGCCCAAGTCTTCGAGGGTATTCGTGATCTGTTGGTCGCGCTGCCTGGAGGTCGCGCTGAGCAGGTTGCTCTGCGCGGTGTAACTTTCACGCAAGCGCCCGATGTCGCTCAGGTACGCCTTCTTCTGCTCGTAGAGGCCGGTCAGTCGCTCAACCAGGGCCTGTACTTGTGACGGCAGGTTCTCCATGTTCTGCGTCATCACCATCACGCGGCGCTGATCGATTTCGTCGAGCTTCCGCTTCGCGTCTTCGAGTTTGGTGTTGAAGAACTCTTTGGTGATCGTCGACTCGTTCTTCGCATCCCTGACTTGCGCGTCGACGTACTTTCGCCCCAGCGCCTGCGTGACGTTCTGGGCCTGCCGCGGGTCGGAGGCGCGGAACGAAAGGTTGAAGCCGTTAGTCACGTCGTTGCGGCTGGTGTTGAGCCTGATCTGCACGTCGCGTGTACGCATTCGCTCAACCAGGAATTCAACCGGCTCGCCGCGCTCGCGCTCCGCGCGGTACAGCCCGAACCGCTCGATCAGTGGTTCGAGCGAGGTGCGACTGAGCACATCCTGCGTGATGTTGTTGATGCGAAACGTCAGATCGGTGTCCGAGAGTCGGCCGATGCTCGCCGCTGAAATGGTCGCCGGCCTGACGGCCAGCAGCGTGTTCGATTCGTAAACGTTAGGCAGCTTACGGACGGCGTAGGCGACGGCCAGAGAAAGGGCAATGGTCGGAAGGATGATGAGCCACTTTCGTCTCCAGAGGATGCTGGCGTACTCAGCGGGCGCTCGCTGGCGGAATTCGACACTCATTGGTTAGGCACTCCTTAAAAATCGCGACAAGTCATTAGGGCGCCGGCGGTGAGGTTCGAGCCGTTGCTCGCGCCACGACAGAAGACTCACGCCGCTCAAAAATTTTGACGTCCCTTGAGGAATCAGGCTGAAGCGTTTCGGTCGGACGCGCGACGGGCAAACGTTGCGCACCGACCGAGTTGGACGCTTCTTCCCAAAGACCCTGGTCTCCAACAGTTTTCAAACCGGCTTTCCGGCGAAGACGCATACCGTGATGCGTCGGTCACAGCGTGGGATGCTTCTCGCCCGGCCTTCGTGTCGCCACGAGAGAGACCGTTGCGCGCCGCCTCGCGCTTAGAGGGTGGCCAGCGCCTGCCGCGCTTCTTCAGCCTGTGCGAAAGGACGCGCGCCGGGTCGCTTCGACTCTTCTTCGGCGAGGCGCAGCGCGGTTTGCAATTCACGCTTCGCCTCGGCCTTCTGGCCGGCGCCGGCCAGCGCCATCCCCAGGTGAAAGCGGTAGAGCGAGTTGTCGGCCTTGCGCTCGACTGACTTATCGACCGCCCGCTGAAGTTGCTCGACCGCCGCCAAGTGAAGTCCCTTTTTATGATAAACCCAGCCGAGCGTGTCGATATAACCGGGCTGATCCGGAAACTTCTGCACAATGCTCTGCGCCAGGCGCACGGCCTCATCCAGATTCCCTTTCCCTTGGTCGGCGTACAGCATCGCGAGGTTATTGGCGGCGAACGGCTGTTCTGGATCTACTTCAAGCGCGCGCTTGTAATTCTCGACCGCCGCGTCGTGATTATTGCGCCCGTACTCGACCATCCCCATCATGGTATGACTCATCGCGTCACCCGGCTCACGCTCGGAGACTTTACGAAATTCGGCGAGCGCGCGATCCGGCTGGTTGGTGTTGATGTAGAGCGAGGCGAGCGCGCGGTAGGCGGGCAGGTATCGGTCGTCCATCTCAATCGCCCGGCGCAGCGAGGCTTCGACGTTGCGCGTCGACTCTTGAAGTTCAGCTTCGCTTTTCATCATCCCCGGCTCGCGCATCCCGAAAGCTTGCGCCTTCAGTAAGTGGAGCGCCGGGTTGCGGGGCTGAGCGGCAAGCGCCTGATCGATGCGCGCGTGTGCCTGTTCGAGCCGCCTCTGCGCGAAGTAGACGTTCGTCAAAGCGTTCAGCGCGTCGAGGTTGGCGGTGTCGAGCTGAAGCGCGCGCTCGTAATTCTCGACCGCCTCGTCGACCTTCTTATCATTGAGCGCCACGGCGGCAAGATTGTTATAAACAGCCGGTGCGTTAGGAGCCATGTTGCGCGCGGCTTCAAAATCGGTGCGCGCTTCGTCGATCTTTTTCAATTGCAGGTTGGCACTGCCCCGCGCGCTCAAAGCCTTCAACTGCATTTCGCTAAGCAGTTGCGGCGTGAGTTGTGACACCTGCGTCGGTTTGGAGAGGTTGCCGAGCAGTTCCGTCGCCTGGCGCTGAGCCGCCTGTGCGTCGCCCGCCACGAGGGCCATCTGCACCTGCAGCATCTTCGCCGGCGCCCACTCCGGGTAGTACCTTTCAAGGTCGCCGGCGTAGGTGCGTGCTTGATCGACCTGCCCGGATCGGAGGTTCGCTTCCGCCATGAAATAAAGTCCGTTGCGGTTGCGCGCGTCCATGCTCAGAACCTCTTTCAGGTCCTCAATGGCCTTTTTGTGTTCGCCGTTTTGGACGTTGATGCGTGCGCGCATCAGACGCGCTTCCAGGTCGCGGTCGTTCTTCTGCAAAATCTCGTCGACCATCTTACTCGCGCCGTCTTTGTCCCCCTTTTGCAGCAGCACTTCGCTCAGGCGATAGCGCCCTTTGTTGAAGTCTGGAGACTTGGCGAGAATCTCTCGGTAAACATTCGCCGCCTCGTCGAAACGTCCGACGGTGGAGTAAAAGTCGCCCAACACAACGCGGCTCTCCGGGTTGTCGGAATCAATCGCCGCGGCGGCTTTATAGGCCGCTTCCGCTTTGTCTAACTGCTTGGTGTTGATGTGGTAGAAGCTGGCCAGCATGAGGTGCGATGTCCGGTCGTTGGGCGCCGTCTCGACAGCTTTCTTGAGCGCCGCTTCGGCCTCGTCGTTACGTCTCTGCCGTGCCATGAATCCGGCCAGCGAAACGTACCCGAGTGACGATTTATCGTCGGTCGCAATCGCGCGCCGGATCGTTTCCTCGGTCTTCGCGGTGTCACCTATCTGCTCGTAGAAGCGCGCCAAGCTGAGGTGCGACTCGATCCGTTTCGGGTCAGACTCAATTGCCCGATTGAGTCGGCTCAAAGCTTCTTGGCGGTTCTTTTCCGGGTCACGCGCGAAGAGCACGGTCGCCATCAGGATGTGGCCTTCAGGGTTGTTCGGGTCTTTCTCCAGGACCTCGTTGGCGAGACGTTCCGCGTCGTCGATGCGGGCCGGCTTGAAGAGCATCATGTAGTTGCCCATCCGGATGCGCGACTCGCTGTGATTTGCGTCAAGCTGGATGACGCGGCCCAGTTCTTCGAGGGCTTCGGGGAAACGTTCAAGGCCTTCGTAGGCCCGCACCATTCCCCAATGCGCAGCGACCAATTGATCGTCGATTTGGATGGCGTTGCGGAATTCGATTGTGGCTTCTTCGAACTTCCGTTCCTTCAGGTGGGCTTCGCCTTTGCTGACGTGTTCGGCTTTGGCTTTTTCGGGGTCTGAGCAGCCGGCGGCGAATAGCGCGGCGGCGAGCACAGTGACGAGCAGGGCCCAGAGCTTTTCTGGGCGCCGAGGTTTACTGAGATTCATCTGTCCGGCACTCCTTGAGCGGTCACCACCGCACGAGCCGTGGCAAAACGGCATTGGCGAGGACGCCGCGTTTCGTTGTTTGAGAGTTATCGCAACTCTTTCGGCAGCGGGCAAGGCCGCGAAAAGATTGCTTGGTTAATTAGATATGAAGCTGGATCGACAGAAAAAGTCCTTTTTGCTTTCAGCTTCGGGCTTTCAAAACAGCATGTTGTCCAAATTTCGAGGCCGCCGATTGGGCGCCTCACTCAATCAACAAAGTTTATAAAAGAACAATCGCCTTCAGTTTCCCATAACCGAAGCGCTTCGAAGGGCCGCGTCCGGGTCAAGCCACACGGGAAAGCTAACACGGTCTTCTTAACAGAGTATTACGCTCCAACAAAAATCCGCCCGAAAAGACTTTTATCGCGGCACGTAACGATGTAACTCGGTCGCCGCGTGAGCAGCCAGTTCGGTCGCGGTTTCGAGCGCCTCGGATTCAGACTTACCGACCGGGGCGAGCACGCGCACCATCGCCCCGTCGGAACGGCGTCGGCGCACGCTGTCGGCGACCGAATACATTTTGTCCCAATACTCACTGGCGACCGCGCGTCCGCGTCCTTGATACCAGTAGATCAATAACTGACGGGTGTCGCCGTTTTGGATGATGTAGCGGTTAGCCTCAAAAGCCGGCCCGCCATCAGCCGGCGTGATCGTCACCGTCGCCGGATCGGTCATCGTCCAGCCTGAGCCGGGCAGGCAATTAAGTGGGCTATGGTATGTTGCTCCGCTGCGTTGCGAGGCGTAATAGCCGACGTAAAAATTTACCGCACGGCCGTTCGGCAACACATAGTCACGCATCACGTAATCGTCGGCGCGTAAAACCGCCTCGGTTTGGGCGTCGAAGCGAACATCGGGGCCGCGCCGCTGCCACGCTCCCAAGGTTGCCGGAAAACTTTTCAGCGGATCGCGCTCGACGCGCGCCTCGCCCGCACGCTCCCAGAGGTGAATCAGCGCGCCGCCGGTTATCAGAATAATCAATAATATCCAAAAATGTCTGTGCGTTGTTTTCATCGTTCAATTACCGTAGAGGTCTGTCAGCTCCGTTCACCGACAACATCGCCGACGAAGAAGAAGGTTCCGCAAGGGCCGTCGCACCAACGACGGTCGCCTCGTTTTTGGTGAGCACGCTTGACTTTACCGCTGCGGCATTCCCGCGTCCGCCAGTTCCTTTTCCGGAGCGCCCGGCGATGCGGTCGAGCAGCCAACCCACAGCAAACAACAATAGGAAGGCGACGACATAAACCACCCAGCCGGAAAAAGAATGAAAGAACCCGTCGGCAATCTCGGTGCCATAATAGCGCGATAAAATTCCGGTTCCGCTGACGCGCCCGGCGTTAGTCAGGATGGCGATTGGAATTGCCGACAGCACGATAATCGCCGAGCGCCAGAACACCCAACTCTTCGGGGACCAGTTAGAGTCCCGGCCGGTGCCGTCTCCATCGTTTTTGTCAGACGGCGCGGTGAAGTAGGCGAAGACGACCGCCAGCGTCAGCAACGTCATCAACGAACGGATGCCGCTACAGGCTTCGACCACTTCCAGTTTTTTTGTTGTCCTCGAATTAAGCGGCATCAACTCGATCACGTTGCCATCACGCAAGACCGGGATGTCGAACTGTCTCATCGCCCACACGGCACAGCGCGAAGCAAAAAGCTGCAACGGGAAGGCGATTTTATTGAAGATAATCGTCGGGATCGGGATTGCGAGCGCCAACAAAAAAAGCGGCACCAGCGCATAACGCAGAAGACGGAACCCCCAAAAGTAGACGACGGCACCGGCCAGCATCAGCACCAATGACATCCGCTGCACGAACAGCTCGGCTCCCGCAGTGCCGGCCCACAGCGCGAAAAGGGCCGCGACCACTGCCGCGCCGCCCCACCATAGCGACGGGCGCTTCGGGACTTGCGCCAGATTCTCGCGCTCCATCCAGAGAATGTAGCCAATGATGAACGGGATCAGCAGACCATGCGAGTAATTCTCGTCGGTCCACCAGAAGTGACCGAGTTTGGCGAGGACGCTGGCGTAGACGAAGCCAATCGCAGCAACCAGGACGATGGGTTTCCATAGTTGTTGACGTGAGACGGGGTCACTCATAATTTAATCCAGATTAGAAAACCACTGTTTCCGAGGAGAGACAATGAAAACAACCTATGCAGGGCGGCGCGAGAATGCGGAGGCGTCGTATCTATCTCCGCCGTTTCTACCGCAGAAACGGCACGACCTAGAGCTTAACGCAGCCACTGTGCTCAAAGCAACTCTGGTAAACGCCCGCCCTTGGGTCAGTTATCGACCACAGGATGTCCGGCGAACTTCGGTTTGCCAATTGGCGAATCAACGGACATTTTGAAATTCGTCGGCATCGCCTGTCAATCATCAATCGATCCGACATGCACTCGCGGGGCACACACGGAGTTTGAGACACTCATAATCTTCATGTGTTTCCATATTATCCGCCTTGTTTGCATTTACGCGCCGCCGCACGTTGTTGGATGCAAGCCTTCGAAGGTTTTGCGACCTTGGGTGAGGGTAGCCCCAAAAATTTGCGCTCCACCTAACCACCACGACCGTCGGCTTTTCAGTGCGTTAGCAAACCACCATCTTGAAACCAAAAGGCGCAGGGGCCGAGTCATCGAAACGACTCGGCCCCTGCGCCTTCGCTCACTGCTGTCAAGCGCTCTCTAATTTATATTGATCGTCGCGATGTTGCTCGTCTGATCGTTAACCATCACGGCCAACTCGACACCACCGGCGTGCAGCAGTTCGGGCACGAGGACCACCGTCAATTGGTCGAGTCCTGAAAACCCACCTTGCGCCCCCATGAACTCAACCGGCAGGTTGAATCTCCGCCCATCGCCGGTTCGCGCTTCGACGCTGACACTCTCGGCGAGATTAAGAATCACTTTGTCACCACTGTTGACATCGTTGCCGGTGTCGATGTTGGCGACGCCATTGCTCAACCCGGTCGCAAACAGCATTAACCGCGTGCGCTTATCATTGGCTAACGATTCGCCGGTCGTCACATTGAAAAATTGTGCGCCATAAGTTCCCGCGTTCAATGCTACCGCTTCGCCGGTTCCTGTGCCGCCGACGGTGAACAATCCCGGAGCAACATCCGAGACGTTGACGGTCCCGCGTGATATGTACCCGACATCAGAAGTCACGATGACTTCGGCGTTACCCGAAACGATGCCGCGCGGCATAACGAAACCGACGTGTGACGGTGAAACGGAAATAACGGTCGCCGCCTGCCCGCCGACGGTCACGCTGACGCCGGCGAGGAGATACGGGAAGGAGCCGTTAGCGTCCGGTGATGCCGTGCCCTCTTGCGTCGTCAGCGGCATCAGGCTCGAACTGCTCGTCACGACCGCGAGACTTACCGGGCTGATGAAGGGGGCGATGCTCGCGCTTGACTTTGCTTCAGGCGCCCCGACGACGACGTCCGTGCGAGCCTTCGCCGCTTGAGCTTTGGCGATGGTTGAGGCGGACAGGCTGCCTTCAAGGATCAATTCTTCGGCCATCTCAAGGTGCGCGACGATTTTGTTGATGCGGTCGCTGACGCTCGACGGCGTATTCCGGACGAGCGATGAAGCAGCGCAACTGCGCGCAAACAGCAGCCCGGCGACAAGCTGGTTATTGATCTTGGCCGGTTCGTCAAAAAGACTCAATTCGGTGCGAAAGTCTTCATACGCTTCTTCGACGCTTGCCGTCAGAAGTTTGTATTGTGCTGCCACTGATTGGTTACTCGCACCACTGTTCTGAATCGCATACCCTGTTTGAGAAGCCAATGCGTCGCGGAGCGCCAGAACATCACTGATTGCTTTCTCAACGGAGGCAAGTGACTTCCTGATGGAGACTTTAACTGTGGTTGAGGTTGTCGTCTTCGTCAGACTATTCGTCGCTTTAGCAGTCAAGTAGTGGTCTCCGGCAGAGGCTCTGCTCCACACGATGCCGTACGGACCTGACGTGTCGGTGCCGATCAACGATGTGCCATCGTAAAACTCCACCTTAGTAATAGAACCGCCGACGGTGGTGGCATTGGCGCTGACCGTGATCTGTGCCGACCCCTTGAATGTCTTCCCGTAAAGCGGACTGGTGATGCTGACCACCGGTGAATTCGGCGTCGGTGTCGGTGTTGGTGTCGGTGTTGGTGTTGGTGTTGGAGTCGGTGTTGGTGTCGGCGTCGGCGTTGGTGTCGGGGCCGGGCTGGGAGTCGGCGTCGGCGTCGGCGTCGGTGTCGGCGTCGGTGTCGGTGTCGGGGTCGGTGTCGGGGTCGGTGTCGGTGTCGGTGTGGGTGTCGGCGTTGCGGTGGGGGTGGGGTTGGGCGCGGGGGCGGCGGTGGCGTTGGTGTTGGAGTCGGTGTCGGTGTTGGTGATGAGCCGCCACCCGTCTGCGCCGCTTCGAGTGCCGCGAAGTCACAACCCACGTCGCGCCCATCGCTCGCCGCCC
>Ga0136614_10002876_pt1 | contig 10863 bp, 8 predicted proteins | sample AntDrymUQ2792106_2_FD_106643 | JGI IMG/M metagenome (GOLD analysis project Ga0136614, IMG submission 106643) | Polar desert sand microbial communities from Dry Valleys, Antarctica - metaG UQ279 (21.06) | ecosystem: Environmental > Terrestrial > Soil > Desert | place: Antarctica: Dry Valley... | reverse complement strand
TCCCGGACGAGGTGCGCGGCCGCGCACTGCTGGTCGAGCGCCTGGCGATGGCGCCTGTGGAGTGCGTGGTGCGCGGGTACATCACCGGATCGGGCTGGAAGGACTATCAGTCCACCGGCGCGGTCTGCGGGATCGACCTGCCGGCGGGCCTGCAGGAGTCCGAGCAGCTGCCCGAGCCGATCTTCACGCCCGCCACCAAGGCCGAGGTGGGAGACCACGACGAGAACGTGGACTTCGAGCGCGCCGTGGAGATCGTGGGGGACCGCCCGCTGCTCGAGGACCTGCGGCGGATCTCGCTCGAGCTCTACAGGCTCGGCTCGGAGCACGCGCGCGAGCGCGGAATAATCCTGGCCGACACCAAGTTCGAGTTCGGGCGCCGTCCCGACGGCACGATCGTGCTGGGCGACGAGGCGCTCACACCGGACTCCTCGCGCTTCTGGCCGGCCGACACCTATGAGCCCGGCAGAGGCCAGCCGTCGTTCGACAAGCAGTTCGTGCGCGACTGGGCGTCGCAGTCGGGCTGGGACAAGGCGCCGCCCGCGCCGCCGCTGCCCGACGAGGTGGTCAAGGGCACCCGCGCCCGTTACGTCGAGGCCTACGAGAAGATCACCGGCGAGCCGTTCGGCGCCTGGCTGGAGCGCTCGGGCGGATGAAGGCGCGCGTGCTCATTCGCCCCAAGGCGGGCATCCTCGACCCCCAGGGCCAGGCGGTGGAGCGCGCGCTGCCCGCGCTGGGCTTCGAGGGAGCGTCCGAGGTGCGTGTGGGACGCATGGTGGAGCTCGAGGTGGAGGACGCCTCGCGCCTGGATGAGATGTGCGAGCGCCTGCTGGCCAACCCGTTGATCGAGGATTACGAGGTCACGGTCGAGTGAGGTTTGGGGTGGTGAGGTTCCCCGGCTCCTGCGACGAGACGGACGCCGTGCTCGCCTGCGAACGCTTCGGCGAGGCCGAGCTGCTGTGGCACGGCGACTGCGACCTGCGCGGTGTTGACGTGGTGGTGATCCCCGGCGGCTTCTCCTACGGCGACTACCTACGCGTGGGTGCGATCGCGCGCTTCTCGCCCGTGATGGAGGCGGTGGCCGAGCACGCGCGCGCCGGGGGCATCGTCTTCGGTATCTGCAACGGCTTCCAGGTGCTCTGCGAGGCGGGCCTTCTGCCGGGCGCTTTGCTGCCCAACGCGGGGCTGCGCTTCGTCTGCCGCCAGGTGGAGGTCGAGGTTGCGAATGCCGACACCCCCTTCACGCGCGCGTGTGAACGCGGGGACGTCCTCTCGATCCCGGTCAAGCACTTCACGGGGCGCTACTACGCGCCAGAAGAGGAGCTCCGCGGCCTGGATGCACATGGCCAGATCATCCTGCGCTATCGCGAAGGGCACAACCCCAACCGTTCGATGGGCGACATCGCCGGGGTGAGCAACCGCGAGCACAACGTCATGGGCCTGATGCCTCATCCCGAGCACGCCGTCGACCCACTCACCGGCTCGGCGGACGGCGGGCGGCTGTTCGAGTCGATGGCCATGGCGCTCGCCCCGGCGTGAGCGCCGGCGCCGCATCGGCCGAGCGCCTCTCAGAGGCGCGCGCACTCGGGCTCACCGACTCCGAGTACGAGCTGATCGTGGACAAGATGGGCCGAGAGCCCAACGGGGTGGAGCTGGCGGTGTTCTCGCTGATGTGGTCCGAGCACTGCGCCTACAAGCACTCCAAGAAGCTGCTCGGCCGGCTGCCCACCGAAGGCCCCCACCTGCTGATGGGCCCGGGGGAGAACGCGGGCGCGGTCACGGTGGGCAACGGGCTGGCGATTGCCTTCAAGGTGGAGTCGCACAACCACCCCAGCGCGGTGGAGCCGTTCCAGGGTGCGGCCACGGGGGTCGGAGGGATCCTGCGCGACGTGTTCGCGGTCGGCGCGAGGCCGATCGCCATCCTCGACTCGTTGCGCTTCGGCGAGCTCAGCTCGGGCCGCTCGCGCTATCTGCTCGACGGCGCGGTGTCGGGCATCGGCCACTACGGCAACTCGATCGGCGTGCCCACGGTGGGCGGCGAGGTCTACTTCGAGGGCCCCTACGAGCAGAACTGCCTGGTGAACGCTATGTGCCTGGGTATCGCGCGCGAGGACCGGCTGATCCGCAGCGCGGCGGCGGGCGTGGGCAACCTGCTCGTGCTGATGGGCGCGCGCACCGGGCGCGACGGCATCGGCGGCGCATCCGTGCTGGCCTCCGCCGAGCTGGACTCCGAGGACGCGTCCAAGCGCCCCACCGTGCAGATCGGCGATCCGTTCGAGGAGAAGCGGGTGATGGAGTGCTGCCTTGAGCTGCTAGACCGCGGCACGCTGCGCTCGCTGCAGGACCTGGGAGCGGCCGGCCTGTCCTCCTCGGCGTCGGAGATGGCCTCGAAGGGCGAGGTGGGCCTCGACATCGACGTCTCCCGGGTACCCCTTCGCGAGGACGACATGGAGCCCTTCGAGATCATGGTCTCGGAGTCCCAGGAGCGGATGCTGTGCGTGATCGAGCCGGAGAAGCTGGCCGAGCTCGAGGAGATCTGCGAGCGCTGGGAGGTGCGGGCCACCGCGATCGGCGAGGTGACCGAAAGCAGACGGCTGCGCGTGCTCGACGGCGACGAGGTGGTGGGCGACATGCCCGTCGACGCCCTTGTGGACGACTGTCCGCTGTATGACCTCGAGCCCGCCGCACCCTCGGAGCAGATCTACCCCGCGCCACCCCAGGTGCTCGATCCGTCAGCGGATGCCCATGAGACCCTGCTCGCCCTGCTCTCGTCCCACAACCTCGCGTCGCGCAGGCCGCTGTTCGAGCAGTACGACTCGATCGTGCAGTCGCGCACCGTGCGCCGTCCCGAGGACGCGGATGCCGCCGTTCTCCAGCTCGCGCCGGACGGCGGCAAGGGTGCCATCGCCGTGTCGATCGACGGCAACGGGCGCCGCGTGGCCTGCGATCCCTACACCGGCACCGTGGAGGCCGTGCTCGAGTGCGCCGCCAACCTGGCGTGCGTGGGAGCCGAGCCGCTGGGGCTCACCAACTGCCTGAACTTCGGCAACCCCGAGAAGCCGCACGTGGCGTGGCAGCTGGAGCGCTCGGTGGCCGGGATGGCCGACGTCCTGCGCGAGCTCGGGGTGCCGGTGGTCGGGGGCAACGTCTCGCTCTACAACGAGTCGGGCGACGGCCCGATCTACCCCACACCGGTGGTGGGCATGGTGGGCGCTCTGCCCGACGCCGCGGTGGCGCCGCGGAGCGGGTTCGCTCGCGAGGGGGACGTGGTTGCGCTCGTCTCCTCGGGCGTGAAGCTGTCGCTGCCCGGGTCGGAGCTGGCCAAGCTGCGGGGGGACGAGCTGCCGCTCGGGCTGCCCGAGGTGGATGTGGCGGCCGTGCGCGCCACGCTCGATGCGGTGCGCGCGGCCGCACGCGGCGGCGGGCTCAACGCTGTGCACGATGTGTCCGAGGGCGGGGTCGCGGTAGCGCTGGCCGAGAGCTGCCTCGCCGGAGGTCTCGGTGCGTCGGTCTCGCTCCCTGACACCGGCAGCGAGTCGCTCTTCGGTGAAGGAGTGGGGAGATTCCTGATCGCCGGTGAATCCGCGGCGGTAGCGGCGCTCGGTGACCGGGCGGCGGTGATCGGGATGGTCGGCGGCGGCTCCCTCGAAATCGAGGGCGCCGGCAGCTGGGGCCTGCCTGAGTTGCGCGAGAAATCGGGCGCATTCGCACAAGCTTTCCTCTAGGGTCGGCTCGACCCCAAGCCCGGAGGCTCTCATGAGCATCGTCGTCCGCTTTCCCACCGTGTCTCTGACCAAGGAGAAGTACGACGAGACCAATCGCCTGCTTGAGGAGGCCGGGGTGGATTTCCCGCCGGAGGGCCTCGACTACCACGTCTGCTTCGGCCAGGACGGCGATCTCAAGGTGAGCGAGATCTGGGACTCGCGTGAGCAGCTCGAGGCATTCGGTGAGAAGCTCATGCCGATTCTGCGCCAAGCTGGAATCGACATCTCCGGCGAGCCGGAGATCTTCGAGGTCCACAACATCGACAAGCGTTAGCCGCGTCGGATGAGCGGGTAGTCATGAGGGCATGCGCAAAGCCCTCATCGCCACCTGCCTGCTCGCCCTCCTCGTGGGCCTCACCACCACCGCGAGCGGCAAGGAGGGAACGAAGCTCAAGCGGCCGGCCACCGGCCAGCTGGGCGTGATCGCGACGGAGTCGCCCGCGGCGGCGCGCGTGGGCCGGACGGTGCTCGAGAATGGCGGCAACGCCGTGGACGCCGCGGCCGCCACCGTGTTCGCCATCGGCGTGGCGCGGCCGCAGTCGTGTGGCATTGGCGGCGGCGGTTTCATGGTCTACCGCTCCGCTCAGGGCAAGACCGACGCGCTGGACTTCCGCGAGACGGCCCCGGCGGCGTTCAAGCCGCGCACGCTGAAGAGCAAGGGCCTGCACACCGACTTCACCGGCCACCTCACCGTGGGCGTGCCGGGCACCGTGGCCGGCTTGCAGGCCATGCTCGAGCGCTACGGAACCACCTCGCTCGCCCAGGCCGTCCGACCCGCCGAGCGCCTCGCCCGCGGCGGCGTGCGCGTCACGCCGGAGGTGGCTGCGGCCACCAAGGAGAACGCCAAGCGTCTCAAGCTCTTCCCCGCGAGCCGGCGCCAGTACCTGCGCCGCGGCAAGCCGCTGCGTGCCGGATCGCGGCTTCGCCAGCGCGACATGGCGGCCACCCTGCGGCGAATCATTCGCAGCGGCCCGCGTGGCTTCTACCGCGGTGTGAACGCCCGCCGGATCGTGGCGGACATGCGCCGCGCCTCCCGGCTGAAGGGCGACCGCGGAATCATGCGCCTGCGCGACCTCGCGCGCTACGAGGCCAAGTGGCGGGCGCCCCTGACCGGCAGCTTCCGCGGCCGGCAGATCGTGGCGATGCCTCCGCCCACCTCAGGCGGCATCGCGGTCGTGCAGATGCTCAACGTGCTCGAGGGCTTCGACCTGAAGGCCAGCGGTCAGTCCTCCGCGAACTCCCTGCACTCGATCATCGAGGCCGAGAAGCAGGCGTTCGCCGACCGCGGCGAGTACGTGGGCGATCCGGGCTTCGTGAAGGTGCCCACCCAGCGCCTGATCTCCAAGGACTACGCGGCTCAGCGACGCGCCCTGATCCGCCCCGACCGCGCCCAGAACTACAAGCCCGGCCTGGGTCCCCGCTCGGCGGGCAGCTCGGGAACCGAGACGGGCAGCACCACGCACGTGTCGGTGGTCGACCGTCAGGGCAACGCCGTCGCCCTCACCTGCACTATCGAGCAGGAGGTGGGCTCGGCCGTGATCGCCCCCGGCACCGGTTTCCTGCTCAACAACGAGCTCACCGACTTCGGCGACCCGGGTACGGCCAACGCCGCCCGTGCCGGCAAGCGCCCGCGCTCGTCGATGAGCCCCACGATCGTGGTGGAGGATGGCCGGCCGGTGGTGGTCACCGGCGGTGCCGGCGGCTCGCGGATCATCATGGGCGTTCTGTTCACCGTGCTCAACCGCGTGGAGTACGGCCTCGACCTGCCGCGCGCGGTCGACGCCGAGCGCCTCGACGCCCAGGCTGTGCCCGACGATCCGATCCTCATAGAGGGCGCACGGCTGGCACCCGGGGTGCTCGCCGATCTGAAGCGGCGCGGCCACAAATTCGAGGGCGAGGGCGAGTACGCCGACAGCCCCCGGATCCAGGCGGCCGGCTACCGCGGCGCGGCTTCCGGGCTGACCAAGGATGCGGTGTCGGATTCGCGCTCGGAGAACGGATCGGTCGCACAGCGCAGCCGCTAGAGCGGACGGGCGGGAACGGCTGGGCCCGCTGGTAACCTCGACGTTCGGGCTGCCCCCGGTTTCTCGGCCCACTTCAGGAGCTCTTGACCTCCCTCACCGATCCGCTGGACGACCGCGACGGACCGCGCGACGAGTGCGGTGTGTTCGGCGTATACGCGCCCGAGGCCGAGCCCCAGCGCCTCTCGTACTTCGCCCTCTACGCGCTGCAGCACCGCGGCCAGGAGTCGGCGGGCATCGCCACGTGCGAGGGCGGCCACATCATGACCGTGCGCGATCTGGGCCTGGTGTTCCAGGTGTTCGACGAGCAGAAGCTGCGCGCGCTCACCGGCGCGATGGCCATCGGCCACGTGCGCTACTCCACCACCGGCTCGTCGGCGTGGGAGAACGCGCAGCCCGTCTACCGCTCCGATCGCCGGCAGGTGGCGTTGGCCCATAACGGCAACCTGATCAATGCGGTGGAGCTGCACTCCGAACTGACCGACAAGGGTGTGCAGTTCCGCTCTACATCGGACTCCGAGATCATCGCCGCCCTGCTCTCCACCCACGAGGCGGACACGATCGAAGAGGCGTTGGAGGACATCATGCCGCGGCTGGAGGGCGCCTTCTCCACCGTGGTGATGACCCAGGACAGGGTGATCGCCTTCCGCGACGGCGCTGGCCTGCGGCCGCTGTCGCTCGGGAAGCTCGGCGACCGTTACTGCGTGGCCTCGGAGAGCTGCGCCTTCGACATCATCGGCGCCGAGCTGGTCCGCGAGGTCAAGCCCGGCGAGATGGTTTCCATGGGCGAGCACGGCCTCGACGAGCGCCAGATCGTGGACGCTCCGCGCAAGGCGTTCTGCGTGTTCGAGCACATCTACTTCGCCCGTCCCGACTCGATCCTGGAGGGCAACCGCACCCAGATCTCACGCCGCAAGATGGGCGAGATCCTGTGGCGCGAGTCGCCCGTGGACGCGGACGTGGTGATCGCGGTGCCCGACTCGGGCAACGCCGCGGCCACCGGCTATGCCCGCGCGTCGGGACTGCCGCGCGACGACGGGCTGATCAAGAACCGCTACGTGGCCCGTACCTTCATCCAGCCAGGCCAGGAGTTGCGCAAGCACGGGCTGCGCATGAAGTTCAACCCCCTGCGCGAGGTCGTGGAGGGCAAGCGCCTCGTGGTGGTGGACGACTCGATCGTGCGCGGGAACACCACACGGCAGATCGTGGGCATGCTCCGTGGCGCCGGCGCCGCCGAGGTGCACATGCGCATCTCCGCTCCGCCGATCCGCCACCCCTGTCACTACGGGATCGACATGTCGACCAAGCAGGAGATGGTGGCTCACGATCGTACGGTCGAGGAGATCGCCGAGGAACTCGGCTGCGACTCGCTGGCGTACCTCTCGCTGGAGGGCGTCTACGAGGCGATCCGCGGCGAGCGCGGCACGCACTGCGACGCCTGCTTCACCGGCGAGTACCCCCTCGAGCGAGCCGTCGACCCGAACGGCAAGTTCGCGCTCGAGGAGCTCGCGGTCGTAAAGAGCTAGTCGCGCCGCTTCAGCGGCGCACGGAGATCAACCGCCGCGCGATGCGGGTGCGCCCCTGGGCGTCGGTGATCGATACCCGCAGCACGAGCGCGCGCATCCGCGGCGAGCTGAGCGCTGCGGCGAGCGGTCCTGGATTCAGCCGGATGCGCACCCGGCGTGTGCGGCGGGCCGGGAGCGAGGTGGTCCGGCCTCCGAGCTTGCGCCGCTGGGTCCCGGTCGAGTGGACCGAGGCGGTTACGCGACATCGCCGTGAACAGCGAGCCGAGAAGCCGATCGCCGGATGGTGGCGCAGGATGCGGCGGGCCCTGCGCCCGGCGGTGGTCAGGCGGGTGAGCAGTCTGCCCGCGCGTCGCCGGCCGGGCGACTGCGCGTTGCCGCCGCCCGGTGTGACCTGGCCGCCTCCGGGCCCTCCACCCTGGCTGCCGCCCGACTGCTCGCCGCCGGCCGGGCCCTCCGTCTCGGGATCCGGGGCCGTTCCGCGCGCTGCCAGGTAGATGGGCGAGGTCATGCCCAGCATCGACTGGTCATAGGCGCACAGGCTGATGCTCGCCTCGCTGGGCTCACAGCCCGGCGCCGTCTCGGACTCCGAGACGGGTGCACGAAGCGTGGCGCGGACCCAGCCGGGCGTGGCTGGCGCCTCGAAGTTGACCTCGCCGCCGGCCGGGAGCGACTCCTCGAGCAGCGTGGCCCCGTTGGCGCGGACGCGCACCACTCCGGTTGCCGTGGGCGAGCCCGAGCGCACGCGCATCGGGGTGCCCGCCGGAACGGCGTCGCCCACAGCGGCCTCGTAGGCGCCGTCCGTGTCGGCATCGGCCTCGAGCAGCAGCGGAGCGCCACCATTGGCCGGCGGGGCGTCCGAGATGGAGGTGCGACCTTCCCGGAGTGCCGCGAGGATCCCCTCGCGCGAGCGCTCAGCCTCCACGATCGCCGACGTGGGGTTCCACACCTCGATCGTGTCCGGGCGCACGTCGAACCCGTAGCGCCAGTGAAGCGGCGCCGTGTCGCAGCCCGAGAAGGCCGACTCGATCCGGTAGCCGGGATGGTTGGCCTGGAAGACGCCGCCGTCGGCCCGCAGGTCGTCCGCCAGCTGGTTGGCCGCTGACGCGCTGCTGTCGCCGTTGTCGTAGATCCGCGTGGCGCCGAGCATCTGGGCGTGGCCGTCCAGGGAGTTCTCATAGCCCGGCAGGCCGATCACCCCCGCCGCCCCGAAGCCGGCATCGTCCAGCGAGCGCAGGTCCCCGTGGTCGGTGATCGCGCTGTAGTCCAGGCCGCGCAGTGCCGCCTCCTGGAAGCGGTCGCCCACGTGCACGCCGTAGGTGTAGATGTCCTCGCCGTTCTCCGACGCGTGGTCTTCCAGTTCCTCCTGGAGGTTGCCCGGGTCGTCGCCGGGCTCGTACTCGATCGGCTCGTCGGTGTCGGGGCAGTAGGCGTCGTGGGAATAACAGGAGTGCACGTGCAGGTCTCCGGCGAGCCACTCGCCCTGCGCCGCTTCCGGCTCGCGCGGCTGCGCGGCAGCCGCCGAGCTGGGCAGCGCGAATGCGGCCAAGGCGATCAGGACTAGGGCGAGTGGAGTCTTCATGCGCGGCGCGCCTCCCGTGGCCGCCAGAAGCCTTGTACCCACTTGGGCGCCCAGCCATGTGAAGCCGGCGTGACGGCAGGCGGGCGCTGTCATCCTCAACGGCGATGGCAGGGCTTCCAAGGACCACCCCCAACCGTGTGCTCGTGGCGGGCAATCTCATGCTGGTGGCACTGCTGGTCCTGCACTCGGTCGACCACATCGTGCGCCAGACGGCCTCCGTGCCCGCCGAGGCCGCGGTGGCCGGGACCGCTGGGCTGGCGGCGGCGCTGGGTGCCCTTGGGCTCGCGGTATCGGGGAGCCGATGGGCGCCGGCAGCGACGGCGTTCGTCGGCCTGGCCACCGCGGCCGGATTCGTGGCGATCCACGTGGTGCCCGAGTGGAGCGTGTTCAGCCAGCCCTACGCGGACATCGAGGTGGACGCGGTCTCGTGGGTCGGCATGCTCGTGCCGGCGGCTGCCGCCGCGGGACTGGGCGCGCTCGCCCTCCGGCTGCACACGGACTGAGACTTAGCGCGCACTTCCCGCATCCTCCGTTACAGAAGGCCCGCGCCCGCCCGGCGCCCGCCGGGACCGCCGGTAGCCTGGGCCGCCCGATGGACCTCTCCTCCGCACTGCAGCGCTACTTCGGCTTCCCCGCCTTTCGCCGCGGGCAACAGGAGGCGTGCGAGGCCGCGCTGGCGGACCGCGACGTGCTCGTGGTCATGCCCACCGGCTCGGGCAAGTCGCTCTGTTACCAGCTACCCGGGCTCTTGCGCGAGGACCTCACGATCGTGGTCTCACCGCTGGTGGCGCTGATGCAGGACCAGGTCGAGGCACTTGTCGCGCGCGGGCTCGGTGACCGCGTTGCCCTGGTGAACGCCCAGCAGGGCGCCGACGCCAACTCCGGCGTGCTGCGCCGCGCGGCGGCGGGCGAGCTGTCGCTGCTCTACGTGGCGCCCGAGCGGTTCGCGTCGCCCGGGTTCCTCCAGGGCATTCGCGAGGCCACGGTCGGGCTGTTCGTGGTCGACGAGGCCCACTGCGTGTCGCAATGGGGGCACGACTTCCGCCCCGACTACTTCCGCCTGGCCGACGCCGCACGGCACCTGGGGGCGAAGGCAATCGTGGCATCCACCGCCACCGCCACCCCGCGGGTGGCGGTCGACGTCTCCCAGCGCCTCGGGCTGCGCGATCCGGTGCGTGTGGCCACCGGGTTCGATCGCCCCAACCTCTCCTTTGCCGTGGCTCGCCCGGCGCCGCACGAGAAGCGCCCGCTGATCGCCCAGACCCTCGGCGAGCCGGATGCGCTGCCCGCCATCGTCTACGCGGGCACGCGGGCTGGGGCTGAGGAGATTGCCGAGCAGCTCACGCGCGAGCTCGGGGAGGAGGCGCTGGCCTACCACGCGGGCCTTGACCGCGAGCGCCGCGCGGCCACCCAGCGCCGCTTCTTGACTGACGACGCCCGGGTGATCGTCGCCACCAACGCATTTGGCATGGGGGTGGACAAGCCCAACGTGCGTACCGTGGTGCACGCCAGCGTCCCCTCCTCGCTGGAGGCCTACTACCAGGAGGCCGGCCGCGCCGGCCGCGACGGCCTGCCCGCGCGGGCGCTGCTGCTGGCCGAGAACCGCGACAAGGCCCTGCACGTGCACTTCATCAAGCGCGAGGAGGTGGATGCCGACCTCCCGGCCGCTCTCGCCGACCGCCTGCAGGCGGTGGCCGACGGCGACGGTCGCTATGCGCTCGATGCCCGTGAGCTAGCTCGGGCGCTGGGTGGAGGCCCCGATCGCCTGCGGTCGCTGCTCGGGCACCTAGCGCGCGCCGGCGTGATCTCACCGTCTCCGGCGTCGCCGGACCGTGTGGTGGGCCGGCTCAGCGAGCGTGGCTTCGACCGCCGCGCCGCGGCGCTGTGTCGCACCTCGGTGGATGAGGGCGCCAAGGCCCGCTGGCGCCAGTACCGCGAGATCTGGGCCTACGTGGAGTTGAAGGACTGCCGCCGCC
>Ga0136614_10002875_pt1 | contig 10863 bp, 8 predicted proteins | sample AntDrymUQ2792106_2_FD_106643 | JGI IMG/M metagenome (GOLD analysis project Ga0136614, IMG submission 106643) | Polar desert sand microbial communities from Dry Valleys, Antarctica - metaG UQ279 (21.06) | ecosystem: Environmental > Terrestrial > Soil > Desert | place: Antarctica: Dry Valley... | reverse complement strand
GCATCGGCGTTGCGTCCCAGCGCGAGGTAGACCCAACTGAGCTGGCTCATCGCGCCAACGTCATCTGCACGTTCACGCAGCTTCGCTTCGAGCAGACCGCGCGCTTCTTCGGCGGCGAGCCTGGCGCCGGCTTCATCGCCGGCCAACACATAAATCGCGGCGCGGATGGAGACTGTCAGCACGTCCGCGGTAGGATCCACACTCTCTTTCTCCGCCTCCTTTAACGCCCCGGCAAAATCTCGCTCCAACACGCGGAGATACGCTTGGTACCCAATCATCCTCGAGACGGACCCGCGATCATTCGTTCGTATATTCCCAGGGATGCTGGCGAGCGCCCGCTTTGCTGCCTCGATGTCACCATCTCCGTTCACATAGCTGAACACCAGCGCGTGCAACGCGGCCACGTGCTGCGGGTCGATCGCGAGCGACTGGAGAGCGACGCGCTTCGCGTCACTCCACTGGCGCAGGTTGAGATAGGTTCCAGCCATATCTCCTAGAGGCTTTGGATCGCGCGGGTCAAGTTCTGCAGCTCTTGCCAGCTCCCTCAGGGAACGCTCCCACTGGCCCTGCCGGCGATAAACAAAGCCGCGAAATGCCCGGGCCGTCACGTTGTTCGGTTGTAACTCGAGCGCCCGGTGAAATTCTGCCAGCGCTGCGTCGTACGCGCGCTCGCCCCAGTAATGGAAGAGGCCAAGTGAGACATGCGCTTCGGCCAAATCCGGGGCCAGTGCCACCGCGCGATCCACGATCCTCTTCATCTCCTGCAGCTCCGCTGCGGTGAATGGAGCCACATACCAGTGAACCGCGAGGCGGCTGTGAACGAGGCGCGCGCTTGCCAGCGCAAAGTTCGGGTCGCGAATAAGAGCCTCGCGATAAAATCTGGCCGCGCGATAGAACGGCTCGGGAGAAGTCAGCGCGCTCTCGCCCTGGCGCATCTCGTATTCTCCTTGCAAGAACAAGTCGTACGCTTCTGGGTCGCGCGTGGGGGCAACTGCCAGCGCTGTGGCTTCGCTGTGCGAAAGCTTCGCGCGCAACGCATCCGCAATCTGTTGCGCCACTTCGCTCTGCACTGCGAAAACATCTTTCAGTTCACGATCGTAGTTTTTCGCCCAGAGATGCGTGTCCGCGCGGGCATCGATGAGCTGCACATTCACCCGCACTCTGTCGCCGGACCTCTGGACTGTTCCTTCCAGCACGGTCGCTACGCCCAGCTCTTGCGCTACCGTCTTCAAGTTCTCCGGCCTGCTCTTATATTTTGCGGTCGAGATCCGCGAGATAACCTTCAGGTCTCCCACACTGGCGAGCTTGGTCAGAATCTGATCCTGAATCCCGTCCGCGAAGTAGGCATTGGTCTTGTCGTCACTTAGGTTCTCGAACGGGAGCACGGCGATGCTTTTCTCGATCACCGGTGCAGGTGTCACCGATGCATCCGGCGCAGCGTTTCCGGCCTTCTGCGTGGGCGGACGAACGTAGTAGATCCCTAAACCCACCGCCGCTGCGAGCGAAGCTGCTACCGCGAGCGCAATTACGAGGCGTTGATGGTCACTCCTTTGCCCAGCAGATGAAGCTGCGATTTTGCCCTGCGGCAGGCTCTGTAGTTTTTCCGGCACCGCCGGGTTACCCGCTTCATCCGTGTAGAGATTGACGATTCCCAAGCGAAGGCCGTGCTTCACCTCGCATTCCCCGAGATCATGCAGGGAGGCATTCCACGGCGGTATTCGGCCAAGTCTTCCGCAACGCGCTTGGAAAGAAGAATGTGGCCGGCGTCCGCGCAATCCATGACCCGTTGCGCCATGTTAATTCCTGCCCCGGCAATATTGGTGCGTTCGCTCACGTCCTCTACCTCGCTCACTGGCCCGCTGTGAATTCCCATTCTGACTTTCAGGTCCGGCCGGCTCTTTAAAACCTGGCTAATTTCCAGCGCACAGCGCACCGGGCTTTCGAGGCTGTCCCGAAAAACCAGCGCCATCCCGTCGCCGGTCGGAATTCGCAACAACATCCCGCTCCCCTCGCTTGTGCCAAATTGCGCGGTCTTTCGCACGAGCTCATTCAGCTCCTGCAATCGCTCGCGCTGCTCGTTGATGAGCAATTTCGAGTAGCCGACAATGTCGATCAGCAAGACGTGGCCGATCTCGAACTTCAGCTCGGATTCAGATTCAGCGGTCATCGGGCCGTGCGACACCTCCAGTGCTGGCCTTACTACTACACGGTTTTCGTCGCAACGCGGTTAACTACCTTGGCTCGCCGAAACTCTTGTGGTCTCAGACTTCCCTTGTTTGTAGATTGTCTCTGTCTCGGGCTATGGCTCGTCAAGGATTTGCTGACCACACGCGCTGCGCCTGACCAATTCTTGCGTCTAGCCGCGCCAGTGCGCTGCGGGAACGTGGCGTAGGTTTCCTCCGCCCGTTTTGAGCAGCCCTAAGACTTCGCCGAATGCCAGCCGTGGTGCCTTTAGGCGTAACGCTGATTGTGGAACTGCCGTCGCCGTGTTGGGCGGAAAGCTGGGAACCGCAGGCACCGCCCGCCAAAGAATCTCTCCAGAAACTAGAATGCTGCTTTGTTTTGACTCCTCCCCTGAAGATCAGGGTTAGGTGCAGCAAAACTATGCCTGGGTATGCCGGGCGTAATGAACCTCAGCACCCTTCGGCAAGAGCCGCTTGCGACCGCGCTGACGTCGCCGCGAGAGACAAGCACGACCGGCCTTGGTGCTCATGCGCGCACGGAAACCATGCTGATTTTTCCGGGTGCGTTTCGAGGCCTGATAGGTGCGTTTCATATGCGAAGTCGCCGCCGGGCGGCTGCGGAGCGGCTACATTAGGGACCGTGCCCCAGTTTGTCAACGGAGGGCGACGCTCCGGTCGCAAGCTTTCAGTTCCCACATTGCCACGGCAGCACGCCGCCGCTCCGGCATTGCTTCCTCCGCTCCTTTCTGAAATAACCAACAGATGAGCGAGGTCGTGATCGAGCCAGCAACTTTCGAAGACCTAGACGAACTCTCCGTTTTGCTTGGCGAGCTTTTCAGCGTGGAAAGCGACTTCTGCCCTGACAAAGATAAACAACTGCGCGGCCTCCGTCTCATTTTCGAACAGCCGAATCGCGGACGGGTCTTCGTGCTGCGTTGCGACCGGGCCATCGTTGGGATGATTAACCTGCTCTTCACGATCAGCACCGCGGAAGGCGGTTTCGTCATGGTGCTGGAAGACCTCGTCATCCATAAAAATTTCCAGGGAAAAGGCTACGGCTCGAAGTTGCTCCAGTACGCAGTCGACTTCGCCAAGCAGAAGAACTTCCTCCGGATCACGTTGTTGACCGATCGCCCCGAACTGCGCTCGCAGAATTTCTTTAAACGGCATGGCTTCTTTGAATCATCGATGATGCCGATGCGCATCCTCCTGCCCAAAAATGAGGGCCGGACGGATCTGACGTTGTAGACCTCGCCGAAACGAGCATTCGGAGCTCGGCTTCCGTATCATTTTGAGACATGAAAGGCTGCACGCCGTCAGGTTGGTTGATTGCTCTGGTTGGCCTGGCCGTTCCTATAGCGATCACGACCGCCGCCGAAGATGACCGCGCCGCAGAGCTGGCGCTGATGGTGCAGGAACAGCTTGCGAACCGGCGCGGCCCCAGTCGAAGCTCAAGCGCGCCGCCGCCAAGTCTTTCCGGGGATGGTGCCGGCGGCGGAGCGCCCATGGTGAGCAGCCGTGGCGTGAGTGAGCATCTGGGCATCCGAAATCCAAAGGTACTGGACGCGATGCGAACCGTCCCGCGGCATTGGTTTGTGCCGGAGGCAATGCAACGCGACGCGTACGCAGATCGCCCTCTGCCGATCGGTTATGGGCAAACGATTAGTCAGCCCTACATCGTCGCGATGATGACGGAACTGCTCGATCCAAAGCCTGGCTCGAAGATTCTCGAAGTCGGTACTGGTAGCGGATATCAAGCGGCGGTCCTGACTAAGTTCACCCCGAACGTTCACACGATCGAGATTGTCCAGCCTCTGCAAAAGCAGGCGCTCCCCCGGCTGCAACGTTTCGGTCTTGCGCCGGATCAAGTCCTGCATGGCGACGGCTATTTCGGCCTGGAAAAGGAAGCACCATTCGATGGAATCATCGTCACGGCTGCGGCCGATCACATCCCGCCGCCGCTGCTGCAGCAACTCCGGCCCGGCGGACGCGTGATTATCCCGGTGGGGCCGGTGCATGCGACGCAGCGGCTCGTGGTGGTGGAAAAAGATCCCGCCGGCAAAGTGCGTTCTCGCACTGTCCACCCTGTAAGGTTTGTGCCGCTGACGGGCGGACCGCGCGGACCAGAAAAGAAGTGAGCCAGCGCCGTTGGGCCGCAGGATTGCTGCTCATTTCGGCAGCGCTGCTCGCATATGAGCTGCTGCTCATGCGGTTGCTTGCTCTGGCGTACTGGGGCCACTTTGCCGGCCTCGTGATCTCTATTGCGATGCTCGGAATCGCGAGCTCGGGCCTGTTTCTCTTCGCCGCGAGGGATGACGTAAGGAGACGTCCGGAAAAATATTTTGGTGGGGGTGCGGGTGCATTTGGGATCACCGCGCCGCTGGCATTTCTGCTCTCGCAGAAATTACCGTTCACCCCGTTCTTGCTCACATGGTCGGCGCACGAATACGGGTTGCTGGCGTTACGTTCCGCCTTGTTCTTCGTCCCATTCTTCCTGGCCGGGCTCGCAATCGGCACGCTGTTCGTCGCGCGCGTTCTCCCGATGGGCCGCCTCTACTTCTGGAACATGCTGGGGTCGGGACTACCGGCGCTGCCGCTCCTTGGCGCCATGAACTTTGTCCATCCAATGCAATTGCTTGGAGCAGTAGTGGTTCTCGCCATCGCAGTGCCGGCGTTGTGTGCGCGTGGCCTGCTATGGCGCATCGGTTGGCTCGCAGGCGCGGCTGGGATCATCGCGACGGTCGCGCTCACCCCTTTCCGTTATTCAGAATACAAAGATCTGCCCAAAACGTTGCTATTGCCCGAAGCGAAACTTCTGGAAGAGCGCTACGGCTGGGACGGGGTAATCCAGATCGTAGACTCGCCGCACACGCGTTATCTGCCGGGGCTTTCGCTAAATTTCATCGGAAGGCTGCCGCCTGCTCAGCTTGTTTTTACCGACGCCGGAGCGATGACCCTGGCCTTCAAAGTCGACGAACCCGAATCCGATTTCCTCAAGCAAACGCCGGAAGCGTTCTCGTTCCGGCTAACGACGTCGCCGCGTGTTCTGCATCTTTACGGAGGACCAGCCGACCTGATCCGCGCGCGTCTCTTTGCTGCGAGTGAAGCGCAGATAGTGGACGACAGTGCTACGCGCGTAGCTGCACTCGTCAACGCGACGGGGGAATCGGCCGGATCACTCGTTCGTGCGGGTGCACGGCAATTTCTGGAACGAAGCGAAGCCCCATTCGATGTGCTCGCCGTTTCGCTGCTTGGCAGCCACGGCACTTCCACCGCGGGCGCTGCGTCGCTCGATTCGTCGTTTCTGCTGACAGTGGAAGGTTGCGCGCGTTTGTTCGATCGGCTCACGCCGGGGGGCCATGCTCTTTTTAGCACCTGGGTCGAGAACCCGCCGAAAAGCGGCGTGCGCCTCGCCGCGCTCCTGATCGAGACTTTGCGCGGAAAAGGAATCCAGAATTCTTCCCAACATCTGCTGGCCATGCGGAGCTGGTCTACCCTTGCGATCTTCGTCGGACGCGAACCTTTCTCAGCGGCGGCGATCGAAGCGTTGAAGGAGTTCAGCGACCAAAATTCCTTCGACCTCGTTTGGTTCGAAGGCATCGAACCGGCAAACACGAACCGAATCAATGTCCTGCCGGAGGATTCGTACTACGACGCTTTTGCGGCATTGCTCGGACCGGGCCGACGAGACTTTATCGCGCGTTCTCCGTTCCTTCTGGAACCGCCGCGAGACAATCAGCCGTTTTTCAATCAGGCATTTCGCTGGAGCGCAGTGCCGCAGTGGGTTTCGAGCATGGGGATGAGCTGGCTGCCTTTCGTTGAGTGGGGCTACATTCTGCATGCCGCCGCGCTCGTGATGGTGACCGTCCTCGGGGTACTGCTGCTGTTGGTTCCGTGCCTCTGGATTCGCGCACGACCGACCGTGCGCTCGGCGACACTTTTCTTTCTGCTCGGCGTCGCCTACATGTTCGTGCAGGTCTGGGCCATCGCGAAGCTCTCGCAATTCATGGCCCATCCGCTCCTCGCGGCCGCGCTGGTTCTTTCCGCGATGTTAATCGGCTCAGGCGCGGGCGCAGCGGTTCTGGCGCGTGGGACTGGCGCCCGCCCGGCGATCTCTTTCGCGCTGCTTGCTCTTTGCCTTGGTCTCGCTGCCGTGGCCTTTCCCATTCTCCTGCGACTGTTTTATTCGCAGCCAACATCGGTGCGCGGAACCATCGCCGTAGCTTGGGTCGCCCTGCCGGCTTTTTTCATGGGCTTTCCTTTTCCCTACGCGCTTGGACGGCTCGTTAGGCAGAACGAGGTGCCCTGGGCCCTCGGGTTGAATGGCTTCGGCTCAGTCGTCGGCAGCCTCGCAGCGACGCTGGTCGCGGTGCATTTCGGATTTTTCGCTCTGGTGTTGAGCGCGCTCTGCCTCTATTTGCTGGTCTGGCGGCTCTCAATCGCTCGAGTCGGGGCGACGTAGTCATCGGGCCGAGCCTGCACGTTATTGCCGCTGGCGGAGACGCTCCGTCCGAGGCAGCTTCGACTCCACATGCGCAGCGGTTCGATACGTCTCTTTCAAGTCGCCGGCATTGAAGTCTTCCTGCACTTCAGCTGGTTCTTCGTCGCGCTTTATCAACTGACGTCTCGCCCGCACGGCTACGCCTCGCCCATATTCGCGGTCTACGAATACCTCGCGCTTTTTCTGATTGTCCTACTGCATGAATTCGGTCACGCCTTCGCCTGCCGGCAAACAGGCGGGATCGCGAATCTCATTCTGCTCTGGCCCTTCGGCGGCGTCGCCTTCGTGCAACCTCCGCCGCGGCCTGCTGCGCAATTATGGAGCATCGCCGCCGGGCCGCTTGTCAACGTGGTGCTCATCCCAGTCTTCGCGTCGCTCCTCTACGCCTTGTTGCGCTCCGATCTGCGCTTCACCATGCCGGACTTGAGCCGCCTGCTCATGATGACCGGCTACATCAACATCGTCATTCTTATTTTTAACCTTCTGCCAATCTATCCGCTGGATGGCGGGCAGATTCTTCGCTCTCTCCTCTGGTTCCCTCTCGGCCAGATCGCGAGCTTGAAGATCGCCAGCATCATCGGCTTGATAGGGGGCATCGCCATCACACTTTTTGCGATTACGACTGGTTCGATCCTCTATATCCTCCTCTCCCTTTTTCTGCTCAGCCAGGCTTTCGCCGGCTGGCGGCATGCGAAAGCCCTCCAGCTCGAAGAGGAAGTCGTCGACGTGAGCGGGGCGCCAAGGCCGCCCGTGCTCTAGCCGTGCGGCTGCGTCGTGGATCCCCAGTTCGCCATCTGTTCGACGAGGCGCTTCCGGAAATCGGCGCGGTAGGCAATTTCGTCTTTCGCTTTTGCGACGGCTTTCGCGGAAGCCGGCGAAAGATTATCCGCCGCGTAAGTCTCCAGCTCAGCCATGCGCGCCGGATCCGAGAAGAACGTGAACAGGCTAGGCGCGTAATGATTCACCGCGAGAGCATCCGCCTTGGCTAGCAGCGGCTTCATATTCTTCTTCGCGAACTGCCAGACGATGTCGGGATGTCCGCTTTGGCGCGACATCGCTGGGACGAGGTTGACCGCCCGGCTGGTGGGCAGTTCATCTTTGAGCGCGATCTGGAGCGTTCGCTCCATCAGCTTTGGGTCAACCGTGCTGGCCAGGGCCGCGTAGTAATCCTGCTTTTCTTCGATGCTGATCGTTTTCAGCCCCAACTCATGGAGTTTGTTCCAGGTTGCTTCGTCCGCGTAACGGCCTACCACGCGGAGCACCGAGGCGCGAAGATCAGGCGCGAGGGGATCCGATTCCTCAATCAACTTTTCAAAACGCGCCCGGCAGCCGGCGATAATCTCTGCATCGTTCAGGTCGCCCAGGACTTCGATCAAAGTTCCCCGCAGGGTCGCAATGCGATTTGGTTCGCCGCTCTTCGGTTCCCAACCAACTTCATCAAAACTCGGGCGGAGAACGGAGCGCGCGTATTGCTGGAACTGCGCCCGCTTCGGATCGCCGCCTAACAAGCTGTTGATCGCATCAAATGCCGTCCTGATCTGCTCGCGCTCCGCCAGTTCAGTCTTGGTGGGCAGCTTCTCGACCAGTTCGAGGTAGAGCGCAATGGGGGCGCGATTGGCCTGGACCAGCGCCCACGCGTCACCGAGGAGGTTGACGCGATCTGGCACGCTCATCTGTGGCAATTCCGCCAGCGCGAGCTTCCACGAAACCTCGTCGTACTGGACGCGATAATTCCCCGCGCCTTCCACATTGAATTTCACCGCTCGGTCCAGAGGGATGTCCGTTAGTTCCATCGTCCTCGAGGTCATGAGGACGCTGACCGGCGCTTCCGCACCACTCACGAAATAGGTGAACGGAATCTTCCACTCCAACGCAGGTGCGTTCGGGAAATTCACCGCGAAACGCTTCTGTTCGAGTATGACCTTGCCGCTCGGATCGCGCGTCACTTGGACGATCGGGAAGCCAGGCTGTTCGGTCCAGTTCGCGGCGATTTCAGCCACCGGCTTGCCGGAAGCCTCGCCGAGCGCGTTCCAAAGGTCAGCGGTCGTGGTGTTGGAGTATTTGTGCCGCGCCGTGTATTTGCGGATGCCATCGCGGAAAGCTTCTTCGCCGAGAAAACTCTCCAGCATGCGGATGAACGATTGGCCTTTCTTGTAGGTGATCTCGTCAAAGGCGCTGACCGCCTCGGCTTCGGTCGCGACCGGTTGCTGGATCGGATGGGTGGTCGAGCGAGCGTCGCTTTCCATGGCCGCTTCCTTCGCGCTGCCGATGCGGCGGGTGGGATCGCGCGGCACATCGCGCGCGAGCCAGACTTCCCATTCGGGATTGAACTTCGCGGTGCACTTGCTGCCCATCCACGAAGCGAAGCCTTCGTTCAGCCAAAGATTATCCCACCAGGCCATCGTTACCAGGTCGCCGAACCACTGGTGCGCGACCTCGTGCGCGATTACTTCATAAATGCCCTGCTTCGTATCAGCGGAAGATTTCTCCGGGTCGTAGAGCAGTCGTGATTCGAAGTAGGTGATGCCACCCCAGTTTTCCATCGCACCACCAAAGCCGCCGGGGACGGCGATCTCGTCCAACTTCGGAAGCGGATAGGGCGTGCCGAAGTAGTCATTGAGATACTCGGTGATTTGCGCCGCGCTTTCGAGCGCGTAGCGGCCCATCTCGGCTTTACCTTTGGTGGCAACGACGCGATGCAGAACGCCGCCACTTCTCTTCTCGATCGAATCGAGTTCACCTGCGCAAAGGACATTGAGGTACGACGCCATCGATGGCGACATCTCGAATTGCAGCTCCCGGGCGGTGCCCGTCTTGGTGTCGCGTTCGATCGGCATGTTCGAAACCGCGGTCCAGTTCTCGGGAATAATCGCCGTCAGTTGGAAGCGCGCGCGGAAACTTGGTTCATCCCAGCACGGAAACATGCGACGCGCATCGGTCGCTTCGAACTGGGTGCCGAGCATGACTTTCTTTGCGCCGGTTCCCTGCTCCTGATAGGGCGCATGGTAAAGGCCCTGACCTTGCGCGTTGATTTTGCCGAAGAACTTGAGCGCTAGGGTGTGGGTTCCGGCCGGCAATTCTACGGACAGCGCGATCGTGAGGGTCTCCTCCTTTGGATCAACCTTAAGCGCGGATTTCGCGATGGGTTTGTCGTTCACTGACGCGCTTGCGACTTCGATTTCGAGCGCGTTCAGCACAATCTCCCGAACAGGCTTTCGCACGTTCAGCTTGATCGTTTCCGACCCCGAGAACGTGAGTTTTTTTACATCCGGAGTGATCCGGACCGCATACTCGTCCGGGATGACGTGCTTCGGGAGTTTGCCCGGCGTCGATTCGAAGTCGAACGGCTTCTCTGCAGACATTGTGCTGAGCATGGCAAGCAGAACGAAAAGGGGAGAGCGAATTCGCATGTTCGCACTAGACGCGGCGCAGGCTGCTTTTCCAGCGCGCAAGAAGTCGCGCCGCCAAGCACCAGGCGAGACGCCCGGTGGCCGCACAGCCGAGACGGCCCTGCTCCGCGTGCGGCGACACTAGGCACATCTGAAAGGTCACGGACCGCCATTAGAAGAAAGAGCTCGGCGCTACTCCAGGACGAGGAGCAGGACCAGCTGGCCATCGCCCACCTGCGGGCCTTTGATCACGAGCGGACTGCTCTTGCTCAACTTGGCGTCGGTCTCCAAAAGAAGCTTCTGCTCCTGAAAGAGCTGCAGGTTCAGTAGAAAAGAAGTCTTGGACGTCGACTTCGAATCGACCCGCAACGAAAAGTATTTGCTCGTTGCCTCCCAATCTTCGCCGCCGCCCTTCAGCGTCTTGCGCGATTGGCCGATGACCTGAAACTGGTTGTAGCCGAAAAGTTGCTTGAGGGTTCCTTCGAGGCGGTTCAACTCCAGCGGAATGGGCGTAGGCTCGGGCACGTTGTTCGCCATGACGAGACCGCTCCAGACCGATTCCGTCGCTTGCGCAGGGCCCGCGACAGTGAAGCTCAGGGCCAGGACTACGGCGACGACTGCGAGGAGACGGACACGCATTGACGGCTACTTCGCAGCGTATTCCGACGGCAACGATTCCAAGCCATTCACCCAGAGCACAGTTACTTTGTCTTCCTTCGTTTCGAAGACGGAGACGGTCGCGTTCGGACTTACGGTCGGATCGATCTTGGTATTGATAATCTGGGTCAGG
>Ga0136614_10002872_pt1 | contig 10871 bp, 7 predicted proteins | sample AntDrymUQ2792106_2_FD_106643 | JGI IMG/M metagenome (GOLD analysis project Ga0136614, IMG submission 106643) | Polar desert sand microbial communities from Dry Valleys, Antarctica - metaG UQ279 (21.06) | ecosystem: Environmental > Terrestrial > Soil > Desert | place: Antarctica: Dry Valley... | reverse complement strand
GTCGCTCGGGCGGAGGCGAAGCTCGAGGCACATGAGCACGAAGAAGTGCTTCCGATCCTCGCGAGCGTCCCGGGGGCGCTTCGGGGCATCCAGGCGCCCGACCTCGAGCTCCGTGCCCTGCGCACGGAAGCATGGGCTCGCATGTACCTCGGCGAGGTGCGCGACGCAATCCGTCTGCTCGAGCGGGCCCGCGCTCTCGCTGAGGAGCCGCTCTTCACCGAGGTCGACCGGGCCGACGTCCTCTTCCGCCTCGGTGCGTGCCGGTTCAACCTCTCCTCGATCGCCACCTCGGTCGGTCTCCTCACGCAGGCGTTGCAGCTTGCGGACGGCTCGGCCCTCCCGTGCGATCGGCTTCGCGCCCTCATCCTCGAGTGGCGTTCCCGCTGCTACCAGCGCCAACGTGACTGGGAAGCCGCCCGCGAGGACGTCGAGCGCTCGCTCGAGCTCGCCAGGGGCATCGACGATCGCTACGCGCTCGCCCAGGCGAACTTCCAGGCCTCGCTCGTTGCCGAGCGCCAGGGGCGCTGGGTGCTGGCCCGCTCGCACGCCGAGCAGGCAAAGGGGCTGTACGAGGAGATCGCCTACCAGGCGAACGTCGGCAAGCTCCTGAACAACCTCGGAGGCCTCAACTTCCTCCTCGGCAAGCCCGAGGAGGCCAAGACGTACCTGAAGGACGCCTTCCGCGTCGCGCTCGAAGTGGGCAGCGATGTTGACGCGGGCTATGCCGTCTCCTCGCTCGCGCAGGTTCACCTGCGCACGGGGGAGCTCGACCTCGCCGAGCAGCAGGGCCGACACGCGCTCGAGCTTCTCGGCGGACGTGAGGATCTCCTCGACGAGATCGGCAACGTCCAGCTCGTCCTCGGCCGCGCGATGCTCGAGCAGAGCCGCCTCGACGAGGCGGAGGACATGTTTGCCCGCGCGGAATCAAGTTTCGACCAACTCTCCTCGGCCAGTCACCGGGCCGCCGCGTGGATCGCCCAGGGCGATCTCTCGGCGCGCCGCGGCGACGATCGCAAGGCGGCAGACCTATACCGGCGCGCCGCAGAAGCTCTCCAGGACTTCAACTTCTAGGAAGGGGGTGACCAAACAGTGAAGATGCGTTCGCTCATCGCGCTCGTGGTGCTCGTCCAGGCAGCGCTCTTCCTCGCCGCGGCTGGGCCCGACAGGTCGGTCGAGGCTACGAAGGGTTCTTCGGATCCGGCTTCCTACCTAGTTTCGCCAGGCTTCCATCGGGGCGGCTAGGGAGGAGGGACGGCGGCCGGGGCGAATCCCGTCGCCGATGGACTCCCGTCCTTCCCTTCGACCACTCGCTCCCGTGCTCGCATCGCTGCTTGCGGTGTGGAGCGCCGCGGCAATCATGATCGCCGCACAGCTCTTCTAAGGGGTCTAGCGCCGGCAACGCCGGCGCAAGACCCTTGCTCGGCTGCGCCGGGCTGCTGTAGGCTCCGTTACTTCACTCTGTAAAGCGAGGGTGCGGAGGTCACAGTGGGAGCGAATGGATATGCGAAGCCGGTGCTCGTCTCGACCGAGTGGCTCGCCGAGCACCTGCCGGACGACGTGATCGTCGTGGCGGAGGTCGACGAGTCGCCCGACCTCTACGACGAGGGCCACATTCCGGGCGCCGTCAAGCTCCACTGGCGGGACGATCTCCAGGATTCGATCGAGCGGGACCTCGTGGATCGCGAGACCTTTGAGCGCCTGCTCGGCGAGCGCGGGATCGCGAACGACACGACCGTCGTCCTCTACGGCGACAAGAACAACTGGTTCGCGGCCTACGCGTACTGGTACCTGAAGACCTACGGCCACGAGGACGTGCGGATTCTCGACGGCGGGCGCCAGAAGTGGATCGACGAGGGTCGCGAGCAGACCGCGGATGTGCCCTCGCCGGCCTCCGCGTCCTACGCGGCCCACGAGCGGGACGAGTCGATCCGCGCCTACCGGGACGAGGTGCGGGAGTGGCTTGGCGCCTCCGAGCGCGCACTCGTCGACGTCCGCTCCCCCGGCGAGTTCGCGGGCGACCTCGTGGCGCCCCCCGGATACGAGCAGGAGGGCGCCCAGCGCGCGGGCCACATTCCGACGGCCGTCTCGATCCCGTGGGCGAGCGCGGTCGCCGACGACGGGACGTTCAGGTCAGCCGAGGAGCTGCGTGAGCTCTACGGCGGGAAGGGCGTGACCTCCGACAAGGAGATCACCGCGTACTGCCGGATCGGCGAGCGGAGCGCGCATACCTGGTTCGTGCTGCGGGAGCTGCTCGGCTTCGAGCGCGTGCGGAACTACGACGGCTCGTGGACCGAATGGGGGAACCTCGTCGACGTTCCGATCGAGAAAGGCGCCTGACCCTAGGCCGCGCGGAGGATCGGGCGGGTGAGGCACGTCGGCCCGCCGTCGCCGAGGCGCGAGAGCTGGTCGCCCGCGTAGGCGCGCACCTCGACTCCCGCCTCCTCCATGCGCCGGCGGGTCTCCGCGTTCCCGTCGAGCGCCAAGGCGACGCGCGGGGCGAGGGCGAGGACGTTCGGCCCCATCGACCAGAACTCCTCCTCGGGTACCTCGACGAGCTGGACACCCCGCTTCTCGAGGAGCTCGACCAAGCGGACGGGCAGGAGCGGGAGATAGACGAGCGCGAGATCCCGGTCGAGCGGGGAGATCAACGACATCAGGTGCAGGACGTCGGCGGGCCCGGTCAGGTACGGCAGGTCGAACCAGACGACCTCCACGTCCGGAAGGAACCTCCGGAGGGCTTCGATTCCCGCCTCGTTCGTCCGGTAGCCGCGTCCGGCGAGCAGCGTCCGCTCGTCGAGCCAGACCGTGTCGCCGCCCTCGGCGGTGGCGGGCGCCTCGAGCCTCGCGAGCAGCGGGACGCCTGCTTCAACGAGGTCGGCGCCCATCGCGTCGACCTCGACCTGGCGTCCTTCCTTGCCCGGCCGCAGGAGAATCGCCCCCCGGTCGGTAACGATCGCCGGGTCGTACGTGTAGATCGAGTCAGGCGAGAGGGGAACGGGCGTCTCGCCGACGATTACCTCTGCCCCTGCCTCCGCGAGCAGCGCGCGGAAGGCCTCATGCTCGGCGGCGAGCTGGACCGGGTCGGGCTCGTCGCGCCAGCCGAAGGCGCGCCAGGCGGCAGAGGCCTCGGCGTCAGGCGGGCGGACGAGCACGCGCCGAAGCGGCGCCCACATGCTTTGCGAGCCGTAGGTGCGCTGGGTGGTGACGGTCTCGCTCACGGCGCCATGGTAGGGCAGGAGGCACGGGGCCAGGCCCCAGGTAAGCTCGAAATCCCTGGAGACCCGGTGAGAGACGTCCTTCCAGAACTCGAGCGCTGGGCGGCCGAGGGGCTCGCGGCGGCTACGGCGACCGTCGTGCGCACCGAGCGCTCGGCTCCGCGCGCGCCAGGAGCCGTCCTAGGCGTCTCCGAGCGCGGGGAGGTCGTCGGCTCCGTCACGGGCGGCTGCGTCGAGCCCGCGGTCTACGAGGAGGCTCGCGAGGTGCTCTCTGGCGCCCCGCCCCGCCTGGTGACGTACGGGATCGCTGACGAGGAGGCCTTCGAGGTCGGCCTTCCGTGCGGCGGCACGGTTCACATCTTCGTCGACGCCCTCGACCCGGGGCTGCTGCCGGCGCTGAGTGAGGCCCTGGCGGCGGAGCGGCCGGTCGCGCTCGTCGTGCCCGTGAGCGGGCCGGAGGCAGGGCGCAAGCGCCTCGTCTTCGCCGACCAGCCGGCGGCCGACGGAAAGCTCGAGGAGGCCGCTCGGACGACACTCGCGCGAGGCGAAAGCACGCTGGTCACGGCCGAGGGGGTGGACGTCTTCGTCCAGTCGTTTGCCCCGAGGCCGCAGCTTTACGTCTTCGGCGCCGTCGACCACGCGGCGGCGATCGCGCGCCAGGGGCGCTTCCTCGGCTATCGCGTCACCGTCTGCGACGCTCGGGCGAAGTTCGCGACCCCGGAGCGCTTCCCAGAGGCGGACGAGCTCGTGGTCGAATGGCCGGACCGCTTTCTTGCCGACGCGCCGGTGGACGTGCGCACGGCGATCTGCGTCCTCACGCACGAGGAGCGCTTCGACGTGCCCCTCCTGCAGATCGCGCTCCGAACCCCGGCCGGCTACATCGGCGCGATGGGCGCGCGGCGGACGAACGAGCGGCGCGCCGAGCGACTCCGCGAGGCGGGCGTGTCCGACGAGGCGATTGCCAGGATCCATGCTCCCATCGGGCTCGACATCGGCTCGCGGACGCCGGAGGAAGTAGCGGTGTCCGTGGCTGCGGAGATCGTGGCCGTCATGCGCGGGAAAGCGGCCGCGCTCCGGCCCGCGCAGGTCGCGTCGTGAAGCTCGCCGGACTCGAGGCGGGCGGCGGGTGCGCGGCCAAGTACCCGGCGGCGCGGCTGCAGGAAGTCCTCTCCGGCTTCGTGCCTGCCACGAGCGAGGAGCTCCTGGTCGGGCTTTCCCCGGCCGACGACGCGGCCGTCTACCGGCTGGACGACGAACGCGCGCTCGTCTTCACGATCGACTTCTTTCCGCCGATGCTCGACGACCCGGCTGCTTTCGGCGCGATCGCAGCCGCGAACGCCCTGAACGACGTCTACGCCATGGGTGGGCGCCCGCTGCTCGCCCTGTCGGTGGCCGCCTTCCCCGATGACCTGCACGTGGAGTTGGTGCGGGCCATCCTGGAAGGTGCTGCGGCCAAGGTGGCGGAGGCGGGCGCGCTCCTCGCGGGCGGCCACACGATCCGGGACGACAAGCCGAAGTACGGGCTGGCCGTCGTGGGCACGGTCCACCCGGACGCCGTGTGGCGAAAGAGCACGGCCCGCCCCGGCGATGCGCTCTTCCTGACGAAGCCGCTGGGGACCGGACTAGTCCTGACCGGAGTCCGGAAGGGTCTGCTCGGCGAGCCGGAGCTGGCCGCGGCCGTCGAGTCCATGACCCGGCTGAACGCGGAGGCGGCAGACGCGATCCGACCGTTCGAGCCGGGCGCGGTCACGGACGTGACGGGCTTCGGCCTCTTCGGGCACACGCACGAGCTTGCCGAGCGAAGCGGGGTTTGCGTCGTCCTCGAGGGTTCGAGCTTCCCTTCACTCCCCGGCGCCCTCGCCGTGGCCGAGCAGGGCGTGAGGACGGCGGGCGACCCGCGCAATCGTGAGTTCGTTGCCGGCGCGCTCTCCCTGAACGGGCTGCCCGACACCGCGGCGCTGCTCGGGTTCGACCCGCAAACCTCGGGCGGCCTTCTGATCGCGCTGCCCGCGGAGAAGGCGGCCGTGGTCGAAGCCTCCTTCGCCGCCGCGGGGCAGTTCCTAGCGCGACTCGGGCGAGTCGAGGCCGGGGCCGGGGTCGTCGTCTACTCGTGATCGCGGCGGTCAGGAGACCGGGGCTGCGCGACCCGGCTGTCTCGGCGCGGGCGTTTCGCTTTGCCGCGGCCCTCGCGCTCGGCGCGCTCTTTCTCGTGGTCGTCACGGGAGCGACAGTTCGTCTGACCGGCTCGGGGCTCGGCTGCGAGAACTGGCCGCGTTGCGGAGACACCGTCCTCCCCGCGAAGGACTTCAACGCCTACGTCGAGTTCGGCAACCGCGTCGTCGGGTTCGGGGTCGGGCTCACTGCGCTCCTCGCCGCTCTGGCTGCCTGGCGCGCCGGTGTGCGCGGCCGCCTCTTGGCCGCCGCGCTCGGGCTTCCATTCCTCGTGCTCGCCCAGGGGATCCTCGGAGGGATCACGGTGGTCTACGAGCTCCATCCGCTGATCGTGATGGGCCACTTCCTTCTCTCGCTCGCGGCGATCGCGCTGGGGGTCGTCGTCTTCCTCGGAGCCGACGGTCTGGTGGAGAGTCGTCCTTACGCCGACCTCCCCGGGTGGCTGCGGCTGCTCGGCGTCGTCCTCGTGCCGGTCGCGCTCGTCCTCGTCGTCACGGGGACGCTTGTGACAGCCGCCGGCCCCCATTCCGGCGGGGAGGACATTCAGCGCTTCGGCAGTCTGGAGGACGCGATCTACGTGCACGTCAGGGCGACGGCGGTCTTCGGGGTCGGCTTCATCGTCGTTCTCGCGGCGCTCTTTCACCGGCGTGCGCGCGCAGGGCGCGAGAGTGCCGCCGCCGCCGCGCTCTTCCTCCTCCTCGTCCTGCAGATGGTCGTGGGCGAGGTGCAGTGGCGAAACCAGCTGCCTTGGTGGCTCGTTCTCCTCCATGTCGTGCTCGCGACAGCGGTCTGGGCGGCGGTCGTAGTGCTGGCGGTGCTTCTCGGCCAACGAGCTTCGCCGGTGGGGCAAGCCCCGCCCCTGCGGGCCTAGACTCCAAGGATGGCTGGGCACCTGCGCATCGAGCGGCGGCCGACGCTGCGGCGACCTGTCCTGGTCGCGGCCTTTCGCGGCTGGAACGACGGCGCCCAGGGCGCTTCGCTCGCCGCGAGCTTCCTAGCGCAGTCGTGGTCGGCGCGGCGCTTCGGCGACGTCGATCCCGAGGAGTTCTACGACTTCCAGGCCACCCGCCCGCACGTGGCGCTCGTCGACGGCTACACGCGGCGGATCGACTGGCCGGAGAACGTCCTTTACCACGCGGAGCTGCCCGGAGCCGAACGCGACGCGGTGCTCGTGATCGGGGTCGAGCCGAGCACACGGTGGCGCACGTTCGCGAGCGAGATCGTCGGCCTTGCGCAGGAGCTCGGCGTCGAGCTCGTGATCACCCTGGGCGCGCTCTTGGCCGATGTCCCGCACACGCGGCCGGCGCCCGTGACCGGCTCGGCCACGGATCCCGAGTTGGTTCGCGAGCTCGGCCTCGCCGCCTCTCGCTACGAGGGGCCGACGGGAATCGTGGGCGTCCTTCACGACGCGTGCCGGGAGGCGGGCGTCCCCTCGGCGAGCCTCTGGGCCGCAGTGCCGCACTACGCCTCGCTCGCGGCCAGTCCGAAGGCGGCGCTCGCTCTCTGCCGCCGGCTCGGCGATCTCGTCGGCGCGTCCACCGACCTGGCCGATCTCGAACAGGCCTCCGACGCGTACGAGCGCCAGGTCTCCGAGGCCGTCGGCCAGGACGAAGAGACCGAGGCCTATGTGCAGGAGCTCGAGCGGCGCCGCGACACGCTCGGCGAGGAGCTCGACGTGCCCTCAGGAGACACGCTGGCCGCCGAGCTGACGCGCTTCCTACGGGAGCACGAGGCCCGACGCCAGGATGAGGCGGAGGACAGCTAGGAGGGCTCGGCTGCGATCGGCTGCGGGACGCTGCCGTCGTCCGGCTTGCCGTTGGGCGACGGCCCGGGTGTCGTGGCCCTCGGTGCTTCGCCGCCGCGCTTCTTGCGCCGCCTGCGGCGGCGCGACTTGCCGCTCGGCTGCTTGGCAGCGGGCAGGTTGTCGGCCAGGGCATTCGCGACGTCCTCGATCGACCCGAGGCGATCCCGCGCGCCTTCGACCAGCTTCTGAGCGGTCGGTGTGTAGGCCTCGGCCGAGGCGAGGAGCGCGGCGCCGACGTGGATCGGCTGCTCGAGCGCGACGTTTACGAGCCGGGCCGCGTTCTCTTCGTGCCTGTGGCCGCGCGAGTTCGTCAGGGCGCCCAGGAGCCGCTTCGCATCAGGGAGGTCGGCGCTTGCCCGGCGGTCCTGCAGCTTTCGTGTGGCCCGAGCGAGGCGCCACGTCCAGCGCGCCAGGATGTCCGGCGGCGCCTCGACCGTCCCCTCGCCAGCCGCCCGCAGGAGGATCCGCACGCCGTGGACGCGGTCCTTCTCCCAGGTGGGAGCTGAGGTGACCATAGAGACCAGGTCGTCGAAGCTCGCGCGGTCGACGACGATCGCAACCCTGTCGCCGAGCGCCGAGACGCGCAGACGGCGGTTCGGGTTCTCCGCCGCGCAGCTCGTGAGGAAGGCCTCCCGGCACTCGCGGCTGGCCTTGGCCAGCTTTTCGGCGAACTGCTGCCGCTCGTCGAAACGGACTTGCCGTCCGGCGATGGTCGCCCACAGGAGCTGCTCGTCGGTCGCGAGGCGCACCGGGTCGACCCGCTCCCATTCCCGCTGGATGACCGCGACTCGCCGGCGAGGGTCCGGCGTCACGGGCACGAGCCACGGCGCGGGCGAGAGCTTCCGCCGAGCGCGCCGCTGGATGCGCCTCCGCGGCGCCGGGGTGACCCGCGCGCCGGGCCGGTAGAAGTCCGAATCGAGGAGCGAGTGGAGGGTGATCGTCCGGTCGTTGTGGGTCGCGGCCGGGTCGATGAAGTCGACGACGACTCCCGCCTCCTTGCGTGCGTGAATGCGCATGATCCGCCCGATCCGCTGCTGGTAGACGCGCCGGGAGGCGGTCGGAGCCAGGTGCATGCAGACCGACGCCCGGGGCGAGTTCCAGCCTTCGGCCAGGAGCTGGGCGTTGATGAGGACGTTGATCTCTCCCCGCTCGTAGGCGGCCAGAGTCTCGGCCAGGCGAAGCGGCGCCGTCCGCCCGCTGACCGCTTCCGCCTTGATTCCGGCCGCGCGGAACTCGCGCGCCAGGTTGTAGGCGTGCTCGACGCCGGCCGCGTACACGATCCCCGGGGTCGCGTCGAAGCGGTCTCGGTAGAGGCTGGCGGCTGCCTGGTTGATGAGCGCGTGATCGAGAACCTTGGCCAGCGCCTCCTGGTCGTAGTCGCCGCCCACGACCGGCACGGACGAGATCGCCGCAGCGGGCGGCACGCGGAGGCAGCGAAGCGGTGCGATCAGTCCCCGGCGCGCGGCGTCCCCGAGCGGAAGGTCGTCCACCGAGGCCGGAAAAACGTCCGAGACCTGCTTGGCGATCAGCTGCTCGGTCGCGGTCATGCCGATGTAGAGCGGCTCGGTGAAGCTCCGGATCGCCGTGCTCGTCTTCTCGCCGAGGGCGGTGTGCGCCTCGTCACAGATGACGAGCTGATACGCCGTGCGCGAGATTGACCCGACGTGCCGCGCGAACCAGGCGTACGTCTGGATCGTGATCGGATTCGGGAGGAGCGATTCGTCCCCGGCCTCGATCGCCGGCCGGAACCGGTCTCCGTACCCCTCGGTCGTCAAGTCGCGGTCGAACTGGCTGACGAGAAGGCGCCGGTGGGTGAGGATGAGGACGCCCATCGTGCGGGCCGCCTCCACGAACCCGCCCGCGGCGATCGTCTTTCCGGAGGCGGTCGGGTGGCGGAAGCGGAATCGTCTGACCGCACCGGGGTCGTCGGGAACGGCTAACTCTTCGTCCTCGGCGTCGAGCTCCTCGACCTCCTCTTCCTCGTCGAGCGGCGGCTCGACGTCAGCAACTGCGCCGTTGCCGCTTCCATTGCCGTTCGCGTGGCCGTTCTCATCGCGCCCCTCGGCCTTGGCGATCAACTCCGTGAGCATCCCCGCAAGCGCGTCGATCTGGTGCCTGCGAAGTTCCGTCCCGGACGCAAGGCGGGGCGGGTGGTCAGTGATCACGCGTTCGAGGCCGAGCATGAGGGCATAGCGGACGCGCCAGTGCGCGGACGGGCCGCGCAGGCCAGAGTCCATCTCCGCTTGCGCGGCGTCGAGTGCCCGGCGGCGCGCGTGATCCGGAGCGAGAACCTCGTCGGGGTCCTCGCCGGGGCGCATGAAGGGTTCGCCTGCCCACGCCTCGGCTCGGAGGGCGGCGGCGGTGAGCCCGTCCGTCGCCTCCGACGGATCGGTCGGATCGCGAATCGTTTCTGGCATGGCGTGCAGCGGCCCGAGCGCTACGAGTTCCCCTCAAGGAGCCAGCGCGACAAGCGCGCGGCTACCCAACACTATACAAAATCGTCCGGGCGAAACTCCCGCGCGGGACCTGCCCGCCCGGTCGCTGCGCTAGACGGCGGACTTCGGTGAAACGGCCTGCTGCATGCCGACCGCCTTCTTCATGTACCCGTATGCCGCATCTGGTCGGCCCTCCGCCTCGAGGAGGTCGGCGAGCTTCGCGTAGACGTCGACGAGGTAGCGGTTCGGCGTGTTGCGCTCGAGGAAGTCGGCGGCGCGCTCGTAGAGCTCGCGGGCACGCTGGGGATCGCCGACGTCCGTGGCGACCTCACCGAGCACGGCGTAGACCCGGCCGGCGTCGATCGGCTCGGCCTCGTGCAGGAGGCCATGAATCTCGCGGGCGATCTCGGTGGCCTGCTCGCTCTCGCCGATCCGAGCAAGCGCTCGAGCCTCCTCGACCCGGAACTGCGCCCGCTCGATCGGGCTCCCGGTCTGCGCGAGGAGCGGCCAGCCCTCCTGGAGATGGGCGAGCGCCTCCTGGGGACGGTCGCGCTCCAGCTCGATGTGGGCGACGAGCTGGTGAGCGAGGCCCGTGTAGTGGAGATCCTCGGTCAGCTCGAGCGCACCGAGCGCCTGGTAGGCGTAGCGCGAGGCGCCGTCGGCGTCGCCCTGCTCCATCCGGAGCTTCGCCTTCGACCAGTAGACCCGAGCGCGCATGTACGGGTCGAAGCTCTCGCGACCCTCCGCGAGCGCCTTGCTGACAACCTGCTCGGCTCGAGCGAAGTCCCCCGAGTCCGAGAGCGCGTAGCCGAGCAGGCAGGCGAAGCGGATTGCCTGCACACGGTCGTCCAGACGCTCGAACGAGGCGAGGCAGCGCTCGAAGATGGAGATCGCGGGCGCGAGCTCGCCGAGGAGCGCGTAGGCGCGGCCGAGGCTCTCGGCGAGCGCGGGGCGCTCCCATTCCTCGGAGCCCGAGGTGACGAGCGCCTGCTCGAAGAGCGTGACGGCCTCTTGCAGCTCGCTCTCGCGAAAGGCGAGGTGGCCGAGGCCCTCCTCCGCCTGCGCTCGCTCGCGGGGCGCGACGGCCCTTGCGAGCGCCACGGTGTAGAGGTCGCGTGCGCGCTCGACGTCATCCAGCCGGAGGGCGATCTCGGCCTCGAGCAGCGAGAAGTTGTGCGCGGTCGTAGCCGTACCCGTGGCGAGGTAGTCCTCGGTAACGTCGAGCCGGCGGCCAAGCTCTCGGAG
>Ga0136614_10002870_pt1 | contig 10873 bp, 9 predicted proteins | sample AntDrymUQ2792106_2_FD_106643 | JGI IMG/M metagenome (GOLD analysis project Ga0136614, IMG submission 106643) | Polar desert sand microbial communities from Dry Valleys, Antarctica - metaG UQ279 (21.06) | ecosystem: Environmental > Terrestrial > Soil > Desert | place: Antarctica: Dry Valley... | reverse complement strand
GGCGTGGGGTGCGTGTTGTGGTAGCTGGGTTCACACAGAGGAGAGGTAGGGACATCCGCGAAAATTTGTCAGCATGACGGCTGAGAAGAAGCATCTGTGTAGGCTACAAGCATCCTTTCTGCTCGAAGTAAGTCGTGTCCGTGGCGCTCGTCACCAGCCCCGTCCCCAGCCGGTCAGGATGATGGTACTCGACTCGCTCGCCACTTCCCGCTGGCGTCTGTGTCGCCAGGAGTCGCGCGCCAAGATAGATGTAGTGCTTCGACCACTGCGGCGAGGTCGGTGCGGCGTCCGTCTCCGTGTACTCCGCCATCACTGCACCGCCCGACCATGCGTAGTAGGTGCAAACCAACCAGCGCGAACACGATGACGAAATAAAGCCGCCTGAACTTCTCCGTCACGATGCGGAGACCCTCTTTTTGCGGATTACACCGACGACGCCTGTTAATCCGGCGCCGAGTAGAAGCATGGTGGCGGGTTCCGGGACGGCTGCCGGACTCTGACGAAGCGTGAATCGGTTCACGCCGTTGGGATTGAAACTTTGCAGATTGTCGGGAACGTCGACAGCGAAACTGAATACCACCACGCTGATTGCCGGCGCATTCCCGCCGGCCCAGTCGAGTGTGTCGGCTTGGTGGTTAAGTGTGGTGAAGACGGACGAGAACGGCGTCGGGTCGAGGTTAGGAGAGTCGAAGTCCAGTGAGTCCGAGAGACCTGATCGAACGAAATTCGCTCCGGTTCCGAAACCTAATTCGAAGTGGAAACCCGCCCACGCCTGACCCGTGTTATTGATGAGCCCTTGAGTGAAGCGATATTCGGTGGTGCCGCCGGAGTTCGCGACGACGAATTCGACATCCAGTGTGCCGAGCGAGTTGAAGAATATACTGTAAGGAATGATGTTGGGGCTGGGCGCGACGGCATTGTCGTTATTGGGTGCCGGAGTATTCCCGACGGGGCCGATGGTGCCGGTCGAATTTGTCGGGAAGGAAGTGGTGCCGATGGAAGTGATGGTTCCTCCGCGCGTCTCCGCAAGTGTTCCGCACCACAGCAGGACTGCCACTGCGATTAATTTGCTTGTTCGATTCCATCTCATGTTCTTTGTCCTTGTTATCCTGATAATAGTTGGCGAGGTGTGGACTGTTGCTCCGCGAGGCGCTTATCAACGTTTCACCCGATATTGAAGCAGCACGACACCGCTTCCGTAGATTTTGCTGTCGGTCAGTTCTAACTCGGTCTGCCTGATGGTTCCTGAAAAGAGCGGGATGCCCGAACCGAACACTACCGGGTTGAGCTTCAGGATGATCTCGTCGACTACATCCGCGGCGAAAAGTGTGGCGGCTAAGTTGGCCCCTCCGCAGAGGTAAATGCTTTTACCCGCCTCCGCTTTCAGTTCTTTCACGAAGTCAACGACATCCTCCGCGATCAACTCGACATGCGGGTCAGGGTTTCCTTTCATCGTGCGTGAGATGACGTACTGCTTCATCCACGGATACGGATTGGTGACTCCGAACTGCAAGCCGAACTCATACGTCCGGCGTCCCATCAGCACGACTTCATAGTCATCTTTAAGCGACTGCAAATAGTCTGTGACGTGTTCGCCTTCCCCGATGAATCCATCAATCGTGTGATCTGTGTGAGCAATAAAACCATCGAGTGTGGATGCCACGTGATACTTCAGTTGTCGCATGTCTCACCTTCTTTCATGGTCGCATCAGCCGTCTTTCAAGACTGACCGAGGTTCCTTCTGCTCGATTCTCTCATGCGGGGAGAGCGGATGATTTAGAGTCGCCGACGTGTTCTGCCTCTCTATACCGGCACGAAGAGATTAAATCAAGAGGCTGTCTGAAAAGTTCGCCGAGAGTATTTCAAACAGCCCCTCAGTTGTTCAGTGAAGCAGATCAAATCTGATCGGCCTAAAACGAAACCCGCACGGGCCGTGGGTCATCCACCCTCAGCACGGACTGTTGCTGAAAATACCGCTTGTAGTCTTCGCGAATCTTCTCGATCTTTCGGCTGCTGCTCCTCGTCGCCTCCTGTGGGTAGAGCAGGATCAAGAGCTTGCTTTTTTCCTGGATGATTTCGCCGGTCGAGTCGCGGAATTGACCGATGCCGGTTAAGACCGTTAGCCCGTCGGGAAACTCCTGGGTCACTATCTCTTTGAGGAACCATTGAAATTCTTCTTCGCTGACATCGGGGCCATCCTGTCGGTCGGTGCCAAAGAACAGTTCGGTGCGGACGAACGGCTCGGTCACGATGCGCTTTTCGTTATCGGCATCGCTCTGGACAATTGCCTGTGTCGAAGTGACGGGAGCAGTCTGTTGTTGGGCGTAAGCCGTGGGCGTCAGGGCAGACGTCACGAGCAAGGCCAGGATCAGAAATTTTTGCGTCAAGAATTTAGTCATTATCATTTCCTTTCGTTTGTTGGGTGTTGAAGTTCGACAGAGGACACAATGAATCAGATCATTGGCAGTCAATCGGAGGGCGGTCTGCATTGACAGCGCTCCTCCATGTCGGGACACGTTCGACACGTGACGTCGGATCGAAATCCGGGGGCGGCACACACGGCTGGTTGCTTCTCAGGTCGCTCATCTTCTGCTTGCTGTTGGCGTCTGCTGGCGCCGCTGGCGGATTAAAGCGGATCGGCTGGGCCGGGCAACTGAACCCTTCGGCAGGGATGGTCAGGTCAAACAGATAAGCATCGCCGACGCGATCAATGCAGGCGTTGCCCAGTAAGGCATACGCGAGATGACCGCCGCCCTGATAGCGGACGAGGCTCCGCTCCATGCCGAGGGCGCGGGCCAGGCTGCGCGTCCACGAGAGCGGGGTGTTAGGGTCGAAATCGTTGCCCATCAACATCATTGGATTTGCGACGCGGTTTTTGACGTTGCGGATGATGGGCACGTCAACCTTGGGCCACGCCGCACATACGGCTGTCGCGGCTGCCACTCTAAACCGTCCATCGATGCGGGGGTACAGCGCGCCGACGACTTCATCCACAGGGAGATACTCGGCGGCTGATCGGCGTGTGCCGAAGTCGTTGCACTGGATCGCAGCGAAGGCACCGAAGGTCGAAGCGTTGAGGAAGGGGACGCCCGACGCCGAAGGAAGGAACTGGAAGAACGACGTGTAGTTGCCCGCGCGCGCGTCGGCCAGCGCGTCGATAATCAGGGGCCAGAGTGATTCGACCGACAATACAGGGGCGATGATGTTCGCCACATGACCGCTGTCGAGCACGAGGCCACCGGGGGACGTGACCGGCTCGGCCTTGAGCCGGGTCACCACTTCATCGAACGCCGTGACAACGCCGGTGTCGCGGAGCCGGCAGGTGGTGTCTTTGCGGCAGAGCTGGTCGAGGTGGTGGAAGACCGACTCGAATGAAGTCGCCTGTTCAGACCTGAACTCGACACGATGATCGCGGAACTCGGGCGCGACGCCGCTATCGAGCAACGCGGCGCGGACGCGCTGCGGGAAGATCGAGGCGTAGACCGCCCCAAGCTCGGTGCCGAACGAAAAGCCGACATAGGTGATCTGCCGTTCGCCCAGCGCACGTCGCAGCACATCCATATCGCGGGCGATGTTGTTGGTGCTCATCGACAAAATGAACGGGCCATTTTGTTCGAGGCAGGCTTTAGCGACCCGGCGACCGAAGTCGTCGAAGAATCCGATCAGTGCCGCGTCGTCTAAATTGGTCGGGTCGCCCGCCGGCTCAACCTGACAGCGGACGGGGCGGCTACGGTGCGAGCCGCGCACGTCGAAGCCGATGATGTCGAAGCGCTCGCGCAGACGGATGAAGGCCGGCGCGCGGACACCCCCGAGCACAAAACCGACGCCCGAACTACCTGGTCCACCAGGATTGCTGAATAGCACACCGATCCGCTTGGCGGGGTTCGTCGCCTTCGCCCGAATGACAGCCATCCCAAATGTCTCACCACGTGGATTGTGGTAGTCAACGGGAACGTTCAGCGTGCCGCATTCAAGCTGCGGGTTTTCGGCACACGGCGCGAATTGGATTCCGTTGGGAAATTCGAACCGCTCGGAAATGTCGCCGGTCTCGTTTGGCGATGCTTGGTTATTTGGCGAGCTTTGAGCCTGAGCCACGGTCGGTGCGGTCTGCTCGGTGCTCTCGGACGTGCCGGCGCTCGTGCTCGTCACCCCGACGATCAGCGTCAGGACGAGCGTGATGGCGCGAATGGAAAGTGCTGGCAGACAATCTCGTGTCTGCATGAATCTGCTTGTGCTCATTTAATTTTCCCTCAACTATCATTCCTAAATTGTTTGGGTTGTTGGGCCACAGGGCACAGCAGTCCCGACGGTGTGACGGTAGCCGTGCACACCTTGTGGCAGAAGAGTTATTCGAATCGTTAAGTTTTCAGTTCAAGAGTTTCAGGTAAGCCACAATGTCGGCCTGATCCTGCTCTGTCAGGATCAATGACTGGTTGCTGATGATGCGGAAGAATTGTGCATAGTGGGCCGTCACCTGCTGAAGCGTCTTCGCGGAATTATCGTGGAAGTAAGGAGCGGTACGTTGAACCCCCCACAAAGAGGGAATTTTGAAAGCGTTCAAGCTGTCAAAGAGAGGACTGCGTGCATCTCCGGTAATGAGCGCGCGGCCCGGATCAGTGCTGGTGACGACTGTTTGGCTTCCGTCCGGGTTAGTGAAGATGAAATCCCTGACCGGGTTTCCGGCGGCGTTGAACTCAGAAACGAAGATGTTCTGAAAACGCGAACCGGGCGGCAACGGGAACGGCAAAAATCTGTTCGTTCGGTTGAGCATCGGGCCGCTGTGACACACGGCACAACTTCCCGCCTTCTGGGTCGGACTGGTGAGAGGCACATCCTCGAAGAACAGCCGACCGCGCTTCTCAGATTCGGTGTAACCTTCGGGCAGTTCGGGAGCGGGGCCGCCACGGGCGAATCTCCTCAACTCAGGCGAGCTGAAGAACGAACGGGTCTGCTGAAACTCCGCAATGCGCTGAAGCTGCCTTTCGCTCGGCTCTGCGGTGTTCTGGAAGTGATTGCGAATCGCTCCGAGGGCCTGTGCTTTCAGATCGGGATCACGCCCGTCGAGCATCAACACCGGATCGAGCGCGGGCGTGTCGAGTGTCGTCGGAATGCCGCGTCGCAGCGTCACTGATCGGGCTTCTGGGTCATCGGCCAGGCTCACATTCGGATGCAGCGGTACGTTGACCAGGACGGTCGCATCCGCGAGCATCCGCGTGACGCCGTTGCCTTGCCCGTCGTCGCTGCCGTCATGGACGAACAGCGGATCGTGCGGGTTGAGTGCTAAGCGTTGCCGCGCATCTTCCGGCGAGACGGTCCCTGTTGCGTTGCTGTGGCAAGTCAGACAGGTGCGCCCATTGCCACCGAACGTCTCGCGCTCGAAGAGCCGCTTCCCTCTATCTCTTTGACCCAAGCTTTTTTCAGCATCGCTGCTTTCAATTTCTTCGCTCGACGCCTGACTTGATTCAGCATCTTCTCGCTGAGCCTGGCCGGACAGAACGCACACCACTGCCGCCAGGCCGAGCATCGCGATGGTGATAAGCAACTTCAGGGTTCTTAAATTTTTCATAATGAGGGTTCTCTTTTCAGATAATTTGTCAATTGACATTCGCCCGGAAATGACGGTCTTGTCCGACATCGATCAAACAGTCGTCTCCGCACGCCTGAGAAGGTAATGTAAAGCCGCGCTGAAACTCTTTAGAGAATTATGAAATTTTCCTGAAAGCGATCATGAGCGACCAAGTCACGCAGCGACGCGAGGCGCATATGGAATCCTTCCGATGGACATCCACCTTGCGATTGGTAGTCGCCGCTCGACCACTGCGCAAAAAAATTCGAGATCAAGTGAGGGCGCGGATTTCACGGAGCGTTGTTTCAACTTCTTCCGGCGAGTTCAGCAGACTTGGAGCCAGTCTGGTGAAAGGTGCAGCGTAGGGAGCCTTCGAGGCGATGATGCGCCGTGCGAGCAGTCGCGCCACGGTCTCTTCCGACTTCATTCCTTCGACGTCAAAGCAGATCAAGCCTGCCGATAGCTTGTTTCCGAGCGGGGTGTAGAGTTTGACATGGCGCATCCGCGCCAGCCCTTCTTTACATTGATCGTTCAAACTATGAATCCGCTCGGCGACTCTCGCTCTCCCGATCCGCCCGTGGAAGGCGAAGGCCGCCGGTAGCGCCCAAGCGTATTCGAAGGAATGAAAACCGCCCGGCGCGATCCACGATGCCTCCATGCCGCGCGGCGGCGTCTCACCGCGAAGCCATGCCATGAATGGAACGAACTCAAACCCCGGGAAGATCGGGCGCATCATTTTCCAGGTGTCGGCTTTCGCCCAGATCAGACCCGTCCCGCGTGGGCCGAATATCCACTTGTGCGTCCCGGCGACGAAGAAGTCGCATCCCATCTCTGCGACCCATTCGTCTTCCACCCCGAAGCCGTGAACGCCGTCAACAATCAGGAGAACGCGATCCGCTTCACTGCGCCCGACGTTGGCTTCCCTGAGTGCCTCCGCGACGCGCCGCACCGGTACTTTCAAGCCGCTACTGGAATGCACCCAGGTGATACCGACGGCGCGCGTCTTCGGGGTGACGGCCTTTCTGATCCGCTGAACGATCTCTGCTTCAGAGATGGAATTGAAGTCGTCATAGAGCGAAATCTTCTTGATGGATGCTCCGGCCCTTTCGGCCGCGAGGCGGATCGCTTCGTGATGCACAAAGTGCTCGTGCGTCGTGGTTAGAATTTCCTGCCCGGCTTTGATGGGCAGGCCGTGGTAGACAAAAGCCAGTCCCATCGTCGTGCTGTTAGTTAAAGCCACTTCTTCCGTTTTACCACCGAGGTATTCAGCCGCTGCCGCCCGCACCTGTCCCGGCATTTTGAACATGTGCTGCTCCACGTATAGAAACGGGTTATCGTCAATCGCACGCTGGTGCTTCTCAATCGCTTCGCGCACCGGGCGGGGGTGTGAAGCGAGGAAGAATGAACTCAGGTGAATAAAGTCGCGCGAGACAGCGAACTGATCGCGCACAGTCGACCAGTCCGGCGGACTGTTTTGAGGTTCTGACGCAAACGTCAAGCTCGAACCGGGGCGGGATGTGGAAAGAGCGCCCGCAGCAACAGGGAACCCGGTCGCTGCTAAGAAGTGTCGGCGGTTGATGGTCATGGTTTTCTCCTGTGTTGTTCCTTTATGAATCAGATCATTGGCAGTCAATCGGAGGACGATCCGTCGCCGCGTTCGTCCATGCCGAGACACGTCCGCCGCGTGTTGTCGGATCGAAATCTACGGGCGGCACACACGGCTGGTTGTCTTTGAGGGCGTCCACCGTCCGCTTGCTGTCTGGCACGGCGTACGGGTATCGGTACGGCACACGGTAGCCAAGCAACTGCGCGACTGGCCCCAGTAATCCAAAGAGCACTTTCTGCATCCATCGCGGCGGCTTAGTGAGATACACCTCGTCACGGTATTCCCTCGACATGGCTGTGATCCACAGCAGGTTGGGGAGACCACTCTGCGGGCTGACTCGGCCATCCTGCGCTAAGCCAAAGAAGGTCTCGAACAACTCCTCCGTCTTCAGCGCCGGACGGAACTCAACGATCACTCGGCCCTCGTCGTCGCTCGCGTTCCACCATGCATGGGGCGCTCCCGCCGGCACCGTTACCGCCTGTCCCGCACCAGCCTGCGACTCCACACCATTGACCATGAAAGTGATCGTCCCCGAGATGACCTTGAAATATTCTTCCTGTCGCGGGTGAACATGCGCGGCGGCCACAAAGCCGTGAGGCCGGACTCGCAGCTCGATCTGAAGTAGCTCGCCATTCGTGTCCTGCGCCGTCTTACGGAAGCGCATCCACTCACCCGTCACCGGATGCTCAATCATGTTGCCTGTACCAGCCATTACATCGTCCTCCATCTCACCGACCTATCGGCGAAAGAATTGCTAATCAGAACTGAGGCTCCAACATCAACTGTTCGTGTGGTGCGTCGTCAGTCGTTTGGCCGCCGTAGCGCATCGGCAGATATTCCACACGCTGCCAGCGCTTCAGGAGGTCGTCGTAATGCCGGTTGTATGGATCGCCGGACTGACCGGGCGCGATGATGAAACGCGAGTTAGTGATGTCGCTGAAGTCCACGATCTGGCGATACTGTGCGGAGTGCAGTTGGTGATACTCAGCCCAGCGGAACACTGACGCGACGTTGACCGTGAACTTATCGCCGCCGTTCGGAATGCTGCGGCTGAAGAGTGGCTTGAGTTGCGCGTCCTGCTCGAACGGGCTGTGCGGGAAGAGCGCGTGATGAACATTGTCCCAGCGCCAGGCGTTGATGTCGGCGGTGCCCTGCGACTCGGCCATCTTCGCTAAACCTTCCGCGAGCGAAGCCGCGAGCGTGTCAGCGCAAGTCTCTACTCCCGGCGTCCGCACGTCGTCGCACCATGTGGTGTTTTCTTCGAGCGCCGCGGGAAGCGCCATCCCGACCATGTAAATGTTGTCTGAATAAGTGCGCCACAGAGCGTCGCCCAGTTCATCTGCGAAGAGGCGCTCGCCGAGTTTGAGATACCACGCTTCAAACACGGCTGCCGGTGCGCTCTCACCTTTGACGCGCGCATCCCAGCCGCGCAGAAGTTCAAGGCCCTGCTTGCTGCGCTCGTTCGAGGATTGCGTTTTCAACATGACGGGCAGCAACTCGCGTGCGTGCAGTGCCGACACGTCCGCTTGCATCGCGCGCATATCGTCGGGCGAGTGTTTCGCCTTTGACTCGATCATCTCGACGATGCGTGCGGCGCGATAGGGCGCAGCGAAGTTGGTGCCGATTAAGTGCGGGTAATCTCCGTCGCCCGCGACCTTGTTGTTGGCGGTCACGATATAGCCTTGCGGCGGATTATAGATTTGCGGCAATTCGTTGAACGGCACGTAGCTCGTCCATTCATGCTCGTCCGTCCAGCCGGGCACGGGCAGCCTTCCATCACCTTTGGCGCGAACAGGAATCGTCCCTGCGGCGATGTAACCGATGTTGCCTTGACGGTCGGCGTAGACGTAGTTCTGGTCTGCGGAGCGATGCGCGCGGGCTGCCTCTGTGAACTCGTGCCAGTTACGCGCGCGGTTGTACTGAAGCGTCGCCAGAATGCCGCTGTCCTCCGAGTCGTTCCCCGTCCAACGCAGCGCCAGAGGTTGACCAGCCGGATTTATCACATCGGAGATGAGTGGGCCATGCCGCGAGACGCGAACCTTGAGGTTGATGTCTGATTTGTCTTTGACCTTGATCGTCTCCGGCACAACTTGAAGCGGCTCCCAAGCGCCCCTGTACTCTGCCTCGTTGCGCTCGTTAACTTTTTCGACGTAGATGTCCTGCGAATCAACGTTGATAGTGGTCGTCCCCCAACTGATGAATCCGTTGTGACCGATAGTCACGCCCGGCAATCCTGGAATGGTTGCGCCAATCACGTCCACATCGCCGCCGCTGGTGCGCGCCAGGTACCAAATTGCCGGAGTCTGTGAGGTGAGGTGCGGGTCGTCGGCGAGGATGGGTTTGCCGGTCGTAGTGCGTGCGCCGCTCAAGACCCAGTTATTACTTCCGAAGCCGTCCGCACCGAGTCCTGTCCGCTCTTCAATCGTGCGGTTGAGTTCAAGGAGACCATTACAGATTGCGGATTGTGGATTGCGGATTGCGGACTGGAGGTCGGCACTGGTCTCTTCCTGTCTCCTTGTCCTCTTGGTTCTTTGTGACCGCGCTTCATCATTCGGCAGAATCGTCGGCCCGTCCGCCGTGTACGCGGGCATCAGTTGCGCAGTCTTGTCCAGGCCGAGTTTCTGGATGATCTGGGCGCGCAGCAGTTCTTTGTCCCAGTTGCTGCTGATGCTCCACGCGATGACCTTGCTCCACACCATCACGTCTTCCGGTCGCCACGGCTCCGGCTCAACATCTAGGATTTCAAACTCTGGCGGGAGTTGCCGATGGCGGCGGCTCTTGAGATAAGCGTTGATGCCCGCGACGTAAGTTTCGATTGGCTGGCGCTCTTCCCAACTGAGCTTGGCCCACGCCGCGGAAGCCGTGCGGTGCAAGCCGAGCGTGCGAAAAAGCCTATCGGTGATAAGTCCCGACTCGCCGAGAATCTCCGCCAGCCGTCCGTTGCCGAGGCGACGTTGAAATTCCATCTGCCAGAGTCGATCTTGAGCATGAACGTAACCGAGACCGAAGTGCGCGTCCTGTTCGGTGGTGGCGCGGATGTGCGGCACACCGTGGCGGTCGCGTCGGATGTTAATTCGGCCACGCACTCCCGCGACCTGAATCGTGCCCGTGGTTGTTGAGTGCGAAGCTCGCAGTTGCGGTAAATTATTGCCGTTTGAAATCAGCGTCAGCACAACGGTCATGATCAGCGGCCAACGCGCAAAGTTAAAAAATATCTCCATCGTTCTCTCACTTTCGTATCGTCAATTTTCGGAACGCGAACATGGACACACACAAGTAGTGTCACGCCGATGCCGCGCGTGTGTTTGGATAAAAGTTATGAGTTATGTCGGATTAAGGTTGTCGGGTTAAATGAACGGATTGATTAATCACCATCGAACTCTAATCTTCCGCTCGCCACGCCGCGATGAAGTCGGCGGCGGCAGAAGTATCTATGCGATTGCTCCTGACTCGAACGCCACCGGCATCATCAGTCCTAACTGGCGCATCATGTCGACGTCGTCGCGATTGGCCCAGTGCTCGACGATCTGGCCGTCCCGCAAGCGGAACATGTGGATGTGCTGCACCTCGAAACTCCGGTTGGTCGGCGGGACACCCGCCAGCAAACCTCCGTGGACGAATGGATGTTGCCCCACGCCCGTGTGCGTCCCGCTGAACGTGTAACGCCCCACGACCCACTCACCTTCGGCCACCAAATTAAT
>Ga0136614_10002869_pt1 | contig 10874 bp, 7 predicted proteins | sample AntDrymUQ2792106_2_FD_106643 | JGI IMG/M metagenome (GOLD analysis project Ga0136614, IMG submission 106643) | Polar desert sand microbial communities from Dry Valleys, Antarctica - metaG UQ279 (21.06) | ecosystem: Environmental > Terrestrial > Soil > Desert | place: Antarctica: Dry Valley... | reverse complement strand
CAAGTGTGCTGATTGGGTGATCGATCTCGGACCGGAAGCTGGCGACGAGGGAGGGCAACTTGTGACCGTCGGCACGCCAGAGCAGGTTGCGCGAGTCGACAGTTCGCACACCGGCACATATTTGCGCGGGGTTCTGAAACTGGGGAGCGCAGGCTGCCAGCCTGCAGTTCGCGGCAGCCTGCCGCGAACACATATCGACGTCTACACAGAAGAAGATATCGAACCCGCTCTGCGCGCCGCCGAAGAGCCGCCCGGCTGGCAGCCGGCCGGAACAGGCTGGCAGCCTGTGCTCCCCAGCAGTGGCACCAGCAACGCCATCCGCATTCACGGCGCGCGCGAGCATAACCTCAAGAACATCTCGCTCGAGATCCCGCGCGACAAGATGGTCATCATTACCGGCTTGAGCGGCTCCGGAAAATCGACCGTCGCCTTCGACATCCTGTTTGCCGAAGGCCAGCGCCGCTTCCTCGACAGCATGTCGCCTTACGCGCGGCAATTCGTCGAGCAGCTCGAGAAGCCGGACGTCGATCTCGTGGAAGGCGTGCCGCCCAGCGTCGCGATTGAGCAACGCGTCACGCGCGGCGGCGGCAAATCGACCGTTGCGACCGTGACGGAAGTTTATCATTTCCTCCGGCTGCTCTTTGCCAAAACAGGAACGCAATTCTGTCCTGATTGCGACCTCCCGGTGCAAAAGCAGAGCCTGGCCGCGATTGTCCGGCAGGTGGAGACCGCAGCAAAGCGCGGTGTGCTCAAGGTTCTCGCGCCACTCGTGAAAGCGCGCAAAGGTTTCCACACGGATGTCGCGCGCTGGGCGGAACGTCAGGGCTTCGACACGCTCTTTGTCGACGGCGATCTGATGCCGATCGGGCAATTCCGAAGGCTCGAGCGTTTCAAGGAACACACGATCGACGTCGTCGTCGGTGTAATCGACGCGAAACGGATTTTGAAAGCGCGTAATCTCGTGCAGCGCGCGCTGGATATCGGCCGCGGCACCGCGCATCTGCTCGATACGAAACGTCGCGTCACCGTCATGAGCACCGAGATGAGTTGCCCCGGTTGCGGGCGGGCTTTCGAGGAACTCGACCCGCGGTTGTTCTCTTTCAATTCCCCACACGGCGCCTGCGAAGAATGCGGCGGTTTCGGCGAAATCTGGAATCGCACGAAGCAGACCGGCAAGGAAGACACGGGTGACTCTGCACTCGAGAACGAAGTCGCGGCTGAGCGCGAGTTTGAATCGGTGGATGAAGGGGTAGCGGTTGAGTGTCCGGCCTGTCATGGCTCGCGCTTGAATCCGATTGCCCGTCACGTGCGACTTCAGGGTCGTACCATCGATAACTTCACCTCTCTTTCTGCCGGGGAGGGCGCGGTCTTGCTCGGCAAGCTGCGTTTTCGCGGCAACCAGAAAACCATTGCCGCTGACCTCGTTCCGGAGATCCAACAACGGCTCGAGTTCATGGAGAATGTCGGCCTCGGGTATCTCGCGCTTGGTCGATCGGCCAAGACGCTGAGCGGTGGAGAATCGCAGCGCATCCGGTTGGCAGCGCAACTCGGTTCCAATCTGCGCGGCGTGCTCTACGTCCTCGACGAACCGACCATCGGGCTGCATCCGCGCGACAACGTTCGGTTGCTCGAAACGCTCACCGCGTTGCGCGCGAAAGGGAATTCGCTTGTAATCGTCGAGCACGATGAGGAAACGATGCGCCGCGCGGATCACATCATCGATCTCGGGCCGGGCGCAGGGAGCCACGGTGGAGAAGTGGTGGTGCAGGGGACGCTCGCTGAGATTCAGGCGCACACCGCGTCGGAGACGGGGCGCTGTTTGCGGGCGCCGCTGTGTCATCCCACGCGCGAGCGTCGCCGCTCCCTAGGCGAGGTTGAGCAGTGGATCGAGATTCGCGGAGCCAATGCGAACAACCTGAAGGATGTCGACGCAAGGTTTCCTGTGAATCGGCTTTCCGTTATCACCGGCATTTCCGGGTCCGGGAAATCAACTTTGATGCGGTCTGTCCTGCTCCCGTCGATTCGTGATCAACTGGCAAAGCACAAGAAGGGCAAACCTGATCTTTTTTCCTCGGTGACGGGCGCCGATCTCTTCGAGACTGTTTACGAAGTCGATCAATCGCCGATCGGCAAGACGTCGCGCTCCACGCCGGCGACGTACATCAAAGTCTTTGACGAAATTCGTAATCTCTTTGCACAACTCCCGGTCGCGCGCATGCGCGGCTACACGAACTCGCGTTTTTCGTTTAACACGGAAGGTGGGCGTTGCGAAACGTGCCGCGGCCAGGGCGTGATCAAGCTGGAGATGAGCTTCCTCCCGAGCAGTTACGTTCCCTGCGAAGATTGCGGGGGGCGCCGTTATAACCCGCAGACGCTTGAGGTGCTCTATAACGACCGGAGTATTGGCGACGTCATGGAGATGACGATCGAACAGGCCGCGGAATTGTTTGCGACGAACCAGAAGGTCGCTCGCGCCTTGAATCTTCTGGTCGATACCGGCCTCGGTTACCTCAAGCTCGGCCAGCCGAGCCCGACCCTGAGCGGCGGAGAAGCGCAACGCCTGAAGCTGGTCACCGAGTTGACGCGCGGCATCGGTCGCGCGCAGAACGAGCGCCTCCGCAAAATGCGCAAACCGAAATCGACGCTCTATCTGCTCGAGGAGCCGACGATTGGTCTGCACATGGCGGACGTGGAGTTGCTCCTCAAAGTCCTGCATCGGCTCGTGGATGAAGGGAACACCGTCATCGTGATCGAGCACAATCTGAGCGTGATCGCGGAAGCGGATTACATCGTCGATATCGGACCGGAAGCTGGCGCGGATGGTGGCGAGATCGTAGTGGCCGGCACGCCCGAAGAGGTCGCGAAAAATCGAATCAGCCGGACCGCGCCGTTTCTGCGCGAGACGTTAAAGGCCGTTCGGTAGCGGCAGGAGCAGAGGCGTCCCGCCTGTGCGGACGGCGGGCGTCTCGCCGGCTGTTTCGGCGATCGACCAGGCGAGACGCCTGGTCGCCGCGCAGCCGGACGGCCGTACTCCAACGGCAATGCCCGCTCGACGCGGTTCCGCTCTGCTGCGATAAAACGCCTCCGCCTGTGAACGCCTTCGCTTATTACCTGCACAATCTCGATCCGTTCATCTTCCGGGTGACGGAGACGTTCGGCCCGCGCTGGTATGGGATGGCTTACGTGCTGGCGTTTCTTTGCGGCTACGCCCTGCTCACCTGGCTCTCACAGCGCGGCTACGCAGATTTACCGACACGGCAGGTGAGCGACTTCATTACCTGGGCCGCCCTGTTCGGCGTCATGGTGGGGGGCCGCCTTGGCTACGTATTCTTCTACAAACCGGAGATGCTGCGCGATCCGCTCTCGATCGTGAAGATCTGGGAAGGCGGGATGTCAGCGCACGGCGGGATGATTGGCCTGGTTTTGTTCACCCTCTATTATTCGCGCAAGCATGGAATCGGATGGACAAACCTCGGGGATAACCTTTGCGTAACCGCGCCGATTGGATTGTTCTTCGGACGGTGCGCAAACTTCATCAACGGCGAGCTCTACGGCCGGGCCTCGGACGCGGCTTGGGCGGTGCAATTTCCCAAGGAATTGCTCGAAGCTGAGAACGGCCCCCTGGCTGATCGGGCGATTTCGTTAGCGCAGCAAATCGATCCGGCCACAAACTCGGTCGAGATGATCATCGAAGCGGCCAAGACCCAGCCGCAAATGGAAGCCGTCTTGCGCAGCGTCCTGACACCGCGTCACCCATCGCAACTGTACGAGGCGCTCCTCGAAGGGGTTCTGCTCTTCGCGATTCTCTGGTTCGTGCGGACGCGGATGCGCCAGCCAAACGGCGTCATCACCGGGTTGTTCCTCTCTATTTACGCCATTCTGCGGATCATGGTCGAAAATTATCGCGAACCGGACTCGCCCATGATCGGGATGTTTACCCGCGGGCAGTTCTTTTCGTTCTTCCTCGTCGCGATTGGTTTCACCTTCATCGTAGCGGCGAAATTGCGGCCGACTTTTCCGCAAAGACGCTGAGTAGAATTGAATCTCCTTCTTTCCGTCAGACCGGAATGTCGCTATTCATTCCGGTAAGTTGGCCTCCACGCTCTTCCTGAACATTCTCGCCGCAGGCGGTCTCACTTTCGCTTTCGAACATGCGACGATCGCGGGGAAACTGGTCCTCGCGGCCCTTCTCATTGTCTCCATTTTCAGCTGGTCGGTCATGATCACGAAACTGCGGGTAGTGCGTTTCGCCCAGAAGCAAAGCGCGCATTTCCGGAAAGCGTTCCGAAAGGATCGGCAGCCGCTTCGCTTGTTTGAAAGCAACGCGCACTTTCCGGGTTCGCCGCTCTACAATGTCTATCGCGCCGGCTGCGAGGAGATGGCTTTCCACTTGTTAGGCTCAGCTGATGTAGACGAAACCTTTCGCGCTCGCCTTAGTTCCGCCGAGAAGATCACGCCCGCGCAAATGGGAGCTGTCAATGCGGCCATGGAACGCTCTGTGGGCGAGACCGCTCTGGGATTGGAATCGCAGATGATCCTGCTCGCGACCGCGGTCAGCGGCTCGCCTTTCCTTGGCTTGCTCGGCACGGTCTGGGGCGTGATGGACACCTTTACCGACGTCGCGGTCGCCGGTTCGCCGAACCTCGCCACGATGGCGCCCGGAGTCTCGGGGGCCTTGATCACGACCGTGATGTCTCTCTGCGTCGCGATTCCGGCGATGTTCGGCTACAACTTTCTCGTTACGAGCATCCGCGGCAGCGTAGTGGAGATGGACAACTTCGCGGCGGAACTGGCCTCGGAGTTCGAGCACAAATACGTCGACCACGGCGGACGCATGGAGGAGTTCCGGCGATGACGTCTTCTGCGGTCGATGTTCGATGTTTGTTTTTTCCGGAGAAGGGGAAACATCGAACAACCAACATCGAACATCGAACATCGAACATCGAAGTGGGGAGGGGCTGAGGCATGAGGCGCTACTCCCAGCGCAGCAGCCTCTCGACCCTCTCCGAGATCAACATCACCCCGTTGCTCGATCTCGCGTTTGTCCTTCTGATCATCTTTATCATTACGACGCCGCTGCTTGAGAACAGCGTCAATCTCGCCATTCCTGCGAGCGGGGCGGCGAACGCGGCGGTCGATCCGTCGAAGGTGCAAACGGTCTCGATTGATCGCCACGAAGCGCTGAAGTTTAACAACGAGCCGGTTGATGCCGCGACACTGAGCGCGCGCCTTGTGAGTCTGAAAGCCGCCAATCCTGACGTCGCCGTGGTTATCCGCCCCGATCGCGAACTGCCGGTCCAGAAGCTGATCACGCTGATGGATATCCTGCAGCGCGCGCAGATCACGAAAGTGGGCATCGCCACCAAAGCCGAGTTGCCCTAAGCGATGTCGCAGAACTGGAGCTTCTGGCGAAACGTGACAATGATCGGCGCGGCTCACGCGATCGTTCTTCTGGGACTGACACGCTGGGGTGGGACCGCCAGAAAGCCGTTAGCGACGGATATTGTCTGGATGGATGGAGGTCAGGGAACTACCAGTGCCCTCGCTTCCGTCGCGAGGCCCGTCATCCCTGAGGTTCCAGAGCCTAATCCCGCGCCGGCTACAGAAGAGCCGCTCCCAACCGAGCCGCCAACGGTGCCGCCCGTGAGAAGCGACATCGAAGAGCCGACACCTATGCCTTTACCGACAGCAACCGCGACGCCTTTTCCTACTCCAGCGCCCAACGCCGCTCTTAAAGCCACGCCAAGGCCCACCGCGAAAAGCACGCCAAAAGCTACGCCCAGGCAGACGCTGGCGGCGAAAGCTTCACCTGTCGCCAAATCTTCAGCGACCCCGGCGGGCAAAAAGCCTGCTGAAGCAAAGAAGGTGGTGGCGGTGAACGCGGCGCCTTCCAGCAATGGCGCGAGCTCGAAGGGCTCCGGGTCGCCCTCCGCGGTCGGCGGCGACAGTAGCGGCCCGGGCGGAGCGTCGCAGTTCGGCTGGTATAGCAGCATGCTCCACGACCGTTTCTTCAGTGAATGGGTCCAGCCAACCAGCGTCGTGGCTTCCGGCGCGAAGATGTCGGTTCTTGTCCGGCTGCGCATCGAGAGAGACGGGCGAGTCTCGCAGTTCTCGATTGTCCGGCCGTCCGGGAATGTGGTGATCGATGAATCTGTGACGTCGGTCGCCGGGCGAGTCTTGAAGGTTGATCCGTTGCCAGCAGGACTCGGGAATGGCGGGCCCTACGACGTGAATATCAACTTCGAGTTGAACCCGGAATAGTGGCGCTATTTTTTAACTCGCACGCCTCATGAACGTGCCAGTTGGAACTTGCGCCACCTAGAGCAGCGCGAGCGATTTGCCTTCGCGGCCTTCCACCTGCTCGAGTGTGCATTGCCGCGGCGCTTTGTCCGGACGCCAGCGGACAATCTTCGTCCCATGCCGAAAACGTCCACCAGTGAAGTGATCGTAGGTCACTTCCACCACTGCGGTCGGATCCACGGGCTCCCACTCCGCGCTTCGTTCCGTGCTCCAACGGCTCGGACCGCCCGGAGCGTCGCCTGTGAACCCGGGAGCCTTCTTGAGCGCTTCGAATTGTTTCGTTAACGCCGGGCGCTCCGGCGTCTTAAACGCCGAAGTGAATCCGACGTGATTCAGCAATCCGGCGCCGTCGTATAAACCCAGGAGAAGCGAACCAAGCACAGGCTTTCCCGTGGCGTAGCGGAAGCCGCCGACCACGCAATCAACGGTCCTGATCTGCTTCACTTTGACCATCGCCGTCCGTTCACCTGAAGCATAAGACGCATCGATCTTCTTCGCGATGACGCCATCAAGATCGCCTCCGACCTTTTCGAACCACTTCGTCGCCATGGCACGATCCGTCGTGGCGGGTGACAAGCGGATGGAGCTCTGCGCGCGCAGATATTTGCTCGCGAATCTCTCCAACCGATTTCGTCGCTCATGCAAAGGAAGGGCGAGGAGCGATTCCCCGTTCTCACCCGCCAGAAAATCGAACACGATCAATAAGGCCGGATGCGCCGCGGCCAGCTTTTGCACGCGACCGGCGGCAGGATGGAGGCGCAGCTGCAATTCGTCGAAGGAAAGAGCGTTGCCGATCGGAATAGCCAGCTCACCGTCAAGGACGAAGCACTCCGCACTCAATCGTGCGAGCGCTGCGACCACATCCGGGAAATAACGCGCGAGCGGCTGGCCGGCTTTGGATTGCAGATAAACGTGATCGCCGTCTCGAAAGGCGAGGCAACGGAATCCATCCCACTTGGGTTCGTATTGCCATTCATGGCCCGACGGAATCGCGTCGACGGAGCGCGCTTCCATCGGCGGAAGCGGGGGCTGGAATGCCAGCGGCATAGCAGCAAAGGTAGCATGGGCTTGCAGCCTCCGGGCCGTATTCCGGCGCACCTCGCGGGCGTGGCGCGCCAACAATTAACGTCAGCTCGCGAAACGCTCCGCCAGCTTTTTGTGTTGAGCGGTTAGCTCTGGCGGCAGATCAGCACCCAGGGTTTCAAAAAACTCCTGCTGGCCTTGTAGCTCTTTTTTCCACTCGCCAGGCTTGATTGAGAGCAGCTCGGCGAGCGTCTCCTCCGGAACGTTGGCCAGGCCTTGCGTATCCAGATCCACCGGGCGCGGGATGAATCCCACCGGTGATTCCGTCGCGCCGCCGCGGCCTTCGCAGCGATCGATGATCCACTTCAAGACGCGCATGTTGTCGCCGAACCCGGGCCAAAGAAATTTCCCGTCGGCGCCCTTGCGGAACCAGTTCACGTGAAAGATCAGCGGCGGGTTCTGTATTCGCGGCCCGATTTTGAGCCAGTGCTTAAAGTATTGCCCCATGTGGTAACCGCAGAAGGGCAGCATCGCCATGGGATCGCGCCGGACCTGGCCGACCGCGCCGGTGGCCGCAGCGGTTGTTTCCGAGGCCATGGTCGCGCCCGCGTAGACACCGCGCTCCCAGTCAATCGCCTGGAAAACAAGGGGCATGGTGTCGCTGCGCCGACCGCCAAAAATGATCGCGCTTATCGGCACGCCTTCGCCTTTTTCGACATCGGGATCGAGGACGGGATTGTTGCGCATTGGAACGGCGAAGCGGCTGTTGGGATGCGCAGCTTTCTCCTTGGATTCCGGCGTCCATTCCTTCCCGCGCCAATCGATCGCATGGGCTGGTGCAGGCCCATCTTTGCCTTCCCACCAGACATCGTGATCATCCGTCTGCGCCACGTTCGTGTAGAGCGTGTCGCGTTCGATCGACTTCATCGCATTCGGATTCGATTTGTAACTCGTCCCAGGCACAACCCCGAAGTAGCCGTTCTCGGGATTGACCGCATAAAGCCGGCCGTCCGCGCCGATCTGCATCCAGGCGATGTCGTCACCGATCGTCGTGATCTTCCAGCCTTTGTAATGCTCCGGCGGGATGAGCATGGCGAAATTAGTCTTGCCGCAAGCGCTCGGAAAAGCGGCCGCAACGTAATGCTTCCGCCCTTCGGGTGATTCCACCCCGAGAATGAGCATGTGTTCCGCGAGCCAACCTTGTTGGCGAGCGAGATAGGAGCCGATCCGGAGCGCGAGACATTTTTTGCTCAGGAGGACATTGCCTCCGTAGCCGGACCCAACGGAGATGATCGCGTTATCCTGCGGGAAATGGCAGATCAGGCGGCGGTCGGGATGGACATCGAGCAAGGAGTGCACGCCGCGATTCCATTCGCCATTGCTGCTCCCTTCGAGGCGCTTCACTGCCACCTCCCCCATGCGAGTCATGATGCGCATGCTGAGAACGACGTAAATCGAATCGGTAATTTCGAATCCGACTTTCGCGAGCGGCGAATCCGGCGGGCCCATGATGTAGGGAATCACGAACATGGTGCGCCCTTCCATCGCTCCCTTCAGCATCTCGTTTAGTTTTAGGTAGGTCTCGGCTGGATCAGCCCAATTGTTCGTGGGGCCGGCCTCTTCTTTCGTCCGTGTGCAGATGAGCGTGAATTGCTCGACCCGCGCGACGTCGTTCGGATTCGACCGATGCAAATAGGAGCCGGGAACTTTCTTTTCGTTTAGTTTTTGCAGGATGCCCTGATGCTGCGCCACCTCGAGAAGATAGGAATTTTCCCTGGCGGAGCCGTCACACCAAAAGATGTTCTCAGGCTGCGTGCGACGGGCGACTTCCTGCACCCAATCGAGCACACCTTGATGGGAGATCTTGGTGCCGCCGACTCCCCGCGGCGGAGTGATGGCAGGTGCGAGATTATCCATAGTGTTGCTCCCTCGAAGGGAGATCACGGTATTTTCGCTCGTGGGGTTGTCCAAGTTAAAACTGCGGTGGGGCGGGCCCGAGAGGCATGGTCTCTGCATGAATCAGGTTCGAACCTGAAAGATCAGCTGTGCATCACGGCGAACGTCGCTTGCACCTGCGAACCGCGCGCCGTTTATTGCCTCCATGTATGGGGTCACCACCTCCGATGATTACCAACCGGTGACGTGGGTGGGCCGTTATCCGGTGCATGTCACGACGCTGCTCGTCGCGTTGCATTCCGTAGCCGCCGTTTTCGCGTGTTTCGTTCCGAGCTTTTTTAACGCGCTCATGTTCGACAGCGCCGCCGTCCTGAACGGCGCGGTCTGGCAGATCGCCACTTACGCCTTTGTTCATCCGCCGTCCGGGCTGCTTTGGTTCGCGATCGAGATGTACATGCTCTTCATGTTCGGCCAGGAGGTGGAGCGCTACATCGGCCGGCGGGCCTTCATCACTCTTTATTTGTTGCTTCTTCTCGCTCCCACGCTGCTCCTCACTCTTTGGGGATTGAGCGAGCGCACCGGGCTGGCCGGATCATCTGGTCTGCACTTCGCGGTCTTCGTGGCCTTCGCCACAATTTTTCCGCGCGTAGAAATGTTTCTGCGCATCCTCGCCAAATGGGTTGCACTCGTCCTGGGCGCAATCCTGACCCTGCAACTGTTCGCCGCTCGCGCCTGGCCGGAACTGGCGGTCCTTTGGCTCAGCATCGGAGGTGCCTTCCTTTTTATTCGTCTCCGGGGGATTGGACCAGAGCTGGAATGGTTGACCGCGCTCAAAGACAAACTCCAACCGAAACCGAAGTTCAAAGTGGTGCCGAGATCAAGCCCACGTCGCGTCGTTGAGCCCGAGAATGTCTACGAGTCGATTGATCCGCTCCTTGAGAAAATTTCGAAATCAGGAATCAACAGCCTGACGGCAAACGAGCGGCGAGCCCTCGATCGGGCGCGTAATCAGCTTTTGAAGAAGTCGCCGTAAGCGATCGCTGGAGGTGGCGGGGCAGGCCGGATTTATTGGGCCACGGATCACGGATGAACCGGTCAGCTTTGGAATTCATCTCTTCCGAATCCGTGTTTCATCTGTGTTGATCCGTGGCTGAAATCTCCGACCGCGCCGCTGCTGGCGGCTCCGCTCCGACCATCAGCATCATCGTTCCTTCCTGGCACGACGCCGAAAATCTGTCCGCTTTACTTCCGGTCCTGGCGGGCCTGGACGGAATCCGGGAAATCATCGTCGCCGACGCAGGCGGAGATGCGGCGACGGAACATCTGGCGCGGCGGCACGGTGCAATCCTTTGCAGCTGCCCCGCGCCAAATCGAGGCGCCCAAATGAACCTTGGTGCCAGGGCTGCCTCAGCTGACATGCTTCTTTTTCAGCACGCCGACACCGAGCTGACCGCCAGGCACGTGAGTGCGATTAACCTGGCCTGCCGCGAGCCCGCAGTCATCGGCGGCGCGTTCTTTCGGAAATTCGACGCTCGCCACGCGCGTCGTGTGTGGCTCGAACAGTTTGCGCGGTTTCTGACGCGGAAGGGCGGGACGCTCTACGGCGACCAGTCGGTGTTCGTGCGGCGCGAAGTTTTTTCGCAGCGCGACGGGTT
>Ga0136614_10002868_pt1 | contig 10875 bp, 10 predicted proteins | sample AntDrymUQ2792106_2_FD_106643 | JGI IMG/M metagenome (GOLD analysis project Ga0136614, IMG submission 106643) | Polar desert sand microbial communities from Dry Valleys, Antarctica - metaG UQ279 (21.06) | ecosystem: Environmental > Terrestrial > Soil > Desert | place: Antarctica: Dry Valley... | reverse complement strand
TTCATGTGCTTGGCGATGTAATGCGTGAAGCCATTCGCCCGCCAGCCCACCATCCAGCCGGCCAGCGGCTGCTTGACGGCGGGGCTGATGCGAACGCGAACCCCTTCGTCGATCACCGACTCGAGAAGACGGCGGCGCTCCTGGAACGGGACTTCGTGCAGCGGCTCACCATCCAGCTCGACGAGGTCGACGGCAACGAAGGCGCGCCGCCGCTCCCGCTCCAGCGGATCGGGGATCTCATTCGCAAGGCCCTCACCCGCCAGTGTCTCCGCCCACACCCGCGCCGGGCTTCCGTCACCGACGAACGGCTGAGCGGTCCAGACGCCGTCGACCACCGCCTGACGCGCCAGGATTGCGCCCGCCAGGATCTCGGGCGCGTCCCGGAGCTCGTCGGTCTCTTCGATGGGCTGGCCGATCTCATCGGTCAGTCGCACGCGACCGTCGACGGCATGGGCGATCACCCGCGTTCCCGGCCAGAGCGGCTCGAAGAGCCATTCCACACTGAGGACCTCGGCATTCGCCTCCACCGGCCGCTGGGCGAGGAGCGGTTCTTCCATCACGCGAAGCGTACCGCGCACCGTTCCCATCGGTCCATCGGTGCATCGGTTGCCACTGCTATCCGCCGTCGTACAGGTTGAGCTGCCCTTCCTCGACGGCAGCGCCGACCTCGGCGCGGATCGCCTCCCACGCGTCGAGGTCCCACTCGCCCACGAAGGTGATCGCCGTTCCCTCCTTGCCGGCGCGCCCGGTACGTCCGATGCGATGCACGTAGGTGTCCGCATCCTCGGGGATGTCGTATGAGACGACGTAGGGGAGGTCGGTGATGTCGAGGCCGCGGCTTGCCACGTTCGTGGCGATCAGGAACTGGATCTTGCCTGCCCTGAACGCCGCCAGGGTGCGATCGCGCTCGCGCTGGCTCAGGCCGCCATGGAGGCCCGCGACGTTCTTGCTGCGACGCTGCAGGGTGGCGGCGAGGCGGTCGACGCCGATCTGCGTGTGACGGAAGACGAGCAGCCGATCGAAGCCGAACTGGTCGGTGAGCTCGAGAAGCGCAGCGACCTTGTCCTGCTCCGCCACGAAGTAGACGACCTGGCGGACCGTCTCGACGGTACGCAGATCCGGGCGCACCGTGATGTGCGCTGGATCGCGCTTCATGAACCGGTCGCAGATCCGGAGGATCGCGTAGGGCATGGTGGCGCTGAAAAGCGCCGTCTGGCGCTCGCGAGGGCTACGGGCGAGGATCGTCTCGACGTCCACGATGAAGCCCATGTCGAGCATCCGATCCGCCTCGTCGAGGATGACCGTGTGGACCCGGTCCAGGCGGAGCTCGCCGCGTCGTATCAGATCCAGTACGCGGCCGGGCGTCCCGATGACGACCTGCGCCCCGCGCTTGAGGCCCTCGATCTGCCTGTCCATCGAGGAGCCGCCGTAGATCGCCACCGTGCGCACGTTGCGGAGCTGGCCGATCCGGGCGATCTCCTCTGTTACCTGGACGCACAGCTCCCGAGTCGGCGTGAGGATCAGGGCCTGCACGTGCTCGCTCGACGGATCGATCTTCTCGACGATCGGGATGGCGAAGGCAGCCGTCTTGCCGGTGCCGGTCTGCGCCTGGCCGATGAGGTCCTCCCCCCGTCGCAACGGCGGGATGGCGCGCGCCTGGACCTCGGTCGGCGTGACGAATCCCATCTTCTCGATGGCCCGCGCGATGGTGGCCGGCACCTCGATCTCGCCGAACCGGTACGACCGCGAGGCGGCCAGGATCGCGCGCTCGAAGGCAGAGGATTCCGAAGGCTCGCCGGCGGCCTCGATCGCCTGGCCGGTCGGTGCCGGGGGTCGCGCACGCCGGCGCGCGCGGGGAATGTCGGTATCGGGCAAGCGGCGCTCCGCGGAGGATCTGGTCGTTGGCGGCGCTCCGCCGGCCGAGCGCGCACCGGCGCCGGGGCGGCGCATCGGCGCAGCGCTTCACGACCTGCCTGGTAACGCTGCTCCGCATGATCCTAGCACGACGACGACCGTCGGCTCAGGGCCCCGCTTGACGATAAACGGGGCCTCTATATGATACTCAGTCTCGTTCTGAAGCCATGCGGTACCCGAAATCAGATGACCCTCACCGCCCTGCTCGTCTCCGCCAGCGCCTTCGTGTCGGCGCTCGCCGGCGGGCTCTTCGCCATCCGTGCCGCGGGCCACGTGGGACTGATCATTGCCGCCGGTGCCGGCATACGCATCGGCGCCGCCTATTTCGACCTGATCCCCGAGGGAGTCGAGCACCTCGGTGGCTCGCTGGACCTGGCCATGATCTTCACCGCGCTCGGATTCCTCGCCTTCTACGCCATCGAGAAGCTCACCGCGCTGCACGTGGGCCACGAGACCGCCGCGGAGCTCGACCACGGCGACGCATCGCATCGCCACGTCGGCCTGCTCGGCAGCCTGGGGATGAGCTTCCACAGCTTCCTCGACGGCGTGGCGCTGGCCGCCGGGCTCGCGATCGGCGGTGGGCTCGGCCTCGTCATCGCCGCCGTGGTAGTGATGCACCGCTTCAGCGACGGGATCGGCATCGTGAGCCTGCTGCTGGCCAGCAGGACGCCGCGCGAGGAGATCTACCGGTGGGTCGGCCTCGTGGCGGTCGCGCCCGTGGCCGGGGTCATCGTGGGACTCCTGCTGCCGATCCCGGACCAGGTGCTCGGTGGGATGCTCGCCGTCTTCGCCGGATTCTTTCTCTACATCGGCGCAGCGGAGCTCCTGCCCGAGGCGCACCGCAGCGATCGGTCGCGCTGGGTCGTCGTCGCCACGCTCGCCGGCGTGGCAGCGATCTACGCCTTCTCGGCCTTCGCCGACGCGGTCGGCGGCCACTGATGGTGGACTCGACGGCGGATCGTCTGCGCGGGGCGGGTGGCCGCATCACCCGTCAGCGGCTCCTCGTCGCCGACGCGCTGGCCGCCGTCGGCCGCCAGATCACGGCGCAGGATCTCTACGATCGGCTGCGTCGACGCGAGCCGCGCATCGGGCGCGCGACCGTCTTCCGCACGCTGGAGGCGCTGGTGGCGGCCGGCGTCGCGAGACGCCTGGAGCAGGACGGCCACGTGTACGCATATGTCGCCTGCCGCCCCGAGCACCATCATCACCTCGCCTGCGACCGATGCGGCCGGGTGGAGGAGATCGACGAGGGCTACATCACCCCCGTTGCGAAGCGGGTCGCGGCCGACCTCGGCTTCACGATCGACGACGCACGCCTCGACTTCTATGGCCGATGCGCACGCTGCACCGGCACCGAGCGGAGCTGAGGCGGTTGTCGATCAGCCGACGACGCGGCGACCGTCTCGGAGGGATCTTCTCCGATCTCGCGCTCGGACGGCCAACCGGCATAGCCGTTGGGGTGGGCCTGGCGCCAGGCCCACGCGTCGCTCAGCATCCGCTCGAGCGTCGAGTGGGTGGGTTGCCAGCCGAGCTCCCGCCGCGCGCGGCGTGACGAGGCGACCAGCACCGGCGGATCACCGCTGCGGCGCTTGATCGGGCGTGCGGGAATGGCCCGACCCGTGACTCGCCGCGCGGCCTCGACCACCTCGCGGACGCTGAAACCGGCCGCGGATCCGAGGTTGTACACCTCGAGCGAAGGCTCGCCCTCGCCGGTCGCTTCCAGGGCGAGCAGGTGGGCGTTCGCAAGGTCGCGAACGTGGATGAAGTCGCGGATACAGGTGCCGTCCGGGGTCGGGTAGTCCTGCCCGAAGACCTGCACGTGGGTCGCGGCACCCGCGGCCACCCGCAGCACGAGCGGCAGGAGATGCGTCTCCGGCTGGTGGTCCTCGCCATTGAGATCGGTGGCGCCGGCAACGTTGAAGTACCGCAGGCTGATGGCGCGGAAATCGTGCGCCGCACAGAACCAGCGCATGGCGCCCTCGAAGGCCAGCTTCGTCTCCCCATACGGGTTGATCGGCTGGGTGCGGTCCGCCTCGGCGATCGGCACGCGTCGAGGCTCTCCGTACACCGCGGCCGTCGAGCTGAAGACGAGCCGGGTGACCCCCGCGCGTTTCATCGCGTCCAGCAGCGCCACGCCGCCGCCGACGTTTGTGCGGTAGTAGATGCTGGGGTTCGCCATCGACTCGCCAACCAGGGAGCGCGCGGCGCAATGGAGCACGGCGTCGACGCCGTCGGACAGGAGCGCCTCCATCCGCACGTCGTCCTGGATATCCCCGACCACCAGGCGCGCGCCAACGGGGACCGATGCGGCATGGCCGCTCGACAGGTTGTCGTAGACGATCACCTCGTGGCCGGCCGCGAGAAACCGCTCCACGCTCGTGGAGCCCACGTATCCGGCACCACCGACGACGAACAGCTTCAATCCACGCTCCCCCGCTGCCTAGCTTGCCGAGCCGGCGAGCTGCGGAGCTTCGGCCGCCTGGCGAGCAAGACCGGCCGTGAATACCACCGAGAGCCGCGTCGCGCCCGCCGCGCCCGCCGCTCCGAGCTGCTCGGCGTTGCGAAACCTGCCACAGGCTTTGATCCCGAGGCGCGGGCCGACGCTGTCGCGGAGCAGGCGGGTTCGTGCCACGGTGCCCCTGGCGGTCGCGCCACCGGGGCTGGTCACGAGATGGTCGGCGCCGGCGCGCTCAGCCAGACGACAGGCGCGACGCACCAGCTCCTCGCTCATCGGCTCGGCCTCGATGATCACGCCGACCGCGGCGAGGGCGGAGTGAGCCATGTCGATCACGGCCAGCATGTCATTGACGACGGCCTCGTCGTCGCCTGACGCCAGCGCCCCGCCGTTCAGCACGAAGTCGATCTCGGTTGCCCCCTGCTCGAGCGCCCTCGAAGCCTCGAACGCCTTGACGCTGAGCACGTGGGTGCCGTGCGGATAGCCGACCACCGTGCCCAGAGCCACCCGCGAGCCGCCCAGCGCGCGCTTGGCGCCCTTGACGAGCCATGGGTTGACGGTGATCGCCGCGATGTCGTGCCGGATGGCCAGCTCGACCGCGGCCTCGAGGTCGGCCAGCGACGCGTTTGGTTGCGTCAGCCTGTGCTCGAGCCGAACGGCCCGACGCCGCTGGAGGTCATCGGTGCACGGTCCCTCCGCTCGGTGAGCAGCGTTCTGGACGGCCGATTGTAGCAGCGCGAGCCTCCGTGTCCGCCATCGGCGACGCCCATGGTGCGTCCGGTCACCGTCGCCCGTCGATGGTTCGCGCCAGCTCCAGCAGCGTCTCGCGACGATTGCGCGATGGGTCATCGAGCACGAGCTCCATCAGGCTCCCGAGGATGCGGCCGATGCGAGGCCCGGGTCCGATCCCGAGCTCGCGTTGCAGGTCGTCGCCATCGATTGCCAGCCGGTCCTCGCGCAGGAGGTCGGGCGATGCCGCCAGCTGCGCGGCGATGCGCCGTTCCAGCTGCCGCTGGTTCTCCTCGCCGAGCGGTCCGACGCCAGACGCGGCGTTGTCCGCTCGGCGGAGCGCGAAGAGGAACGGCATCCGAGCATCGCCGACACGGCGAATGAAGCGCCGGACGGCGGCATCCGTCCATCCCTCGTCATACGCGTACATGTGGTGCCGGATGGCGTGCACCACGCCCGCGGCAAGACCCGCCGGCACCCGCAGCCGGCGGAGCATGCGTGACGCCAGCTCGGCGCCGACACGCTCGTGACCGATGAAGTGCCCGTCGGCCAGGGTCGTCGCCTTGCCGACGTCATGGAGCAGCGCCGCGACGCGAACGGCCGGATCCGAGCTCGGGGCAGCGTCGACGGCCGCCAGCGTGTGGTCGAGCGCATCGCCCGGCGCCGCCTTGGCCTGCGGCACGCCGCGCAGGGCGGCGAGCTCGGGAAGCAGGGGGGCCAGCAGCTCAAGACGCTCGAGGAGGCGGAGCGCGCGGGACGGGACGGCATCGGCGAGGATGCGCAGGAGCTCGTTGCGGATCCGCTCCGCCGAGACGGAGACGACGGTCGGCGCCCGCGCGCGGATCGCCCGTTCCGTCTCGGGATCGATGACGAGCTCGAAGCGGCCGGCGAAGCGCGCGGCGCGAACGAGGCGAAGCGCGTCCTCGCTGAACCGCTCGGCGGGGTCACCGACCGTCCGCAGCACCCTATCCTCCAAATCCCGCGCGCCACCGTACGGGTCGACGAGGCGCCCACGGCCCGCCGCCAGATCGGTGGGAATCCAGGCCATCGCGTTGATGGTGAAGTCGCGACGCGCAAGGTCGTCGCCGAGGCTGGCTCCGAAGCGGACCTCGTCGGGACGCCGGCGATCGCGATAGCCGCCCTCCGTGCGGTATGACGTGATCTCCACCGACGGGTCACCGACGAGCGTCACCGTCCCGAAGCGGTTCTCCCAGTTCGCATCGGCGAAGAGCGCCGCGACCTCCTCCGGCCGTGCCGAGGTGGCGGCATCCCAATCCCCCGTCGGCCCCCCCGAACCGGCGGCACCCAGTCGATCGCGGACGACGCCGCCGACCAGCGCCACCTCGTGTCCGGCCCTGGCGAGCGTGGTTAGGACACGCGTGACCGGCTCGGGCAGGTCGGTGTAGCACAGGTCGTCGTCCTCGGGAGGCACCGCGCGGGCCTCAGCGGGGTGGATGCGAAGCGCGGATCGGCTCCAGGAAGAGGTAGCTGCGCCAGGCATCGTTGCGCTCGTCCGAGAGATACGTGCCGAACCGGTAGCGAAGATCGGCCCGAGGGGCGCGAGGCTCGCGCATCAGCCGCATGCGGGCTTCGATGACCGTCTTTCCACCCTTGCGGTGATTGCACGCGCGACAGGCGGCAACCAGGTTGTCCCACTCGTGACGCCCGCCACGGTGCTTCGGCATCACGTGGTCGATCGTCAGGTCGCGACTGACGCTGCCGCAGTACTGGCAGGTATGCCGATCGCGGCTGAACACCTCGCGGCGGCTCAGCTTCACGCGCGGCTGTGGGCGCTTGACGTGGTACTGGAGACGGATGACCGATGGCGCCGGGAAGGCGATCGTCGGTGTGTGGATGATCTGGTGGTTGCGAGCCAGCAGCTCCGCCTTCTCCGCACCGAGCAGCCGGAACGCGCGCCTGATGTCGCAGACGTTGAGTGGTTCGTAATTCTGGTTCAGGACCAGTACGGGTGCGTTGATCATCATGCGCGGGCCTTCCTCGGCCGGATGATACCAACCGGAGGGGATTCGGCCACGAGGGCAGCCGGTGGCGATCGATCGCGACCCCGGCCGCCACTCGGCACCGCAGCGTGCCCCGAGTAGAATGGATGATCGAATCGGAGCGGCGCGGAGCGCCCGCAATCGGCGCAGCGCAGGAAGAACAGATGACAACCATCGAACGATCAACGTGGACGACCAAGGTCGGCCTGGCACGAATGCTCGCGGGCGGCGTGATCATGGACGTCGTGACCGCCGACCAAGCGCGGCTGGCCGAGGAAGCCGGGGCGGTCGCGGTGATGGCACTCGAGCGGGTGCCGTCCGACATCCGCAAGTTCGGCGGCGTGGCACGCATGAGCGATCCCAAGCTGGTCGAGGAGATCAAGCGGGCGGTCAGCGTCCCGGTGATGGCCAAGTGCCGCATCGGCCACTTCGCCGAGGCGCAGATCCTCGAGGCGCTCGAGGTCGACTACATCGACGAGTCCGAGGTGCTCACGCCGGCCGACGAGGAGCACCACATCGACAAGCACGCGTTCAAGATCCCGTTCGTGTGCGGCTGCCGCGACCTCGGGGAGGCACTGCGAAGGATCGGCGAGGGGGCGGCCATGATCCGCACGAAGGGCGAGGCGGGCACCGGCGACATCGTCGAGGCCGTGCGCCACATGCGCGCCGTGCAGAAGGGGATTCGCCAGCTCCAGAGCATGCGCCCCGACGAGCTGTTCGCCGCCGCCAAGGAGCTGCGCGCGCCGTACGACATCGTCAAGCAGACCGCCGAGCTGGGTGAGCTGCCGGTCCCGAACTTCAGTGCCGGCGGCGTGGCCACGCCGGCCGATGCGAGCCTCATGCGGCAGCTCGGCGCGCAGGCGGTCTTCGTCGGCTCGGGCATCTTCAAGAGCGAGAACCCGGAGCGATACGCGCGGGCAATCGTGAAGGCCGCCACCCAGTATGACAATCCCGAGATTCTCGCCGAGGTGAGCGCCGGCCTGGGCGAGCCGATGCGGGGCACCTCGGTCGGCGAGATTCCGCCCGAGGAGCGCCTGGCCGTTCGCGGCTGGTAGGGAGCATGACCACACCGGCGCGGCCGCCGCGAGTCGGCGTGCTCGCCTTGCAGGGCGCGGTGCGCGAGCACATGACCGCCATCCGCGAGGTCGGCGGCGAGCCGGTCGAGGTGCGGCTGCCGCGTGACCTGGTCGGGCTCGACGCGCTCATCCTGCCGGGCGGCGAGTCGACGACGATGCGCAAGCTGATCGACATCTACGGCCTGCGGGACCCGATCCTGTCGCTGGCCAGCGCCGGCGCGCCGCTGCTCGGCACCTGCGCCGGCATGATCCTGCTGGCCGATCGCATCGCCGATGGCGACGAACCGGTCTTCGGCCTCCTCGACCTCGAGGTGCGCCGCAACGGCTACGGACGCCAGCTCGACTCCTTCGAAGCCGATCTCGAGGTGACCGCCCTCGGCGGCGAGCCGTTCCACGGCGTCTTCATCCGCGCCCCGTGGGTGAGCGACGTCGGCCCGAGGGCCGAGGTGCTGGCCCGTGACCCGGACGGTGTGCCGGTGGCGGTGCGCCAGGGCCGCGTGCTGGCAACCGCCTTCCACCCGGAGCTGACCGGCGATCGCCGCATGCATCGGTTGCTGGTCGCGATGATCGGGAGGGGTGCGGGGAGGCCGGCATGATCGGGGTCGAGCGAACGATCCGCGCGGCACGCCTCACCGATCGGCAGGCGCTGACCGAGCTCTCCCGCCGTGTCCACGCCGCCAGTGACGCACACCGCCGCAGCCTCGGCGTGCCGGCACCGAGCGCGGAGTCGCCGCGCATCAGCCTGTCGACGCTCATGCCGTCCTGGTTGCCGCTGCGGGCGCCATCGGTCCACCTCGTGGCCGAGCTCGACGGGGAGCTGGTCGGCAGCTGTCGCGCCATCGAGGAGCCGCACCGCGACGACTGGGTGATCACCGAGCTGGACGCCGACGACGGACCGCTCGCCGCGGAGATCCGCTACGACCTGCTCGACGGCATCGTCGAGGAGGGGACGAGGCACGAGGTGGCGCGCTTTCACGCGGCGTGCGCCGACGTGCGAGAGAACCTCGAGCTCTTCGGGCAGGCCGGCTTCATGGCCTACGCGCAGGAGGAGATCTGGTGGCGCCCGCCCGAGCCGACGCGCGGCGCACGATCCTGGTTCCGCAGGCGCGCGGGCCGCGACGGCCGGGAGGCTCTCAGCTCGACCGACGAGCTTGAGCTGCGACCCGCCGGGGCGCCCGACGCGTGGCACCTGTTCGACCTCTGGAGCCATGCCACGCCGCCGGCCATCGCGCGCATCGAGGGATACGGGGCGGCTGACTGGGAGTCGGCGGCGAACGAGGCGATCGTGCCACGCTCGGCGCTCAATCCGATCCTCCACTTCAGCCAGACCGACGCGTGGGTGCTCCTGTCCGAGCAGCGGGCCGGCGGATTCGCCCAGCACGGCGCCTGCCGATCCGGACCGCACTACCTGCGCTTTCTCGTGCGCGACGGGACCGACGGCGCGCGATTCCTGCGGGGGGTGCTGGCGCGCATCGGCGACGAGGCAATCGCTGCAGGGATCCTCGCACCGGTGCGAACATACGAGTCGTCGGGCACGCGCGCTGCACTGGACGCCGACTTCGAGCCGACGGGACGCGTCACCCTGCTCGTCCGAGAGGTGCGAGCGCAGGTCCGGCAGCCGGCGATGGTTCCGGTGATCCGGTGACGAACAAACGGGAGGCGATACGAGACGTGGCACGCCGCGAGACGACCGACGACCTCGATGCCCTGATGGAGTCACTCCCGCCGGAGATCTGCGATCGCCTGCGTGGCCTGGCGAACCGGACGGATCTCCTCGAGGTGGTGATGGACCTCGGCCGTCGTCCGCAGGCGCGCTTCACCACCGGCGAAGAGGACCTGCTCGACCGGGAGATCACCGAGGCCGATATCGCGCACGTGATCGACCACATCGGCCTGTTCGGCGATGACAACCGCGCCGGCATCGAGCGCACGCTGCACCGTATCAGCGCGATCCGAAACCGGGCCGGGAAGGTGGTCGGACTGACCTGCCGCATCGGTCGCGCGGTGTTCGGCACCATCGACATCATCCGCGACATCACCGAGGGCGGGCAGTCGCTCCTCATCCTCGGCCGGCCGGGCGTCGGAAAGACGACGATGCTGCGCGAGGTTGCGCGCGTGCTTGCCGATGACCTCGGCAAGCGGGTCATCGTGGTCGACACGTCGAACGAGATCGCCGGCGACGGCGACATCCCGCACCCCGGCATCGGAGAGGCGCGCCGGATGCAGGTGCGAACCCCGACCGAGCAGCATTCGGTGATGATCGAGGCGGTCGAGAACCACATGCCCGAGGTGATCGTCATCGACGAGATCGGGACCGAGCTGGAGGCCGGCGCGGCCCGCACCATCGCCGAGCGCGGCGTCCAGCTCGTCGGCACCGCGCACGGCAACACGCTCGACAACCTGATGCTGAATCCGACCCTGTCAGACCTGGTCGGCGGCATTCAGCCGGTGACCCTGGGTGACGAGGAGGCGCGCCGCCGCGGCACGCAGAAGACGGTCCTCGAGCGCAAGGCGCCGCCCACCTTCGACGTGCTGATCGAGATCGTCGAGCGTGACAACGTGATCGTTCATCGCAACGTCGCCGAGACGGTGGATGCCATCCTGCGCGGGCACATGGTTCCGCCCGAGGCTCGTTACCGCGACTCGTCGGGCGAGCTCAAGGCGATGACGAAGTACGACTACCGCATCAGCGAGACGGGGT
>Ga0136614_10002867_pt1 | contig 10875 bp, 6 predicted proteins | sample AntDrymUQ2792106_2_FD_106643 | JGI IMG/M metagenome (GOLD analysis project Ga0136614, IMG submission 106643) | Polar desert sand microbial communities from Dry Valleys, Antarctica - metaG UQ279 (21.06) | ecosystem: Environmental > Terrestrial > Soil > Desert | place: Antarctica: Dry Valley... | reverse complement strand
GCGCACCGTCGCCGGCCGGCTCGGCCACGGATCCGGCGGGGGCACGACGCTGCGCTTCTACGCCGCGTGGGTCGAAGCAGCCGACCGGGGCGCGGCAGACGCAATCGCAACGCTCCTGCCCACCCCCAACCCAACCCGCCGGCCGCCTCGGTACCCCTACGAGGTGGTCGCGGCGGAGCTGCGCAACCAGATCGAGTCCGGAGCACTGTCGCCCGGTATGCCATTGCCTACGTCCACAAAGCTCGTAGCTCTGCATGACGTCTCCGCGGGGACCGTCAACCGGGCCATTGCTCTACTCAAAGAGACCGGTCTCGTCGAAGCCAGCCGAGGACGCCGTGCACAAGTTGCCCGGCCAGGCGGCACTTCGTTGGAACGCCCAGTCTTAAATGTTGATCCGTCCGCATCCTGGGTGGCCGACCGCCAGTAATTCGTGGACCAACTCGTGGACCGCAAACCGAACGCCTGTGTCACGTAGACATTCTTGCGCCTGACGAAGCTTAGGGCACCCAAGTACCCTCGCGCCGGGCAGCTACAGCGACATCGGCGACCCTCAGCCCTCGGCTGAACAACATATACTCGTGCCCTACCCGCTGGGCGTGCGCCGTATGCGAGATACTATACGACAAACACCTACTATTCGGATAGAGACGACGGACTCGCTCGTCGACATCGTACGTTAGTATCCACGGGTGATAAGTTGCTGAGAGTGCTCGCGCTAGTTCTTCGTGAGCATCCCAAGAATGTAGACTCATATACAACTCCTCACCCGCCACGAGATAGGGCGGATCGACGTACATCAGAACTGGATCGCCGCGACGGCCCACCAAAGTTACGAACTCCAGAGCCGGTAGCTCTGTGACAGTGATCTGTTCCGACATCTTCGCGATGCACCGGACACGATCGCTAAGGTTCCTCCTGTTAAAGCGGGCGTCGATTCTCCACCGACCCAACTGATCTAGACCGCCGATAGGACGCGCACCAAGAATTCCGGATCGATTACATCGATTCAAGAAGAACGTCGAGAAACCCAAGCTTTCATCGTCATGATCGCTTGGCGAGAGGTAGGTTGCGCGGTGTCGATGCCAAGCGTCGATTGTGATGTCTTCGTTCTCAATGCGATCGACAAACCGCTCAGGGCTTCTGGTTATCGCACGCCAAAAAGCAGCGATTCCCGGATTCAAGTCATTGACAGTAAGTGTCTCGATGTACCCCTCGGATAGGAGGTACAATCCAGCCCCGGCACCTCCGGCATACGGTTCCGCGTACGAGTCGATCGAGATCGACTGACCCGCTAACAGGCGCGCAAAAAAAGGCCCGAGCTTGCCCTTCCCGCCCGGATACCTTAGCGGCGAAATAAATTGCATCATACTCAAATCGCTCCGTCAATTCGCTCTAGCAACGGGCGAAAAGCGCTCGAAAACCGTCTGGCGAGGTGCTGATCGGGCTGAACGTTCGGATTATGAACAAAGCCATTCATGTATTGGATACCCAGTTCTGAGACTTCCATGAACGCTTGTGCAAGTTTTTCGTCCCCTCTTCTCGAGTGCCCGACTTGAGGATCCAAGTACTTGAGCGCTGCAAGAATCTTGTCTCGAAGCGGATCGCTCTCCTTTGCGCTCGTCAGGGCCAGTACCGGCTCGTGAGAGACGGACAATTCCACGAGGACCCGGATCATCACGCAGGCGACCCCTGCAAAGTCGTCTAGGTTCAAGGACCGACATTGCTTGAGCAGGAGCTGTATCCGCCTTGGATGATGTGGAAGCCGGAGATCCTGAAAGGCGTACTTCTCTGGCCGTGCTTCCCTTTTCGGACCTTCCTTGCGTTGACCATCTCCGGAGTCTCCAGCGCCTTGGGGTGCGTCGTCTTCATTACCTACACCGTGACTAACGACACCGGTTGAATTGCCGTTCGAGGAGTTCGATTCACCATGATCGTCACCGTTGGAGTGACTCTCCGCCTCGTTTTCGCCGTCGTTGGCTTGTCGCATTGGGCCCAGGCTTGTATCAGCAAGCCGAATTGACTTAGGCAGGGCATCGCCAGCGGACGGGAGGAGATGAGTCACATCATCGACCACGACGCGGCGAATCTCGGCGTTCTTATACGCATCCACCGATTTATCCGAGATGTACGTCATCGCCCACGCAAAGAAGTCACGGAGTTGCCCAGCGGTGTGGTATGCCCAAAGTGTTTTTGGGCGAAGCGCGCTCGTGTCGTCGCCTTCGATGGCTAAGCGCAGTCTTGCAAGTATTTCGGGCGAGAAGAATCGGCCAATATTCGTAATCTTCTCCCTTCGCGTCTTTCGGACGAGCTCGGCGATCTCAGGATCAGCCGCGTAAGCTTCTTCTAGCTCGTCAGCTATGGTAATCGACCTGAGCGTGCCCGCGTCAATGGTCTTGTTCGCGCGCCTGCGATGGGTAGCCGTCTGACTTGCACTCCATCGCTTGACGCCGGTTCCGTCGTTCTCACCGGTATGCCGAAGGAAAATCCAATGCTCGGCTTCCTCACGGTTAGACGTAACCAACGTATGGACGGAACTAGGCGGCGAACCAAGCGCAGCTGCGCGCCGAAAAGCTTGCCGATGAATCTCCGAGTCCGCGAGTTCCGGGTCCTTGAGGAGCTTAAGCGCGGCGAATCGGCGGTTTCCTTCTAAGATAAGAAACTTGCTGCCAAGGCGTATAGCTATTGGAAGCTCTGCCGGGTTAGACTGGCCAGTCTGGGCCATGTCTCGCGCAAGGCGGATCAGTGCGTCGGCGCCATCATCAAGCAAGCGATTGATGGCCTCGCGATCACTGGTTGTGCCGTCTGGTAGTCGAGGGTTCTCAGGATCCAAAACCGCTTGTGATGGCCGAAGATTCAGGTATGACACCGTATGTTCTCCCTTCGGCGGACCTGTCTATGGCCGCAGGCTCCTACACGGCACGGTTGCTCACGTTAGTAGTGCCCGGCGTTGCCTGCGCGGGCGCCAGGCGGGTGCGTGTCATCCAGCCTCGTTCTCGTCGGGCTGGTCAGCGATAAACTCCGTCCCGCACACGCCGCACGTGATCGGCCCTGCCACGAGGACGGTCGGGGCGACCGGATGCGGCCCCCGCACACGCAAGGCGGCGGTGCTGGCCTTGGCCTCCAGACGGTGGAGTGCATCACCTGCTTGACCTGGGGCGAGGGCTCGTAAGCTGGGCGCGCGTCGAGTAGGCCCCTGGCCTGCCCGCTATTTGGCCGACGTGAGCCCTCGCGAGGGTCCCACGCCAAGCCGGTGATGCACTCACCCCTTGAAACCACCGACTTCTTCGTCTTACCGCCGTCGGTGATCTCCACCGACCGGTGCAGCCGCAGCGCTCGGCCCAGCGCGGCAATCACCTCGGCGTACAGCACGCGGGTGGCGGCCGGGACGATGGTCGGGGACCCACCCGATGGTCGGGGGACCACCCGATGCGTGGGTCCTTGGTGACTTCGACCCCGAGTTCCTCGGCGAGCGCCCTGAACCGGCCGTTGTGCCCGCGGCCCTGCCTGCTCGTGTCCTTGACCCCCCGCACGTGGGCGAGGGCGTGCGCGGCCTCGTGCAGCAGCCGTGCCGAGTACGTCGGCCGGTCCGCGCGCGAGGCCCTCACCGCCGATGAACACCTCTGGCGGTCGATGTTCGTGGTGTGGGGCCACCGTGAAGGTGGCGACCGCGTGCCCGGACGGGGTGAAACGCAGCTCCGGGTCGGCGATCAGGTTCCCAACAATGGTGGTGATCGTCTCGTTCGCCATGATGATCGGTCCTCTCGTGTTCGGTTGGGTGGTCACCGCCGGGCCGGCGGTGACAAAGTCACGCCGGCCCGGCGGCTGCTCTACTGGTGATGTCGGCCGGTCGGGCTGTTCGGCGGTTGCTTGCGCCGCCCTGGCCGGGCTGCGGTGCGGGGGAACAGGGCGCGCTGGTTGGCGCAGTGCTGGTACGGGGTGCCTCGCGGGGTCTCGTGTATGCGGCAGCCCCACCGCACCGCGTCGGGCCGCTTCCGGCCGCTCACCGCTGGTCCGCCTGCTCGACCTCGACGGGCTCCGCTGGGCGTCCCGTGCTCGCCCACTGGCACAGTGCCGATGCGTCCTGGTGGGAGAACCCGGCTGCGGGCAGGCCCCAGGCCACCACCCAGTAGCCCGGCGGTTCACAGCGAATTCGCTCCCCGCAGCCGGGGCAGATCAGGTCCTTGGGGTCCACGTACTGGCCGGTCTGCCCGGTCGCTGGCCGGGTGTTCGTCGGTGTCATCGCTGCTGGCCTCCAACGGACGGATCGGAAACGGTGCGGAGGTCCGGTGGCCCGTTGCCAGGCCACCCCCCTCACCCGATACAAGGCCGGTCTCAGCCGCCGTGGTGGTGTGTCCAGGGCCGCCCGCAGGGCGGTCGCGCAGCGACGGTTCTGTGCGGGGTGGGGGGTCCCCGCGCAGGTTCGCCCTGGACGCGCCGCCACGGCGGTGGAGATCATTCCGGCGAGGGTGAGGGGTAAAGCTGCGCTGTGCCGGTAGGCCGACTCGGTGGGATTTCCCGGGGCCTTCCGAAAAGTCGGAGGGGACGCACATACTCGGGAAATGACCGCCTGGCACCCCGTGACCCCGGAATGGGTGCGCGCGTCCGCGCAGCTCGGCGACCTGCACGTGCTCGCGTTCCGGGAGTACAAGGACACCGGTTCGGCCTGGCATGAAGCCGCCGGCGCCACCGCGTCGTGGATTCGCGGCGGCCGCAGCGCTCCTATCACGTTCCGGGAGGACAGTCCGATCACGCTGGCGTTGGCGAAAGCGGAGCTGTGGGCCGCGGTCACCGTCGACTCCGAAGGGATGCCCCCGCCGCCGCTGGAGGAGATTTGTGGCCGGCTCGGGGTGGCCTACCGCCCACCGGTCGCCACGAACCCGGTGTGGGCGCGCGGTGCCGAAGACGTGCTCCGGTGGCTGACCGCGGACCCGATCGAGCAGCGCAAACCGCCGATGGACGTGCCGGTGCGCGGCGAGGACGGGGCGGTGCCGACCGTTGAGCAGCTCTACCAGCAGCGCCTGGCCGAAGTGCCCTACCGGTACGCGCCAGAGCAGCGCCGCGATCTGCGCCAGGCCGCCGAGGTCGACGTGATCCGGTCCCAGCGCCTCGTAGACCGGATCGCGGACACGCTGCGCTCGTCACGGCAGCGCTCGGCCTAACGCTCGAGCGCGAGTTCATCGTCTCGGGCACGGGCCGTGTCCTCGGCGGCAGCGCGGTCCCGCGCCGCCCAGTCGGCCAGCTCGGCGCGGCGCTGCTCGTCGGTGGCCTCGCGCGCCGAGTCCGCGTGGTGGCGGGCCGTGATCTCTGCGAGTGCGATCTGCGCGCGGTGCACCGCGGCCGCGGTCTGCTCCGCGGTGAGCACCCGGTCCCGCTCGGCGGGGTCGGCGGTCTCGGTGGGTTCCGGGGTGCTGGTGTCGCGGGCGTCCGGTACCGCGGTCTCAGCCGCGACGTCCGCCCGCGCGGCGGCGTCGGCGTCCTCGGCGGCCGCGGTCTCGGTCAGCTCGTGCTCGCCGGTGGCCTCCCGGTCGGCGTCCGCCTCGGCCTGCTCCGCGCGGTGCGCGGCCAGCCACTCGGCGGCGGTGACCCGATCGGCCGGGTCGTCGACGTCCACGCCGCGCGCGGCCAGCTCAACCCGCGCCCGCTCAGCGGCGTCACGGGTCGCGGCGGTGTGCTCGAACCACGTCCCGCGCGCCGCGTCGGCGGCCTCCAGCGCCGCGGCCTGCTCGGTGAGCGCATCGGCTTCCTGGCGGGCCGCGGCGGCGTCGGCGAGCAGCTGCTCACGCTTGACCGGGTCGGTGGTCACGTCCGCGCGGGCCGCCCAGTGCGCCGCGTCGGCGCCGGCACGCTGGGCCCGCTGGTGGGTGGCGGCCAGCTCGTGCTCCGCGAACCGAGGCGCCCACGTTTCCTCGCGCGCCATGGCGCGCACCCGCAGCCGCAGCCGCCCATCGGAGAGGTCGGCTTCGTCGTGGCCGCGGTCGGGCAGGTCCAGCGCCGCGTGCGCCGTGCGGAACAGGGCGGCCTTCTCGGCGAGCCCGGCGCCGGGAGCCGGCCCGAGCGGGTCGGTTTCGTCGGTGTGCCCGGCCAGCTCGCGGTAAGCCGCGGCCCACCCGGCCTTGTGTTCCCACTCGGCGTGGCCGATCGGGTCCGCGGGCACCGGCCCCAGCGCGTCGATGGCCCACGCCGGGGCCTGAGCGGCCACGTGCGTGCCGAGTTCGCGGCGGCGGGTGTCCGCGGCGTCGGCCAGCGTCGCCAAACGGCCGTGCCGGGCATCGGACAGCCCGCGGGGGATCAGGTCCCCCGCCCCCGTCACTCGCGGGGTGAGCTGCCCCTGCAGGGCGGTGGTGATCCGGTGGTGCAGCACCTGCGCGGGCGAACGCGCCCCGTCCAGCGGCCGCTCCGTGACCGCAGCGGTGAGCACCGCGGCCGGGTTGTGCCCGGCGAGCTCCACGGTGCGCAGCAGCCGATCCAGCGACCCGAACGCCTCATCGGCGGCCACCGCCGCCCGATGCTCCGGGCCCAGCGCCCCTGTAGCCGCGAGGCGGTCGAGCACCGCCCCGGTGCGCCCCGCGGTCACGTCGGCGACCTCGGCGGCGAGCCGGTCCACGCTGCGCTGCACCGACCGCGCCAGATCGGCCTGGTACTCGGCCTCGGCCAGCGCCGAGCGCTGCACCTCGGCGCGCTCCAGCACGTCGGCGAGCACCGCGGCGGCGGCGCGCCGCTCGGTGCTGTTAACCTCCCCAGCCGGGTTGTCCGCCGCAACCGCGACGGTCACACCGTAAGCCGTGTTGCGGTCCCGGCCGCGGGTCAGCGCCACATAAGCGGAGGCGGCGTCGGTGCCGGCACTGACCACCGCGTGCGCGGTGTCCACGGTGCGGCCCTGCGCGGCGTGCACCGTTGAGGCGTAGCCGAGGGTCAGGTGCTTCCCGACGTAGCCGGCGGGCAGGTGCAGCGCCTCGCCCAACACCTCCCCGGTGTCGTCGCGGCCGTGGACGGGGGCGACGGTCAGCCCGCCGTCGCCGCGCACCCCGGTCACCCGGTAGCACTCGCGGTTGATCGGGGCGCGGGTGTTGCCCTCCCACCCGATCAGGTCCCACCCGTTGCGCCGTGCCTGCACCAGGTCCCCGACCCCGGCGACGGTGCCCTGCATGCCCAGCTCGACACCGGCCTGCTCGACCCGCCCGAGTGCCACCAGGTCCGCGCGCAGCGCCGCGCTGGCCCGCGCGGCGGCCTCATTCGACCCGACCAGCAGCAGCGACTCCCGGCCGTCGAGGGTGTCGGCCAACCAGGCCCGGCCGGTTGCGGTCTCGGCCTGTTCGGCGGTGCCCGCGTCGACCAGCCGGCCGTGCTTGGCGTACTCGCCGACCGCGGCCCGGTCACCCTCGCGCAGCCGCAGCGACGCCGGCCCTTCCCACGGCGAGGTGAACCGGCGGACCTCGGCGAGTTCGTAGCGCGGCCCGTGCGCGGCGACGTCGGCCAGCGCACCGCCCGGCCCGACCGCGGCCAACTGGCGAGGGTCCCCGACCAGCAGCAGCTTCGCGCCGGCTTCGTCGCAGCGGCGCTCGATCTCGGCGAGGTCACCGGTCGCTGTCATCCCAGCCTCGTCGACGACCACCAGGTCCCCGCGGCGCAACCGCCACTCCCGGTCCCCGCCGGGGTCCGGGGAACCGGGCCGGTCTTTGTCGAGGCGCGCCTGGGTGGCGAGCCACCGGGTGACGTTGCGGGCGGTGACACCTTCCTCGGCGAGCACCTGCGCGGCGACCTGCGACGGGGCGAGCCCGAACACCCGGTGCCCAGCAGCGGTCCACGTTTCCACCAGCGTGCCCACCACAAACGACTTCCCGGTGCCCGCGGCGGCGGAAAGCACCTCCACCATCGCGCCGGACGTGAGCACCCCACGCACGGCGGCGGCCTGGTCGGCGCCGAGTTCGCGCCCATTCTCGGCGAGGCGGGTAATGACCGCCCCGGCATCCGCGTTCGTGAACCGGCCGGCGCCCCGGCGCACCGCGGCGCGGCGCAATGCGTGGTCGGCGGCGAGCTGGCCGTTTGTGGCGTACCGGATTCCGCCGGGTTCGCTGTACACCGATCGCCCGTCGTCGAGGTGCAGCTCCGGTCCCAGCCCTTCGGTGGGTTCGTCCGGGGACAGTTGCACCGCACGTAGCCGCGCGGCGTCGCTGATCCCTTCCAACAGGTCCCGGATCGACTCCGGGGCCACCCCGAGATGGCCGGGCAGCTCATCGGACACGGCGCGCAGCAGGTCGGATTCCGACCAGGATTGGCGGCCTTCGGCGACCGCGGCCAGTGCCCGTTCCACGATGTCACGGACCGCCCATTCCGCGGCGGGCTCGACCCGCTGCGCGTGGGCGAGAACGTCGCGGGCCACCTGCGCGAGTCCACCGATCACGGCGGTGCGGGTCTCTTGTTCCCACCGGTCGAGGCGGTCGTCGAGGGATTCCCCGTGATGGGATTTCGCGGGGCGGGTCAGCAGTGTCGCCTGCTGCGCGAGCCGGGTGCGTTCCAACCCGGACGGGTCGCGCCCGAACCGGGCGGTGAACGCCGCGATCAGTTTCGCGGCTTTCGCGGTGACCGCGCGGCGCCGTGAGGAAAACAGGTCCATCACGTCGTGTCGGACACCGATGACCTCGCGGGCCTTCCCGTCCGGGCGGGTCTCGAACCGCACCCCGAGTGAGCGGGTCAGGTGCGCCTCCATGACCCGTTCCGCGATGGCGCCAGCGGCGCCGCGGAATGCGTGAATGGCGCGGGAGTCCAATGCCCGGTAGGTGCCGTCCGCGCAGCGCACCCGGTTGAGGATCGCGTTGTGCACGTGCAGGTGCGGGTCCCGGTCGCGGGAGTCGTGCTGGAGGAACTGGGCGACCGTCCAGCCGTGGGCGTCGGTCCAGCGCCCGGCGCCGCCGCCGTGGTGACCGACGCGGGAGTAGCCCGCCCGGTCCTGGAGGTAGTCCAGCGCCGCCCGCGATCCGGCGAGCACGGCGTCCTCCACCGCCCGCTGGTGAGCGGCCCAGGCGTCGGCCGCCTGGTGGTCGCCCGCCCGGCGGGCGTCGGCGGCCGCCCGCTCGAAGGCGACGCCAAGCACGCTCACCGACTTCGGGGCGCTGAATGTCACGTCGATGAAGCTCACCGCTTGGCGGGCGGATCGTTCCGCCTGCGCGCGCAGCTCCGCGCGGCGCTCCGGGCGGGCGTGCGGGTTCGCGGTGAGCAGCTCGGCGTAGATGTCCTCGGCGCTGCGGTAGGCGCGGTGCGCGTTGGCGAGCGCCGCGGCCTGCCCCCACGTGGACCGGGAGTGCGCGGCCGGGTCGCGCGGGTCGAGCAGCCGCGAGTACATGGCTTCCATCAGGTCGGCGTCGACCTCGCCGCGCAGCCCGAGCGCGTCGGCTCCGGCGCCGTACCAGAGCCCGGCGGGCTCGCCGGCGGCGACGGCCCCGGAGTAGTAGGACTCGCGGCCGCCGGCCACCGGGCCGGTCAGGTAGGCCACGTCGTGGCCGGCGGCGATGCTCAGCACGGGGTGGCTCCGGGGTGGCGTGGGCCGCACCCGCGGCGGCCGTCGTTGATCTTGCTGTTGATCTTCACCGGAGCCCCGGCAGGGGCGAAGTCGATCACCATGGGATCCGGATGCCTAGGTGTGCATCTCTTGGTGATCTTGACTGGTTCGTCGGCTGTTGATCTCGGGTGGTGTCTCATCGGTGACTCGTTCGTCGCTGAGTCTGATCATGCTGGGCGGCTTCGGTGATCTGGTCGGGTGTCGGCTCTGGTGTGCTTCGGGTCGTCATCCAGTGCTCTGCGATCCGGTCGGTGGCACCCGCCATCGCCACCACGGGCGCGCCCGAACGCCGGTCGCCGCCGACGCCGTGGCGGGAAAGGTCGCACTCCCCGGCCGCCTCACGGACACGCGCCACGACGCCGGGTCGCAGCCGGTCGTGCCAGTCCGCGACCCGCGCCCACGACGCGCCCTCGCCCGCGAAGGCGCCGCGGTGCGCGTTGCGCAGCCACCACAGCTCCTCGACCACGGCGGGGTGCCAGCCCCAGCACGAGGGCAGCGCCGCGCCGGCATAGCGCAGGTACACCGCGGCGAGCCACCCGGCGAGGTCGGTCAGGTCCGCACGCGCCCGCTCTGGGTCGCCGGCGCCCAGCCACGACCGCACCGCCCCGGCGGTGTCCTCCGCGCCGTCGCCGGATAGCGGGTCGAGCAGCCGGGCGAGGCTGGCGACGTCTGCGGCAAGCTGGTGGAGCAGCGTCTCCACCTCGCCGACCCGCCGCGTCGCCTGCTCTGCTTGGCGGCCCGCCCGGTCGGCCAGGCGCGCCAGGCGCCCGGTGGTGTCCTCACCAGCCATCGGGCGACCCCTCGCCGGGCGCCCGGTGCTCGACCGGGCGTGTGGGCGACTCGCCCGCCCACCCAGCGTCGGGCGACGGGTGGGCGGTGCGGGCGGCTTCCTCGGCGGCAGCGACCACGGCTTGCGCGGCCCGGTGGTCCACCTTCGCTTGGGCGCGAACGTCGCGGCGTGTCCATGCCATTCGCACCCGCCCGATCACCGGGGCCATTCCGCGGTGGAACACGAGCACCCGGTACCGCGGGAGATTCGCCAACTGGGAAGCGGACACGACGGGCACCGTCCGAACCGTGCGGGAGGTGATGTTCCCGCGGCCGTCGGTTGTGGCGACCGGCTCGTCACGCTCCCCGGTCAGGTCGGCCCAATAGGTCAGGTCGTCGCGTTCCCGCATCGACCCGAACACCATAATCGACGCCGCGTTGCCGACGATGACCCGCGCACCGGTCTCGTCCCACCTGTCCATCATCTGCGCCCTGCTTTGGAATGCGGCGATGATCGTGACGCCGGCGCCGCCCATGTCGGCGGTCCATTC
>Ga0136614_10002866_pt1 | contig 10876 bp, 14 predicted proteins | sample AntDrymUQ2792106_2_FD_106643 | JGI IMG/M metagenome (GOLD analysis project Ga0136614, IMG submission 106643) | Polar desert sand microbial communities from Dry Valleys, Antarctica - metaG UQ279 (21.06) | ecosystem: Environmental > Terrestrial > Soil > Desert | place: Antarctica: Dry Valley... | reverse complement strand
TGGGGCGCGATGCCGGCGTCGCGCTGCCGGTCGGGGCGCTCCCCGCCCAGCTGGAAAGCGGCCTGGTCGCGGCCGGGCATGGCGACGAGGATCTATCAGTGTTGGCTCGCGCTATCCGGAGCATGTCCGAGCCATGAGGCGGATGTGGGCGGTGGAGGCGGCCTTGGTCAGCTTCGTTCTGACGGTGGCCGCCGGATGCGCCGGGCTGGGTGCCACGCCAGTACCGTCCGTGCCCCAGGACTCGGGCATCAGGGGCAGTGTCCAGCTGGGTCCCACTTGCCCGGTCGAGACCCGCGACGTGCCGTGCGTCACTGCCTATGCGGCCCTGCTCATCGTGCTCGACCCCGATTCACGGGAGGTCGGTCGGGTGACTTCGGCGGCCGATGGAGCGTTCCAGCTGGCACTGGCACCTGGCCAGTACACCATCACGCCGGCCGCCGGCGGCGAGCCTTACCCGTTCGCCCCGACCCAGGCCGTGGCCGTGTTGCCCGGCCGTTTCAGCGACGTCCAGATCAACTACGACACAGGCATCCGCTAGGCGAACTGGTCATGCTCCGAGACGGGCGACGTCAGGCGCTTATCGCGAAGCGCGCCTCGACCTCCGCCTCGAGCTCGGTGGTGCCCTCGGCGACCGGCGTGTCGGCGGCCATCATGGCTTCGGCGCGCATGCGCATCATCGGTCGCGGACCATGGTCTGCGATGACCTCGGTGAGGGAGATCAGCTCGCCCAACGTCACGCCAGCCGCGGCTGCCAGGGTCTCGGCCCGGCGCCAGGCATCGGCCACCGCTGCGGTTCGCGCCTCATCCTCGGCGGCGGCTGGGTCGGCGATGGTCATCGACACGTTGGCGATGCCGGTCGCGCCGGCCGCCACGCAGGCATCGATGATCGGGCCGAGCTCGTCGATCTGCTGTAGCCGGATGGTGAGCGAATGACTCGACCTGTAGCCCGTCAGCCGAGGACCCGAGTCGGGATAGTCGTAGACCGGTTCGAGCGTGATGGCCGAACTGGCCACGTCCACGGCCGTTACGTTGCGCTCGGATAGCGCTGACATCACCCCGCGCGCACGCTTCGATGTGTCCTCCTGCGCCGCTGCGGCGGTGGCTGAGGTGCGCTCCACTGACACGCTGAGGATGGCCTGGTCGGGTCGACGGGACGCCCGCCCATGACCGCGGACGGTGACAGCGCGCTCCATCTGGTGACGGTAGCACCGGAGACCCAGAGGTGGCGATGGCCTATCGCCACAGTCGTGCAGTGTGGCCAGAGCAGCGGCGTTGACTGTCAAGCGCGCCAGCGTCTAGACTCATATCCGACGCGGAAGGTCGGGATTGCCGGCCGCATGCGCGCCGCCAAGGTCTACCACCGACGATGCGAACGACATTCCCTACCACAGGTGCGCTGCACTTCTCGACTCGAGGCGAGTACGGCGTGCGGCTGATGGTCGAGCTGGCTCGTCACCACGGCAGCGGACCGGTCAGCCTGGCCGAGCTGGCCGATCATGAAGCGCTGCCGCGACCCTATCTGGAACAACTCGTGGTCAGCTTGCGCGAGTCGGCCCTGGTGTCCAGTACTCGTGGAGCCCACGGGGGCTACGAACTGGCACGGGATCCGGACCAGATCCGGATGAGTGAAGTGATCCGGGCCCTGGAAGGACCCATCGCACCGATGATCTGCGCCAGCGAGGATCCAGCTCATGCCGACCTGTGCGACCGGACCAGCTTCTGCAACGTCAATCTGCTATGGGGCCGGGTCAGGGATGCCCTCATCTTCGCCCTCGACTCGGTGACCCTCGCGGAGCTGGCCCAGCCTCGGGCCGCCCATCCCCACCATCCCATGTCCGTATCGATCGAGCCGATGCACAAGGAGCCACTCCGGACCATATGAATCCCACCGACACGGCCGTTCTCCCCGGCGACCCAGTGACCGACGTGCCAGGCAGCGCGATGACAACCGATGACCGCGAGCTGGTCATCAGTGACCTGCACGTGGTGCCCATCGGCCAGCCCGACCGGGAGATCCTGGCCGGCATCGACCTGGTCGTGCGCAAGGGCGAGGTGCACGCCATCATGGGCCGCAACGGGTCCGGCAAGACCACACTGGCATACGCGCTGATGGGCCACCCGGCCTACCAGGTGACCCACGGCCAGGCGATGTGGAAGGGTCTGGATGTCCTCAAGCTCAGCCCGGACAAGCGGGCCAGGCTGGGACTCTTCCTGGCGTTCCAGTACCCGACCGCCATCCCCGGTCTGTCGGTGGCGAGTTTCCTGCGCACCGCACTCAACGCTCGACGGCGCGGTCTGACCGGGGGCGATAGCGACTTCGACCCTTCCGATCCGACCCGCGGGGGCATCAGCATGGGCGACTTCCGACGCCTCATCCGCGAGAAGATGGCGTTGCTTCGGCTTGACGACGCATTCGCCGCCCGGTACGTCAACGAGGGCTTCTCAGGCGGCGAGAAGAAGCGCCTCGAGATGCTCCAGATGGCGATACTCCAGCCGGAGTTCGCAGTGCTCGATGAGACCGATTCGGGTCTCGATATCGATGCCCTGCGGATCGTCGCGGAAGGCGTCAACGCGCAGCTGAGCCCGGACCTGGGGATCCTGCTCATCACCCATTACCAACGCCTGCTCAACTACATCACGCCTGACTTCGTACATGTGCTGGCGGCCGGGCGGATCGTGGCGTCCGGCGGGCGCGACCTCGCGCTGCGCCTGGAGCAGGAAGGCTACGGGCCGATCCTGCGTGAGGCGGGACTGCCGGCCAGCGCCTCGGATGAGGCCGAGCCGGCCGAGCCGGCTGAGGAGTCCGAGGTGCACGCGTGACGGCCGTCACGCAGGCCGTGCCGGCCATCGACCGCGAGACTGGTGGAAGGGCCGCCGCACTGGACACCGACCACTCATCGGAGGCTGTCGCGCGACCGATCGACGTAGAGCAGATCCGACGCGACTTCCCCATCTTCGAGCGTGACTTCGGAGGACAGCGCCTGGCCTATCTGGACAGCGCTTCGACATCGCTGAAGCCGCGCACCGTCATCGAGGCGGTCGACGGCTACAACTCGCGCTACACGGCCAACGTGCATCGCGGCATCTACACCACCGGTGAAGAGGCGACGGCCGCCTACGAGGCGGCCCGGGTCAAGGCGGCTCACTTCATGAATGCACCGGACAGCCACGAGGTGGTCTTCGTTCGCAATGCCACGGAGGCCATCAACCTGGTCGCCTACAGCTGGGGACGGCGCCACATCGGCCAGGCCGACACGATGGTCCTGACCGAGATGGAACATCACGCCAACCTGGTGCCCTGGCAGTTGCTCAGCCAGGAGAAGGACGCCGACCTGGAGTTCGTGCCCTTCGATGGACAAGGCGTATTGAACCAGCAGAGCTTCGAGGTGCTCCTGCGCACCAGGCCCAAGCTGGTCGCCTTCACGCAGGTGTCGAACGGCATCGGGACGATCAATCCGGTTCGCGAGATGGTCGCTGCTGCCCACGAAGCGGGTGCCATCGTCCTGGTCGACGGAGCACAGGCTGTGCCCCATGGGCCGGTCGATGTGGTCGATCTGGGCTGCGACTTCTACGTCTTCTCCGGCCACAAGGTGCTCGGGCCGACCGGCTCAGGCGTCCTCTGGGGACGACGTGAGCTGCTGGAGTCGATGCCTCCGTTCATGGGCGGCGGCGAGATGATCCGCGAGGTCCACCTGCGGCGAACGGAGTTCAATGACGTGCCCTGGAAGTTCGAGGCGGGCACACCGGACATCGCGGCCGCCATCGGGCTCGGCGCAGCGCTCGATTATCTGAGCGCCATCGGCATGAACAACGTCCGCACCCATGAGCGGGAGCTGACCCAGTACGCGCTAGAGCTGTTGCCGCGGGAGGTGCCTGACATCCGCATCTACGGACCGCCCTCGGCCGACGACCGGGCCGGTATCGTCACCTTCAACCTGCCCGGGATCCACCCTCATGACGTGGCCACCCTCCTCGACCGGGCCGCCGTCGCCGTCCGAGCCGGCCACCACTGCACGCAGCCGCTCCACGAGCGGATGGGCGAAGCGGCGACCGCTCGAGCCAGCTTCAACGTCTACAGCGGACGCGATGACATCGACCGACTGGCGGCTGGCCTGCGGGACGTCCAGCGCATCTTCTCCCGCCAGGCCTAGCGAATGGACGATCTGTATCGCGATGAGATCCTGGAGCACTACCGGAAGCCCCACAACTTCGGAACCCTGCCCGAGCCGGATGCGGTGCAGGAAGGGTCCAACCCGCTGTGCGGTGATCGCATCACCCTGATGCTCGGCATCGGCGCAAGCGGCACCATCGACCAAGTCGCCTTCACCGGACGCGGCTGTGCCATCAGCCAGGCTTCGGCATCGATGCTGACCGACGAGATCAAGGGCAAGCCGCTCGCCGAGCTGGCCCGGCTGGGCAAGGACGATGTGCTGGAGTCGCTCGGCATAGAGATCAGCCCGGCGCGCCTCAAGTGCGCACTGCTGTCCCTGGAGACCCTGCGGCGGGCCCTCGCCGGCCGGGTGGCCTGGCAGGCCTCTACCGAATGAAAAGCCACGGAGAGTCGAGATGAACAAGTCCTATGCCGACCTGTTGCGCGAGACGCGGACCAACATCCGCGAGGTCAGCCCGGCCGAGGCGGAAGATCTGGTCGCGCAGGGCGCGACGCCGGTCGATGTGCGTGAGACGCAGGAGTGGGACGAGGGCCACCTCCCCGCTGCCGTCCACGTACCGCGAGGCTACCTGGAGAGCCGGATAGAGACCGCCGCACCCGACCGGAAGAAGCAGCTCATCCTGTACTGCGCTGGGGGCGTACGCTCCGCCTTCGCGGCGCAGCTACTCCAGGAGATGGGCTACACGGATGTAGCGTCGATGAGTGGCGGCTTCCAGCAATGGAAGGCAGAGGGCCGCGCGTGGCAGGCGCCCATCGTGCTGTCACAGCAGCAGAAGCAGCGCTACAGCCGGCACCTGCTGATCCCGGAAGTCGGCGTGGCTGGGCAGGCCAGGCTGCTCGACTCCAAGGCGCTGCTCATCGGGGCTGGTGGGCTGGGGTCACCGGCCATGCTCTATCTGGCCGCGGCAGGGGTGGGGACCATCGGCGTAGTCGACTTCGACACCGTCGACCTGTCCAATCTGCAGCGCCAGGTGGTCCACACGACCGACCGCGTCGGCCGGCGCAAGACCGAATCGGCGGCCGAAACGGTGCGCGCGCTGAACCCCGACGTGACCTTCGTGCCCCACGAGGAGATGCTCACGGGGGACAACGTGGAGCGCCTCATCGCCGGCTACGACGTGGTCCTGGACGGCACCGACACGTTCGAGACGCGCTATGTGCTCAACGATGCGGCGGTTCGGGCAGGTATCCCGGTCGTCCACGCCAGCGTCTTCCGCTTCGAGGGCCAACTGACCGTCTTCAAGCCCTTCGCGGGGCCGTGCTATCGATGCCTGTACCCGACGCCACCGCCGCCGGAACTGGCGCCTGGTTGCTCCGTGGCGGGCGTACTGGGTGTGGTCCCGGGAACGATGGGCCTCCTTCAGGCGACCGAGGGGCTCAAGCTGCTGCTGGACATCGGCGAGCCGCTCGTCGGTCGTCTCCTCATCTACGACGCGCTGGATGGCACGTTCACCGAGCTGACCCTGCGTCGTGATCCCGACTGCCCCACCTGCGGCGACGGCGCGCGCGTGGAGACCGCTCAGGCATCGGTGCCCGCGTGAGCACCGTGCGCATCCCGCCGGTGCTGCGACAGCAGGTCGGGGGAGCCAAGGAACTGCCGGCCACCGGCGGCACCGTCGGCGAAGTCCTGGCTGGTCTTTTCGATGATCACCCAGCACTGCGTGAGCAACTCATCACGCCCGATGGCGGGCTTCATCGTTTCGTGAACGTCTATGTCAATGGTCGGGACGTGCGCTATGAGGGCGAGCTCGGTGCACCGGTCGGCGAACACGACACTGTCATCCTGCTGCCGGCGATGGCCGGCGGCTGCTGAACGTGGCGCTTCGCGCGCCGGCCGCGGATGTCGAGCGCCTGCGTCCACATGCCCATGACGGGTCGCCGCCGCATGGTGGTCGCTACCCATCCGTGGTCGAGGCCATCGGCCATACGCCTCTGGTGGAGATCGCCCGGATGGCGCCTCACCCGAACGTCAGGATCTACGCCAAGCTGGAGGGTCTGAACCCGACCGGCTCGGTCAAGGATCGCGTGGCCAAGGCCTTGATAGAGGACCTGGAGGAGTCGGGCCGCCTGGGACCCGATTCGATCATCGTCGAGCCGACCAGCGGCAATACCGGCATCGCCCTGGCCATGATCGCCCGTCGGCGGGGCTATCGCGTTGCTGTGGTGTTACCGGATGACGCCACCCGCGAGCGCCGCCAGGTCCTGGCTCTGTACGGCGCAGAGATCATCGACTCGCCGGGTGCCTTGGGTTCCAATGGTGCCATCGCCCTCGCCCGGCGCCTCGTGCAGGACGACCCGCGTTTCGTGATGCCCGACCAGTACGGCAACCCGGCCAATCCGCGGGTCCACGAGGAGACGACGGCGGAGGAGATCCTGGCCGACTGCCCGGAAGTGGACGTCTTCGTCGCCGGCTTGGGCACCGGCGGCACCTTGATGGGTGTAGGCAGGAGGCTGCGCCGGCATCACCCGGAGGTGAGGATCTATGCCGCGGAGCCGATGTCGGGCGAGTCAGTCCAGGGACTGCGCTCACTGGATGATGGATTCGTGCCCGAGATCCTCGACCCGTCGCTGCTGGACGGCCGCTTCCTGGTCACCAACGCTGAGGCGGTGGCCGCGGTACGCGAGTTGCTGGACCGCGAAGGCATCTTCGCCGGTGTCTCGTCCGGGGGAGCCATCGCCGTCGCCCAGCGCGTCGCGGCCGATATGGAACACGGGACGATCGTGGTGCTCCTCGCCGACGGCGGTTGGAAGTACCTCTCTCAGGAGCTCTGGACGCGCGACCTTGATGAGGAGTCGCTCGAGTCGCTGAACCTGTGGTGAGCAAAGGGGAGGTGGCTCTGCCGTCGGCCGACGAGTGGCGCCGGGCGGCGGAGGCCGGCGGGTCCACGCTGGGAACGCCCCCCGCCGCCACCGCTGGGTCCGTAGCCCTCCCGCCATCGATACACGCGGCGATCATCCGCTGGTGCTTGGACGGCCGCCCGAATGAGGCATGCGCGCTGATCGCCGGGGATGGCCCGCCTCTCTCAGGAGGACGCCCGAGGCGCTTCATCGGGTTGGCGAACGCCGCGGCGTCACCGTATCGGTACCTGCTGGACCCACAGGAGCAGTTGTCCGTGATGCTCGATCTGGACGACCGCGGTGAAGAGGTCTGGGGCATCGTGCATTCCCACGTGGCCTCGCCGGCCGTGCCCTCAGTGACCGATATCGGACTCGCGTTCTATCCCGAGTCGCTCTACCTGGTCTGCTCGCTGGCGGGCGCTGAACCCGAGCTGCGTGCGTGGACCATCCGGGACGGCGCAGCGTCGGAGGTCGGACTGGTCATCGGCTGACGGAGCGGCTCCAGATGGCGCCGGAAGCGGGCGCGCCAGACATCGATCACCAAAGGGCTCTCACCGGATAGCGATGGATGGCCTCGTCCGGCGTGATGATGGCCATCGCGTTGGTCACTGCCTGGCAGATGAGCATGCGATCGAACTGATCCCGATGGAGCGTGGGCAGCCGCGCGAGCTTGAGTGCGGACTCCTCGTCGAACGGCAGTGGCAGCACCCCCGTGCGCCTCCCGTGCTCTCGGGATCAGCTGAGCGGGGTCTTCGCAGAGCTCCAGCCGGCCCGCCTGATACTTGACCGCGATCTCCCACACGGAGGCTGCACTCAAGTACAGATCGTTGGCGGCATCTGTGATCAGTCGTTGGGCGGGCTCGCTAAGTCTGGAAGGCTCCGAGACCATCCACAGGAACGCTGGCGAGTCGACCAGAAGCCTCACTCGCCGCGACCCTCGAAGGCGTCGATCATGTCGCCCGGCAAGGGGTCGAAGAAGGTGTCCGGGACCTTGATCATGCCGGCCATCAGGCCGAGCTCGCGAGTCCTAGCCTAAGTAGGCTGATGTGGAGGCTTCGCACCCTTGCCATCGAGCTGCTGGCCACGGTCCGCCAGCGCGCGGATCAGGGCCGCGTCCGCGGGGGTGGACCCGAGGCCGAGGCGAGCGCCGACGCGAGCGGCCAGCGGCGGCTCCAGGAAGGTCGAGGCGAGGAGCGGCCACTGCTCCTCGGCGAAGACCTCCTCCGGCGCTCCGTCCAGGATGACTCTCCCGGCACTCATGACGATGATGCGGTCGAAGTCATCGGCCACGAAACTCATGTCGTGGCTCACGGCGATGATCGTCCTGCCCGCGCCATGGGCGGCCGCGATCACCGCACGGACCAATCCCATACCGCGGGCATCCTGGCCTGTGGTCGGCTCGTCCAGGACCAGCACTGGCGTACCCATCGCCAGGACGGACGCCAGTGTCAACAGTTTCCGTCGTGTATCGCCCAGGTCGAATGGATTGGCATCTTCCTGGCCATCCAGGCCGACCGCCGCCAGCGCCTCAGCCACGGCCGCCCGAAGCTGCGTCCCGGCCAGCCCCAGGTTGCGCGGCCCGAACTCGACCTCCGCGCGGACACTCCCGGCGAATATCTGACGGTCGGGGTCCTGGAACACCGATCCAACCAGTCGTGCCAGCTGAGCGACCGTCCGTCCAGCGGCATCGACCCCATCCACCCAGACACGGCCCTCGGTCGGTCGCAGGAGGCCGTTCAGGTGACGAACCAGGGTCGACTTCCCGCTGCCGTTCTGACCCACCAGGGCCACGAGCTCGCCAGGCCCTATCTCCAGGTCGACACCATCGAGCGCTCGGACAGCGCCTGCCAAGTAGACGTGGGCCAGGCCCTCGACCCGCAGGCCGATCAATCCAGCGCCTGGTCGAGCAACTCCGTTGCGATGCCTGCTTCGGTGGCCAGCCGGCGAAGGCGACCGGCAGACGTCTCGGGCACACCCTGGCGCGGCAGCTCCGGGTCGGTCAAAACCTCGACAGTCGGTCCATCACGGATCACTCGCCCTGCCTGGAGCACGATGATGCGCGAGCAGAGTGCCGCCAGCAGGTCCGTCCTCTGCTCCGCGATGAGGATGGATGCGCCGTTGGCGGCCAGCCGGGCAAGCGCGTCGGCCACCAGGCGCGTGCCGGCTGGATCGAGTTGAGCGGTCGGCTCGTCCAGGACCAGGTGGGCCGGCTCCATGGCCAGGAGTCCAGCGATGGCCACCAGCTGCATCTGGCCACCCGACAGGCGCGCCGGGTCGCGCGATGCGACGTCGGTGATGGCCAGCGCCGTCAGCGCCTCGTCCGTCCGCGCCAGCGTCTCTTGGCGCGGCACGCCCAGGTTCATCGGCCCGAAGGCGACTTCCTCGAAGACCGTCTCACAGACCCCCGAAAGTTGCGTCCACGGGCGCTGGAAGCAGATGCCGATGCGCGCCGCCAGTTCGTGCATCTGGAGCGAGGCGGCGTCCTCGCCGTCGAGGTGCACGGTACCGCTGAGGCTTCCTCGGATGGTCCGAGGGGCCAGCCCGGCCGCCACGAGACACAGCGTCGTCTTGCCGGCTTCCGACGCCCCGACGATTCCCAGCAACTCGCCATCCTGCAACGTGAGGTCCACGTCCCGGATGGCCGGGTCCGTCGCCCCAGCGTATCGATAGGACACGCCGCGCAGGCTCAGCACCGTGTCCGTGCAGGTCTCATGGGAGCCAGGCGAGCAGGCCATAAGCAGCCGCCAGCGCAGCCGCCGGCACGGCCGATACGAGCAGCCACCTGGCGGCCCGCTGTCGCGCAGAGTCGGCCGGGAACCACAGGAGCGCTCGACGGCCGGGTCGCGTGAACCCTCGCGCTTCCAGGGCGAGGGTGCGCTCCTCCACCTCGACGATCGACCCGAGTACCACCGGCGCAACGACCGGCAGGAGGCCCCGGATACGGCGAACGAGACTTCCCTCTGTATCGAGGCCGCGAGCGCGCTGCGCCGCCACGATGTTGGAAGCCCGCTCCAGCATGGCCGGCACGGTCTGCACGGATGCATGCGCCACGAACGCCACTCGCGGCGAGACCCCCCTGCTCTCCAGGTCGAGGACTAGCTCGGAGGGCCGCGTGGTCAGATAGAAGAGCGTGATGGCGCCGGAGATGGTGAGGATCCGCGCCAGGATCTCAAGGGCGAAGCTGACGCCCTCTCGCGTGGCCACCACAGGGCCAAGCCGCAACAGCACGTCCTGACCACCCGGGAAGAAGAAGACGTTGATGAGCAGCGTGCTGATGGCGATCGGAAGGGAGACCAGGACGGACGTCCTGACCAGCCTGCTCAGCACGCCCGCCACCGACGCCGGCAGCAGCACTGCTACCGTCACCAAGATCAGCGGGCCGATGAGCCCGCCCACGATGAGCCCGACCAACGCCGTCACCGTCGCGAAGATCAGCTTCGTCAGCGGGTTGAGCGCGTGCCAGCGGGATGGCGGTGACCGCTCCAGGAACGCGGGCATGCTTCTGGTCCCGATGGGTCCGCCCGTCGTCAGGAGGCGACCCTCTCCGGCGGATGCGACTCGATCAAGCGTTCGCCCTGCGGAAAGCGTGCCTTGGCCCGTAGGCCCATGGCGTTGAGCACCAGGTAGACCACGAAGAATGTGGTCACCTTGTCTATCGGGTCGCTGATGAATCCCTGTCCCAGCGCTGCCGCTTGGACATCCGCGCCAGCCTGCCGGAAGGCGGCGACCAGGAAGTCGGTACCGGCGCCCGTGACGCCACCGAATACGTTGGCGCTTATCGGTGCTGAGATGAGTGCTGCCACGATGCCTGTCGCCACCCCGGCGACCACCACGTAGGCCGCCGACAGATCGCGCCGCACGAAGAGC
>Ga0136614_10002865_pt1 | contig 10877 bp, 11 predicted proteins | sample AntDrymUQ2792106_2_FD_106643 | JGI IMG/M metagenome (GOLD analysis project Ga0136614, IMG submission 106643) | Polar desert sand microbial communities from Dry Valleys, Antarctica - metaG UQ279 (21.06) | ecosystem: Environmental > Terrestrial > Soil > Desert | place: Antarctica: Dry Valley... | reverse complement strand
CGGTCGGCGAGCGAGAACGGCTTGCACCTCGTTCGGTGTCGTTCGGTAGCGCACCCCGCCTCATGGCAGGCACGCGCGAGCGCGTCGACCTCGAGCACGGCCGCGAGGTCCACCAGGGTGCGCGCCACGGTGGTAACCGGAACGCCCCGCCACATCGCCGCGTCGCGCGCGCCCCGGCGCGCCCGAGTCGTCGCGACGCCCGGAACGCGCCGCTGCGTCCGGGGCCATCACCTCCGGCGCCGCGGTGCTCACTCCGACCGCCAGCAGCTCGGCGCGCGTCACGACTCCGTGTGACCTCCCAGCTAGGCGCGCCAACTCCTGCTCGGCCGTCCTGACTTTGGTGTCCATAGTCACCCAAAGGCAGGACACTCGCGCTGTTCGCCCCCTTCTGGCGGCGGGCCATAGGGTAAGAGGCATGACTCGCCTCTCCCGCTACCTGCTGCCCACCGAGAAGGAGGCGCCCGCCGACGCCGAGGCGATGTCGCACAAGCTGATGGTGCGCGCCGGCCTGGTGCGCCAGCTCGGTGCGGGGATGTGGACATGGCTGCCCGCCGGCTGGCGCGTGCATCGGCGGGTGGAGCAGATCGTGCGGGAGGAGATGGACGCGATCGGCAGCCTGGAGATGCTCATGCCGGTGCTGCAGCCGGCCGAGCTGTGGCAGCGGTCGGGGCGATACCCGATCGAGGAGCTGTTCAAGCTCAAGGACCGCCGCGGCGCCGACATGGTTCTCGCGATGACCCACGAGGAGGCGCTCACCTTCCACGTGGCCCGCGAGGTGCGCTCCTACCGCGACCTGCCGAAGCTGCTCTACCACTTCCAGGTCAAGGAGCGCGACGAGCCGCGCCCGCGAGCCGGCGTGCTGCGCACGCGCGAGTTCATCATGAAGGACGCCTACAGCTTCGACCGCGACGAGGAGGGCCTGGCGGCCTCCTACGAGCTCTACGCCGGCGCGTATGACCGGATCTTCGACCTCACCGGACTGGAGTGGTACAGCGTGGAGGCCGACGTGGGCATGATGGGGGGCTTCGGGGCCCACGAGTACATGGCGCCCTGCCCCGCGGGTGAGAACGACGTGGCGCTGTCGGGCGCCGGCTACGCCGCCAACGTGGAGGTGGCCAGCGCCACCCCGCAGCCCGTTGACGGCCTTCCGGAGCGCCTCGACTCCCCCGAGGCGGTCGAGACACCCGGCGCGCGGACCATCGAGGAGGTCACGCGACAGCTGGGCGTGCCGGCGGGCGCGCTGCTCAAGGCGCTCCCGGTGATCGTCGGCGAGGATGAGCCGTTGCTGGTGGTGGTGCGGGGCGACCACCGCCTCAACGAGCTCAAGCTGCAGACGGTGCTCGACCAGCCGGTGCGGGCGGCCAACGAGGACGAGGTGCAGTCGCGCTTCGGCGCTCCTCCGGGCTTCATCGGCCCCGTGGGGGCGCGCACGCCGGTGCTGGCCGACCAGGCGCTGGAGGGGATGGCGGGCATGGTGGCCGGCGCGAATGAGCCCGATCGCCACATGCGCGGCGTGGAGCCGGGCCGCGATTTCGAGGCGCGCTTCGCCGACGTGCGCTCGGTCGAGGCCGGCGACATGTGCCCGGCGGGGGGCGAGATCCACATCGAGCCGGCAATCGAGGTGGGCAACATCTTCAAGCTGGGCACCCGCTTCGCCGAGCCGCTGGGTGCCACCTTCCTCGACGAGGACGGCACCGAGCGCGTGATCTGGATGGGCTCCTACGGGATCGGCCCGGCGCGCATCGTGGCCGCTGCCGTGGAGCAGTTCCATGACGAACAGGGCATCGCCTGGCCGCGGGCGCTCGCTCCCTTCGACGTGGAGCTGGTGACCCTCGGCAAGGCGGGGGAGGCGGCGCGCGATGTGGCCGAACGCATCTACGAGGAGCTTTGTGACGAAGGAATGGATGTGCTCTACGACGACCGCGAAGCCAGCCCCGGGCAGAAGTTCGCCGACGCCGAGCTGCTCGGCTGCCCGCTGCGGCTGACCGTGGGCAAGCGCGGCCTCGAGGCCGGCGAGGTGGAGGCGCAGGCGCGCCGGGGGCAGGAGAAGAGCTCGCTGCCCCTCGATGGGGTGGGAGCGGCCGCCGCCGACCTGTACCGGTCGCTGCCGTGAGAGAGCAGCTCACGCGCAAGCGGCTGATGGGCATCGACCGCTCCGGCGGCCCGCCTGCGGCCACCCAGAAGGGCCAGCCGCTGCGGCCTTTCACGATCCCCAACATCGTGTCCTACGCACGAATCGCCCTGCTTCCCGTCTTCCTGGTGGTGGCGCTGGGTTCTGACGACGGACGCGAGGCCTGGGCGGCAGCGATCTACTTCCTGATCGCCTGGGGCGACCAGCTGGACGGCCTGCTGGCACGCGTGACCGGGCAGTACAGCCGGCTCGGCGCACTGCTGGACCCGCTCACCGACAGGGCCCTGGTGCTGGTCGGGGTGGTGGTGTGCTTCCACTTCGAGCTGCTGCCGCGGTGGGCGCTCGTGGCTCTTGCCGCGCGCGAGCTGTTCATGCTCGGACTCACTCAGTTCGGCCTGCGCAAGGGCATGGACCTCGGCATCAACATGGTGGGCCGCTGGGCGGTGTGGCCGGTGATGTTCGCCGTCTTCCTAACGCTGATAGTGGACAGCTGGGTGGCCGATGCCTCGCTCTACCTCGGACTGGCGCTCACCCTCTGGGCCACGGCGCTGTACGTCAGGGACGGGGTGCGGTTCCTGCGCTCAGGCGCAGATCAAGCATCTCTGCGCCCACCCTCAAGCTCAGCTTGACACCTCGGTCTATACTCGCCTTTCCTTATCTGAAAGGACCGCGAATGGAAACGTTCCCCGACCTTGGGGCGCTCTCCGACCACGAGCTGAAGGACATGATCCAGCAGCTGATGGACGAGGAGCAGGAGGTGTCATACCAGCGCCGCATCTTGCACGGCAAGATCGACATTCTTCGTGCCGAGCTGGTCAACCGCCTGCGCAAGAAGCACGAGGACGGCGAGTCTGCGATCAGCGGCGCCGACGTCCAGGCGCTCACCGACATCCTGGCCGGCAAGTCGATGCCCGGCGGCGGATCGAACGAGTAGGCGCCGGAGGGGCGGGGGGACCCAGATGCACTGCCCCGAATGCGGCTTCGCAAATGCGGAAGGCGCCAACTACTGCCAGAAGTGTGGCGCCTTCCTTGCCGAGGCCGAGAAGCAGGAGGGTGACACCACCGCCGCCTACCAGATGGACGAGACCGGGGAGCTGAAGCCCGTGGACATGGGGCAGGTCGCAGCTGAGGGCGCCACGCTGGCGATTCGCTCCGGGGGCGGCCGGGCGGGGGAGGTGTTCGCCGTGGCGGGCGAGAAAATGACGATCGGGCGCAGCCCCGAGGCCGAGGTGTTCCTCGACGACGTGACGGTCTCCCGCAATCACGCGCTCCTGGTGCGCCGCCGCGACGGTCTCTACATCGACGACCTCGGATCGCTCAACGGCACCTACGTGAACCGCCGGCGGATCGAATCCCATCGCCTCCAGAACGGCGACGAGCTGCAGGTGGGCAAGTACAAGCTCACCTACCTGGAGCGGTGAGACGGCGATGAGCGTCCACGAGGGAGCAGAGGCACCCGCCGCGGGCAGCGGCAAGGCACTCACGATCGGAGCCGTCTGCAAGCAGCTGGAACGGGAGTTTCCCGACATCTCGATCTCGAAGATCCGCTACCTGGAGGATCAGAAGCTCATCACGCCCAGGCGCACGGCGGGCGGCTACCGCCTGTTCTCGCCGACCGACGTGGTGCGCCTGCGCACGATCCTCCGGCTGCAGCGCGACGAGTTCCTGCCGCTGCGGGTGATTCGCCAGGAGCTGGCGTCGGGCCGCGCGGAGCAGGAGGAGCTCGCCGCGGGCGATGGCGCCTCCGGCTCGGACCCGCGCGGGGCCGGCCGCCGCGCCACCGTGGCGATGCGCTCCGGCGGATCGCTGTACGGCCTCGATGAGCTGCTGGACGAGACGGGTGCCGACGCCGGGCTGGTCAAGGAGCTGGAGGACTACGGCGTCATCAAGGGCGAGAAGCAGGGCGGCGAGACCGTGTACGACGACACCGAGCGGGAGATCGTGCGCGCTGTCACCGAGCTCAAGCGCTACGGCGTGGGCGGGCGCAACCTGCGCGTGTTCCGCACCTCGGCCGATCGCGAGGCGGCCCTGCTCGAGCAGATCCTCGCCCCGGCGCTGAGATCGCGAAACCCCGAGCGGCGCAAGGAGGCGATGCAGGCCCTCGAAGACCTCGCCAGCACGGCCTCCTACCTCAAGCACCTGCTGCTCATCCGCGACCTCCGCAAGATCGTAAAGTGACCGCAGGCATCGCGGAGTCACTCCGCGCACACGTGCGCGACATCCCCGACTTCCCCAAGCCCGGCATCGTCTTTCGCGACATCACGCCGCTGTTTGGTGATGCCGAGGCGCTGGCGGCCGCCACCGAGGCGCTGGCCGACTATGCGGCGGACGTGGGAGCCGAGTACGTGGTCTCCGCGGAGGCGCGCGGCTTCGTTCTCGGCGGGGCGATCGCGGCGCGCATCGGCGCCGGGTTCGCCGCGGCGCGCAAGCCGGGCAGGCTTCCGCGCCACACCAACTCGGTGGAATACGAGCTCGAGTACGGGGTCGACGCCCTGGAGATGCACAGTGACGCGCTGCCCGAGTGCGCCCGCGTGCTCGTCCACGACGACCTCCTCGCGACCGGCGGCACCGCGGAGGCGCTCTGCGGACTGGTGGAGCAGGCCGGAGCGGAGGTGGCCGGCTGCGCCTTCGTGATAGAGCTGGCCTTCCTCGACGGCCGCGAACGGCTGTCGCCGCGCAACGTTCACAGCCTGATCGCCTACGACTCGGAGTAGCGGTGCCCACGATCGCTCGCTCGCGCACGGTGCCCGCCACGCCCGACCGGGTCTGGTCGCTGGTGTCCGACCCCTGGCGCTGGCCCAGCTGGTGGCCCAACGTGACACGCGTGGAGGAGGCCGCGCCCGACGCATGGACGGCCGTGCTCACCAGCGCGAACGGGCGCACGATGCGCGCCGACTACTCGCTCGAGGAGTCCGAGCAGCCAACGCTGCTGCGCTGGCGCCACGAGGTGGAGGAGTCACCGTTCGAGCGGATCATGGCCTCGTCGGTGACGTCGCTGGAGCTGGAGCCCGCGGGGGAGGGCTCCACCCTGGTGCGCCTCAGCTCGCGCATTCAGCTGCGTGGCTTCTCGCGACTGGGCGGCGTGCAGGTCTCCCGCGCAACCAAGCGACAGTTCGAAGGCGCCCTGGACGGTCTCCAGGAGCTCGCCGAAGGTTGGGGCGGCCGCTAGGTGCGCTGGTGGGGGTGGGGCGAGGATGCCGCCGCCATCGCGCTTCCCGACCCGGCAGCGCGCCTGCTCGCGGAGGAGCTGGATCTCTCGGGCTCAGAAAGCGGCCGGCGCGTGGAGCTTGCCGAGGTCCGTCTACCGGAGGTCTCGCTCGCGCAGTCAGCCCGCCGGTCTCTCGATGAGGCGGTCGGCGAGGCGAACGTGCTGGACGCAATGGAGGAGCGCCTGGCGCATGCCGCCGGGCGCAGCTACCCCGACCTCGTGCGCCTGCGCAGCGGGGACGCGTCGGGCGCCCCGGACGCCGTGGTGTTTCCGAAGGGCGAGAAGGAGGTGGCGGCCGTCCTGAGCGCCTGCGCGGACGCGGGAGTAGCCGTGATTCCCTTCGGGGGCGGCACCAGCGTCGTGGGCGGAGTGGAGGCGCTACGCGGCGGCCACGCGGCAGCGGTCACGCTCGACCTGCGGCGAATGGACCGGGTGCTAGCGGTGGATCGAACGTCGCTCACCGCCTCGCTCGAGCCAGGCCTCATGGGGCCGCAGCTGGAGCGCCTCCTGGGCGCAGAGGGGCTCACGCTGGGGCATTTCCCGCAGTCGTTTGAGTTCTCCACGCTCGGCGGCTGGGTGGCCACCCGCTCGGCCGGGCAGGCGTCCACCGGCTACGGGCGCATCGACGCACTCGTGCAGTCGGTGCGATGCGAGTCGCCGGCCGGGCCGTTGGCCACGCGGGACGTTCCGGCAACGGCCGCGGGCCCGTCGCTGCGCGAGCTGCTGGTGGGCTCCGAGGGCACGCTCGGGGTGATCACCCAGGCTACCGTGCGCGTGCGCCCCGCACCCGGAGAGCGCCACTACGAGGCCTGGTCGTTTCGCTCGTTCGAGGAGGGCACGGAGGCGCTGCGTGCACTCGCACAGCGAGGGGCCGCTCCGGACGTGGCGCGCCTGTCCGATGAGCAGGAGACGCGGCTGACGATGGCGCTGGGCTCGACCGGCAGCACCGCGGAGCGGGCCGGGCGGGCCTACCTGAGGCTTCGCGGCCACGAGGGCGGCTGTCTCGCCTTCACCGGGTTCGAGGGGCCGGGGGAAGACGTCTCGCGCCGGCGAGGGCGCGGCGCATCGATCCTGCGAGCCGCCGGAGCGCTGTCGCTGGGTGAGCGCCCGGGGCGCTCCTGGCTGCGCGGTCGCTTCTCCGCGCCCTATCTGCGCGACGCGCTGCTGGACCGTGGGGTGATGGTGGAGACGCTCGAGACCGCCACCACCTGGAGCGGACTGCACGGCCTGTACGAGGCAGTCGGCGCGTCGCTGCGGGACTCCCTCTCGGGGCGTGGCACTCCGCCGGCGGTGATGTGCCACGTGTCCCACCTCTATCCATCGGGAGCCTCGCTGTACTTCACCTTCCTCGCCCGCCAGGAAGAGGGGGCAGAGCTGGAGCAGTGGCGCGCGGCCAAGACGGCAGCCTGCGACGCGATTCACGCCGCCGGGGGGACGATCACCCACCACCACGCCGTGGGCACCGACCACGCGCCCTGGATGCCGGCGGAGGTGGGGGCGCTGGGAATCGAGGCGCTCCGCGCGGTCAAGGAACGCGTGGACCCCGCGAGCGTGATGAACCCCGGGAAGCTGCTGCCGCGCGGCTAGGGCTGTGCCGGTGTCTGCGGGGTGGGCTGCGGAGCGGCCTGCTCCGGTGCCGCGCCACCCTGGGCGTCACCTTGGCCGGCTGGGTCCTGGGGCGGAGCCTGGACCTGATCCAGGCGCCCGCGCAGCACCGAGTCGCCGCCGTGGCCGTCGTCGCCGCGGATGTCCTCGCGCGATACGTCGATGAACTGGAAGCCGTCGAAGCCCTCGGGCAGCGGGCCGGCGCCCTGGAAGGCCCCGTTGCGATCGGCCACCTGGGCTCCCAAGGAGCGGGCGTCGCCGTCGGAGTTGTAGAGCCACACCTGGTAGGCCTGGCCGTCCTTGTTGCGCGGCAGCTGGGCCTGCACGATCAGCTGGCGCTCGCCGCCGCGCTGGGCGATCACGGCCACCCCGCGAACGTTCTTCTGCCCCTCCGTGCTCTCCACGGGAGTGAGCGCCAACTGGCCGACGAGGCGGGTCTGAGTTGCCGCGTTCTGGGTGTCGTCCGCGCCGCCGCCGCCGTCAGCGGTCTCCTCGCTGTCATCGCCGAGGGCGAGCGGGCCCATGTTGCCCGGAGAGGGCCACACGAACAACAACAGGAGGACCAGCAGCGCCGCTGCCCCGCCGCCGGCCACCAGGCGCCGCCGTCGCACGGCCTCGCTCGCGGCTGGCGACAGCGACCGGCGGGATGAAGCCGGAGCGGCCTCCGCGTCCTTATCGTCGTCCTTCTTGTCGCGCCGCGAGCGCTCACGGCGCGGTTCGCGGCGGCGCTTGGACTCGCCGGCCGCCGGATCACCCTCGGGGATCGCGGGAAGGCCGTCCGCTTCGTAGAACTCGTCGAGGGAGTCCAGCACCGAGCGCGACCACCCGCGGGCAGCCTCCGAGCGGCGCAGGTGCCCCTTGGTGGCGGTGGACTCGGGGCCGGTCTGCTGGTTGAGCAGGTAGTCGGCGATCTGGCCGCGCCAGTCGTCGTCCACTGCGGCCGCGCTCACCGGAGACAGCCGCACGAGCGACTCTCGTGCGAGTTCGCGCACCCGCACGGTGGGCATGCCGAGCATCTCGCTCAGCTGCTGGTAGGTCTGCCCCCGCTTGAGGACGAGCTCGATGATCGCCCGCTGCTCGGCAGAGAGCTGGTCAAACGTGGCCATGAGCGCGGAAAGATAGCCTGCCGGGATGACCGAACCGCCAGCCGACATGGCCGAGCGATCCGCCGCCACCCTGGACGGCACACTCGGGTTCGAGCTGATCGAGGCGGGGGAGGAGCTGGCGCGCGGGCGCTTTGCGGTCACCGACCGCGTGCGGCAGCCGATGGGCATCGTCCACGGCGGCGCCTACGCCGCGATGGCCGAGACGCTCGCGTCCGCGGCCACCTACATGCACGTGGCCGGCGACGGCAACATCGCCGTCGGGCAGTCCAACCACACGAGCTTCCTGCGGCCGGTGGCCGGCGGAACGGTGCACGCCGAGGCGCGGCGCCGCCATCGCGGGCGCACCAGCTGGATCTGGGAGGTCGACTTCACCGATGACGAGGGCAAGCTCTGCGCGATCACGCGCGTGACGATGGCTGTTCGTCCGGCGCCAGAGAGCTGACGTAGCGATTCGTGATCGGCAGTCGCCGATCACGCCCGAAGGCCTTCGTGGAGATGCGGATGCCGGGCGGTGCCTGTCGGCGCTTGTACTCCGCGCGATCCACCATCCGGATCACCCGCTCGACCTCTGAGGCCGGGAGTCCCTGGCTCACGAGCTCGTCGGCGTCGAGATCCTGCTCCACGTAGCCCGCGAGGATCCTGTCCAGCACGTCGTAGGCCGGCAGTGATTCCTCGTCCAGCTGCTCGTGGCGCAGTTCGGCCGACGGCGGACGGTCGAGCACCGACGCGGGCACGAGTTCCGGCGCGGCCTGCCCATTGCGCCAGCGCACCAGCCGGTAGACCCAGCCCTTGAACACGTCCTTGAGCACGGCGAAGCCACCCGCCATGTCGCCGTAGAGGGTGGCGTAGCCCACCGAGAGCTCGGACTTGTTGCCGGTGGTGAGCACCAGCCATCCGAACTTGTTGGACAGCGCCATCACCGCGTTCCCGCGGATGCGCGCCTGGAGGTTCTCCTCGGCGATCCCCGTCTCCGTGTCGGCGAAGGGATCCGAAAGCAGGCGCCCGTATGCCTCCATGGCGTCCTCGATGTCCAGCTCGAGGAACTCGGTGCCGAGGTTGGCGGCGATTGCACGCGCATCCGCGCGCGTGCCCTCGGACGAGTAGGGGGACGGCATCGACACGCAGACCACACGGTCGCTTCCCAGCGCGTCTACCGCCACGAGCGCCACGAGAGCCGAGTCGATGCCCCCCGACAGCGCGATGACCACGCGGTCGAAGCCGTTCTTGTGGACATAGTCGCCGAGACCTGTCCGCAGCGCGGCGAACACCTCCTCCTCGGGCCCGAGGAGCTTCGCAACCGATCCGCCCACCTCGTCCGGCGCCGGGGCGTCCACCGTGAGTGAGGCGAGCACCGCCACCGCCTTGCGCTCCCTGCGGGCGGCAGCCCGGTGGCGGGTGTCGCGCAGGCGTGCGGCCGCCACCGCGCCGGGGTCCACGGTGCACAGCGTGAGCGCCTCCTCGAACTGCCCAGACCGCGCCAGCACCTCGCCGTCATGGTCGATCACCACGCTGTGGCCGTCGAAGACCAGCTCGTCCTGGCCGCCGACCGTGTTGCAGAACACCACCGACACGATGTTGTCCCTGGCGCGCTGCACGAGCATCCGCTCTCGCTCGATCCCCTTGCCGGCGTGGTAGGGAGAGGCGCAGAGGTTGACGATCATCTGTGCGCCCGCGAGCGCCTCGGAGCTGGCGGGCGGGCCGGGCTCCCAGATGTCCTCGCACACTGTGAGGCCGATGGTGGTGCCGTTCAGCTCGATCAGCGCCGGCTCGGTGCCGGCCTGGAAGTAGCGCTGCTCGTCGAACGGCCCGTAGTTGGGCAGGTGACACTTGCGATAGATGGCGGCCACCCGGCCGTCGGCCAGCACGGCGGCGGAGTTGTAGACGTCGTCGGCGCGCTCGGGGAACCCCACGAGCGCGACGATGCCGTGGACACCGGCGGCCAGTTCCTTTAGGGCGGCGCCGGTGACGTCGAGGAAGTGCGTCTTCAGCAGCAGGTCCTCGGGCGGATACCCCGTGAGCGAGAGCTCCGGGAAGACCACGAGCGCCGCGCCGGCATCGCGGGCGCGAGCCGTGTAGTCGGCGATCTTCGCGGCGTTGCCGTCGATATCGCCAACGGTGGCGTTGATCTGCGCGAGCGCCACTCGCATCGGCTCCGGACGCGGGGTCATGCATCCAGTATGCACCCTCGGCAGTCCGTTTCAGCGCTTGCAGCCGAGTGGAATGTCCAGGTACCGCGTTCCCCTGTCGCGGTGATCGAAATGCCACCACTCGCGGCTGTAGTTCGCGAAGCCGAAGCGCTCCATGGCGCGCACGAGGATCAGGCGGTTGCGCAGGATGCGGCCACGCGCGTTGAGGGTGTTCGAGCCGGGCCCCAGATCGTCGTAGGGCCCCATCCTGACGCGCTTTGCGTCGTTCAGCCGGACGAGCGTGAGGTCCACCGCACTACCCAGGTTGTGGTTGCTGCGGCGCGCGATGTAGGTGCCCACCAGGTGCCCCTTGCCGGTGCGCTGGGCCCATCGCACCAGCGCGCGGGTGGCGCGAGCGGGCCGGTAGGAGTCGAAGATCGAGAGGCCCAGGCCGCGGCGGCGCAACAGTCGTTGCACACGGCCGAGGTCCCGGGCGGGGGCGTGGCGCATCAGCGCCCACGCGCGGCAGTAGCCAGGCAGGGGCGCGCCCGTCACGTTGCGCCTCGTGGCATAGCGGATGTCGAGCGCCACGCCAGGCGCGAAGCGCTTCACGTCCACCAGCCCGGCGCGGCGGTGCGCGGGCGAGCCTGCCTCGCCTGGCGCCGCGGCGGGGGAGGGCAGAGCGGCGCCCAGGGCCGCTG
>Ga0136614_10002864_pt1 | contig 10881 bp, 13 predicted proteins | sample AntDrymUQ2792106_2_FD_106643 | JGI IMG/M metagenome (GOLD analysis project Ga0136614, IMG submission 106643) | Polar desert sand microbial communities from Dry Valleys, Antarctica - metaG UQ279 (21.06) | ecosystem: Environmental > Terrestrial > Soil > Desert | place: Antarctica: Dry Valley... | reverse complement strand
TCCCAGACCTCTTCGACGGCGACGAGCGGATTGGGCGCGCCAACGGTGCCCTCCACGCTGATTCCCTCGGCGGCCAGGCGCTCGATCGCCCGCTCCAGCCGCGCGTCGGTCGTCGCGCGGCGGGTGTCCCCGGGGGCCACGAGCGTCACGTGGATCGGGCCCGCGCTGGAGCGCGCGCGCAGCACCTGCTGCAGCTCCTCGGAGTCGACGGTGCGGTTGGCGATGACGAGCAGGTTCGTGGTCCAGGGCATGAGGTCACCGACGCGTGTGGAGGTTGTGCGGTCCGGCACGAACGCTACGCCCCGCACCGCAGCCGCGCAAGCTCAGAACAGCAGGTGCTCGAGGCCGACGAGCGGGGATCTCGCCAGCGTCCCCACCCGCCGCACGGCGATCAGCACGCCCGGCATGAACGACTCGCGGGCGTAGGAGTCCTGGCGGATCGTCAGCGACTGGCCGACGTCGCCGAGGATGACCTCCTGGTGGGCGACGAGCCCCGGCAGGCGGACGGAGTGGATCGGCACGTTGCCCTGCATCAGTGCGGCGGTGCGCACCGCCGTGCCGGACGGCGCGTCGAGCTTGCTGTCGTGATGCAGCTCGATGATCTCGGCCTGGGCCATGTGCTGTGAGGCCTCGGCCGCGAAGCGCATCATCAGCACCGCGCTGATCGCGAAGTTCGGGGCGATGAAGACGTTGGCGGCCGATGCGTCGGCGGCGTCGTCCAGTGCGCCGACATCGAAGCCGGTCGTCCCGATGACGACGTGCACGCCCGCCTCGAGGCACTGCAGCGCGTTGCCGAGCGCCGTGTCGGGGCGCGTGAAGTCGACGACGACGTCGGCGTCGCCGAGGACGTCGGCCAGCGCCGTGTCCAGCGCCGGGTCCGCCCGGCCGGTGAGCTGCATGTCGGGGGCACCCTCGACGGCGGCGACGACGGCCTGCCCCATCCGCCCCGCCGCACCCGCCACCGCGACGCGGATCACGACGCGACCGCTGCCGCGACGAGCCCCGGCGCGATCGGCTCGATCGCCGCGCGAAAGACGTCCTCGTCGGGCCCGATCGCCGCGGCGCTGAGCTTCTCGGGCGCGAGCAGCTCGCGCACGAGCCCGTTGACCTCCTCCAGCGAAACGGAATCGATCCGCTCCACGACCTCGTCGATCGACAGCAGCGGCAGGTCGCCGAGCACGGCCAGCCCGAGCCGGTTCATGCGCGCCGCCGTCGACTCGAGCGACAGCACGATGCGGCCCTTGACGTTCTCCTTGGAGCGGTCCAGCTCGGCGGCGGTGATGCCGTCCTCGCGCAGGCGCGCCAGCTCGTCGGCGACGACCGTCAGCGCCGGCTCGACGTTGTCCGGGCGCGTCCCGAGGTAGACGCCGATCTGCCCCACCCCGGCGAACAGCGCCTGGAACGAGTAGACGTTGTAGGCCAGCCCGCGATGCTCGCGGACCTCCTGAAACAGGCGCGAAGACGACGTTCCGCCGAGGATGTTGTCCAGCACGCGCAGCGCGAAGCGCCGCTCGTCGTCGCGGGCCGGCGCGGGCGCGCCGAGCGTCAGGTGGTACTGCTCGGTGTCCTTGCGCAGGAAGCGCAGGCGCGGCGACAGCTGCGCCGCGACGGGGGGCACCCGCGGCGCCGCCGCGCGCGGCTGCACGTCGATTGCCCGCGCGAGCTCGACGACGGCGTCGTGCTCCAGCGATCCCGCCGCCGCGATGACGATGTCGCCGGGCGCGTAGTGCTCGGCGTGGAAGCGCGCAATGCCCTCCGTGGTCGTCGCGCTGATGACGTCCGCGCGGCCGATGATCGCCCGGCCGAGCGGATGCTCGCCGAAGATCGCCTCGCCGAGCTCGTCGAAGACGCGGTCGTGCGGCTCGTCCTCGTACATCGCGATCTCCTCGAGGACGATCTCGCGCTCGTTGGCGAGATCGCCCGCGTCAAAGCGCGGGTGCCAGACCATGTCGGCCACGATGTCGAACGCGTGCGGCAGGTGCTCGTCGATGACGCGCGCGTAGACCGACGTGCTCTCCTTGCCGGTGCCGGCGTTCAGCTCGGCGCCCATCGCGTCGAAGATCTGGTCGATCTCCAACGAGCCGAAGCGGTCGGTGCCCCGAAAGAGCATGTGCTCCACGAGGTGCGACAGCCCGGCCTCGTCGTGCGTCTCGTGCGCCGACCCGGTGGCGATCCAGACGCCGAGCGTCACGGACCGGACGGTGGGCATTGCCTCCGTCACGACCCGGACGCCGGAGTCCAGGACCGTCAGCTCACAGCCGGCCACGACATCCCGCCGCTACTCGACGTCGCTGATCGGCAACGGCGATAGCCGCTTCTCGCAACGAGCTAGCCCCGCTCGGGATCACGCTCGCCGTGGCGCGGGCGGCCGGAGCCGCGCCGTCCGCGGTCACCGCCGCGATCGCCGCCACCGCCGCTGCGCGGCGGGCGGTCACGGTCGCGCGGGGGGCGCGAGCCGCCGCCGCCGTTGCCGACCGCGACGAGCTCCTCCTTGGTCTTGCCCGCGATGTCGGGATCCTGCGCCAGGCGCAGGCCGATGCGGCCTCGCTCGCGGTCGACCTCGACGACCTTCACGTGGATCTCGTCGCCCTTGTTGAGGACGTCCTCGACGGTGTCGACGCGCTGGCCGGGCGAGACGTTGGAGATGTGCAGCAGCCCGTCGGTGCCCTTGGAGAGCTCGATGAACGCACCGAACGTCGTCGTCTTGACGACCTTCGCGGCGGGGTACTCGTCGCCGACCTCGACCTCCTTGGTCATCGACCGGATGCGCTCCGCGAGCGCCTCGCCGAGCGTGCCGTTGGCGGAGTACACGAGCACCTGACCGTCGTCGTTGACGTCGATCTGCGACTCGAACTCCTCGGCCAGGCCGCGAATCGTCTCGCCGCCCTTGCCGATCAGCAGGCCGATCTTGTCGGTGTCGATCTGCACGGTCATGATCCGCGGGGCGTGCTCGGAGAGCTCGGAGCGCGGCTCGGCGATCACCTTGGCCATCTCGCCGAGGATGAACGTGCGGGCCTCGAGCGCCTGCGTGAGCGCGTCACGCAGGATGTCGAACGTCACGCCCGTGATCTTGATGTCCATCTGCAGGGCGGTGATGCCCTCGCTCGTGCCGGCGACCTTGAAGTCCATGTCGCCGAGGTGATCCTCGACGCCGGCAATGTCGGTCAGCACGACGTAGTCGTCGCCCTCCTTGATCAGCCCCATCGCGATGCCGGCGACGGGCCGCTTGAGCGGCACGCCGGCGTCCATCAGCGACAGCGACGATCCGCAGACCGACGCCATCGACGACGACCCGTTGGACTCGAGGATGTCCGACACGACGCGAATCGTGTACGGGAATTCGTCGATCGACGGAACCATCGCCGTCAGCGCGCGCTCTGCGAGCGCGCCGTGGCCGATGTCGCGGCGCTTGGGGCCGCGCATGAAGCCGGCCTCCCCGACCGAGAACGGCGGGAAGTTGTAGTGATGGAAGTAGTACTTCTTCGTCTCGAGGCCGAGCGTGTCGAGACGCATCTCCTCCTTCAGCGTACCCAGCGAGGCGACCGAGATCGCCTGCGTCTGACCGCGCGTGAACAGCGCGGAGCCGTGGGCGCGCGGCAGCAGGCCGGCCTCGATCGAGATCGGCCGGATCTCCTGCTCCGAGCGGCCGTCCGGGCGCTTCTTATGGACGGCGATGCGCTGTCGGATGATCGTCTTCTCGAGCTTGTCGACCGCCATCTGGGCAGCCGCCCTGCGGTCGTCGTAGTCGGCGTCCTCGGGATCGCCGGAGTGCGCGGCGACGGCCTCGTCCATGACTCGCGTCGACTCGTTCTGGCGCTCGAGCTTGTCGAAGATCTGCGTCGCCTCGTCGAGGGCGGCGCCGTGCGACTCCTGCACGGCGGCGAAGAGCCCCTCGTCGACGCTCGGGACCTCGATCTCCATCTTGTCCTTGCCGGCCTTCTCGCGCAGCTCGTGCTGCGCGGCGCAGAGCTTCTTGATCTCGCCGTGCGCGATGTCCAGCGCGTCGAGGATCTCTGCCTCGGAGACCTCGTCGGCGCCGGCCTCGACCATGAGGATGGCCTCCTCGGTGCCCGCGACGACGAGGTCGAGATCGGAGTTCTCGAACGTGTCCTCCTCCGTCGGGTTGACGACGGGGTTGCCCTCGACCTTGCCGATCCGGACCGCCGCGACGGGCATCGGGAACGGGATGTCGGAGATCATCAGCGCGGCGGACGCGCCGTTCATCGCGAGGATGTCGAACGGGTGGATGTGGTCGACGCTGAGCGTCAGCGAGACGAGCTGCGTCTCGCGGCGCCAGCCCTTGGGGAACAGCGGGCGCAGCGGGCGATCGATCATGCGCGCGACAAGTGTGCCCTTCTCGGTGCTGCGGCCTTCGCGCTTGAAGAACGAGCCGGGGATCTTGCCCGCGGCGTACATGCGCTCCTCGACGTCCACCGTCAGCGGGAGGAAGTCGACATCGCGGAGGTTGCCCGCGGTCGCTGTGCTCAGAACCATGGTGTCGCCCTGACGGACGACGACGGCGCCGGAGGCCTGCTTGGCCATCTTGCCGGTCTCGAAGGAGATCTCGGATCCTGCGATCTCGACGGAGACACGGGTCTCGGCAGTACGCATATGAAATTGTCCTTTTGTTCGGGTGCACCCGTCTGTTCGGTGCACCTGCGTCTTATCGTGGCTTCGGTAAACGAACCCGCCCATCGTAGCCCAGTTGCGCCAGCCACTCGCCGTCCGGAACCCCGGAAAGAGGGCTGTCGCCGACGAACAGCGTCGGCGTCGTAGTGGCCCCGGCGGCCAATGCCGCCCGTGTGTCGCGCTGCACGCGTGCGGCCGTGAACGGGTCGCGCCGATCGGCATCGAAGCGCTCGACGTCGAGCCCCAAGTCGCGCGCGCGCTGCCACAGGTGCGGGTCGTCGAGGCGTCCCTGGTCGGCGTAGAGCGCGTCGGCGAAGGGCCAGAAGCAGCCCTGCGCCGCGGCGGCCTCGGCGGCGCAGGCGACCGGCACCGCGCGCTCGTTGGCCCGCAGCGCCATGTGGCGAAACGCGACCCGCACGCCCGCTTGCGTCAGCCGCTCGTGGGCGAGCGCGCAGCGCGGGCACGTGAAGTCCGCGTAGAAGAGGACGAGCGTCCCGCCTCCGTCGCCGCGAACGTGATCGTCGTCGTCGAGCGCCGGCGGCGGTGCCGTTCGAAGATCCTCCATCGCGTGTATGAGCGTAACCACTGCATGAACATTGAGATCCTCGCGCGCGAGCAGCGCCTGCCCGGCTCCCCGGGCGACGTCTTCGAGTTCTTCGCCGACGCGCTGAACCTCGAGGCGATCACGCCGCCGCTGCTGCGCATCCGCGTCGTCACGCCCGGACCGATCGCGATGGCCCCCGGGACGCACATCCGCTACCGCCTGCGCGTGCACGGCCTGCCCGTCAGCTGGCTGACGCAGATCACGGAGTGGGACCCGCCCCACCGCTTCGCCGACGAGCAGCTCAAGGGACCCTATGCGCTATGGCATCACACGCACACCTTCGAGGCCGACGGCGACGAGACGATCATGTGCGACATCGTGCGCTACCGCGTCGGCTTCGGCCCGCTGGGCACGCTGGTCAACGCGCTGCTCGTGCGGCGCGACCTAAAGGGGATCTTCGACTACCGCGCGCAGCGGGTGCGCGAGCTGATCTGATCACAGCCGGCCGCACTGGAAGAACCTCCCCCGTGGGGAAGCACGGGCCTGCGCGCCCGCTGAGCGGTCCTGTCAGTCTGGCCGACGGCGAGGCCGCCGCAGAGGTCGGTCAGGTCTGGCCGACGGCGAGGCCGTCGAAGATGAGGTTCGCGCCCGGCAGAACGCCCGGGTGCTCGCCGATCCACGAAAACTGCACCTTCTGGTCGGGCCCGACGATGACCAGCGCGCGGGTGGTCATCCCACCGGGCTCGAAGTAGGCGCCGAAGGCCTTGGCGGTCGCGCCCTTGGGCTGGAAGTCCGACAGCATCGGGATCGTGACGCCGAGCGATTCGCGAAACGCGCGCTGGCTGTCGCTCGCGTCGGTCGAGACGCCGTAGAGCGACGCGCCCTGCGCGGTGAAGTCGCCGAGGACCTCTTCGTAGATCTGGAACTGGTCGGTGCAGACCGAGCTGAAGGCAAACGGATAGAAGACGAGCACGGTCGTCTTGCCGGCCAGGTCGCCGCGCGTGAACGGCTCCCCGTCCTCGCGCTTGAGCGTGAACTCTGGAACCTCAGACCCCGCCGCCAGGATGCTCATCGGCGCAGCCCGAGTTCCTTGATCAGGGCGCGGTACCCGTCGAGGTCGTGCTTCTGGAAGTAGTTCAGCAGCCGGCGACGGCGGCCGACGAGCATCAGCAGCCCGCGGCGCGAGTGGTGGTCCTTCTGGTTGGAGCGAAGATGCTCGGTGAGCTGGTTGATGCGCTCGGTGAGCAGCGCGACCTGCACGCGGGTGTTGCCCGTGTCCTGGTCGTTCTCCCCGAACTGGCTGACGAGCTCTTGCTTGCGTTCTTGTGTCAGTGCCATGTGCGCGGGCAAAGGTAGCAACTCACGGGCGGGCCCCGTCGTGGATGTCGCGCGCGGCGCTGACGTCCAGCGCCATCTGGTCGACCAGCGCGCCGACGGAGTCAAAGCGCTTCTCGCCGCGCAGGCGCTTGAGGAACGCGATCTCCAGGCGGCTGTCGTAGAGATCGCTCGAGAAGTCCAGCAGGTAGGCCTCGATCAGCTCGCCGCGCCCGGTGACGAACGTCGGCCGCACGCCGATGCTGACCGCGGCCGGATAGGTCTCGCCCGTGCTCGTCATCGCGCGCGCCGCGTAGACGCCGTGACCGGGCGTGACGAAGGCGGTGTCGGGAACGAGGTTCGCGGTCGGGTAGCCGAGCTCGCGGCCGCGCTCGTCGCCGTGGGCGACCGTGCCCGCGAGCGTGAACGGGTCGCCCAGCAGCCGCCCGGCGTACTCGACGGCACCGCCCAGCACGAGGCCGCGGATGTGGCTGGAGGACACGACCTCGCCGTCGATCTCGACGAGCTCCGCGACGCGCGTCTGAAATCGCGCGTCGGAGCGCAGCAGCTCGGTGTCGCCCTGCGCCCTGTGGCCGAAGCGGAAGTTCTCGCCGACCGCGACGTGCGTCGCGCCGAGCCGGCCGACGAGCACGTCGTCGAGGAAGTCCTGCGCCGAGCGCGCGGCGAAGGCCGCGTCGAACGGGATCACGACGAGCTCCTGCACCCCGAGCGATGCGACGAGCTGCGCCTTGCGCGCGGGGTCGGTGAGCAGGCGCGGCGCCGCGTCGGGCCGGATCACCGCCGTTGGATGGGGCTCGAAGGTGAGCACCGTGTCGGCGCCGCGGATGACCTCGCGATGGCCGAGGTGCACGCCGTCGAACGTTCCGACGGCGACCCGGCGCGCACGCGGCTCGACGTCGGGCAGGCGGGTGACCTTCACGCGCGGAAGCCTACGACGGGCTTCAGCGCACCGTCCTGCGGCTGGGCGATCGCGATCGGGCCGTCGTCGTCGAGCAGCAGCACGTCCGCCACGCCCGGCGGCCCCTGCGCGGCGACCGCCGAGCCGTGGCCGGCGCGGCGCGCGTCGTCGGCGTCGAGGCGCACGGTCGGCAGGATGCGGGCCAGTACGTCGGCGAGCGGCACGAGCCGCGACGGGCTCGCGTCGGCGAGCTGGAACGAGCCGATCGCGGTGCGCTTGAGCTGCTCGCAGTACGCGTCGCCGAGGTCGGCGACGAGCGTGCGCACGTAGGTTCCGGCCGAGCACTCGATCGCGAACGCGGCGCGCTCGTCCTCGCGCCACAGCTGCTCAAAGCGGTACACGGTGATCGGCCGCGCCTCGAGCGCGACCGACTCGCCGGCGCGCGCGAGCTCGTACGCCCGCCGGCCGTTGACCTTCACCGCGCTGTAGGCGTGCGGGCGCTGCAGCAGCTCGCCGGTCGGCAGCGGCGGCGGGTCGGGCGGGACGTTGCCCGTCTGCGCGATCTCGCCGTCCGGGTCGCCGGTGGTCGAGACCCAGCCCAGCCGCGCGACGGTCTCGTAGCGCTTGGGCAGCGCCATGAGGTAGCGCTGAATCCGGGTCGCCCGGCCGACGAGCACGAGCAGCAGGCCCGTCGCGAAGGGGTCCAGCGTACCGGCGTGGCCGACGCGCCGGGCGCGATGCTCGCGCCGGACGGCGGCGACGATGTCGTGCGAGGTCTTGCCCGCGGGCTTGTCGATGAGCAGGACCCCGTCGGACACGGGCCCCAGGCTAGTCGGCCCCCGCCGGGGCCCGGCGCCGCTAGGCCTTCTCGGCGTTCAGCGGCGGCGCGTTGCGGCGATCGAGCACGTCGAGCGTCAGCTCGTCGGGGAGGATCCTGACGGTCTTGTACTCGATGTCGCTCTGCTCCTCCCAGTGCACGTCGATGCCGCGCACGACGGGGGGCTGGTAGCCCTCCGGGAACGTCACGATGCGCTCGAGGATCAGCTCCTCCGGGTCGTCGCCCTGGTCCTCGGCCTTGCGCAGCTCCATCTGCCAGCCGGCCGACGGGAACGTCGCCCAGACGTCGACGACGACCACCCCGGGTCCCAGCAGGGCCTTCCAGTCACGGCACCTCCCCGGGAGGGGTTCCTCTTCTGACGCTTGCATCTGCGGCGTACCTCCTCGATCGCGTTCGTCGCATCCTGTCAGCAGAGGCTTACCCGTCCAGCTGCGCGGCCACCTCTTGGCGCAGGAACGCCACGAGCTCGGCGGGCGCCATGGCGGTCCCGAAGCCCGCCGCCTGGCGATGCCCGCCGCCGCCCTGGGCGCGCGCGATCAGCGAGACGTCGACCGCGCCGTCGGTCGCGCGCAGCGACACCTTCGAGGCGCCGCCGCGGTCGTCGCCGGTCAGCTCGCGCGCCAGCGCTGCGACCTTCGTGCCCTGCACGGCGCGCAGGTGGTCGATGATCCCCTCGGTATAGGACTCCTCGGCGCCGGTCTCGGCGAAGTCCTCGCGCGTCAGGCGGGCGAGCGTCAGGCGCCCGCCGTCGAAGCGCTGCACGCATGTCAGAGCGCGAGTGAGCAGCGCGAGCTTGGGCTCGGGCACGCCTTCGTACAGGCGACGGTAGATCTCGTGCACGTCGACGCCGGCCTCGATCAGGTCGGCCGCCATCATGTGCGCGGCCGGTCCCGTGTTCTCGTACATGAAGCGCCCCGTGTCGGTGACGAGGCCGACGTAGAGCGCCTCGGCCATCTCCAGCGTGAGCGCGACGTCGAGTGCGCGCGAGAGGTCCCAGACGATCTCCGCGGTGCAGGACGCCTCCGGCACGACGTGGTTGATCGTGCCGAACTGCGTGTTGTCGTGGTGGTGGTCGAGGTTGAGGATCTGCGCGTCGCCGACCTCGACGGCGTTGCGATCGAAGTTGCCGCAGTCCAGGAAGACGATCGTGCGCTGCGCGACGTCGCCGGGCACGTCGCTGACGAGGCCGTCGAACTCAAAGAAGGCGTACTCGTAGGGCAGCGGGAACTCGCTCGGCCCGATGAACATCACCGAGTCCTTGCCGAGCGCGCGCATGACGCCCTGCATCGCGACGAGCGAGCCGAGCGCATCGCCGTCGGGGTTCTCGTGCGTGACGAGCAGGAAGCGCTCACCGTCGCGGAGCGCCGCGAGCACCTCGGCGCGCGTGCCCGGGGTGGTGCCCGCGACGGTCATGTCTCCTGCGCCTCGCGGCGGAGGATCTCCTCGAGGTGCATCGCGCGGTCCGTCGTCTCGTCGTAGAGAAACTCGAGCGTCGGCGTGCGCTTCATCCGCAGCTCGCGCGCGAGGCGGCGCTGCAGCGCGCCGTGGGCGGACTGCAGGCCCGCCAGGGTCGCCGCCCGCTCGCCGTCGTCTCCGAGCACGCTGACGTACACGCGGGCATGGCGCAGGTCTGGGGAGGTCTTGACGCTCGTCATCGTGACGAAACCGATTCTGGGGTCCTGCAGATCCTGTGCGACGGCGTCGGACAGGACCTGCCTGACAGCCTCGTCGACGCGTCTCATGCGATCTGAGGCCATGCTAGTGATTCACCCCGGCACGGGCTGTTGCGGGCCGGATCACTGGTGCCAGACCTCGTCGAAGGATCGGACGGTGCGCTCGACGCGACAGCTCTCGGGAAAGCGCTCGAGCAGAAAGCGCTCGACGCGGTCGGTGGCCCCCTCGACGTGGTTGACCGAGCCGCCGGTGAGCGCGGCGGCGAGCGTCGCGCGCTGCCACAGGTCCTGGTGGCCGACCTCGGCCACCGTGACGCCCATGCGGCGGTGCAGCTGAGCCTTCACCGAGGCGAGATCCTTGCGTTTGGCTTTCAACGAACCGGCGTCCGGGAAGTGCAGGTGGACGAGCAGCAGGGCGACGTACGCGTCGTCGTCCACCGCTAGGCCAGCGCGCGGTCGACCTTGCGCGTCTCGTAGACCTCCAGGATGTCGCCCTCCTTGACGTCCTGGAAGTTGCGCAGCACGATGCCGCACTCAAAGCCCGCGGCGACCTCGCGCACGTCCTCGCTCAGGCGCCGCAGCGAGGCGATCTCGCCGTCGTAGACGATCGTGCCGTCGCGGACGATCCGCGTCTTGGCGCCGCGCGTGATCCTGCCGTCGGTGACGTAGGAACCGGCGATGACGCCGATCTTCGAGGCGCGGAAGATCTGGCGCACCTCGACGTGGCCGAGCGCCGCCTCGACCTCGTCGGGCTCGAGCATGCCCTCCATCGCCGCGCGCAGCTCGTCGAGCACCTTGTAGATGACCGAGTAGTTGCGGACCTCGACACCCTCGCGGTCGGCGACTGCGCGAGCATCGCCCACGGGGCGCACGTTGAAGCCGATGATGATCGCGTCGGACGCGGCGGCGAGCATGACGTCGGACTCGTTGATGCCGCCGACGCCGCTGCGGATGATGTTCACCG
>Ga0136614_10002861_pt1 | contig 10885 bp, 10 predicted proteins | sample AntDrymUQ2792106_2_FD_106643 | JGI IMG/M metagenome (GOLD analysis project Ga0136614, IMG submission 106643) | Polar desert sand microbial communities from Dry Valleys, Antarctica - metaG UQ279 (21.06) | ecosystem: Environmental > Terrestrial > Soil > Desert | place: Antarctica: Dry Valley... | reverse complement strand
GTCGTGGAGGCTGCCGCAGCCGAGGCTCGGTCTGGCGGACGCCAGTCAACCCAGGAGCAGGCTTCCCAGGAGCAGTCAGCCCAGGAGCAGTCAGCCCAGGGGCAGAATTCAGAGGAGCAGGCGGCGCCGCCCGCCCCGCGGAGCCGGACCAGGGCCTACGACCGGCAGGGCCACGTTCCGTCGTCGAGGTCCGCGGACAAGACCATGCCGACCAAGGCGACCTACCCGCAGACGGCGGAGGACCGGGAGCGGCAGGCGGCCATCGAGATGGCGCGGCGGGTCATGCCGCGGTTGATGCCAGCCGCCACGTCGATGCAGCCCGCCGCCGACCCGGCGCAGCGGCAGAGCAGTCGCCGGGTGACCGTCGACCAGCTCGTCGACTACGCCTGGCAGCGCGCCATGAAGGACGCTCAGAGTCGCCAGGCCGATTCCGCGTCCGAGTCGGTGCCGGCCGACGAGGCCGCCGCAACGCCGTCGCCGCGCCGCCGGCAGGCGGCTGCCGCGCACGTGCCGGCGGAGTACCAGGAGATGGTGTCCGCCTGGAGCAGCGGGCGCTGAACTGGCGCACCACCCGGCTGTGTGGCGTCGGACCTGGCGAGACGGCGAGGCGGTAACGTGCCGGCGTGAGCATCGGCGCGGCTGTCGGGCATGGGCTGCCCCAGCACGTGCGCACCGCGTTCGGGGTCCGGGACGCGACCCCGCAACCGGTCCTCTGTGCTGGCGTCCGGGCCTGGCGTTGTGGTGACATCGTGATCCGGCCGGTGGCTGACGCGGCGATAGCCGCCTGGTCGGCCGGTGTGCTCGACGGGCTGACCGCGGACGGCTTGCGGCTGGCCCAGCCGGTGCGCTCCTCCGACGGCCGGTGGATCGTCGCAGGATGGTCGGCCGCACGCTACCTCCCAGGCACACCCCAGCCGCGGCACGACGAGACCGTGCAGGCCTCGCTCACGCTGCACGAGGCCATGCTCGGGGTCACGAGGCCGAGGCTGCTCGACGACCGGGACGACCTGGTCGCGCGCGCCGATGCCGCGGCATGGGGTGAGCGGCGCATCATGCTCGACCAGGCGGCAGGCGGCGCTTTGTTCGACGAGCTCGCGGCCAAGCGCAAGCCGATGCCGCTGCCTGCCCAGGTCGTGCACGCCGAGCTCTTCGGTTCGGTGCTCTTCCACGACGACGAGCCACCGGCGGTGCTCGACCTCGTGCCGTTCTGGCGGCCGTTCCAGTGGGCCGCCGCGGTCGTCGTCGTCGACGCGTTGGCCTGGGGCGGCGCCGACCCGGACATCCTGCTGCGCTGGGCTCACCTCGACGGCTGGCCGCAGTGCCTGCTGCGGGCCGTGCTGTACCGGCTGGCGTTGCACGCCCAGCATCCGGCGGCCAGCCTCGAGTCGCTGCGCAGCCTCGAACGCACCGCGGCGCTGGTGGGCACCCGGCTGCGCTAGCCGACCTCACCGCAGCGATCACCGCTGGGTGAGAACCGTTTTCCACGGCCGTCACCGGTGAGCACACGCCGGTAATGCCGGCTTCCTACCGTCCGAGCAGGCCCGATTGGGTCCAGCTCACGAGGAGGCCCAACCCCATGACCACGGACACCACCGAAGCCAAGCCGCCGCGAAAGGGTCGTTGGATCGATCACTGGGACCCGGAGGACAAGGATTTCTGGGCGGGCACAGGCCGCAAGGTAGCCAACCGCAACCTGGGGTTCTCGATCTTCGCCGAGCACATCGGGTTCTCGATGTGGACGATCTGGTCGGTCCTGGTGCTGTTCATGGGACCGGAGTACGGCATCGACGCTGCAGGGAAGTTCTTCCTGGTCGCGCTGCCTGCGCTGATCGGATCGCTGATTCGCTTCCCGTACACGATGGCGCCGGCCCGCTTCGGCGGCCGCAACTGGACGATCGTGAGCGCGCTGTTGCTGCTCATCCCCACGATCCTCGGGCTGATCGTCATGCAGCCCGGGACCTCCTACACGACCTTCATGATCGTCGCTGCGATCGCCGGCCTCGGTGGCGGCAACTTCGCCTCATCCATGGCCAACATCAACACGTTCTTCCCCGAGGGTCGCAAGGGATGGGCGTTGGGTCTCAACGCCGGTGGTGGCAACCTCGGGGTGGCCGCGGTGCAGCTGCTCGGGCTGCTGGTCATTGCGCTGACCGGCACGGCATCACCCCGCCTGCTGCTCGGCGTCTACCTGCCGTTCATCGTGATCGCCGCGGTCTGCGCGGCGCTGTACATGGACAACATCACCTCGGTGCGCAACGACACCGGCGCGATGCGGGAGGCGGTCAAGGACCACCAGACCTGGGTGATGTCGTTCCTCTACATCGGCACGTTCGGCTCGTTCATCGGCTACAGCTTCGCGTTCGGGCTGGTGCTGCAGAACCAGTTCGGGCGCACCCCGCTGCAGGCGGCGTCGATCGTGTTCCTCGGACCGCTGATCGGGTCGTTCATCCGCCCGGTCGGCGGCTGGCTGGCCGATCGCTACGGCGGCGGCAAGGTGACGTTCTGTACGTTCGTCGGGCTCGTCGCGTTCACCGGTGCGGCCCTGATCGCGTCGAGCCAGAAGTCGCTGCCGCTGTACACGATCGCGTTCCTGTCGCTGTTCGTGCTGTCCGGCCTCGGCAACGGCTCGACCTACAAGATGATCCCGTCGATCTTCGCGGGTCGGGCGCGCCTGGAGATCGACGCCGGCATGGCCAAGGACGTCGCGCTGATGAAGGCCAGGCGGCTGTCCGGGGCGGTGATCGGCATCGCCGGAGCCATCGGTGCCCTCGGTGGGGTGTTCATCAACCTGGCGTTCCGCCAGTCGTTCCTGACCACCAAGTCCGGCGACTCCGCGTTCTGGACGTTCTTGGTGTTCTACGTCGTCTGCGGCGTCGTCACCTATGTCGTGTACCTGCGCAGGGCTCCGGTGTCGGCGTCGGACGACGAACCGGCGCATCCCCGACTCGCCTACGCGGGGGTATGAGCACGCACCAGGTCGCCACGCACTGCCCGTACTGCGCGTTGCAGTGCGGCATGACGGTGACGGCAGGCGGCGGGGTACCGGTGGTCGCGCCGCGGGAGTTCCCGACCAATCGCGGCGGCCTGTGCCAGAAGGGGTGGACGGCCGCCGAGCTGCTGGCCCACCCGCAACGGCTGACCACACCGCTGGTGCACGGCCAGTCGGCGAGCTGGGAGCACGCGCTGGGCTACGTCGCGGACCGGTTGCGTGCGGTGCAGGCCGCACACGGCCGCGACGCGGTGGCGGTCTTCGGCGGTGGCGGGCTGACCAACGAGAAGTGCTACCTGCTGGGCAAGTTCGCACGGGTGGCGCTGGGTACCTCGCAGATCGACTACAACGGCCGGTTCTGCATGTCCTCGGCGGCCGCGGCGGGTAACCGCGCGTTCGGGGTGGACCGCGGGATGCCGTTCCCGGTCTCCGACCTCGGCGAGGCCGACGTCGTGGTGCTGGCCGGCGCCAACGTCGCGGAGACCATGCCGCCGTTCGTCGGACACCTCCGTGCGGCCCGCCAGGTGGTGATCGACCCGCGACGCTCGGCGACTGCCGAGCAGGCGGTGGCGGCCGGCGGGCTGCACCTGGCCCCGCAGCCGGGCAGCGACCTGGCGCTGGCGCTCGGCATGCTGCACGTCGCGGTGGTCGAGGGCCACGTCGACCAGGACTACGTCGAGGCCAGGACCACCGGTTTCGACGCCGTGTGGCGGGTCGCCGCGCGCTGGTGGCCCGAGCGGGCCGAGCGGGTGTGCGGCGTCGCGGCCGCGGACATGCGCGCGGTCGTGCGGATGCTCGCGTCGGCGCAGCGTCCGTACCTGCTCACCGCCCGCGGCGTCGAGCAGCACGCGCACGGTGTGGACACTGTCACCGCCTGGATCAACCTCGCGCTCGCGCTCGGGATGCCAGGCCGGCTGGGCAGCGGCTTCGGCACGATCACCGGCCAGGGCAACGGGCAGGGCGGCCGCGAGCACGGCCAGAAAGCCGACCAGCTCCCTGGCTACCGGCGCATCGACGACCCAGTCGCGCGGGCACACGTCGCCGGTGTCTGGGGCGTGCCGCCGGAGTCGCTGCCCGGACCTGGCCGCAGCGCGATGGAACTGATCGACGCGCTGGGCCGGCCGGACGGGCCGAAGGCGATGCTCGTGTTCGGCTCCAACATCCGGGTGTCCGCGCCGGACACCGGCTCGGTCGGCGCCCGGTTGGACGCCCTGGACCTGCTGGTTGTCGCCGACGTGCTCCCCTCGGAGACCGCGATGGCCGCGGACGTCGTGCTGCCGGTGACCCAGTGGGCCGAGGAGGACGGCACCATGACCAACCTCGAGGGCCGGGTGCTGCGCCGCCGGCGCGCCGTGGACCCGCCGCCGGGGGTGCGCAGCGACCTGGAGGTGCTGGCGGCGCTGGCCGCCGCGCTCGGTGCGCCGGGCGAGTACCCCACCGAGCCGCGCGCGGTGTTCGACGAGCTGCGCGCGGCGTCAGCCGGCGGACCAGCCGACTACTCCGGGATCAGTTACCAGCGCCTCGACGCCGGCGAGGCCTTGCACTGGCCGTGTCCTTCCACTGGCAACGGCGAGGATCATCCCGGCACGCCGCGGTTGTTCCTCGACCACTTCGCCCACCCCGACGGCCGCGCCCGGTTCGTCGCCGTCGACCACACCGAGCCTGCCGAGCAGCCCGACGCCGGCTACCCGCTACGAGCCACGACCGGGCGGGTGCTGGCGCACTACCAGTCCGGCGCGCAGACCCGCCGCGTCGCCGAGCTGGCCGCGGCGGCGCCGGAGTCCTTCGTCGAGGTGCACCCGGACACCGCGGCACGGGCCGGGCTGGCCGACGGCCAGTGCGCCCGGGTGGTGTCGCGGCGCGGGGTGGCGCACGCCGTGGTGCGCTGCGTCGCGAGCCTGCGGCCGGACACGGTGTTCTTGCCGTTCCACTTCGGCGGCGACCAGGCGGCCAACCTGGTGACCAACCCGGAGTTGGACCCGATCAGCAAGATGCCGGAGTTCAAGGCCTGCGCGGTGCGCGTGGAACCGATCTGACGCACCGCGCGGGCACTGTCACACACCCTTGTAGTTGAACACCTGGCTCAGCGTGTGCGCGACCGTGACCAGGTCCGTCTGGTCGGCCATCACCCGGTCGATGTCCTTGTAGGACCCCGGGTGCTCGTCCAGCAGCTGCTCGGCGGCGTCGGAGTTCCACGCCCGGTCACCCATCGCCTCGTGCAGGCTGTCCACGCTCAGCGTGCGCCGCGCCGCGGCACGCGACAGCCGGCGGCCGGCGCCGTGCGAGCACGACGTGTACGACGCCGGCGCCCCCAGCCCGGTGACGACATAGCTGCGGGTGCCCATCGAGCCAGGGATCACGCCCTCGTCACCGGCCGCGGCCTTGATCGCACCCTTACGGGTGATCCACAGGTCCTTGCCGTTGTGGTGCTCGAGCTGGGTGAAGTTGTGGTGGCAGTTGATGGTCCGAACGTGCTGCCCGTGACCCACCACCTCGAACAGGCTCTCCAGCAGCCGCTTGGCCATCACCTGCCGCGAGCCCATCGCGTAGGCCTGTGCCCAGAGCATGTCGGCGATGTAGGTCTCGAACGACGGCTCACCCTGCACCAGGTAGGCCAGCTCGGGATCCTCGAGGCTGATGAAACGCTGCTTCATCAGGCCCTTCGCCTCCGCGATCGCCTTCATCGCGAGCTGGTTGCCGATCCCACGCGAGCCCGAGTGCAGCACCGTCCACACCCGGTCTCGCTCGTCGAGGCATACCTCGACGAAGTGGTTGCCCGAGCCGAGGGTGCCGAACTGGAGCCCAGTTTTCCGCTCCTGCTTGCCGGTCAGCTCGGTGCGCGGCTTGCCGAGCGCTGCCAGCGCGTCGTCGGCGACCGGTTGGGTGTGGCCCTTGCCCACCCCGGACGGGATGCGCTCAGACACCAGCGGCATCAGCGCGTCGAGCCCCGCGGGGAGGTCCGATGCCGTCAGCGTGGTCTCCGACGCGACCATGCCGCAGCCGATGTCCACCCCGACGCACGACGGGATGACCGCGCCACGCGTCGGCACGACGGAACCGACCGTCGAGCCCAGGCCCACGTGGGCGTCGGGCATCAGCGCGACGTGACCCTCGACGAACGGCAGCCGCGCGGTGCGCGCCGCCTGGTCGATGGTGCCCTGCTCGATCTCGCTCGCCCAGCTGAGCAGCTTGGGCGCTACCTGCTTGACGCTCATCTCAACCCCCGGATTCGTTGCTCCCGCGCCCCACGGCTTTCCCCGGGCACTTGTCGTTCGAACTTGTCCCGACAGGTACCACTTGTCGTTCGAGTTGTCGCGACAAGTCGACGGGGTGCCGACCGAAGCTGACGATAGCCAGCCACCCCGCTGCGGACCCCCGACGTACGGCCCGCAGCGGGACGACCCCTCTTTTCACCGCGTGTCGCTCACGCGGCGGCTTGTGCCGACTTCCGCGGCCGGCCCGTCGGCCGCTTCACGGCGACGACCGCACCACGTTCGAGCAGCACCCCACCCCACACACCGTCGGACGTGCCCGTCGCCAGCGCGTCGGCGAGGCACTGCCGCGTGTGCGGGCAGGTGGCGCAGATGGCCCTGGCGGCCGCGAGCTGCTCAGGGTCACCTGGGAAGAAGATCTCCGGATCGACGTGTGAGCTGGTGCAGGCCATGGTGGTCTGGGTCATCGCGGTCACCTCCTCGGGCGGGAAAACGAAGAGCCGCCTCGCTGCGCTGCTGAGCGCTGCGGGCGGCTCCGGTGTGGGCCCGATGTCGTGGGGCTATCCCGGTGCCGCCGGTGCACGCTGGGTGGCAGGCAGGTTGGCGTCAGGTCGGTTGGTGATCGAATAGGTGGGCATGGCTGGGCGCCGCTGTTCCGCAGGCGCGCAGGACTGGCGCTGTTGGCGCCGGCTCGCGGTTGTTGCGGTGCGGGTCATGTCGATCAGGATGGAGCCAGCGCGCCTGCGGCGCAACAAGCTTTTCCGGGCCACAAGCCGCGGGTGTGGCCGAGCTGCCCGGCCGGCAAAGCTAAAGGCTTGTGAGGAAGGCGTGCCAGGCGGCGGTGGAGACGCTCAGCACCGGGCCGTCGCGGTCCTTGGAGTCGCGAACCAGCACGGTGTCGGGCGCCACCGCCACCTCGACGCAGTCACCATTGCCGCCGCTGTAGCTGCTGGTCTGCCAGCCCACCTCGACACAGCTACCTCCGTTGCCGCTGTAGCTGCTGGTGCGCCAGGCGATGACGCTGGGTTCAGGCGCGGTGCTCATGGTCCTCTCGATCCAAGTCGAGCTCGGTTGCCAGGGTGGCAATCAGCTCCCGCGATTGTCCCTCGCTCAACGCGGTGTCGGCCAGCGCCCCGAGGATGTTCTGGTAGGCGGCGGCCTCCTCGGCACGCTCCAGGAACAGGCTCGACGTCTCGCTGTCCAGGTAGACCACCGGGCGGAACTCGGCGAACTCCATCAGCGTGAACGGACCGGACATCGCTGCATGCGCGCCGAGCGCGGCCGGCACGACCCGCAACGCGAGGTATGGGCGTGCGGCCAGGCGCAGCAGGTGTCGGAGCTGCTCGGCCATCACCGCTGGCCCGCCGACAGGCAGCCGCATCGAGTGTTCGTGCAGGTAGAAGGTGAGGCGAGGGGGTCGGTCCCGGCTCAGCAGGCTCTGCCGGGCCAGCCGGGCGGCCACCCGATCGTCCACTTCGTCGACTGGCACGTTGACGTTGCGGCTGATCACAGCCCTCGCGTAGTCACCGGTCTGGAGCAGGCCTGGGACCAACGTTGCCTGGAAGTCGCCGATCCCAACGGCCCTGTTCTCGTGGTCGATCAATGTCACGAGCTGTTTGGGCAGGCGTGAGCCATGCTGCTGGAACCAGCCCTGGGTGTTCTGCTCCCGGCACAGTCCGAGCAGCCGGTCGCGCTCGGCGCCCTGCACCCGGCAGATCGCCAGGAACGCGGCCACGTCCACCTCCGTGCCGCCGCGCTTGCCCGACAGCAGCCGCGACACCCAGCTCGGCGAGCAGCCCAATCGGTGGGCGGGCCTGCTTGCCGGTCAACCCCGCGCCGTGCATGGCCCGGCGCAGCCCTTCGCCCAGCTCGCGGCTGCGGATCGTCGGCTCGCGGTCGCGCACGGCTGCCCTCCGGTAGCGGTGGGTGAGTTGTCCCATGCGCAACGTATTGCTTGTCCCCGGGGCAACGGGTTGATTTGGGTCAACACGAGGAGGCGCTGATGAACACGATCTCGCCGGCGGTGGCCGACGCGTTCCACCTGCTGCGTACCGACCTCTACGACCACCTGGACGAGGCGGAGTACCTGGCCGAGAAGTCGCAGGAGTGGTCCGAGCAGGACCGCGAGACCGCACGCGCACTGATTCCCGATCTGGTGGTGGTGATCCGCGGGCTGCTGCTGGAGCACGGGGCGCATCCCAGTGGGGTCTGCCGGATCTGCGCGTCGGCCTGGCCGTGCCCTGTCGTCACCACCATCCACGAGCTGGTCAAGGGCCCGGACCGCCAGTTCGTGACGCTGGTCGAACGCACTCACTCGGACGGGTGACGATCGGACGCCGACAACCCCGTCGATGTCACGACCTGTTGCGGCGTTACCCTTGCCGGGATGCGGACCCGCCCGCTCCTCGCCGCGATCGTCGCCGTGGTGGCGCTCGCGCTCGCCGGGTGCGGCGGCGAGTCCGCCCGCAGCCCCACCGCGGCGCGCCCGGCCAGCCTCCAGGCCGTACCGCCCGAGCCCGTGGTCCAGGCCGTCTTCGACGCGGCCCGCAGCGGTGACACCTCCAAGCTCGGCGAGCTGTGTGACCCGACCGAGCGGAACGACCAGGACACCCAGGACATCTGCGACCTCGCCAAGAAGAAGTCAGGGTCGGCTGTGGACAAGTTCCGGCAGCGCTTCGCCAAGGGCGCGATCCGCAGCACCGAGGTGACCGGCAGCAAGGCGACGATCGACTTCACCTACGGTCCGGACGGCATGAAGAGCGGCAGGATGACGCTCGTCCAGCGCGACGAGCAGTGGTACCTGTCGGGCCTCTGACCTCGGCAGCACCACGGGCGCACATCACCGGCGGGCGGCCGGGGATGTGCATGGAGCGTTACACAGGCGTCACGCCTGGCCGCACCGCACGTAATGCCGCCTTCCTAGTTTCGTAGCCGTGCCAGCCCGTCGAGTTGTCGTGGTCGGCCACGGGATGGTCGGCACCCGGCTGGTCGAGGAGATCCGCCGCCGTGACCCCGACGGACTGCGGGTCCGGCTGACGGTGCTCGGCGCCGAGCCGCACCTCGCCTACAACCGGGTGCTGCTCTCGCAGGTGGTTGCGGGTGGGCTGAACGTCGACGCCGTGCGGCTGCACGATCCCGGGTGGGCCGCCGCGCATCGGGTGCTACTGCGCACCGGGGTCACCGTGACCGAGATCGACCCGCTCAGACGCCTGGTGTCCTGCGACGACGGCTGCGGTGAGAGCTGGGCCGTGCCCTACGACGAGCTCGTGCTCGCGACCGGCAGCCGAGCGTGGATCCCGCCTATCCCTGGCCTGCTCGGCGCGGACGGCCAGCTGACCGAGCGGGTGGCGGCGTTCCGGGATCTGGACGACTGCGCCCGCATTCTGGGCTTCGCGCGCCGCGGCAGCCGCGTTGCCGTGCTCGGCGGTGGCCTGCTGGGGCTGGAGGCGGCACGTGGGCTCACTGCTCGGGGGGTGCGGGTCACCGTGCTGCACCCGGTCGGCCACCTGATGGAACGCCAGCTCGACGCGGGCGCGGGCTCGGTGCTCGCCGGCACGCTGGAGCGGCTCGGGGTCGACGTCAGGCTCGGGGTGCGGGCGGCGGCGTGGGACCCGCGGGTGGGTCTGAGCTGCGACGACGGTGCGGTGCGCGCCGTCGACGCCGTAGTGGTGGCCGCCGGGGTGCGCACCGAGACCGGGCTGGCCGACCGGGCCGGCATCACGGTCAAGTCGGGCATCGTCGTGGACGACCGCCTGAGCACCTCCGATGAGCGGGTGCACGCCATCGGCGACTGCGCCGAGCATCCGGGCACGCCGTCGGGGCTGGTGCAACCCGGTTGGGAGCAGGCGCAGGTGCTGGCCGACCTGCTCACCGGCGCGGACCTGTCGGCCCGCTACCGCGGCACGCCGGTCGTGACCCGGCTCAAGGCCAACGACATCGACCTCGCCGCGCTCGGCGACGCGCAGGCCGAGCCCGGCACCGCAGACGAGGACGTCGAGATCGTCCGCCTCGAGGACCCGAGCCGCGGCCGCTACGCCAAGCTCGTGCTGCGCGACGACCGGCTCACCGGGGCGATCATGCTCGGCGCGCCCGACGCGGCCGCGGCGCTGATCCAGCTCTTCGACTCCGGTGCCGCCGCGCCGTCGGACCGGCTCGCGTTGCTGCTCGGCCGGGCCCTGCCGCGCAGCGCGGTGCCGGCGGACTCTCCCGCGCTGCTGCCGGCGGCCGCGGTGATCTGCCGCTGCAACACCGTCCGCAAGGGCCAGTTGGTGGCCGCCTGGCGGGCCGGCGACACCAGCGTCGCGGCACTGACCCGCACGACCAGAGCGGGCACCGGCTGTGGCAGCTGCGCCGCGACGCTCGCCGGGATCTGCGACTGGCTGGGCTCGGCGGACCCTGCTGCCGCGCCGGCGGAGGAGGTCGCATGAGTGCGCCAAAGACAGTCGCGCCGAAGTCGCTGGTCGTCGTCGGCTACGGGATGGTCGGCCACCGGCTGGTGGAGGCGCTGCGGGCCCGCGACCCCGGTGGCAGCTGGCGGGTGGTCGTGCTCGCGCAGGAGTCCCGGCCGGCCTACGACCGTGTCGCGCTCTCGTCCTACTTCGACGGCGTCGAGGAGTCGCAGCTGCGGCTGCCGGTCGTCGACGACCCGCTCGTCGAGCTCCGCCTCGGCGACCCGGCCGTCGCG
>Ga0136614_10002860_pt1 | contig 10886 bp, 11 predicted proteins | sample AntDrymUQ2792106_2_FD_106643 | JGI IMG/M metagenome (GOLD analysis project Ga0136614, IMG submission 106643) | Polar desert sand microbial communities from Dry Valleys, Antarctica - metaG UQ279 (21.06) | ecosystem: Environmental > Terrestrial > Soil > Desert | place: Antarctica: Dry Valley... | reverse complement strand
TCGAGGTCCACGATCCAGTAGTGCGGGATGCCGGCGTCGGCGTACTCGCTCCGCTTCGCGACGTGGTCGGTGCGACGCGAGCCCGGCGAGACGATCTCGACCACGACGAGCACCTCGGCGGCCGAGATCATCCCGCCGCCCTCGCGTACCCGTTGCCGCGCGGTGCGCTGGGCGACGATCAGATCGGGTCGGCGGGAGAAGCCCGGCTGGTCCGGCGACACCAGCTCCAGGTCGACATCGACATCCTGGATCACCTCGAGATGATCCGGTACCTGCGTGCGCAGTTGAACCGCCAGTTCGAGAGAGGCGAAGTTGTGGTCGGGCACCGGGCTCGGCGACATCAGCAGGCGTCCCTCCAGCAGCTCGGTGTAGCCGTACCCGGGCTCGCTCAGCTCGGCGTACTCGGCGACGGTCAGCAGGTGCGCCGGCGGCTGGGGAAGGACGGTCACGGCGGCTCCTCTCGGCGTGAGCCAGTCTGGCACGGACAGCTGACAGTCCGGGGTGGATCCACCGCGGTGAGAACGGCGACACAGAGCGAGGCCGGTGTCTGTCCGATGCGCAAGCCGGTAAATCCGCAGGTACGCAGTCGCGGACATGCGGACATGCGGACATGCGGACGTGCGCAGCTACGTATCTGCGGAACTGCGCAGAGCGGTGTGGCAGCGCGCAATTGAGGACCTGCGCACCTGCGCATCCGGCGCGGGGGTACCCTGCGCGACCGTGAAGCCAGACGCTCGGGTGCTCACCATCGTCAACCTCAAAGGCGGCAGCGCGAAGACGACGAGCGCCGCCTTCCTTGCCCACGCGTTGCACGAGCGCGGCCGCCGGGTGCTCCTGGTGGACGCCGATCCACAGGGCTCCGCGCTGCGTTGGCACGGCCTCGCGGGATGGCCCGTGCCGGTCATGGGCCTCGCCTCCACGGCGCTGCACCGCCAGCTCTGGGGCGTCGTCGACCCCGGCCGCTGGGACACGCTGGTGATCGACACCCCGCCGCTGGAGGAGCGCGACGGCATCGTGTCCTCCGCGCTGCGGGTCGCGACCGACGTCCTGGTCCCGATGGCTCCCACGATGATGGAGCTCGACCGGATCGGGCCCGTGTTCAAGGCCCTGGAGGACACCGTGGGCCGCCGCGACGAGGACCCGTCGGTGGCCGTGGTGCTCACGCGGACCGTCGCGCACGCCGCGAGCACCGAGACCGTTCGGGAGATCCTTGAAGGCCAGGGTCGCCGCGTGCTCTACACCAACGTCCCCCGCCTCGAGCGATACGCGCAGGCCTTCGGCGCGCAGATCCCCAAGAGCGACGTGCCCTACGGCTGCGTTGCCGAGGAACTGCTCACCGACTGGAGCTCTCGGTGAGCCGCGCCGGGGACGGCAGGCGCGAGCTGGCAGCCCGCGCCGCGGCCGTGACCCAGACGAGCGCGTCCGCCCAACCGACCGCGTCCCCGCAGCTACCCGGGTCCTCGCCTGCCCGCCCGCCCCGGACCCGCCCGGTGCGGGTCACCGTGGAGCTCTCGCCCATGGAGCACCAGGCGCTGCGGCAGTGGTGCGCGCGGACGTCGGCCGAACTCGACCTGCCGGTCGTCGCGGGGGCCGAGGTGTTCCGCGCGCTGTTGAATCTCATGCGCGACCAGTCTGCGGTCGCCGACCAGGTGCGAGCCGAGCTCGCCAGGACCGGCGGGAGCCGGCGCAGACACCAGTAACACCCCGACCGGCCCAGCGGGGCCCGCGGGTGAGGGAACAGCCCGGCGCAGCGGCGGGTTCTCCCCACAGAACGGAAGGAGCGCCATGGCCACCGTGCAGGTGACGAGCGACAATTTCTCCCGCGTGGTGTCCGATACCGGCACTGTCGTGCTGGACTTCTGGGCGTCGTGGTGCGGCCCGTGCCGCAGCTTCGCGCCGGTGTTCGAGAAGGTGTCCGAGCAGCACCCGGACATCGTGTTCGGCAAGGTCGACACCGAGGACCAGCCGGAGGTCGCTGCGGGGTTCGAGGTGCGCTCGATCCCCACCGTGGTCGTCATCCGCGACGGCGTCGTCCTCTACGCCGAGCCAGGTGCGCTGCCGGAGCGCGCGTTCACCGACCTCGTGGGGCAGGCGCGCGACGCCGACATGGACGAGATGCGCCAGCGCATGCAGGCGAGCGGCTGACGCTCGAGGTCGGGCAACGGTGGATTCCAGTGCTGATGACGAAATCGTCATCAACGAAAGCCACACACCCCAACCCCGCGGGCGCTACCCACGGTAGAGGTCGCGGATCGCGACCTGCGGGTCGGCGAGGCGCTCGGGATCGGGTGCCAGGCCCGCGGCGATCGCTTTGCGAGCCTGCGCGAGGTCCTTCGGCTTGTCGACGGTCAGCAGCGCGGTGAGCCGCCCGTCCGGGTCCAGCCAGGCCACAGCGCGGCGGGGCTCGTCGAGCGCGCCGCGGCGCACCAGCCGGTCGTCGGCCGTGTGGTGGCCGATGTACTGGAGTTTGTGGCCGAACTGGTCGCTCCAGAAGTAGGGCACGGGGTCGTGCATCGGCTCGGGCGCGTCGGACAGCAGCGAGGCGATCGCCACCGCCGGCCCGCCGATCGCGTCGTCCCAGTGCTCGACGCGCAGCCGAGTCCGCCACCGCGGCGACCACCGGGCGGCGACGTCACCCACCGCGACGATCCCGGGCGCGGACGCCCGCAGGTGCTCGTCGACGACCACACCGCGGTCGAGCTCCAGACCCGAGCCGGCCAGCCACCCGGTCTCCGGCCGGACCCCCACCCCGGTCACGACGACATCGGCGGGTAGCTCCGCGCCGTCCGCGAGACGCACCCCGTCGGGACTGATCTCGGCGACCAACGCGTCGAGGCGCAGGTCCACGTCGCTCCACCAGCTCAGCAGCGAGGTGCCGACCTCGGTGCCCAGCGCCTGTGCCAGCGGTGCGGGGCCTGCCTCGACGCATGCGACGGCGCAGCCGCGGGCGAGCGCCGCGGTGGCTACCTCCGCACCGATCCAGCTCGCACCGATGACGACCACGCGGGCGCCGGGGGAGAGCCGCGCGCGCAGCGCCAGCGCGTCGTCCAGTGTGCGCAGCGTGAGCTGCTCACCGTGACCCGGCAGCCGCACCGGCGTCGCCCCGGTCGCGATCACCAGCCCGTCATAGGCCACGTCCCCCGCCGCGGTGAGCACCCGCCGCGCGTCGACGTCCACGCCGGTCGCGGTGGTGCCGAGCCGCAGGTCGACGGACAAGACGCAGGCGTCGAAGCGCAGCGCGGTGTCGTCGATGTCACCGAGGAGGACGGCCTTGGACAGCGGCGGGCGGTCGTAGGGCGGATGCCGCTCCGCGGACAGCACCGTGAGCTCGCCCTCGAAGCCCTGCCGGCGCGCCTGCTGGCACGCGTGCGCCGTGGCGAGCCCCCCGCCCACGACCACGATCCGCCCGTCCGCGGGCACAGCCATCGCGAGCTCCTCGGATCATCGGTGCGCGGGACGCCCACCGTATCCCCGTGACCCCCACCCGCCGAGGTGGACGGACTCGCGCTCCGGCGACCGAGTCAGCCGCCGCATGCGGCCGACCGCGGATGGGCAGCACGGACGCCCGCGCGCACCCGGTCCGGAAGCCCCCACAGATCGCGACATGGAGCCTTGTCGCGGTTTCAGGTGCTGCGGCTGCCCTCGAGTTGCCCGCCAAGGCGGGCGCGGGTCGGGGGGCTGAGACCCTCCTCGGGGCCGAGTAGGACCTCGGACGGGATGCCGCGCACCGTCCTCGTCACGAGTGCGACGGTGACGTTCGTGCGGGCTACACCCGCGTGGCGGCCACCTGGCGTGCCATCCGCGCCAGCTCATGAGCGTCGCTGCCGGACCGGGCTTCCAGTGCGGCGGCCAGCGGTTCAAGCCGGGTACGGGCCTGCACCGAGCTGATCCTCATTACGTCGGTGATGGCACCGTGAGCGAGTGGAAGCCCCCGCCGGTCCCCGGCCTGGACGTGGATAGTAGCCAGCACGATCCCTGACAGGGTGCGGGCGCGCTCGCTGAGGCCCTCCCAACGACGCACCGACGCTGCGGCGAGCGGCTCCGCGACGTCCAGCCGACCCCGGGCGAGTTCGAGGCGCGCGCCTACGCCGTCCGGGTCGCCCCAGGGGTCGGTACGGGTAGGTGTCCACACTTGCCGGGACTTCGCCAGCTCGGTGTAGGCGGCGTCCGGTTTCCCGAGAGCGACCAGGGCGGGTACCGAGTCCGCGAGCACGCACGCCGTCACCACTGTGCGCCGGTCGTTGTCAGGTGCGATGTCCCACGACTTCAGCTGCCCAAGCTGGAGCATCTTCAACCCGTCGTCGGGGTGGCCGTGCTCCACCATGACCATCCCCGCGCCAGCCTGGGCGACGGCCTGCAGGTAGGCGTCCCCGGCCTCGGTGGCGAGTTCGAGAGCGCGGCCGTAGTGGTACGTGGCCCGGTCGAGGAACCCGGCATCCAACCCCGCCCACCCGGCGACGGTGTGCAGTTCGGCAACCGCCGCCAGCAACGCGCCCTTGACCAGGTCGGTGCCGGGCACACCCAACAGCTGATCCGCCCATGTGGTCGCGGCGCCGCTCACCTGTGGATTAGCGCCATGGGCGTGGATCGCGTCGCGCAGGCTGCCGGTCAGGTCTCGGACGTGCGCCACGTGGACCCAGAAGAGCCGGGACGGGCGCTGCGCCGGTGCCGGGCCACTCACGTCCACGAGTCCACCGATGCTCATGAGCTCACCGAGCCCCTTGATCGTGCGACCGAATGTGGCGACCCCGCCCAGGGCCAGCACGTGCCTGCGCAGCATCTCGGTGCTCACACCTTCCGGGGCTCCGGCGACCGTGACCTCTCCACGGTAGGCAGCGTCACCACCGGAGGTGCCGTAGCCGAGGCCCATCAGCTGCCGGGGGATGCCGAGCCCTTCGGCAATGCGCACCAGCACGTCGTAGGCCATAACACGGCGCCCGGCGAGAATCTCGGACACCTCGGACTGCGACTGCCCGGTTCGCCGCGCGATCTGCCGCTGACTGATCCCACCATCGTTGAGCGCCCGATACAGCGTGCTGATGTCGTGTCCCGCGAGCGCGGTGCGCACGTCGTCGCGCTCGAACATCGCCGGGTCGATGACGGGCGCTGACTTCTCTGCACCCGGCGTCGGGGTGCCCGCACGTCCCCTGATCTTGTCGGCGTGTTCGTCACTCATCACACGGTCACCGTTCTCCTCGGTGTGTCTGGCGGCAGCGGCCGTGGTGATCATGCCAGGCCGTTGGGTCACGTCACACATCGCCGCACGCCGGGCAGGCGACGGATCGTGCCCGCTACCTCCGTCCGCAGGCGCCACCGCTCCGGCCGAGTTGTCCACAACGCAGCGGACACGCCCGTCGGCGTCCGGACTTCGTGAGAGGATCGGGACCCGATCGAGGAGGAGGTCGCGGTGCCGGGTGTGCGGCTGGAGTGGGACGGCAAGACCGCGGACGTGCCGTGGCTTCGACTGCCGCTGCAGGTCGTGGAGACGGTCAACGCCTCGCGCGCCGATCGCGGCACGCTCTCCTTCGATCGCGGTCCCGACGACGGGTGGCGCAACAAGCTGATCTGGGGTGACAACCTGCACGTGCTGGCCTCGCTGGCCGACGAGCTGGCCGGCCAGGTCGACCTCATCTACATCGACCCACCGTTCGACTCACGACAGGACTACAAGGTCCGGATTGCGGTCGGTGATGGTGCAGATGCCGCCGACCAGGACCTGGCCAAGCTGTCGTCGGTGCTGGAGGAGAAGGCCTACCGCGACACCTGGGGCAAGGGCGTCGAGAGCTATCTGCAGATGCTCTACGAGCGCCTGGTGCTCCTACGCGAGCTGCTCTCCGACCACGGGTCGCTCTTCCTGCACTTGGCCCCGAACGTCAGCCACCTCGCCCGCGTGCTGCTGGAGGAGATCTTCGGCGCCGACAACTTTCGCGCCGAGCTTGTCTGGAAGCGGACACCCGCACACGGCAGCACGAAGGATTTTGGCCCGGTCCATGACGTGATCTCCTGCTTCTCGAAGACCGCGAATCACATCTGGCATCCGCAGTATCAGCCGCACGATCAGGAATACCTCGATCACTACTATAAGTTTGACGACGGAGACGGCCGCCGGTACTGTACTGGCGCGATAGTTTGACCTCGCCTGGAGTGCGTCACGGCGACAGCGGAAAGCCGTGGCGTGGATGGGATCCAGGAGAGAAGGGCCGTCATTGGGGCGTATCGTACGACGATCTCGATCGCCTTGATCGCGAGGGCCGTATCTATTGGCCGAGCAGGGGAAGCGGCTTTCCGCAGATCAAGAGATATGCGGATGAGTTGAGGGGTATGCCTGTGAGCGACCTGTGGACTGATTTGAAGAGAATTAATCAGGTAGCCCACGAGCGTCTTGGGTACGACACGCAGAAGCCGGAGGCGCTGCTCGAGCGGATCATCAGGTCGTCCTCGGACGAGGGCTCGATCGTGCTCGACTGCTTCGTGGGCAGCGGGACGACGGCGGCGGTGGCCGAGAAGCTGAAGCGGCGCTGGGTGGCGGTCGACATCGGACGGTTCGCCGTCCACACCACGCGAAAGCGGCTGCTCGACATCCCGCAGTGTGCGCCGTTCGTCGTCGCGAACCTGGGTCGCTACGAGCGGCAGGTATGGCAGCAGGCCACCACTGGACCGCAGGTGCACGCGTATCTCGACTTCGTGGTGCAGTTGTACGGCGCCGCTTCCGTCGAAGGTTTCCAGCACCTGCACGGCGCCAAGGGGCGACGGGCCGTCCATGTGGGCGCGATCGACGCCGCGGTGAGCTTCGCGGAGATCAAAGAGGCGCTCGATGAGGCGGCCTCGGCAGGCCATCCCGGGCTGGACGTGCTGGGCTGGGAGTTCGAGATGGGCCTGCACGAGCTGGTGCAGGACGAGGCGCGCGCCCGGGGCGTCGACCTGCAGTTGCGGCGGATCCCGCGCGAGGTGATGGACCCGCGTGCGGTCGCCGCCGGTGAGGTCGTGTTCCACGAGCTGGCCTACCTCGAGGTGGCGACCACAGGTCCGCCAGCGGAACCTCACCGTCACGCTCACCGACTTCGTCCTGCCCAACCCGGATCTCGTGCCGGTTTCGGTGCGTAGCAAGGTCAGTGGTTGGGCGGACTATGTGGACTATTGGGCCGTCGACTTCACCTACGGCACCGGCGGACACCCGGGCTCAGGAGAGCCGGACACGTTCCACAACCAGTGGCAGTCCTACCGCACGCGCGTCAACCGGACGCTGGAACGCAGCGCTGGCCACGACTACGAGGAGCCCGGGACATACACGGTGCTGGCAAAGGTGGTCGACATCTTCGGTAATGACACCACCACGGCCGTGGAGGTGCGGGTGAAGTGAACGATCCCTACGCGGTCCCGCGACACCGGCTCGAGAGTGCAGCGCCACTGGTCGCAGGCATCCGCGAGCACGTCGATGCATGGCGGCGGGACGGCTACCCGGGGGCGACGGAGACCTCGAGGCGTCTTCTCGAGCACTGGTTCCTCGACGAGCATCAGACACCCGACGGAGCACCTTTCCAGTACTACTTCGCCCAGCGCGAAGCCGCCGAGACGGTGATCTATCTCTACGAGGTCGCGCGACAGCGCACGCTGGCGAGCATGGCGGTAGAGTTCGCCGGCCGCCCGATCGCGTCGCAAGGACCGCCGTACCCGCGATATGTGGTGAAGGCCGCCACCGGATCGGGCAAGACGAAGGTGATGAGCCTGCTGCTCGCCTGGTCGTACTTCCATCGGATTCGGGAGCCGGATTCGGAGCTGACGACCACGTCGCTGGTCATCGCGCCCAACCTCATCGTGTTCGAGCGGCTGCGCGCGGACTTCGAGCACGGCGCGATCTTCCGTGACGATCCCGTCGTGCCGCCCGAGTGGCGCGGCGACTTCGACCTCGCCGTCTGCCTGCGGGACGAGCCGATCCCAGCCGGCGCACCGGGCGTGCTGGTGCTCAGCAACATCCAGGCACTCTACGAACGCCCCGCGGCGGCGCCCGCGAACCCCGTCGAGGTACTCCTCGGTGCCCCGCCGCCCCGCAACGTCACCGCGCCGGAGCCGGGTCCTGACCCGCCTCGCCCGGCGTGGCCGGGTGCTCGTGGTCAATGACGAGGCGCACCACCTGCACGACGCGATCCGGCGTGAGACCGGTGAGCCACTCACGATCTGGCAGACGCTGTACCGGCTGGACGAGCTTGCCGACGGTGGCATCGCCGCGCAGCTCGACTTCTCCGCCACACCACGGAACCAGGAGGGGCGGCTCTTCGACGACGTGGTCGTCGACTACCCGCTCGCGCAGGCCATCGACGACGGCATCGTGAAACGCCCGGTGATCGGCGAGCTCGGCGGTCAGCTGGAGAGCACCAGTGACGACGCGGCGGTCCGTTACCGCCGGCGGATCGGTGCGGGGGTTGCGAAGTGGCGGGAGTTCCGCGACGCGCTCGCCCCGGCGGGGCGCAAGCCGCTGCTGTTCGTCATGGCCGAGGACACGAACTCCGCCGACCAGGTCGCGGCGTACCTGCAGACCCTGCACGATCTCGCGGGCAAGGTGCTCACCATCCACGTCAACATGGGTGGCCGGGACAGGTTCGAGATCCGACGGGACGACCTGGCGAAGGCGCGGACCGCAGCCCGGGAGGTCGACAGCGAGGACAATCCGTACTCGGCCATCGTCAGTGTGCTGATGCTCCGCGAGGGCTGGGACGTCCGCAACGTCAGCGTGATCGTGCCGTTGCGCCCCTACACGGCCAGCGCACAGATTCTGCCGGAGCAGACCCTCGGGCGGGGTCTGCGCCGGATGACCCCGCCCGGGTCTGGCGTGGACGAGCAGCTCGTCGTCATCGAACACGAGGCCTTTCGCCAGCTCTGGGACGACGTGTTGGACGAGGAGGGCCTGCGGGTCGAGCGCCGGGCGGCGGCCGACGTCCATCCCGATGCCTCGGTGATCGCCGTCGAGCCGCACCGCATGGGCTACGACATCGAGATCCCGCAGCTGTCCCGGGTGCTGCACCGCAGCGCGGCCGAGCTGGTGTCCCTGCGACCCGAGGACGTGCCTGCCCGCCAGATCCCGCTCGCCGGCGAGCTCCGCAGCGAGACCGTCGACTACACCGGACGAGACCTGCGGTCCGGCAAGATCGTCGACCGCGCGCAGTACGCGTTTCCCACCGCCGACCAGCCTGAGCCCGTGATCGCCTGGTTCGCCCACGAGCTCGCCCGGGAGACTCGGGTCGTCGGCCAGTTCGCCGTCCTCGCCGCCCTCGTCAAGGGCTACCTGGAGCGGCGTGCGTTCGGCGGACCCGTCGACGTGGGGGATCCGCTGGTCCTGCAAGCTCTCCGGGAACCCGCGGCCCAGGAGACGGTGCTGCAGGCGCTCGCGCATACCGTCAACGAGCGCACCCTCGCCGTGGGAACCGCGGTCGCGGAGCCCAAGCCGCTGCTGCTCTCCCGGACGCGGCCGTTCCTCTGGAGCGGCCAGACTGTGACCGTCAAGAGATCGGTGTTCTCCGCGCAACCCTGCGACAGCGGCTTCGAGGCGCGCTTCTGCGAGTTCCTCGACCGCTGCCCCGATGTCGACGCGTTCGCCAAGCTCGCCCGCGAGGTCCGCTTCTCGCTGGAGTACCGCGGTGTGGGCGGGCGCCTCGCCTACTACTACCCGAACTTCGCGGTCCGTCTCACGGACGGCGCGCATCTGGTCGTCGAGACGAAGGGACTCGTCGACGTCGACGTCCCCCGCAAGGACGAGCGCGCCGTGCGGTGGGCGAGCGACGCGAGCGCCTCCAGCCGGGTGCGATGGTCCTACCTGCGCGTCGATGAAGAGCTGTTCGACCGGCACGTGACCGGGCTGCAGACCGTCCGCCAGCTCGTCGACCTCGTCTTCGAGGCGCGACGGCAGGAGTACCTCGGGTCACTGCCGACCCCCCGTCGCCGTAGCCGGGAGGAGATTCTCGCGCTGATGGATGCCATCAGCGAACGCACGGGACCGGTGACGGACCTGGACGAGGAGATCTCGCGGTTCCGGGACGACCCCCGTGCCTGACGCCTTCGTGGTGGACACCTCTGTCTTCGTGCGTTGGTTTCTGGAACAGGTCGGCTACGAGCACGCTCGCGAGGTCCGGGCGCGCTTTCTGGCCGGTGCGGTGTGGCTCGAGACCGTCGACTGCGTGTGGTTCGAACTGGGCCATGTGCTGCGCACGCGTGGCCTGCTCCTGGGTCGGTTTGGACTGCAAGGAGTACGTGGCCGCAACCCGAGCGATCGACGACCTGGGCGTTACGGTGCAGATCACGGACGTCGACGCGCTCAACAGCGCCGCGGAGCTGGCCTGGCGGCGCAACCTCCGATTCTTCGACGCGGTACTGGTGAACCGTGCGATGGAGCGGGGGATCCCGCTGCTCACCAGTGACCGGAAGCTGGCCACCGCCGTCGGGACACTTGCTCCCATCGAGCTCTTGCGGGGCGTCCCGTGACCGCGGTCGTGGCCTGGGCGTCAGCGCTGCGCATCATCGAAGAGCGGGCACGCCTGATCGGTGACGGCTTCGGCGTGGAGGTCGCCCTCGTGTGGCCCGTGACCGGAGACGCGGTCGGTCAGGAACTCATCGTCGCGGCGGGAAGCCCGGACCGGGTGACCGTGCGGCCCGACCGGGTGTTCCGCCATGCCATCCGGCTGGGGGCTACCGGCATCGTCCTGAGCCATAACCACCTCCGTGACACGGGACCGAGCGATGCCGACCACGCGGTCACGCGGCGGCTGGTCGCCGCCGGGCACCTCCTCGGCGTGCCGCTCCTGGCGAGCGTGGTCGTGGAGCCGAGCGTCACCCACGACCTCGTCAGCAACCACACCTGGCGGTCTTGAGCGCGCGGCCCCCGTCGGCTGCCCGGG
>Ga0136614_10002859_pt1 | contig 10887 bp, 9 predicted proteins | sample AntDrymUQ2792106_2_FD_106643 | JGI IMG/M metagenome (GOLD analysis project Ga0136614, IMG submission 106643) | Polar desert sand microbial communities from Dry Valleys, Antarctica - metaG UQ279 (21.06) | ecosystem: Environmental > Terrestrial > Soil > Desert | place: Antarctica: Dry Valley... | reverse complement strand
CGCCGGGTGCGGCCGGTGTGCAGCCACCCCGCGGCCGGGCCGTGCAGCCGCTCCAGCTCCCGCTCGCGGCTGTTGTAAGCATCGCCATAGGCAGGGTCGTACGGGAACCGCTCGGCCGGCAGATCCAGCCAGTCCAGCAACGTCGGCGCCAGCGCAGCAGCCGTCGCGCGGGACACGACGCCGGACTCGACCAGCATGACGAGCTGGGCGAGGTCCGCGAGGCCGAGCCCGCGGTGCAGCAGTGCGGCGTCCCCGATCTCTAGCCGGTAGCCGGCCTCGACCAGCTCTGGTGCCGGGCCGCTGCGGATACGCGCGTCACCGCCGAGATACCCCTCCGGCACCTGCCGGCCGGGCTCGGTCACGCTGCCGGCCCCGTGATGGTGAACAGCGTCGGTGCACCACCGGAGACGAGAAAGACGACCGGGCCGCCCCGACGGTCGTCCGCTCCCCGCCCGGCCACCAGCCCGGCCAGCAGCCCTGCCATCGCCTTGGCCGCGAAGACCGGGTCCAGGAACACGCCCTCGGTGCGGGCGACCAGCCGGGCGGCCGCATCACCCTCCGCCGAGCGCGTCCCGTAGCCGGGCCCGATGTGCTCACCGCGGACGACCACCGCGGCGGGGTGGGGGCCAGGCGCCCCGATCAGTGTGGCCGCTCCGGTGGCCAGCTCGCACACCCGCTGCACGCACTCGTCGACCGGGCGACTGACGCTCACCCCGACCACGTCGTACGGCAGCGACAGCCAGCGCGCCCCAGCGACCAGGCCGGCCTGCGTGGCACACGACCCCGTTGCGAGCCACAGCTGGCGAGGGGTGAGGTCGGCCCGCAGCAGCTGGTCGGCCAGCTCGAGGCTCGCCCGCGTGTAGCCCACGGCCGCCAGCGCGGTGGCCCCGCCCCGCGGCAACACGTACGGCCGTCGCCCGGCGGTGCGCAGCATGTCGGCGGTGAGGTCGATCGCCGGGTCCACCGAGGTCCGGTCGGGGTCACCGGTGAAGGTGACCTCGGCGCCCACCTGCTCGGCGAGCATCCGGTTACCGGTCGCCGGCGCTGCGTCCCCGTAGCAGCTCAGGTACGGGTCGAGCCCGACCCGACGTGCGGCCAGTGCGGCCAGCATCACCCAGTTCGACTGCGGGCCCCCGCCGGTGACCAGGCAGTCGCAGCCCTGGGCCAGCGCCGCGCCGAGGAGGTACTCCAGCGCTCGCACCTTGTTGCCGCCCAGCCCCAGCCCGGTGAGGTCGTCGCGCTTGAGCCAGATCTCCGCACCGACCGCGGCCGACAGCCGAGGTGCGGGCTGCAGCGGGGTGGGGGTGGTGGCCAGCTCGACGCGGGGCAGCGACAGCAGGCCCGTCACGGGTGGTCACCGAGCCGCCCAGCCGCGGCGAGCACGCGGTCGACGAACTCATCGGAGGCGCCGAGTGCGGCGGCGGGGTCGAGGCCGCGGGCGATGTCCGGCTCGGCCAGCAGGGCCGCGACGGACTCGTCGGCCGCCAGCGCGTCGGACAGGCCCACCCCCCGCTCGATCCCGGACATGGTGGCGTCGTAGACCGCCTGGTGGGCGGCGTGCTTGCCGATCCGGTCGGTCAGCAGGCGCAGCACCGGCTCCGACAACACGTAGCCCTCCTGGGCGTCGATGTTGGCGCGCATCCGCTCCGGGTGCACCTGCAGCCCCTCCAGCAGCCGGCAGCCCAGCCCCAGTGCCGCCGCGGTGAGCAGGCACGCCTCCGGCAGCACCACCCACTCCGACTTCCAGGCCCGGCCGTCCCGCTCGTGCTCATGCACCATCGCCTCCACCGCGACCGAGGCATCGGCTCGGACGACGCGGGCCAGCGTCCCGAGGTGCTCGGACAGCTCCGGGTTGCGCTTGTGCGGCATCGTGATGCTGCCGACCTGCCCCGGCTCGAACGGCTCGGAGAGCTCACCGATCTCCGGGCGTTGCAGCTGGTACACCTCGTTGCCGACCTTGCCGAGGGTCGCGGTCACCATCGCCAGCTGGCTCATGAACTCCGCGACCCGGTCGCGCGCGGTGAGCCAGCAGATGTCGGGAACAGCCAGGTCGACTCGCTCGGCGAACGCGTCGAGCAGTGGCAGCGCCCGCTCGCCCCAGAACTGCATGGTGCCGAGTGCGCCGCCCAGCTGGACGACCTCCCAGCGCCGGCGCCCCTGCGCCAGCCGGTCACGGTGCCTGGCCAGCTCGGAGGCCCACACCGCCGCCTTGAACCCGAACGTGATCGGCAGCCCGGGCTGGCCGTGCGTGCGTCCGCACATGACCGTGTCGCGGTGCTCGTGGGCAAGGGTCAACGCGGCGGTCTGCAGGCGGTCAAGGTCGCGGTCAACAATGTCACCGACCGTACGCATCGCCACGCTGGTCCAGGTGTCGGAAAGATCCTGCACGGTGGCGCCGTAGTAGACCCACTGCCGCGCGTGCTCGGGCAGCACGTCGGTCAGGCAGCGGATCAGGCCGAGCGTGGAGTGCCCGGTCGCCCTCGTCTGCGCGGCGACCTGGTCGAGGTCGAGCAGCCCGGCCTCGGCGTGGGCTCGGATCGCCGTCGCCGCCTCGGCGGGAACCAAGCCAACCTCGGCCTGGGCCTCGGCCAGCGAGGCGAGGATCTCCAGGTACGACTGGAACCGGCCGCGGTCGTCGAACAGCGCGTGTGCCTCGGGCGTTGCCCACAGGTGACCGTAGACAACCGAGTCGACGAGGTGCGCGCCCACGTCCGCGCCGCCTAATGCCACATGGCTGACGCGGTGCCGGCGTTCCCGGCTCGCGCCCAGGACGGATCTTCCGACCGCTCGGCTGTCATAGCGACCGAGACGTCGGAAGATCGGTGCGGCGCCGGGCCGAGCGGGACGCATCTTCCGACCGCTGGGTAGCCGTGGCAACCGATGCGTCGGAAGATCCGTCCGGGGCGTGAGCGCCACTGGCCTCGGCCACGCCGGTGAGGCAGCGGAGCGCGGTCCGTACCTCGTCCAGGCTGGTGCCCCAGGGCACGACTGCCCGGTCGGGCTCGAACTCGACGCCTCGCTCCAGCAGGCAGCACTTGGTCAGGGCAAGGCCGCCGTCACCTGCCGTCGCCCGCTTGCGCGGGCAGATGTCGACCCGCTCGGGCTCGTCGCCGTAGAAGTGCCGGTGGAACTGCAGCGAGCGCTCGCAGCCGATCAGCAGCCAGTCCTCGCGAGCGGCGGGCCGGGTGTCGAGGAAGTCCACGATGCCGTCGCCGAGCTCGACACCTGAGCCGCGGCACGGCAGCAGGTACCGGTCGGCCGGGTTGTCGTCGGCGAGGGTGCGGAGGTCGACGGCGTCCAGCACCAGCTCGATCGGCGGCAGGTCCTCGTCGAAGGCGACCACCTGCTCGGCCATCGCCAGCAGCTTCGGCGGCTCCGGCGGGACCACCTCGGTGACCCGTACCCGGATCGGCGCAGGCGCCCAGATGAAGTTCACGTGCTCGTAGCGGCCGAACACGACGTATGCGAGCGCGCCCGGTCGAGCGTGGGCGAGTGCCGCCCGGGCGAGCGCACTGGCGTTGCCGACGTCGGTACCGGGAGCCTCCACCCACACCGTCCGTTCGGGGCCGGCCAGCAGCCGCGCCTCGACGACGGGGGAGAACAAGGGCTCCAGTGACTGCTTGCGCACCGCTACCAGCGCGGTGTCGGCCGTCGGATCGGTCCCGTTGCGCAGCACCAGGTAGTCGGTCCGGCGGTAGACCTCCCGCCCGAGCAGCGCCGGGACCAGGTCGGCCTCGGTCAGCGCGACGTCGGTCTCCTGCAGGGACAACCCGCGGTAGGGGCGGGTGATCGTGTTCGGTGCCGGCAGCGGGATCATTGCGCGGGCCTGGTCTGCGCGGTGTCGGCCCGCAGCCCGAGGCGCAGCGTCTCCAGCGCGATGATCTCGGCGGTGGGGACGTTGCCCAGGTTGGTGTCCGGCCCGAGGTGGTCGATGAACCAGACCTGCTGGTCCTTCGTGGGTGCCTCGAAGATCACCCGGTCGAGGGGGACCCGCGCGGCGATGGCCTCCACCAGTGGCTCGCGCACCCTGCCGTCCTGGTCGTACAGCCCGACAGTGCCGCTCTCCCGGCCCTCGGCGATCACCCAGCGGGCACCGGCCTCGAGGTCCGCCTCCATCTCGGCCAGCCAGGTCTCGGGCACGACCGGGGTGTGCCCGTCCTTGGCGCCGGTCTCGGCGAGCACGATGAAGTCGTCGGACAGGCTCCGCACCAGCTCGGTCTTCTGGCCCTGGGTGAGGCACTCCAGCCCGTTCGACACCTCGACAGCGTGCACCCCGAGGTCGAACGCCCACCGGCGCAGCTCGTGCACCCGCCCCTGCGCGGCCGCGATCTCGAGCAGGGTGCCGCCGAGCGACACCGACACACCGGCCGCGTCGCAGGCGGCGACCCGCTGCTTGGCGCTCGGGTCCACGTACAGGACCCCCCAGCCGACCTTGAGGACGTCGACGATGTGGCTGGTCTGGGCCAGCAGGTACCCCAGCGCCTCTACCGGCAGGCCCTTGTCCAAAACGTGGGTGAGGCCGCGATCGCGGGGCTTCTGGCTCCGGGCGGGCAGGTCGAGGAAGTCCGGACCGTCCCACATGCGCTCGACCGTAGGTCTGCCCCGCCAGGGTGTCTGTGTTACCCGAGGACCAACGATCGGCGCCCCCTCGCCCCGCCGGGGCATGGAGACTGCGCGACCTCATTCGTAGCGTCACACCGTGGGCGGACGGCTTGTTGTCATCGGCGGTGGGGCCGCCGGGATGTCGGCGGCCTCGGCGGCCCGCCGGGTCGATGCCGGACTCGACATCGTCGTCCTGGAGGCCGGTCCGGACGTGGCCTACGGACTGTGCGGGCTGCCGTACTACCTGTCCGGCGCGGTGGACCGGGCCGATGAGCTGCTCGCCCACCCCGTCGAGGTCTTCCGCGACCGGCGCCGGATCGACCTGCGCACGGGCGCCGAGGTCGTCTCTCTCGATGCGGGACGGCACCGTCTGCACTACGTGCATGACGGCCAGGAACGCACCCTGAAGTACCGCCAGCTCGTCGTCGCCGCGGGCGGCGCGCCGGTGGTGCCGGACCTGCCCGGTGTCGACGACGACGCGGTGTTCACCGTACGCACGCTGACCGAGGCCGTCCGGCTGCGCAGCCTGCTCGGCGCCGGGCGGATCGGGAGGGCACTCGTGGTCGGAGGCGGCTACGTCGGGCTGGAGATGGCCGAGGCGCTGCATGCCCGCGGCGTCTCGGTCACGCTCGCCGAGTCGCTGCCGCGGGTGCTGCCGAACCTGGACGAGCCGCTGGCCGCGCTGGTCGAGAAGGAGCTGGTCGCGCACGGGGTCGACCTGCGGCTGTCCACCGGTCTGCAGCGGGTGTACCGGGACGCAGACGGTCTGCATGCGGTGGTCGGCGGCGACATTGTCAGCCTGGACACGGTCATCCTGGCGGTGGGAGTGCGCGCGGCAGGTGGGGTCGCCGCTGCCGCCGGCGCCAAGACCGGCCCAGGTGGCGCGCTGCTGGTCGACGACCAGATGCGGACCAGCCTGCCGGACGTGTACGCCTGCGGCGACGCCATCGCGGCGCACCACCGGGTGCTTGACCGGCCCGCGTTCGTCCCGCTCGGCCCCGCCGCGAACAAGACCGGCCGGGTGGCGGGCACTGTCGCGGCCGGCGGTCAGGCCCGCTTCGCGGGAGTGGTTGGCACTGCGGTGGTCAAGGTGTTCGACCTCGCGGTCGCCCGGACCGGGCTCACGCTGGCCGAGGCGGAGGCGGAGGGTCTTCCCGCGGTGGCCACCGACGTGGAGGGGCGGTCGAGAGCCAAGTACTACCCCGGCTCCGACACGGTGACGGTGCGGCTGGTGCACCGCGACGACGGGCGGCTGCTCGGCGCGCAGATGATCGGCTCGGAGGGGGTCGCCAAGCGCATCGACGTGGTCGCTGCCGCGCTGCAGGCGGGCTTCTTCGTGGCCGACCTCGTCGACCTCGACCTGTCGTACGCCCCGCCGTACGCCCCGGTCTACGAGCCGGTGCTCCTTGCCGCCCAGCGGGCGGTCTGATGGAGCGCGTCGCCGTCGTCACCGGTGGGTCATCCGGCATCGGCCGCGCCACGGTCGAGGCGCTGTGCACGGACGGCGTCCGGGTCGCCGTGCTGGATCTCGCGCCCGCCCCGGAGGGTGCCGAGATCGCGGACCTCACCATCGAGGCGGACGTCACCGACGCCGATCAGGTAACGGCCGCGGTGGCCGGGGTCGTGGACCGGTTCGGCCGCATCGACGTCCTGGTCAACAACGCCGGCATCACCGGCTCACAGCGGGCCACGACGCTGCACGAGACGCCGATCGAGGAGTGGGACCGGGTCTTCGCCGTGAACGTGCGCGGCGTGTTCCTGTGTACCCATGCGGTGCTCCCGATCATGCTCGAGCAGGGCAGTGGGCATGTGATCACGCTGGCCTCGTCGGCCGGGCTGGTCGCCTTCCCCGGACGCAGCGCGTACACCGCGTCCAAGGGAGCGGCGTTGATGCTGGCGAAGTCGGTGGCCGTCGACTACGCGGCGGCGGGGATCCGGTCGAACGCAGTGTGCCCGGGGATGGTGGAGACCCCGATGACCCAGTGGCGGCTGGACGTGCCCGAGCTGCGGGCCGAGTCGGAGGCCAACATCCCGCTCGGTCGGGTGGCCCAGCCCCACGAGATCGCGGATGCCGTCTCCGTTCTGGCGTCCGGCCGGATGGCGTACATGACCGGGCACGCGCTGCTGATCGATGGCGGGTGGACTGCACTGTGAGAGGGAGCCAATGGTGACTGGAAGGTTGGACGGCAAGGTGGCGCTGGTCACCGGCGGCGGGTCGGGAATCGGTCGGGCCAGTGCCGAGTTGTTCGCGGCCGAGGGAGCGGCGGTCGCGATCGTCGACGTCGTCGAGGATGCGGCCGCCGACGCGGTCGGCAAGATCGCTGCCGACGGTGGCACGGCGGTCGCGCTGGTCGCCGACGTCACCGACGCCGATGCGATCGCGGCGGCGGTGGAGCGAGCGGTCGAGCAGCTCGGTCGGCTGGACGTGGTCTACAACAACGCCGGGATCGGCAGCACCGGGTCAGTCGCCGACGGTGCCGAGGACGACTGGGACCGGTGCCTCGCGATCAACGCGAAAGGCACGTTCCTCACCTCGCGGGCGGCCGTCGCGCACCTGGAGGCGAGCGGCGGCGGGTCGATCGTCAACCAGGGCTCGGTGGCCGCACTCGTCGGTGTGGCCAACTTCGCCGCGTACTGCGCGGCCAAAGGGGCGGTGGTCGCGTTGACCCGGTCGATGGCGGTCGACCTCGCGCCGCGCGGGATCCGGGTCAACGTGATCTGCCCTGGGACGGTGTTCACCCCGCTGATGGAGCCGATGCTGACAGCGCGCGGCGACGGTGACATGGCGAAGGGGTTGGCGATGACCGAGGCGAAGTACCCGATCGGCCGGCTGGGCACGCCGGACGACATTGCCCGAGTGGCGCTGTTCCTGGCCAGCGACGACGCTGCGTTCGTCACCGGTTCGACGTTCGCCGCAGACGGTGGCATGACGGCGCAGTAGCGAGCATCCCCAGCAGGAGGTCAGATGCCCTTCCACGTCGGCTCGGACAAGCTGGTGCCGCTCGGGGCAGCGGCGGCCGAGGTGCGAGACGGTGCGCTGGTCGCCCTCGGTGGCGGGTTGTCGGCCCGACTGCCGATGGCCCTGGTCCGCGAGCTGGTGCGGCAGGGCCGCACCGGGCTGCACGTGGTCGGGTCGGCCCACGGCATCGACGTCGACCTGCTGGTCGCCGCCGGCGCGCTGGCGGTGTGCGAGGAGAGCTACGTCGGCTTCGAACAGGACCTGGGGCTCGCACCCGCGTTCCGACGGGCGGCCGAGGCCGGCTCCATCGAGGTCCGGGAGAGCTGCTGCGCCACGATCCTGACCCAGCTCCGGGCGGCGGAGTTCGGTCTGCCGTTCCTGCCGGTCCGCGGGGTGAAGGGGTCCGACATCCGCCGGCTCCACCCCGAGTACGGCGAGGTGACCTGCCCGTTCACCGGCGAGACGCTGGTGGCCGTTCCGCCGCTGCAGCCAGACGTGGCGTTGCTGCACGCCCCGCTCGGCGATCGGCGCGGCAACCTGCACCTCGACCAGCCGTACGTGCTCGACGAGCGCTTCGCCGCCGCCTCCCGACAGGTCGTTGCGACCGTGGACCGGCTGGTCGGTTACGAGGAGGTCGAGCGAGCAGGGGTCACCGTTCCGGGGCACCTGGTGACGGCGATCGCCGAGGTGCCGTACGGCGCGCACCCGACCTCGTGCTACCCCGGCTACGCCTACGACCGGCCGCATCTGGGGACCTACGTCGCGGCGGCAGCCGCCGGCGGGGACGCGCTGGCCGGCTACCTCGACACCTACGTCGTGAGCGTTCCCGACGAGGAGGCGTACCGCAAGGTGGTCGGTGCGGACCAGCTCGCCGCGCTCGGCACCTGGTCACAGTCGACTGCGCGCTGGAAGGAGCTGTTCACGTGAGTGGCGCAAACGGGGCGACCAGCGAGCTCACGTTCACGATCGACGAGTGGTTCGTGGTGGCGCTGGCCCGCACCATCCGCGACCGGGAAACCGTCTTCCACGGTTTCGGCAGCCCGTGCGCCCAGGTGGCGATGCATGTCGCCCGCCGCACCCACGCCCGCGACATCCTGCTGGTCGAGGGTGCGACGTACGCGGTCAACCCCGACCCACCGTTCATCCCGCCGACCGGCAACGACCTCGCGCTGCAGCGGGGAGCCGCCTATCGGATGCGGTTCGAGGAGTTCTTCGACGCGGCGGTCCGCGGCGACGTCGACCGGATGTTCGTGTCCGGGGTGCAGATCGACGCGTACGGCAGCACCAACGTGACCGCCGTTGGACCGATCGAGTCGCCGAAGGTCAAGCTCGGCGGCGGGGGCGGTGGCTGCAACCTTGCCGCCACCGTCGGCGCGCTGAGCCTGTGGACCACCCGGCACCGCACCGGGCGCGCCCTGGTCACCGACTGCGACTTCGTCACCGACATGGGGCACCGCACCCGCGACGGCAGCCGGTCCGAGCTGGGTTTCACCGGCGGCGGACCGCAGTGGCTGGTGACCGAGCTCGGGGTCTTCGACTTCGACGCCGACGGCCACGCCCGGCTGCGCCAGGTCTTCCCGGACGTCAGCCTCGAAACCGTCGAGGACAAGACCGGCTTCGAGCTGCGGGTTGCCGGCGACCTGCGGCCGGTGCCGCCGCCCGGCGGCGCCGAGCTGGCGGCGTTGCGCGGCATCGACCCGCTCGGCGTCCGTCGCTCGGAGTTCGCCCCGGCCGAGCTCGAGCGGAGGTTCCGCGCCGGGAGCGGCGCCCCATGCGCCTGCTGAGCCGCGGTCGACGGCGCGTCCTGCCCGGAAGCGGCCGACCGGGCTGAGATATTTGCAGCTGACAACGACACCCGACGTGCCGGGCGGTGCGCGCTGTGCCTGCCGTACCCCACCGACGACCGAGCCAGCGAGGGCGACTGCCGACGCTGCCCGGCCTGGAGGGCCTGCGGGCGGTGGCCGTCCTCGGCGTGGTCCTCTACCACCTCGGCCTGCCGTGGCTGCCGGGCGGGTTTCTCGGCGTCGACGTCTTCTTCGTGCTGTCCGGCTTCCTCATCACCACGCTGGTGGTCGAGGAGATCGAGCGGACTGGTCGCCTGAGCCTGCGCAGCTTCTATGCGCGGCGGGCACGCCGGCTGCTGCCCGCGCTGTTCGTGTTGCTGGCCGTGCTGGCACTGCTGGCCGTCGTACTGCTTCCCGAGGAACGTGGTGAGCTGCGCCGCGACCTGGTCGCCGCCCTGCTGTACGTCTCGAACTGGTCGTACGTCTTGGCCGACCAGTCGTACTTCGAGGCTGCCGGTCGGCCACCGCTGCTGCAGCACCTGTGGTCGCTTGCCGTCGAGGAGCAGTTCTACCTGCTGTGGCCCGCTGTGGTCGCCGCCGCGATGGTTGTCGGACGGCGCCGGGTGCGTCGGGTCGCGCTGGTCGCGGCGGGGGTGTCGGCGGTGTGGATGGCCGCCCTGGCGGTGTCGGGCGGCTACCCGGTGCCGAACGACCCCAGCCGTGCCTACTTCGGCACGGACACCCACGCGATGGGCCTGCTGCTCGGCGCGGCCCTGGCGACCTGCTGGACACCGTGGCGGATCTGGGCATCGGATCCCAGCTGGCTCACGAGCAGTCGCCCCCGCCCCCAGCGGGTCGGCGCTGCGATCGTGGACCTCGCCGGCCTGGTGGCGCTGGGCGGCGTGGTGTGGACGTTCTGCTCGGTGGGGGAGTTCTCGCCGCTGCTGTACCGAGGCGGCTTCCTCGCACTCGCCGCCTGCACGGCCGTGCTGGTCGCGGCCCTCGCCCATCCGGCCGGCCTGCTCGGACGTGGGCTCGCGGTCCAGCCGCTGCGCTACCTCGGCGAGCGGTCGTACGGCATCTACCTGTGGCACTGGCCGCTCGTCTTGGTGACCCGGCCGGGGTTCGAGCTCCCCTTCGGAGGTCTTGCCTCCGTTCTGCTGCGGCTCGGCATCGTCCTCGCTGCCGCCGAGCTGTCCTACCGGTATGTGGAGCGGCCGGTCCGCGACGGTGCGCTCGGCGAACTGGTGCGCCGGGTTCGGTGGCCAGGATCCGCACCCGCGAGCACCAGGGCCAAGGTGGTGAGCGGTGCGGTGGCCCTCGCGCTGAGCCTCACCACGATCGGCGTCGGCCTGTTCACGGCTTCCGCATCGAGTGGGCCCAGCTCGGAGGAGATCGTCCAGCCGCCGCCGGGGCCGACGGCTCACTCGGATCCCCCGGCGGCCGTGCCGGGTCGGGACTCGATCTCGGTGTTCGGCGACTCGGTGGTCTACGGCGCTGCGTACGAGCTGCGGGCCGCCGGTGCCCGGGTGTCGGCCGGTG
>Ga0136614_10002858_pt1 | contig 10891 bp, 8 predicted proteins | sample AntDrymUQ2792106_2_FD_106643 | JGI IMG/M metagenome (GOLD analysis project Ga0136614, IMG submission 106643) | Polar desert sand microbial communities from Dry Valleys, Antarctica - metaG UQ279 (21.06) | ecosystem: Environmental > Terrestrial > Soil > Desert | place: Antarctica: Dry Valley... | reverse complement strand
TACCGCTGACGGGGCGCACCTCAACGCCGCGCCCCTCGGCCCGCGCGCGACGATCCGATGCCATTCGGTCCGAACGGGTTGGCCCCGCGATGCACTCGTGGCCGACATCATCACGGCTTCGCTAGCCTAGAGCGGTGGCCGTGCGAGAGTCGGGAGTGGGTGCCCGGGGACCGGGACAGCGCTGGCAGGTGCCGACCCGCGTGCATTCGGTGGTGGATGTCAACAATCACATCCGTGAGATCAGGCTGCGCGGGCCCGGGCTGGCCGGCCTGCGGTGCTCCCCGGGGGCGCACGTCGTGGTGCGGGTGCCGGCCGGCACCGGGTACGCCCGGCGCGTCTACTCATTCTGGCTGAGCAGCCCGCAGCACGCCCTGGCCGTCCTGCGCCTCGCGATGCACGGTGACGGCGCCCCGGGTTGCGTGTGGGCGCGGACCGTCAAGCCCGGCGACGACGTAGTGATCGAGCCGCCCCGCAGCAAGATCACCATCGATCCGGCGGCCGCCTTCCACCTGTTCGCCGGCGACGAGACCGCCGCGGTGCCGCTGCTGGCGATGCACGCGGCGATCCATCGCAGCGCCGCCCCCGAGTGCCGCCCGCCCGTGGTCGGGGTGTTCGAGGCTGGCGACGCCGGGGCCGAGGTGCCGGGCGTCCCCGACGTCCCGCCCCTGCCGTGGGTGCACCGCGGCGGCGCCTCGGCGGTCGCCTCGCCGGTCCTCCTCGACGCCGTCCGCGACCTGGAGCTGCCTGCCGGCACCGGGACCGCGTACCTGGCCGGCGAGAGCATGACCTGCCGGCTGCTGCAGCGGCATCTGGTGGAGGAGCGGGGCTGGCCGCGCCGCTCGGTCAGGGTGCAGCAGCACTGGGCGCCGGGCCGGCCGGGCTTCGGCGCGGGCGCGGATGAGCCTGCCACCGCCCGGGCACCGGCCGGGGGCCGCGCGGCGTCCGGGCGGCGGCCTCGATGGTGAGCGGCGGGGCCGCCCTGGCGGAGGACGGGAAGCCCTCCTTGTGGTCGGTCGCGCTGTCGGGCGGTCGGTGGGCGCGCGCCGGTCAGCGCGGCGGCTTGCGGGCGACCAGCAGCAGGTAGCCGAACTCCGGAACGTCCACGAGGTCGCCGGGGTCGAACGCGTCCACGAGGTCCTCGCCGTACACGCCATCCAGGTGGGACTTGTCAGCGCGGATCCGGTTCGACAGCTCCACGAACGTGCGGCGCAGCGTCTGGTCGCTGATGTCGAGCATCTCCTCCAGCCACAGCCCCGCCGCAGCCGCCATCGTCGGGTGGGCGCTCAGCTCGACCGTGGTCATCATGAAGTCGCGCAGGTAGCGGTCGACGGCGGCCCGGCCCGGCTGGGGGATCGGCGAGCGCTCGAAGAAGTCCGTCAGCACGATCCGCCCGCCGGGCTTGAGCACCCGCGCCACCTGGGCCAGCACCCTGGCCCGGTCCGGCATGTGAATAATGGATTCCAGCGCCAGCACGGCGTCGAAGGACTCCGGCTCGAACGGCAGGTTCATCGCGTCGCGCAGCTCGAAGCGCACCCGGTCGGCCACCCCCTCGGCCTCGGCGAGCGCGTTCGCCCGGCTGACCTGCTCGGTGCTCACCGAGATCCCGGTCACCCGCACGTCGTGGCGCTTGGCGATCCGGGTGCCGGGGGTGCCGACCCCGCAGCCGAGGTCCAGCACCCGGTCGCCCGGGGCCAGCCGCAACCGGCTGGCCATCAGGTCGGTCAGCCGGTGCGTGGCCTCCTCGAAGGGGATGTCGGCGTCGGCCGGTTCCCAGTAGCCGAAGTGCAGGTTCTCGCCCAGCGAGGCGGCGCCGAGGGCCGTGTACCGGTCGTACAGCTTGCCGACCTCCGCCGGGACCGGCAGGCCCGGGATGCTGGAGGTGTCCTGGACGGTGCTCATGTCGTCGTTCCCTTCCGTCGGGCCCACGCGGGGCCGGTCGGGCCCGGTCCTAGTAAATGCCGGTAGAGGTTGATCTGGGGTCCATCGCGCTGCATCTCCTTGTCCGAGTCGTTGGGTTCTGATCAAACCACTTCCGAGGAGGTTGTCGCGCCCAACGCCCGAGCGCTCACCCGCGGTGATCGTCGACGCAACGAGAGACGGGGGGACGATGCCGCACGCCCACAACCGTTCAAACCCCGCATTTGACTTCGCCCTCACAGGATGCACAGACCAGGCCGAGATCGAGGTAGATGGCGTCGGCCAGCCGCAGGATCCGCTCCCGGTGCCGCTCGTGCTCGACCTTGCCGTTGAGGTGGATGGCGACGGCGAGGTCGGCGTCCGGGTCGGCGAACGCGACGGCGGTCCACAGCCCGTCGTGGCCGAACGCCCGTGGCGAAGCATGCGAGCCGAAGCTGGTGTACGGCGTCCCCAGCTGGCGGCACTCCAGCCTCAGGCCCAGCCCCCAGTCGGCATTGCCGTACCGGTCGTGCAGGCCGCGGCGGTGCCGATCGGTCAGGGCGGCGACGGTCTCTGGCGCCAGCACCCGCCCGCCGGGGCCGGCACCGCCGGCCAGCAGCATCTCCAGTAGCCGACCCTGATCGCGCAGCGGGCCCCGGGTGTTCACCCCGGGGATGCAGCGGGTCGTCGCCTCCCGCGTCGACCACCACCAGGTCGGCACCGGTGGCCCGCCGAGGTTGGCCACGTGGATCAGCGGCAGCCGCTCGCCGAAGGCGTCGAAGTCCTCGCCCGTCAGCCGGACCCGGGTGGCGTCCATCCGGCACGGGCGCAGGATCTCCTCCTCGACGTAGGTCTCGTAGTCCCGGCCGTCGATCACGGGGATCAGGTGGGCGAGGACGAACCAGGCCCACCACTGGCTGTAGTTGATCTCCGCCGCGCGCCGGGTCGCCGCAGCGCCGCGGGACGGCGGCACGGCCAGCGCGAACGCCCTGCGCCGGCGCTCGTCGTCCGGCCCCGCCACCACGCCGTGCAGGGGATCGGCACCGGTCGGTACCGGCCCGGTGTGGGTGAGCAGCTGCATCACCGTGATGTCCGCCTTGCCGCCGGTGGCGAAGTCGGGCAGGTACCGCGCGAGCGGCAGGTGCGGGTCGAACCGCCGCTCCTCCCAGAAGCGGCCGAGCGCCACCGAGAGCAGCGGCTTGGCGCAGCAGTACCACAGCGGCAGCGACTCGTGCGTCATCGCGACCCCGGGCCGGGCCATCCCGAGACCGACGTCGGCCAGCGGCTTCCCGCCCCTGGAGACGTACAGCTGCGCGCCCGGGGTGGACGTGCCCACCTCGCGCTCCAGCTCCCGGATCGTGCGCGGCAGCGCCGCCCGCGCTTGCGCCAGCCGGTCGGCGTCTGCCGCACCCGGGTCGGGGTCCGGCGCCGGCACGAACGGTCCGGGCCGGTCCGGCGCGTCGCTGGTGGCCGCGCGCAGCGCGCCGACCTGGCCGGCGCGGTCCTCCTGCAGCGCGGAGTCGATGAAGAACAGCAGGCTGAAGTTGCCGGTGGCCTCGACGTCGCCGCGCCCGAAGACGCCGACCCGCCGCCGGCCCGAGCCCAGCAGCAGGGCCAGCGCGGCCTGGCGGGGCAGCCGCAGCACCAGCCCCGGCTCCTCGCCGTGCGCCGGGCGCACCGACAGCAGGCCGCCGACGAGGTCGGCCCGCAGGTCGAGGTCCGGCCCGCCGTCGGTGAGCCGGAGGCGGACCGCGACCGTGCTGCGTGCGGTGGGCGGCTCGGCTAGCCGGGCGGCCGCCACCAGCCAGGCCGCAGATCCGAAGGGCGCGGGGTGCTCGCTCAGCGCGGCGTGCGCGTCGTGCGGCGGCCCCGTGCGGGCGTCGGTGGTGGTCACCATCGATCTCCTCCTGACGTCTCAGACGGCGATCAGCGGGAGCCCGAGCCCGGTTCGCCCGGCCGGCGCCCTCGAGGTCAGGGCGGGCATCACGTCGGTGGCGAACCGCGCCAGGCTGGTGGGGTTCGGGTAGTCGCGGAACCAGAGCACGAACTCCTCGACCCCGGCGTCCAGGTAGCGCCCGGCCCGCTCGGTGACCTGCGTCGGCGTGCCGTACAGGTTGCGCCGGGCCAGCAGGTCGGGGTGGTGGCTCCAGAAGACCACGAGGTTCGGGGTGGCGAACCACCGGTCGCGGTCGATCTGCGAGTCGAAGATCCGGCACTCCAGGGCGACCGCGTGCCGCACGGCGCCGGGGTCGAGCCCGAGCCGTTCACGCTGCTCGCCGAACCGCGTGATGGCGGCGGCGAGCTGGCCCGGCTCGCCGGTCCACTGCACGGCGTCGACGCCCGCCACCACTTCGTCCGGCAGGTCGCCGACGGCTGGCAGGCGGACCGTGACTGGCAGCCGCGCCGCTGTAGGCGTGGGCACGCAGTGCGCGCCGTCCAGGTGGACCCACTCGCCGGCCAGGGTGGTGGGCCGGCCCGTCCACAGCTCGCGCAGCGCCGCGATGGTCTCGCCGACCGCGCGCCGCCGCTCGGCGGCCCCGGCCGCGCGCGCGCCCGGTCCGGCGGGCTCGGCGAGCCCGATCGACTCGTGCTCCGGCAGCGCGGGGTCGCCGGACAGGCCCAGTCGGAACCGGCCGCCACTGATGATGTCGAGCACGGCGGCCCGCTTGGCCACCAGCGCGGCCTGGCGCAGCGGCGCGGCCGGGATCAGGTGCCCCAGGCCCAGCCGCGGAATGCGCCCGGCCAGCGCGGCCAGCGCCGTCCAGCCCTCCAGCACCGGCTCCGGCTCGCGCCGGGGCAGGGTGTCGGTGCGGTCGAGCAGCCACAGGTCGTGGAAGCCGCGCGCCTGCGCCAGCTCGGCCGTCCGGGTCAGCGTCGCCCAGGCCTCGGGGCCGCTCTGACCGGCCAGCTCCAGGCCGGCGCCCTGCGGGCCGACCACGCTGAAGCGGGGTCCCGCGTCCCCGGCGGTCGCGCGGTCGCCGGTCCAGTTGTCGGGCTGGGCGCCAGGATTGGTGGTGGTGCTCATCGTGCTTCGCCTCCTTGCTCGGTGCGGTTCCTGCCGACCGGCCGGCCCGGGCGTCCGACGTGGGCCGCGCCCGCGGGCCCGCAGGTCCACCAGGTCCAGCAGGTCCAGCGGCCGGTCCAGGAGCAGGTCGGGCCGCTCGCCGGCCAGCTCGGTGGGGTCGCCCTCGCCCCAGGTGGCGCCGATGGTCGCGACGCCGGCGCTGCGGCCGGTGCGGATGTCGGTGACGGCGTCGCCGACCATCACCGCGCCGGCCGGCCCGGCGTCCAGCCGGCGCAGCGCCTCCAGGACGATGTCCGGCATCGGTTTCGGTCGCGGCACCTCGTCACTGCCGACCACCGCGTCCAGCAACGGCAGCAGCCCGTGTGCGTCCAGCACCGTGCGGGCCCGGGCCACCGACTTGCCGGTGGCGATCGCGGTGCGGACACCGGCCGCGCGCAGCTGGCCCAGCAGCCGGTGCACGTCCGGGTACACCCGGACCCGGTGCACCAGCCGGTGGCTGGCCGACACGAACGGGGCCTCCATCGCCAGCGGCAGGCCCATCAGCCGCATGATGTCCGGGAAGTACCGGCCCTGGTGCCGCAGGTACTCTTCGAACGGCGGCTCGCAGTCGGCCACTACCTCGCGGTAGGCGATCGCGAACGCCTCCCGCATCACGGCGAAGCTGTCGATCAGCACGCCGTCGAGATCGAAGACGATGGTCTGCAGCGGCCGCGCGGACCACGCCGGGGGATGCACGGCGGTCATGCCAGCCGCTCCCTTCCCGCCTCGCCGCCGGTGCCGGCGCCGGGCTCGTCGATCCACTCGGTGCGCATCGAGATCGGCGCCCACACCCCGCCGTGGCTGGCCACCTTGGTGAAGTGGTCGGTCAGCCGGTGCACCACCGCGTCGAGGCGGGTGTGCACCGGGTACGAGGCCAGGTCCAGTCCGCCCCAGGCCGCCATCGCGCGGATGAGCACCGGGTCGACGGCCACCCACCGACCGTCGACGAGGAACTCGGCCCAGCAATGCGGGGTGGAGTACGGCCGGGCCAGCAGCAGGCCGAAGGCGAACCGGACGGCCAGCCCGCGCCGCCGGCCCTCGGCGACCAGCCAGTCGGCGGTGCCGCCGCAGTCGGCCATCCCGGTGCGCCAGAGGAAGTCGTGATCCCAGCGGATCGCCTCCGGCAGCAGGAAGAAGTCCACTGGATCCAGCTCGCGCAGCAGGCCGCGGATCTCCTCCGGCAGCGCGGGACCGTCCGGTGCGCACCGGACCGTCAGCCGGTCCAGCTCGACCTCACCGGGGCCGGCGGCGCTCACTCGGCGCCGGCCGCCGCCGGCCTGCAGCACGTCGTACCGGCACGGCCCGGGGTGGCGGGGGATCGGGCACGACCCGACGACGTCCACCCGGAAGCCCGGCCGGTCACCGCCGGCGGTCCGCAGGGCAGTCGCCCAGGACCGGATCGCCCGCCGCTGTATCGAGACCAGTCCGAGGTGCAGGGCGGCGTTGCCCAGGTCGTAGCCGTCGAACAGCCGGTCCGCGCCGGACCCGACCGCGGGCATCCCGGCGGGGACGAGATCGGCGAGCAGCTGCGGCCCGATCCGGTGCACCCGCCGCGCCATCTCCTCGGTGAGGGTGAAGCGGCGCAACGAATCCGGCACCTGCAGCAGCCGTCGCACGACGCGCTGGACGTCCGCCGGGTCCGGCGCCCCCGGCGTCCCGCGGTCGCCGGCACCGGTCTGGGCCGGGACGGGTCGGCGTGGTGCGGCCAGGTCGGTCACGTGCTCGCCTCCGCTGCGCTGGGTCGGTCTCGGTGCGATGGCTGGTGTCCCGGGCGCCTCACTCGAGGTAGCCGAGGGCCTCCAGCCGGGCGGCCACCTGCCGTTCCTCGTCGCCGCCGTAGACGGCGCCGGCACCCACCGGGACCCGGTCCGCGGCCGGGCCGGACGTGCCAGCCAGCGGCTGCACGGGCTCGGCCGGCGGGATCGGGGTGAAGTCCGCGATTCGCGGCATCACCTCGGCCGCGTACAGCTCCATCGACTCCCGCTCCCGGCCGCCGGCCAGATCGCCGAAGGCGAATTCGCCCAGCAGCACGTTGAAGTGGCCCTCCTGCGCCGCCGCCGTGATCCGGTCGGCAACCGTTGCCGAGGAGCCGACGAAGATGAGGTTGTGGTCCATGAGGAAGCGGAAGTCGCCGGAGTTGGCCAGGATGTCCGGCGTGCTCAGCTCGCTGGCCGGCGCCACCTGGTCACCGGACCGCCTGACCTTGGTGTAGGAGAGCGTCTCGGACATGCAGTGCGTGACGTGCTCGGCCGCCCGTACCTCCGCCTCGGCGTCGGTCGGTGCAATGTGCACCAGGCTCCAGTAGCCGATGCGGGGCTCGGCGGTGGTGCCCTGCTGCGTGCGGTACCAGCTGACGAAGTGCCGGTACGGCGCGGCCATCGCGGCCCGCGGCACGATCATCGTCGAGCCGGTATGGCCGCCGATCCGGCTGAGGTAGCGCAGCATCTTCCGGTCGGTGGTGGGGATCCACATCGGCGGGTACGGCTTCTGGACCGCCCCGAAGGACAGATCGACGTCGCGCAGCCGGTGGTGCGGGCCGTCGAAGTCGAACGGGTCGTCGGCGGTCAGCGCCGCGATGAGCAGGTCGGCCGCCTCGATGGTCAGCGACTTGCGGTTGTCGAAGTCGGCGCCGAACGGGGCGAACGGCTCCCGGCCGACCCCGGAGGCCAGCCCGACCTCCAGCCGGCCGCCGCTGAGCTGGTCCAGGGTGGCGACGTCCTCCACCAGGTGCAACGGGTGCCGCAGCGGCGCCACCCAGCCGAAGGGCCCGAACCGGATCCGGTCGGTGCGGGTGGCGGCCCCGGTGCCGAACGCCATCGGGGACGTCATCCAGCTCTCCCGCGGCGTGCAGTGGTGTTCCACCGAGAAGGCGTAGTCGAAACCCAGCCGGTCGGCGGCCTCGACCTGCCGCCACAGCTCGTCGTAGCGCTGGGCGGGCGTGATCCCCGCCCGTCCCCAGACGTGGGTGAAGAAGGCGGACTTCATCGCACGGCTCCCTTCGTCCGGTCCGCCGGCACGCTGGTGCGGGCGGAGCTGTAGATCTGGTCGATGGCGGCGGCGATGCTGAGCACCTCGGGCATCGACCCCGTCGCCTGGCCGCCGGCGGGGTCGCACAGCAGCCGGGCCAGCACGTCGACCTGCCGGCGGTACTCGACGCCGACCGGCTCGCTCGGCAGCGGCACCAGCTCCTCGCGGCCGCGCCGCAGCACGGTCAGCGACGAGCGCTCCACCCGGTGCGGGCTGAACCCGAAGGTGGCGCGCAGGGTCGCCACCCCCTCGGTGCCCTCCACGGTGATCGTGGTGACGTCGTGCGGCTGGTGGGAGGCCCAGCGGGTCTCCAACCAGATGCCGACACCGGTGTCGGTGACCAGCAGGCCGTGCGCGGTGTCCTCCACCGGCTGCCCGGAGCCGCCCGCGGGCACGCCACCGGCGCGCCGACTCCAGTCCGCGGTGGCGTCCGGCCGGCCCATCCAGTCCGCGGACAGCATCCCGGTCGCGTGCACCATCTGCGGCCAGCCCAGCAGGTGCATGCCGACGTCGAGCAGGTGCCAGCCGAGGTCGAGCAGCGCGCCGCCGCCGGCCAGCCGGCGGTCGGTGAACCAACCGGTGCGCTGCGGGATCCCGGCTGCCCGGGACCAGGTCAGCCCGACCCGGCGCAGCTCGCCCAGGGACGGCACCAGCTCCTCCAGCCGGCGGACGTCGCCGCGGTGCCGGGCCGCGCTCCAGGCCAGCAGCCGGGCGACTGGGGCCTGGCCCTCGTGCCGGGCGAGCCCCGCCAGCGCCAGCTCCTGGGCCTCCATCAGCGTGCGGCAGACCGGCTTCTCGACGAACACCGGAATGTCGCGCCCCAGCAGCGCCGACGCCACCGGCAGGTGCAGGTGGTTGGGCAGCGCGATGATTGCGGCGTCGGCGACCGCCCGGTCGACCTCCTCTGGCCGGGCGAGGACCCGGGTGGTGCGCTGATCCGGGGCGGCCTCCACGGCCGCCTCCCGGTTGGGGTCCACGACCGCCGTGACCTGGAAGGCGTCGTGCGCGGCCAGCAGCGGCACCCAGACCTCCCGGGACACCCAGCCAGCACCGATCACGGCGATCCGGGTCCGCCGCTGCGGGACGAGGCCAGATCGGTGGACATCAGAACCGGGCCCCGCCGTCGACGACCAGCGTGTTGCCGTTCACGTAGGAGGCAGCGGGGGACAGCAGGAAGCTGACGGCCGCGGCCACCTCGGACGGCTCGCCCATCCGGCCGGCCCCGATGAACTGCAGCACGAGGTCGCGCTCGCTCTCGTTGAAGTCCATCACCTCGGCCCTGATCGCCCCCGGGGCGATGACGTTCACGGTGACGCCGTGCTTGCCGACCTCGCCGGCCACCGAGGCCGCCCAGGGCTGCAGGGCGCCCTTAGTGGCGGCGTAGGCGGCGTGGCCAGGCAGCCCGCTGGTGCCGGCCCGGGAGCCGAAGAGCACGATCCGGCCGTACCGGGCGCGCATCATCGGCTTCAGGCACGCCTTGGCCAGGTTGATCGAGCCGGCCAGGTTGACCCGCAGCAGCCGGTCCAGGGTGGCGGCGTCGGTGGCCATCGCCAGCCGCCGGGTGCGCAGCCCGGCGGCGGCCACGCAGCCGTCCACCCGGCCGAACTCCGTCAGCGCGGTCTGGACCAGCGTCTCGGCGCCCTCCGGCTCGGCCAGGTCGGCCTGCACGGCGAGCATCGGACCACCCTGCCCGGTGACCTGCTCGGCCAGCTTGCGGGCCGCGTCCTCGTGCTCGTGGTAGCCGGCGACGATGGTGGCGCCGAGCTCGGCCAGCTCCAGGGCGCAGGCGCTGCCGATCCCGCCGGAGGCCCCAGAGATGACGATGACCCGGTCGCGCTGGCCGAGCAGGCGCTCGGCGGTGCTCGCGGGGACGGAATTCTCGTGGGCGGTGGCGGTCATCCGTTCAACTCCCCGGCGGTGATCAGGTGACAGGGGGACGTGCCCAGCCGCAGGTGGCGGGTGATGTCGGCACCCGCTTCCTGCAGGCCGGCGATGAGCTCCCCAGCGGTGGCCCAGGCTCTGCCGCCGTGGGTCGCCCAGTCCAGGCCGAGCTCGACGCCCGGGCCCGCCTCGTCGGGCAGGAAGACGTCGTCGATCAACAGCCGGCCGCCGGGACGCAGGACGGCCAGCAGCTCCGCCAGGTCGTCGCCCGGCCTGGGGCCGTGCACGCCGTTGACGACGGCACAGACGCTCGCCTCGCGATGCGGGACCCGTGGGCCGACGGTGACCCGGCCCGCGAGGATGGCCTGCGCGACTTGCGGGGTGGGGTCGCCAGCCAGCCGGCCGAGGGGCACCAGATGCCCGGTGGCCTGCGGGTCCGCGGCCAGCAGCCGGTCCAGGTACCGGCCGGGACCGGCGCTCACCTCCACCAGGTGCGCGCCGCGGGCGGGGCGCAGCAGCCGCAGCCCGAGCGTGGTACGGCTGCGGGCGCTGGGCCCGTGCATGGCCTGCGCGTACAGCTCGGTAAGGACGGCGGGCGTACCGGCGCCGCCGTCGCGGCCGGTCTCGGTGCCGCTGCCAGCGTCTCGGTCGGCGCCGGTGCTCGGCACGAGCCGATCGAGGTTGGCGGGCGGAACGCGGTCGAACCGCCGCCCGCCGGTGCCCTGCCGGGCCACCGCGACTAGCTCCTCGCGGGTGACGAGGGTGCGCGAGAGGTGCTTCTCCAGCCGGACGAACGCCGTGAGGTCCTCGGCCGACACCCGCTCCTGGTCGGGGTGCGGGGTGACCAGGCCGAGGCCGGCGGCGATCTGCAGCAGCCACTCCAGGGTGTCGGCGTCGCAGCCGAGCAGCTCGGCCAGCTCGTCCGGATCGGCGCCCTCGGCCAGCGGGCCGAGCGCTCCCAGGTCGTGCAGCGCGAACAGCAGCTCAGAGGCCTTGTAGGCGCGCGCCACGTCCAGCGAGCGC
>Ga0136614_10002857_pt1 | contig 10891 bp, 11 predicted proteins | sample AntDrymUQ2792106_2_FD_106643 | JGI IMG/M metagenome (GOLD analysis project Ga0136614, IMG submission 106643) | Polar desert sand microbial communities from Dry Valleys, Antarctica - metaG UQ279 (21.06) | ecosystem: Environmental > Terrestrial > Soil > Desert | place: Antarctica: Dry Valley... | reverse complement strand
GGGCGACTTCGACCATCACGTCGCAGTCGTGGATCTCGCCGAGCGTGCCCTGGAGCTCTTTTGCGACCTCGATCCCCCGCGCTGCGCCCGGCCCGAAGGCAGGCAGCGTCGCCTCGAGCGCGTAGCGCAGGCGCTTGGCCGCGATCCGCATGTCGTGCAGCGCCTCCGACTGCGACGGGTCGAGCGCGGCGGGGGCGAGGCGGTGGAGCTCGTCGAGGCGCACGCGGACGATCCGCTCGGCGTTGTCGGCGAGCGTGCCGTCGCAGTCGAGGCCCTTGACGGCGCGCGCCTTCACGTGCGGCGCGCCTCGGCCGCGAGCGCCATCAGGCGCACCTGCAGTCCGGACCGCTGTGTCTCCTCGAGCGTGGCGGCGAGGTCCTCGTTGGCCGCACGGCGCTCGCTGTTCAGCTCAGCGATCAGCGAGTCGAGCCCCGGCGCGTCGTCGCTCGTCAGGCCGGCGCCGATCTGCTCGAGCGAGGAGACTGCGACATCGGGGTCGCGCCGCTCGCCGAGCGAGTCGGCGAGCTGCTTGACGTCTGCGAGGGCGCTTCGGAGCTGGCGCTTCGGAAAGCACGGGCCGAAGATCTCGAGCACTGCGCGCAGGCGCCTCGAGGCGACGCGCATGTCGTGCACGCGCTCGATGTCGTCGAGATCGAGCACGCCCTCCGCGTGGTCGAAGAGCTCCTCGGTGCGAACCTCGACCGCACGCGCCGCAGCGTCGCGGAAGACCGTGTCCGCGTCGAGGTCGGGGATGTCGAGTGCCTTGGCCATGAAGTCGGCAGCGGAGGGCTTCCCCCGCGCAGACCCTACTCCTCCATGGCGAGGATCACGCCCTCCCGAAGGCCCCCCGCGCCGATCTCGAGCGGTAGGCCGATCCGCTTCGAGAGCGCGGCCAGCAGGGGCACGCCGGCGCGCAGCAGGCGCACGCGTTCGGGGTCGAGCCGGAAGCGCTCGGCCAGGGCATCGACCGGCTGTGCCGCAAGCACCCGGCGGGCCTGCTCGAGCTGCGCCGCTCCGAGCTCTGGCCCGACGAGGCGTCCGAGCGAGGTCGCGCTGCCGCCCGCGGCGAATGCGCGTCGGGCCGATATAGGAGCGAGCCCGGCGAGCGCCTCGGATACGCGCGCGCCGAGCGAGCGCAGCTCCGCCTCGGTCGGTGGGTCTGAGCGCAGCAGGCTGTCGGCAAGGGACCCGGAGCCGACCGCGAGCGACGTCGACCAGGTGGCGCCGCCTGAGACCGTGCCGAGAACGACCTCGGTGGAGCCGCCACCGACGTCGACCACCGCGACCCGCTCGTCCCGGTCGCCGCTCAGCGTGCTGGTCGCGCCGGCAAAGGCGAGCCGCGCCTCCTCGACGGCCGAGAGGACGCGCACCGCCACCCCGGCCGCGGCCTCGACCTCACCTACGAGCTCGGCCTGGTTGCGCGCCTCACGGACGGCGGCGGTCGCGACGACGACGATCTGACCGCAGCCGTGCTCGCGCGCCAGCGCCGCGTAGCCTGCGACCGCCGCTGCCGTCTCGTGCACCTTCCAGGCCGGGATGACGCCGCCCTGACTGGCGCTGCCGATGCGCGTGAACGCGCGCCGGTTGAGCAGCGGGCGCAGTGCCCCGTCGACCTCGGCGACGAGCAGCCGAGTGGTGTTGCTCCCGACGTCGATGCAGGCGCTGGGCACGCCGACTGAGGATGCCAGACGCGGCGCGGAGCTAGGAGGCCGCGATCTGGTCGAGCTCGCGCGGGCGCAGCAGCACGATCAGCTCACCGTTCTCGATCCCGGCCAGGCCGCCCTTCTTCATCCGTACCTGCGCGCCCGTGAGCGTGTGCACGGCCATCGAGAGGTCCGGGTCGTGACCGACGAGGAGGACCTGCTCGAGCCCGGCGGTCAGCGCGCTCGGGTCGATCGGGCCGCCGCCGAGCGCGGGCTCTGTGACCGGCTCGACCCCGAGCGCCTCGCAGGCGAGGCGAGCGGTGTCTGCGGCGCGCACCTTCGGGCTCGTCAGGCAGAGCTCGATCTGCGCGACGATCGCCGCGAGCGCCGCGCCGGCGGCGCGCGCCTGTCGCTGGCCCTTCGCCGTCAGCACGCGCTCGGCGTCGGGTGAGCCGTCCTCCGCCTCTCCGTGACGAAGCAGCCAGATCATGCGGCGAGCAATCTATCCGCGCGGCAGGAAGGCGAGCGCGGTCGAGATCGGCCGGCCCTCGAGCAGCACGACGCCGTGCCCCTCGCGCGGGCGGTTGACGAGCCGCCCGCCGGAGACGAGCGACGCCGAGCCTCCACCGTCGAGGTTGATCGCAGCGCGCGCCCCGAGCGCGCGCATCAACGCCGCGAGCTCGCCCAACGTGAGCCCCGCCTCAGAATCGGCGCGGCCGTCGCAGACGACCGCCCAGGCGCTACGTGAGCCGACGCCGAGCGCGGCGCGCGGGTAGCGCCCGGCCGTGATGTCCGAGTCGAACTGACGGCGACCGGCCGAGAATCCCTCGGGATCCTCGCCCAAGCGGATCAGCGTCTCGCCCTCGCTGACGAGCAACGGACCGGCCTGCAGCAGGTCGCCGCCGGGCTCGGCCGGCAGGTCCGCCCTCGTCGCGAGCGTGACCGCGCTCGCGCCGGCGTGGATGCACGACCGCAGGCGATGCCAGGGCGCGTCGAAGGGCACCGACGGGATGGGCGCGCCGGCGCAGCGAACCTCTCCAAGCGGGAGCGCCCCCTGGCGCACGAAGAAGCCGCCAACGAGCGCCTCCTCGACGCCCGCGTCGCGGCACCACGTCGCGAGCCGCTCCACCGGGTCGAGCACGACCACCCGCAGCTCGGTGAGCGCCAGGTCGTGCACGGCGACGTGCACCGTCGTCTCGGCGCCGTCGTCGAGGCGGATGCGCCGCGAGCCGGCTGACCGAACCGTCTCGAGCGGAGCGAGGGTGGGGCTAAGCGGCACGGCGCGTCTCGAGGGCCGCGCCGATCGCGCCGTGGTAGGCGCCGCCGAGCTGCGCGAGCGACCGGTCCCAGGGGCGCGCCCGCACTCGAGCCAGCGCGGCGAGCGCGATTCGCGCGCGGCGATCGGCCGAGGCGGCCAGCTCGACCACCGCCGCTGCGAGCGCCGCCGGGTCCGCACGCCGCAGGAGTCCCGACGTGCCGTCGTCGATCAGGGCACGCGGGCCGCCCTCGTCGACCGCGACCACCGGCAGGCCGCTCGCCTGCGCCTCGAGGATCACCTGCCCGAAGGTGTCGGTGCGACTCGCGAACAGGAAGATGTCGGCATCCGCGTAGGCGCGCGCCAGCTCGTCGCCCTCGAGCCATCCGAGGAACGTGGCGGCATCGCCCAGGCGCTCGCGCAGCGCCGTCTCCTCGGGCCCGCCACCGGCGAGCAGGAGGCGCAGGCGCGGATCCCGCTCGCGGGCCGCGACGAACGATTCGACGAGCAGGTCGACTCCCTTCTCCACGGTCAGGCGCCCGGCGTAGAGCACGTGCAGCTCGGCCGGATCGGCCTCACGGCCGCGGCGGCTGGGATCGAAGCGGGTCAGGTCGACGCCGCGATCCCAGCGCGCGATCCGCTCGGGCTCGATGCCGAGATCGCGCAGCGACTGGTCGGCGGCGCGACTCGGCGAGAGCACCGTGCGGCACTGGGCGTAGAAGGCGCCGAGGAAGGCGGCGGCCTGGGCCTCGAGGCCCGGATTGCCCGAGCGCAGCCCGGCGTAGGCTGCGAGCTCCGTGTGGTAGCTGCCGACGATCGGCGTGCCCAGCGCGCGGGCGATCACCGCGGCCGCGACGCCGGATGGACCGGGCGAGCAAAGGTGGATCGCCTGGTAGCGCCCCTCGGCCAGCGTCTCCACGAGCGCCGGGAGGGACGGAATCCCCACCTTGAGGCCGGGATAGAAGGGAATGTCCACCTCGGCGGCGGCCGCGAGGCGCCGGTCGACGCTCGGGTCGGTGCCGATCACCTCGACCTCGAACCCCGGCACGCCGCGCTCGCGGATCTGGTCGAGCGTGTGCGTCACGCCGTGCATGCCGCCGATCGCATCGGCCACCAGAGCGACCCGCGGGCGCTCGTTCTCGCGCGCCACGAGCCTCGCCTTCTCGCGCCCGATGAAGGCGACCGGCGGGGCGTAGGGGATCGCCGGCACGCACGCCTCGAACAGGCCCGCGGCGGCCGCGCCCAGGTCGCCGCTCGAGGCGGCGACGGCGAGCGCCTGGTTGACCGCCCGGCGCAGGCCGCGCTCGTGCAGGTGGCGGGCGCGCCGGAAGAGGTCGGCGTGGGAGAAGTGCTCGGCCTGGAAGAGCTCGATCAGGTCGGGCCCACGCGCGTCTATGCCCATCGCGACGATCCACGCCTCGAGCAGCGAGCGGCCGTCCTCGCTCGTGAGCGCCGGGCTCGACGAGTCGAGTCCCTCGTCTTCCCCGCCGGCCGAGGCCCGGGCGGCGATCGCGAGCACCGCGAACGGGTCGACCGACCCCGACGCCCCGGGCGCAAGCACGCGGGCGGCGATCGCCATCGCGGAGTGCGCCCACTTCGCCGGGCTTCCCTCGTCCCCGCACGCAAGCGCCTCGCCGGCTCGCAGTCGAGCGAGGAACTGCTCCGGTGAGCTCGCGGCCGGCGTCTGCGTCCAGGTGCGCCCGATGTCGATGCCGGCGTGGTCGTCTGAGCCCGCGACCCCCGTCCCGCCGTGGGTCTCGATGTAGATCGCGGCCGGCGCGTTCAGCTCACGCGGACGAGCGCCGTTGCGGGTCTCCCAGATCGGGAAGAGCTGGGCGAGGCGGCGACGGTGGCGCGCCGCGAGCGGCGCCTCGACGGCGAAGAAGGGGTGCGCGAGCGCGCACGCGATCTCGCGCTCCTGGATGTAGGCGGCGCAGGCCTCGACATCGCCTGAGAGCGCCTGCAGCCGCTCGTGGTCGCCCGAGGTGATCCCATAGCACAACACGTGCACGGCCTGGGGCTCGCCCTTGAAGCTCGCAGTCAGCTCCTCGGAGATGAACACGTCGGGGCGGTCCGCGATCTCGAGCACGCCCTCGATCGAGTCGTGGTCGGTGATCGTCACGAAGTCCATCCCCCGCCGCTTGGCGAGCTCGTAGACCTCCACGGGCGGCGTGGCGCACTCCGGCAGGCCGATCGAGCGCTGAAGCCCGAGCTTGCCCACCCGTGAAGCGGTCGAGTGACAGTGGAGGTCGGCCCTGCTGCCTGCGGTGACCTGCATCTAGCGCTCCCCACTTGTGGCGGCTTGACGCTTGCGAGATACAGTTTCGGCTGCAATTTGCGGCTTTTCGTTACGCGCTTGAGAACTCCGTGTGTCCGCTTGGTGAACGGCGCCGTCACCGGCGTGCGGCTTCACCAAATCGCAACAGGGGAGGTGCTCTGGGCGGCAAGCTCCAACCAGTGCGCGCGGAATCCACCGAGGCGGGCGTGACGCTCGCCCACGGACCGCTGGCCCTTGAGATCGTCCTCGACCCGTTCGCCTTCTCGGTGCGGCGGGGTACACGCGCGCTGGTGTCGGGGGGCGCCGTATGGGCGACGGCGGGCAGCGCCCACGACCAGTTGATCGAGCTGACCGAAGGCGTGATCGTGCACGAGCAGCTCGGCACGCCCGAGCGGCTCGAGCGAGCCGAGGTCGTCCTCGCCGCAGCCGACGAGCTGCGCCTGCACGGCCGCACTACGACCGGCCGTGAGCTGCGTCTTGACGCGAGGGTCGAGCACGAGCGCGTCCTGCTCGAGCTCTCGGCCGAGCCCGAGCCGCTGCGACTCGCGGTCGGCTGGGATCGAGCCCCCGAGGAGCAGCTGACCGGCTTCGGCGCGCGCCACCAGGCGGCGCTCGACCAGAGCGGGCGCCGGATGCACCTGGGCGCCGATCGCGCCTACACGGGGCCCGACTGCCCGCCGGACATGCTCGACGTCGGCGGCATCCCGATGGGCGACTACCTGCCCGTCCCCTGGGCGCTCTCGAGCGCGGGCTACGCCGTCTGGCTCGAGACCGCCGGCACGGCGACCGAGTTCGACCTGCGCGAGGGGATCGCGGCGTCTTGCCGGGCGGCGGCGGGCGCCTTGCGCGTGCACCTGCTCACCGACCCGACCCCTGCCGCGCGCCTGCGCCGCTACTGCCGCCTGACCGGCTTCCCGGCGCTGCTCGCCGAGTGGGGCTACGGCCACTGGAAGAGTCGCGACATCTATCAGCACCAGGACGACGTGCTCGAAGACTTCGAGGGCTATGAGCACCACCGGCTGCCGCTCGACGCGGTCGTGATCGACTCGCCGTGGGCGACGCAGTACAACACCTGGCGCTTCAACCCGAGGCAGTTCCCGGATGCCGCCGGCATGGTCGGGGGCATGCGCGCGGCCGGCGTGCGCACGGTCGTCTGGGTCGCCCCGTGGATGAACCTCGACTCCGCGTACGGGCAGAAGCCCCCGGACGGCGAGTCGGAGCGCAGCTACGGTGAGCCCGCGCCCGACTACGAGCCGGCCGCGGCGGTGGGGCACTTCGTCAAGGAGCCGAGCGGGGAGCCGTTCGTGCAACGCTGGTGGATGGGGACGGGATCACCGGTCGACTTCACGTCCGCGGCGGCCGAGCGCTGGTGGCGCGAGCTGGCCCGGCCGGTGCTCGAGCTCGGGGTCGAGGGCATCAAGGCCGACGGCGCCGAGGGCTTCTACTTCCCGCCGGACGTGCGCTTCGCCGACGGTCGCACCGGAGCGCGGGCGGCGTGGGCCTATCCCGAGCTCTACCGGCGCTCGATGCAACGCGCGCTCGACGAGGCCCACCCCGGACAGGGCGTGCTCTTCGCCCGCTCGGGATGGTCAGGGACTCAGGCTCAGGGATTCACTTGGGGCGGCGACCAGGCGTCGGACTTCTGGTCGCTGCGCGCGCTCGTGGCCGCCTCCCTGACCGCCGCGGCGAGCGGCTACTCGAACTGGTCACACGACGTCGGCGGCTACATCGGCCGCCGGCTGGTGGAGCGCTGCCCCAAGGAGCTGCTGATCCGCTGGGTGCAGTTCGGCTGCTTCAGCCCCCTCTTCCACGCCCACGGCCGCTTTCGCCAGGAAGCCTGGACCTACGACCACGAGACGCTCGACCTCTATCGCGAGTACGTGCTGCTGCACGAGCGGCTCGTGCCCTACGTGCGCGCCGCCGCGGCCACTGCGGCACGCAGCGGGCTGCCGATCATGCGCCCGCTGTGCCTGATCGACCCGAGCGATCGGCGCGGGTTCTCGGTGGCCGACGCCTACGGCTACGGACCGGCGCTGTGGGTGGCACCGGTGCTCGAGCACGGCGCCGGTGAGCGCGTCGTCGCGCTCCCGCGCGGGGAGTGGATCGACTTCTGGACCGGAGAGCGAGCCTACGGCGGCGACGAGGTGACCGCCAGGGCGCCGCTCGAGCGCATCCCCGTATGGGTGCGCTCGGGCTCGATCCTCGTCACCTACCCGGCCGAGCATGTCGCGGCCGGGCTCGGCGACGCCGACGAGCGCGAGCGCCCACTCGAGGCGACGCTGTGGGGTGAGCCGCCCCTGGGGCGCTCATCCGCCCGCCTCGCGGACGGGACTCGCGTGCGCTGGCGCAAGGGTCGGTGGTCGGTCGAGCCGCGGCGCGAGGTGTCGTTCAGCGAGCGTTGAACGCCGTCGTGTGTCCAGCACGTCTCTACGTCGGTTGAGATGTGGCTACGATGCCGCTATGTCCAGCGACCGTTGTGACCTTCTGTGCCTCGATCTTCCGAAGGCCGAGGCCCTGCGCGCCACCCGGCTCAGCGAGGAACACGCGCGCGCGCCGGCTGAACGTGCCAAGGCGCTGTCCGACCCAACCCGCTTGATCCTCGCCGCCGCGCTCGCCGAGACCGACGAGCTGTGCGTGTGCGACCTGGCGTGGGTCGCGGAGCGGTCCGAGAACCTCGTCTCCCACCATCTGCGCGCCCTGCGCGGCGCGGGCCTGGTCGCCAGTCGGCGCCAAGGAAAGATGGTGATGTATGCGGTCACCGATGCCGGCCGGGCGTTGCTCGCCGCCGTGGGCGCCGGAGCCGAGGTTGCCTTATGAGCGCGTCGCCGGTCACCGCGCCGCCGCAGCCTGCCCGCGCCGCCGCTGCTGTCGACCGCGAGACCTACCGGCGGCTGGCGACGCGCGTGAAGCTGCTGTCCTGGGCGAGCCTGGCCTACATGACGCTTGAGGGCACGGTCGCCATCACGGCCGGCATCCTCGCCGGCTCGGTCGCCCTCATCGGCTTCGGCATCGACTCCGCCATCGAGGGCTTCGCGAGCGCCATCATCGTGTGGCGGTTCACCGGGGCGCGCATGTTCTCCCAGGCTGCCGAGCAGCGCGCCCAGAGGCTCGTGGCCGTCCAATTCTTCCTGCTCGCACCCTACGTCGGCTTCGAGTCGGTTCAGGCGCTGGTCGAAGGGGAGCGTCCGGAGACGAGCTTCGTGGGCATCGCCTTGAGCGCGAGCAGCGTGGTCGTCATGCCGTACCTGGGCATCGCCAAGCAGCGCATCGCCGACCAGATCGGCTCCGCGGCGACCAAGGGCGAGGGCCGCCAGAACATGCTCTGTGCCTACCTGGCCGGAGCGCTCCTGATCGGCCTGCTGGGCAACACGCTGTTCGGTGCCTGGTGGCTAGACCCCGCCGTCGGCCTGCTCATCGCCGCCGTCGCCGTCAAGGAAGGCCGCGAGGCGTGGAGCGGCGAGGGGTGCGCGTGCACGTCTGATCCACTCGCCGGCTTGAGTGAAGACGACTGCAAGGACGCGTGCTGCTCTGCCGACAAGTGAGCGCCGAGGCGCGCTTCTGCCCGCCCGCCGTTCAGTGGCAGCCGCAGCTCGAGCCGCTCGCCGCGTCGCCGCAGCACTCCGCCTTGGCGGCGGGCTCACAGCAGGCCTCCTCGAGGGGGGCGCAGCAGGAACCGGCCTCAAGCTCAGGCTTTCGGGCGCGGACGATCGCCGAGCCGGCGTGCTGGTGAACTCGGTGCGTCTCACGCACGTCGACGTCGACGAGGCCGGCTGCCCGCAGGCCGGCCTCGTACTCCTCGCGGGTCAGCGCACCGGCAATGCAGCCCGTGAAGGCCTGCATGTCTCGGCGCGTCGCCTCGTCCATGTCGTGGTCCGCCACGACGTCGCTGATCCCCACCCGGCCGCCAGGGCGCAGCACCCGCCCGACCTCGCGCAGGACCCGGGCCTTGTCGGCCGAGAGGTTGACGACGCAGTTCGAGATCACGACGTCGACGGAGGCGTCCGGCAGCGGGATCGCCTCGATGCGGCCGCGAAGGAACTCGACGTTCTCTGCGCCGGCCTCCTCGGCGTTGCGGCGGGCGAGGGCGAGCATCTCATCGGTCATGTCGAGCCCGTAGGCGAAGCCTCGCGGGCCGACGCGGCGGGCCGACAGCAGGACGTCGATGCCGCCGCCTGAGCCGAGGTCGAGCACCCTCTCGCCTTCCCGGAGCTCGGCCACCGCGGTCGGGTTGCCGCAGCCGAGCGAGGCGAGCTGGGCCGTCTCGGGCAGCGCCTCGCGCTCGTCCGCGCCGTAGAGGGCGGCGCCGAAGACCTCTCGCTGCTCCTCCGCCAGGGCACTCGTGCCACCGCACGAGCCCTCGCCGGGGGCGCAGCAGCTCGCGTCCGCGCCGCCCGTCGCCTGCTCGGCGGCCGCGGCGTAGCGCTCGCGCACCGCCTCTCGAATATCGACAGCCGTCAGCGGATCAGCCAATGTTGGAACTCCTCCAGTGCGTCCGGGAGGACGTAGTAGTAGGCCCACAGCCCCTGGCGCTCCGAGTCGACGATCCCGGCCTTGCGCAGCACCTTGAGGTGATGGGACACGGTCGGCTGGCCGACCTCGAACAGCGGCGTCAGCTCGCACACGCACACCTTGCCGGCGTGCTTTCGCAACACGTCCACGAGCTGCAGGCGAATCGGGTCGCCGAGCGCCTTGGCGACCGCAGCCATCCGCTCGGCCTGCTGGCGAGCGACATCAGGATACACGACTGGCTCGCAGCACGGCTCGCCCGCGCCGCGCTTCTGCTTCGGAGAGAGCTGCAGATCGACCGCCATCGATCTATGTATATCGATTGAAGCGATCACTGTCAATCGGTACTCTGCGCGCGTGAGTGCGAATGCACCCTCCCGAGTGCGCACCGCGCGCCCGGCACAGAACGGGCCTCGACGCGGCAAGGCCGAATCCGAAGGCGCAGTGCTTCCGCTTCGGCTGGCCAACCTGCAGCTCTGGCCGGACTTCCAGGTCTTCGTCAGCGGCGCGCGCGTCGACTTCACCCGACGCGAGTTCGAGGTCCTCCACGTGCTCGCCTCCAGCCCGGGGGAGCTGCTCTCCAAGGAGCTCATACACAGGCTCGCATGGAAATCGCCGCGCTTCCATGCTCGCGACCGGTCGGTCGACGTCTACGTGCGCAAGCTGCGCATCAAGCTCGGCGCGGCGGCGCCTGCCTGGCGCTATATCCACACCCATCACGGCCTCGGCTACCGGTTCGAGCCACAGCCGATCGACGAATGAGCCGAGCCCGCCCAGACGGCTCCGGGCGCGTAGCCGTCATCACCGACATCCACGCCAACCTGACCGCTCTCCGGGCTGCCCTCGACGCGATCGAGGCGATCGGGGTCGACGCGCTCTACTGCGGCGGCGACCTGGTCGGGTACGGCCCTCACCCAAACGAGGTCTGTGCGCTGATCGAGGAGCGGGCGATCCCCACGACCTACGGCAACTACGACCACTCGATCGCGCGCGACCTCGAGGACTGCGGCTGCGCCTACGTCAGCCAGCAGGACCGCGAACTGGGACAGCGATCGGTCGACTGGACGCTCGCGCACACCGACGCGGCCTCCAAGGGCTTCATGCGCACTCTGCCTTTCGACCTGCGCTTCGACCTCGGCGAGCGGCGCGTGGGCCTGGGGCATGCCCCGCCGCGCAAGGTCAACGAGTCCCTCTTCGAGGATAAGCCGC
>Ga0136614_10002855_pt1 | contig 10895 bp, 10 predicted proteins | sample AntDrymUQ2792106_2_FD_106643 | JGI IMG/M metagenome (GOLD analysis project Ga0136614, IMG submission 106643) | Polar desert sand microbial communities from Dry Valleys, Antarctica - metaG UQ279 (21.06) | ecosystem: Environmental > Terrestrial > Soil > Desert | place: Antarctica: Dry Valley... | reverse complement strand
GTGCTTTTCGACGTTAATTGGTCGACGGGTTTTGCGGGTTGCTCTGACATAATCGATCGAGGGGCATCAACGGGGTGAGTATAAGTTCGTGAAGCCATCATCACCCACGCTTAGAGGGCCGCTCGCGCGCGCAGAGACGGCGGTGCCGACTCCGCGCCGAGTCATTCCCGACGGTTGCAACATGGGCGTGCTGCTGCGGGTGATCGGCACCGTGGTTGCGTTGGCGTTGCTCGCGGCGGTGGGTGAATCGACCTCGATCGGCGATGCACTGACGTCGTTGCTGCGCCTGATGTCGTTCATCGCGCCCACCACATTGGTGACGTTGATGCTGTGGTGCGCGGCGCGGCGCGCGCTGTCCGGGGTCGACGTTGCGGTACAGCGGGGCATCTCGTGCCTGATTCCCGCCATCGTCGCGGTCGCTGTCGCACTGGCGTTCCAGGTGCCCGGCGGGGAATGGACCGCGCTTGCGCACGGCGCCGTTGGCTTCGCGCTCGGCGCCGGATTTCAGCACTATTCGGAGCTGCGTGAGCGCGCTTTCTCGCCCGCGGTGATCGAGGCGAAGTATCAGGCGCTGCAATCGCGCATTCGGCCGCACTTTCTGTTCAACAGCCTCAACGCCGTGTTGTCGGTGATTAGAACCGAGCCGCAAAAGGCCGAGCGCATGCTCGAATCGATCGCGGAATTGTTCCGCGCCGTGATGGCCGACACCCGCAAGCTGGTGCCCCTGGCCGATGAGATCGAGTTGTGCCGGAATTACGTAGAAATTGAGCAGACCCGGCTTGGGAATAGGTTGGCAGTTGACTGGCAAATCGGGGCATACCACCCCCGGGCAAAAATGCCACAGTTACTCCTGCAGCCGGTGATTGAAAACGCGATTCGGTACGGCGCGGAAAAAATAGTGGGCCGCGCCGATATTGTCGTGAAGGTCAAACAAAACGGCTTCGTGCTTGAGATTTTTGTCAGTAACCCGATCGCGCCCGAGCGCCCTGAACGCGAAGGCAATCAGATCGGGCTGGCGAACATCCGGGGGCGACTGGCGCTGATCTACGATCTTGAGGCAAAGATCGAGACACAGACGCGACGCAATCGGTTTGAATTGACGATGACGATACCGGTGGAACGGCGGGCTTAGGTTGAAGTGAGCGGGCAACAGCGATGGGGCAGGCGAGCAAGCAAGGAAATGGGATGCTGAACGTGATGATCGTCGACGACGAGCCGCCGGCACGCGCGCGGCTGGGCCAGGTGCTGCGCGATTGTTCCGAGCAGGTGTCGCTGCAGCTGGTCGGCGAAGCCGAAGGCGGGATCAGCGGGCTGGAACAGGCCGATCTTCTGCATCCGGATGTGGTGTTGCTCGACGTGCACATGCCCGACATGAACGGGATCGAAGTCGCGCGCCATCTCGCGCAAAGAGATAACCCGCCGGCGGTGATCTTCATCACCGCTTACGACGAACACGCGTTGGACGCCTTTGAGGTGCAGGCGCTCGACTACCTGATGAAGCCGGTGCGCGCTGAGCGTCTTCTCGCCGCACTCGCGCGCGTCGAGCGGTTTCGTACGCACGAGCCGCGCATCGAAGAGCTGGCCAAGACGATCGGGGCGGTGCGCTCGCACCTGACGGTGTCGGAGCGCGGCCGCATGATGCTGGTGCCGGTCGACGAGGTCGTCTACCTGCGAGCCGAACTGAAGTACGTGACGATCAAGACGCGCACGCGCGAATATCTGACCGAGGAATCGCTGACGGCGCTCGAAGCCGAGTTCGGCGATCGGTTTGTTCGCATCCACCGCAACGCCCTGGTTGCACGCACGGGCATCCTCGGTTTTCAGAGAGTGCGCGGCGCCGTCGATGACGAAGGCGAATCCTCCGAAGGCCACTGGGAAGTGTTGCTGAAAGAAGCAGCTGAAAGGTTGCCGATCAGCCGCCGCCAGTGGCCCACAGTGAAGGCAGCCGCGAAGAGTTAAGTCGGTTGCACTGCTAGACTCATTTCACCCGACTCTCGCACACATTTTCCACGGAGAACGCCTTGATGAGCGCGCCGGCTCGCGTCGTGATTGCGACGCGCGAAAGCCCGCTCGCGCTTTGGCAGGCCGAGCACGTACACGGCCTGCTGTCGAGCCGGAATCCCGGTCTGCAAATCGAGCTGCTGGGTATGACCACGCGAGGCGATCAGATCCTCGACCGGCCGTTGTCCAAAGAGGGCGGCAAAGGCCTGTTCGTCAAGGAACTCGAACTCGCCTTGCTTGAACACCGCGCACACCTGGCCGTGCATTCGTTAAAAGACGTGCCAATGCAGCTCGAATCCGAATTTGCCCTGGCTGCCGTGCTGGCGCGCGATGATCCGCGCGACTGCATGGTGTCGAGCCGGTTTGCAACACTCGAAGAAATGCCGGCGGGTGCGCGCATCGGGACGTCGAGCTTGCGGCGCGAGTTGATGCTGCGGGCGCGCTTCCCGCGGCTCGCGATCGGATCGATCCGCGGCAACGTCGGGACGCGCCTGGCGAAGCTCGACCGCGGCGAGTTCGATGCGTTGGTACTGGCCGCGGCGGGGCTCAAACGACTGGGGCTGGCCGCCCGCATTCGGCAGATCATTGCGACAACCGTCTCGCTTCCGGCACCCGGCCAAGGCGCGCTCGCCATCGAGATTAGGCGCGACGACGCCTCGACCGGTGCGCTGTTGACGCCCTTTGACGACGCACCGACGCGGGCGGCGACAGAAGCGGAGCGTGGCGTATCGCGTGGGCTCGGCGGCAGCTGCCAGATGCCGCTCGCGGCGTTTGCAGAAGTCGAAGGCAGCGCGCTGCGCTTGCGCGCGCTGGTCGGCAACGCCGGTACGGGCGAGTTCGTCGAGACCGAGGTGCGCGGCCCGATGGATGCTCCCGACGCACTTGCGGCGCAGGCAGTCGAGCGACTAAAGGATGCGGGCGCTTTGCGACTGCTTGACAGCGCCTGAGCGAAGAAAAATGAGACCGCTCCTCATCGTGACGCGACCTGCAGCCGCCGGGCAGCGGCTCTTTGATCGGCTTACGGCGCGTAGTCATCGACCCATCTGGTGGCCGGCGTTTACGATCGGCCCGACACCCGACGCCGCCGCTGCACAGGCCGCTTTGTCTCGACTGGCCGACTACGACCTCGCGATATTCGTCAGCGCCAATGCCGTCCGGGCAACCGCCGTGATGTTGAATGGCCCGTGGCCGTTGACGACTGTAATCGGTGCGGTCGGCGCCGCGACTCGGGCGGCGGTCGAGGCCGAGCTGCGCCCGGATCCGAGCGTGGCCGTGATCGCTCCGGAGGTCGATGACGAATCGGGCTCGGAAGCGTTCTGGGATGCCTGGCAGGCGCGCGGGCGCAATGCGCAACGCGTTCTGTTATTACGTGCCGAAGATGGGCGCGAATGGCTCACGCAGCGGTTTATCAAGGGCGGCACGCCAGTCGATGCAGTGGCCGTGTATTCGCGCCGACCGCATCACCTGTCGCCCGACGATCTGACGCGGATGCAGGACGCGATCGACGCCGGCGTCGCGCCGACTGTCATTCTCAGCAGCAGCGAGGCGATTGCGGCGCTCGACGCGCAGGTCGGCGAGTCGGCGCAAGCGTGGTTACGCACGGGAACCGCAATCTCGACGCATCGGCGCATCGGCGCGCAGCTGCGCGATGCGGGTTACGCGCGCGTGCTCGACTCCAATTCTGACGACGATTCGATAATCGCCACGTTAGAATCGCGCGCGCGCTAGGGTCGCGTAATCCCGCTGCGGTGTGCAACCATTGCAACCGTTGAGCGTCGCTGACAACCTGGCAGACAACGTCGTGACTACCGAACCGCTGAACGTAACGCCGCCGGTGGAAGCTCTGGCGTCACCGGCGTCAGCGCCCTTGCCGCCGCGCCCGGAGCGCGGTCCGCTGCTCTGGATATCGCTCGCTGCGTTGCTGATCGCATTGGTGACGGCCGGTTACTCGTATCGACAATTGAACAACGTCAAGCGCGAGTCGGCACGCCGCCTGGCCGAGCTGCAACAGATGGTCGTCGCTGCCAATGAAACAGCGACGCGTGCCGATGCCGAGGCCCGCGCGGCGCGCCAGCAGGCGGCGGTGGTCGAAGCGCGGCTCGCCGAGGAACAGGGCCAGCGCGAAGCGCTCGAACAGTTGTATGCGGATCTATCGCGCGGTCGCGACGACGTGGTGCTGGTCGAGGTGGAACGCCTGATCACGCTGGCCGCGCAAGAGCTGCAATTAAGCGGCAACTTGGCGACCTCGCTGGCAGCGCTTCAGACCGCCGATGCGCGCTTGTCGCGCGCCGACAATGCGCGATTTTTACCGCTACGAAGAGTGCTGGCGCGCGACATCGAGCGCCTTAAGGCCGCGCCCGCCGTCGACTTCACTGGGATCGCACTGAAGCTCGATCAACTTGCCTCTGCGGTCGAAAACTGGCCGCTGTTGGCCGACGCCAAGGGTGCCCCCGCAATCAGCGCGGCAACGAAGGAACCGCCCGCCGCGAGCCCTGTGTCGCCCGGCAGTTGGTGGGGCCTGCAGTGGCAGGCAGTCCAGCGCGAACTCGGTGAGTATCGCGATCTGATTCGCATCCGGCATGTCGATTCGCCCGAATCCGTACTGCTCGACGTGCAGCAGCAAACGTTGGTGCGCCAGCAATTGCGGCTGCGGCTGCTGAATGCGCGGCAGGCATTGCTGGCGCGTAACGACCGGCTGTATCGCGCCGATCTGGCCGAAGCGCAAGCGCTGATGACACGCTATGTCGACACGCGGCAGCCGCAAACGGCCGGAGCGCTGGCGTTGATCAAGCAGCTCGCTTCGACCGCATTGTCGGTCGAGTTGCCGGCCATCGGCGACACGATGGCAGCAGTGCGCGCCGTGCGCACGACGCCGACGCGTTGACGATCAGGAACGGCGATGCGTTGGCTTAGCTCGGCACTGTTGCTCGCGCTGCTCGCGGCGTTCACTGCGCTGTTTCTGCGGACCAATCTGGGCAACGTCGCATTGTTCGTGCCGCCGTGGCGCATCGACGTTTCGTTGAACCTCGCGCTGCTGGTTTTGCTGCTGCTGCTTGGCGCGGTTTACTGGACCGCGCGTGCGGTGCAAAAGATGGCCGATTTTCCGGAGCAGGTGCGCCTGTACCGGGCGCGTCGTGAAGAGATCGGCGGCAATCGCGCATTGGTCGAAGCCATCAAGAACTTTCTCGAAGGCCGATTTGCGCGCGCCGAGAAATCGGCGCGCGCTGCACAATCTTCAAGCACTACCGCCGGCGTTGCGTCGTTGATCGGCGCACGAGCCGCGCACCGGATGCAGGAGTACGCGCGGCGTGACGAGTGGCTGGAGCGCGCCGAGAGCGACGGCGACATGGAAACCGCGCGGCTTGTGGCCAGCGCCGAGATGTTTACCGAGCAGCGGGAAAACGATGCTGCGCTGGCGGCAATCGATCGCCTGCCGGGCGAGGGCCGCCGGCACATTCATGCGATGCGCGTCGCACTCAACGCCAATTTGCAGTCGGCGCGCTGGGACGACGCTCTAAAGGCGATGCGGCTGCTGGAAAAGCGCAACGCGCTGCATCCGGTATTGACGCGCAAGTTGAAGCTGTCTGTTTATCGTGAGCTGATGGCTGCGCAGCGGCACGATCCGGCTGCGCTCGAAGCGTTGTGGCGCTCTGTGCCCGAAGCCGATCGGCAGGTTCCCGACATCGCCCTCGAGGCGGCGCGCCTCTTCAATCGGTTGGAGCCTGGCCTCGGCCGGCTCGCCGGCGAAGCGATCGAGGCAGCGTTGCAATCGTCGCCACTCGAGTGGGACGACTCGGCCCGGCGCCTGCTCGACGAATACGCGCGGACGCAGGCAATTTCGGCGCGTGATCAGCTGCAGCGAGTTGAAAGCTGGCTGAAGCTTGCATCGCCAGCAGGTGCCGAGCCGATTCGCGCTGCCCTGTTGCGCTCGGCCGGCCTCATCTGCCTGCGCGAACAGCTGTGGGGCAAAGCAAAAACATACTTGTTGGAAAGCCTCGCCGCCGACAGGCATCCGTCGACTTTGCTGGCGCTCGCCAGGTTGTCCGATGCCATCGGCGACGCCGACGCCGCGGCTTCTTTTTTTCGGGACGCGGCCATCGGATTCGCCGACTTGCCCAAAGCGGTTGCCGAATCCCCGTCAGCGGTTTTGCGCGGCGCCGCTCAGGTACATTGAACCGCGCGGCTCCGGCTTGACAGCGGCGCAAGCGGCCCCATACTGGCTCGATACGTGACCTGAGTCACGACGAACGAATCACGGAGACGACTGATGAACCGCATGCACCCCAACATTTTAAAAATCTCCGCGTTCGTTGCGGCACTCGCGTTCATCGCCGGAGCGTCTGCCCAAACCACGATCAAGCTTGGCTATGCAACGACGCCGACTTCGCACTACGGCGTGGGCTCGAACGCGTTTTGCGAAGAGGTCGAGAAGCGCACCAGCGCCCGCTACAAGTGCCAGCAGTTTCCGGGTTCTGCGCTGGGCGGCGAGCGCGAGATGATCGAAGCGGTGCAATTGGGCACGCTCGATATCGTCAACACATCGACCGGGCCGGTCGGCAACTTCGTTCCCGAAGTGAACATCGTCGACATTCCTTTTTTGTTTCGCGATTACGAACACGCGCGACGCGTGATGGACGGGCCGATCGGCGATGACCTGCGGGCCAAGTTTCCGGCGAAGGGTCTGATCGCGATTGCGTGGACCGAAAACGGCTTCCGGCACATGACCAATAACAAGCGTCCGATCATCAAGCCCGACGATGCGAAGGGCCTGAAGATTCGCAGCATGCAGAACAAGGTGCACATGCAGGCGTTTCAGGCGATCGGCATTCAGCCCACGCCGATGGCATTTCCTGAATTGTTCGGTGCACTGCAAACCGGTGTGGTCGACGGCCAGGAGAACCCGATCCCGGTAATTTTGTCGGCCAAGTTCTCGCAGGTGCAGAAGCACTTGTCGCTCACCGGCCATGTGTATTCGCCGGCGCTGCTGATCGTTTCGCCCGCGCTGTGGAACAAGTTGTCGGATGCCGACAAGCAAGCATTCACCGAGGCCGGAAAAGCGGCTTCAACCGCGCAACGCAAGAAGGTCAACGACGACGAGCGCGATGGTATTGCGCTACTGCGCGCCGGAGGCATGGAGGTTGTCACTACCGTTGACGGCCAGGCGTTCCGCAACGCGATGACACCGGTGTGGACGGATTTCGCCAAGCAGTTCGGCGCGGAGAACATAAAAAAGATTCAGGACATCAAGTAAGCACGCGCCACGCAACCTTGGGCCGCAAGCGCGGCCCTTTTTTTTATTTGATCGGCACCGCGAGCCCGCTTGAATACGGCAGCCAGGTCGACAGCACCGGCACCAGGGTGACGATCAGCAGCACCGCCAGGTGGGCCAGCAGGAAGGGGCGCAGCTCACGCACTAGCGCACCCATCGGCACCTTGGACACGGCAGAAGTCACCGCCAGCAGTCCGCCTACCGGCGGGGTGATCATGCCGAGGGTCAAGTTGTAGATCACGATCATCGCGAAGTGCACGGGGTCGATCCCGGCTGCATGCGCCACCGGCGCCAGAATCGGCACCAGCACCATCACGCCCGGCAATGGCTCGATGAAGATCCCGAAGATCAACAGCAGCAGGTTGATCAGCAGCAGCAGCGCGAGCGGGCTGACGTCGAGCGCCGTGATCCATTGCGCCAGGGCCTGCGGCACGTTCTCGATCGTCAACACCCAGGCAAACGCCGCACTCGCGGCCACGATCAGCAGCACCGATGCGGTCAATATTGCCGAGCGCGAGAAAATCGAAGGCAGATTTCTCCAGTGCAGCGAGCGGTAGATAAACGCGCCGCACAGCATTGCGTAAACCACCGCGACGACCGAGGCTTCGGTCGGCGTAAAAATTCCGGTGCGAATGCCGCCGAGGATGATCACCGGCAGCAGCAACGCCGGAATCGCGTTGATGGTGTTGCGGACCATCTCTCGCACCGTGGGCCGCAGCGCGTCGGCGCGGTAGTGGCGCCGCGTCGAAACGATCTGGTTGACGATCATCATCGCCACTGCGATCAGAAGTCCCGGCAGCAAACCCGCCATGAACAATGCGCCGGCCGACACACGATCGTCCTGCAGGGCGTAGATGATCATGATGATCGACGGCGGAATGATCGGGCCGACGACGGCGGTCGATGCGGTGAGTGCTGCGGCGTACGCTTTTGAATAGCCGGCTTTGTCCATCATCTTGATCAGCATCGAGCCGGGGCCGGCGGCGTCCGCCAGGGCCGAGCCGCTGATGCCCGAGAAAAACGTCAGCGAAAGCACGTTGGCGTGACCGAGTCCGCCGCGCCGGTGGCCGACGAACTGCGAAGCGAAGCGCAACAGCACTTCGGTCAGCTTGCCGCCGGTCATCAACTCGGCGGCGAGAATGAAAAACGGCACGGCCAGCAGCGGGAAACTGTCGATGCCGGTAAACATCTCCTTTAACACCACGATCATGCTGTAGCGATCGTCGAGTGCCACCGCCAGCAGCGCTGCCGCCGCCAGCGAAAACGCGATCGGCACGCCGAGCGCGAGCAGCACGATCGCTGTGATGAACAGCGTCCAGGCCATCAGGGGTGATGGCCGTTACAGCGCGGCCGCAAGTTCTCTGTCCACACCGTCTTCATGCTCGAACGGCTCACCGAGTACATAGCGGCGCGCGACCAACGCCAGATGCGCAATCATCAGCAGGCAGCCGATCGGCATGCCGGCGTAAACCCACGCCATCGAGAACTGCAGCGCAGCGGCCGCCTGGAAGCGTGTGCGCCATGCGTAGTCGATGCCTTCGATCATCAGCGCGATGAACAGCACCAGCGTTACCAGCGCAATCAATCCACGCACAATGCGAGCGCCGCGCGCAGGCAGCGACACCTCGAGCGAATCGACTCCGATATGCGCACCGTTGCGCAGCGCCAGGCCGGCGCCGACAAAGGTCAGCCAGATCATCAGGTGACGCCCGACTTCTTCGCCCCACAGAAAGGCTGACTCACCTGTGTAACGCAGGATCACATTGACGAAAATGACGATGACCATCGCCGCCAACAGTGCAATCAGCAGCGCACGGTTAGCCCACACTAATCCGTGCTCTATGCGATGCAGCGATCTCATGGCCTTAACCGTTCACTGATCAACGATCACCCATGTTTGATAGCGATCGTCTTCAGCGTCGTAAATCCGAGCAGCGCTTCGAATCCCTTTTCCCGCCCGTAGCCGCTCGATTTCACTCCTCCGAACGGGAGCTCGACGCCGCCGCCGGCACCATAGTTGTTGATGAACACCTGGCCGCAGCGCAGCTTGCGCGCCACTCGCATCTGGCGCGCACCATCGCGCGTCCAGACACCGGCGACGAGGCCGTACATCGTGCCGTTGGCGATCGACAGCATCTCGTCTTCGGAGTCGAAGGCAATCGCGGCCAGCACCGGCCCGAAAATTTCTTCCTGCGCCAGCATGTGGGTCGATGGAACGTCGCGCAACAAGGTTGGTGCCTGGTAGTAACCGCTCTGCGGCGCATTGTCGACGACACTGCCTTGCGCTGCGATCGGCACACCGTCGTGCTGCGCGCGGCTCAAAAAATCCCACACGCGTTGCAACTGGTTTTGCCGAATCAACGGGCCCGCATCGAGGTCATCAAGCGCCGGGCCGACCTTCAACTGCGACATCGCAGCGCCCACTCGCGCAATCAACTCTTCGTAAATCGGCCGCTCGATCAGCAACCGGCTGCCGGCCGAGCACGTCTGCCCGGAGTTCTGAACGATTGCGTTCACCGCCACCGGCAGCACATCGTCCAGCTGCGCATCGGCAAAAATGATTTGCGGCGACTTGCCGCCGAGCTCGAGCGTGACCGGGCAGTGATGCTTGGCCGCGGCCTGCGCGACCGCGGTGCCGGTGGCGGGCGATCCGGTAAAGGAAATGTGATCGATGCCGCGATGCTGCGCGAGCGCCGCACCGGCTTCTGCGCCGTACCCGGTGACGATGTTCAGGGCGCCGGCCGGGAAGCCCACGTCCGCCGCAAGCTCGGCCACGCGGATGACCGACGAGCACGCGTCCTCCGCCGGCTTGACGACGCACGCGTTGCCCGCCGCCAACGCGGCGCCGACACTGCGGCCGAAAATCTGCATCGGATAATTCCACGGCACGATGTGGCCGGTGACGCCGTGCGGCTCGCGCAGTGTCAGCACGGTCATGCCCGCCTGATACGGAATCGTCTCGCCATGCAGCTTGTCGGCCGCGCCGGCGTAGTACTCGAAGTAACGCGCGAGCGCTGTGGCATCGGCACGGCCTTGCTTCAGCGGCTTGCCGGTCGTGCGCGACTCCAGGTGGGCGAGCTCATCGTGATGATCGGCGACCGCGTAGGACAGCTTCATCAGCAAGCGTCCGCGCTCGGTGGCTGTCATGCGCCCCCACTCGCCATCGAAAAATTCACCGAGCGCACGGCGCGCCGCTATCACGGCCGCGTCAATGTCGGCTGCAGTGCCGCGTGCGATCTTTGCGAACGGCACGCCATTGGACGGATCGATTACGTCGATCGTCTGCCCGGTAGCGGAGGCGACCCAGCGGTTGCCGATGAAGTGATGCGAGCCCGCGGCCCTTGTGTTGCCGTCCATCGCGTTCTCCCGAGTGAGATACGCTGATTATTACCCCTCGCGCCTAGAATCGCTGCGATTCGCATTCAGGGTTGCCTAAATTTGCATGAGTCTCGACAAAGTTTCCGCCGGCCGCAACATCCCTGACGAGTTCAACGTCATCATCGAGATCCCGGCGCATGCCGATCCGGTCAAATACGAAATCGACAAGGAAACCGGCGCACTGTTTGTCGATCGGTTCATTGGCACGTCGATGCACTATCCGTGCAACTACGGTTACGTACCGAAG
>Ga0136614_10002854_pt1 | contig 10897 bp, 9 predicted proteins | sample AntDrymUQ2792106_2_FD_106643 | JGI IMG/M metagenome (GOLD analysis project Ga0136614, IMG submission 106643) | Polar desert sand microbial communities from Dry Valleys, Antarctica - metaG UQ279 (21.06) | ecosystem: Environmental > Terrestrial > Soil > Desert | place: Antarctica: Dry Valley... | reverse complement strand
ACGTTCGACTACGGCAACAACATTCGCCAGCAGGCGAGGGAGGCGGGCGTCGACAATGCGTTCGACTTTCCCGGCTTCGTGCCGGCCTTCATTCGGCCCCTCTTCTGCGAGGGCCGCGGGCCGTTCCGCGTGGCGGCGCTGTCCGGCGATTCGGAGGACATCGCGCGCATCGACCGGGCCCTGGCCGAGCTGTTCCCGTCCGACGTTGGCCTCCAGCGCTGGCTGCGCCTCGCGGCGGAGAAGGTCCCAGTCCAGGGCCTGCCGGCGCGCATCTGCTGGCTCGGCTACGGCGAGCGAGCGCAGGCGGGCCTGGCCATCAATGAACTGGTGGCCAGCGGCGCGGCCAGCGCCCCGATCGTCATCGGCCGTGATCATCTCGATGCGGGCTCCGTCGCCTCACCGTACCGAGAGACCGAGGCCATGCGTGACGGATCGGACGCCATCGCCGATTGGCCCATCCTCAACGCGCTGGTCAACACGGCCGCGGGCGCCACCTGGGTCAGCTTTCACCACGGCGGCGGGGTCGGCATCGGGTACAGCCTGCACGCCGGGATGGTGGTCGTCGCCGATGGCACACCCGAAGCCGCCGCCCGGCTGGAGCGCGTGTTGACCTCGGATCCGGGCATGGGCGTCATCCGCCACGCCGATGCCGGCTACGAGCGCGCCATCGAGGTCGCCGCCGACCGGGGCGTCCGCATCCCGATGCGCGCCGGCTGAGCGACCGCATGCCGCGCACCCCGATGAAACCACTGCCCGGTCCTCCCGAGCCGTGGGCGCCGTCAACCATGCCCGCCTATCGGTCACGCCCGCCCTACGTCATGACCCAGATGATCGGCGCCGAGCCTGCCCTCGCCGAGCGGCTGATGCGCCGGCTCGCCACTGACGACGCCGTGGATACGCTGGCAACGACGATTCGGGACGCGTTAGCGGCGGGCCAGCCGGTGGTCACGACCGGATGCGGGACGTCCGAGCATGCGGCAATGGGGCTCGCGGCCCTCCTCAGCGAGGCGCTCGATCTGGACAGCGGTCACGCGATCCGCTCCATGGTCGCACTCGACAGCCTGCACCTGCCGCTCACCGATGGCCTGCTCATCGCCGTCTCCCACGAGGGCGGCACGCAGGTGACGAACGAGGCGATGCGCGCGGCTCGCGATGCCGGCGCGCAGACAGCGCTCATCACCGTCGGGGGTGGGTCGCCCGGCGCGGAGATCGCCGACATCGTGATCCGCACCGAGGAGGCCGATCAGAGCTGGTGTCACACGGTCGGGTACCTGTCGCCGCTGCTGGCGGGAGTCGTGCTTGCCGCGCGCCTGAAACGCGGACGCGTCGACGCCCTGGCGGTGCAGGCCCTGCTCGACGCCAGCGCCGCCCCGCATGCCGCGGCGGCCGTGGCCGGTGGCCTGACCGGAACAGATCGGCTCCTCGTCGTCGGCAACGGCCCTGACCTCATCTCCGCGCGGGAGCTGGCCCTGAAGGTGGAGGAGGGAGCGCGGCTGCCGGCCACCGCCATCGAGCTCGAGAGCGTCATGCACGGGCATCTCGCGGCAGCCACCCGGTGGACCGGGCTTGTGCTCTTCCTCACCGATGAGAGACCGCTCGTTCGCGACTGCGCGACGCGGGTCGTCACCGCGGCGCAGGCACTCAGCCTGCCGGTGATCGGGATCATCGGCGAGGCGCTGGCGGGCGGGATCACGCTCGACCAGATGCCCGCGGGCCGAATCGTGGTCCCGCGCGTGGGTCGGGTCCGCGGCGTGGCGGGCTCACTGCTCGGCTCGGCCATGGCGCTCCAGCTCCTTGCAGAACGCCTGGCGCGCGCCCGCGGCGTCGACCCCGACACCCTCGGCCGCGAGGATCCCGCGCAGGCATCGGCCCATCAATGAGGAGCGTACGGGTCGCTCCTCAGGCGGGAGCAGCGACTCCCCTCGCCGGACGGCGCAACAACGCAAGCAGGCGGACGTAGAAGCGCAGGTTGTGCAGGGTGGCCAGCCGCTCGGCCGAAGCGTCGCCGGCCTTGAACAGGTGGTGAAGATACGCCGCCGAATGACGGGCACACAGGGGGCAGTCGCAGCGGGCCTCCAGCGGCGCATGGTCGATCCGGTACCGCGCGTCGTGGATGCGGATGGCGCGGTAGAAATTGTCGCCCGGCGATGGTCGAGTATCGGCCCATCCGTCGCGGAAGGCGTACAGCCGCCCATGGCGGGCATCGCGGGTTGGCAGTGCCGAATCGAAGCTCGAGTAGCCCAAGCCGGCGGCGCGCACCACGTGGTCGGCGCGCCCGACTCCCAGCGCATGCTTGGGGGCGGCAACCGGCACGGAATCGGCGACCCAGGCCAGGGCGTCTGCCAGCAACGATCCATCCGTGGAGATCGGCCAGCCACCGAATCCGAAACCATCGAAGCCGATCTCGGCCAGGGCTGCGGCGCATTGACGCCGGAGAGACTCGATCCCGCCGCCCTGCACGACCGCGAAGATCAGCGGCGCCTTGGCGCCAGCACGCTGGGCGACATGGCGATCGAACTCCTCTCGGCTCCGGCGCGCCCACCGGATCGTCCGCTCGACGGATCGCTCCTGCTCGGGTTCGGGCGCGTCAGCATCGGTGCAGTCGTCCAGGCACACCACGATGTCGGATCCGAGCTGGAGCTGGAGGCCGATCACCCGCTCCGGGGTCAGGTTCCATTTCTCGCCGGTCGATGGCTCGCGGAAGACCACCTCGTTGTCCCGGATGACGCCACGGGCGGGGTCCTGGCGTATGAGCGACCACACCTGGAAGCCGCCCGAGTCGGACAGGATCGGACCGGACCAATCCATAAACCGATGGATGCCGCCGGCTGCCTGCACCACGCGCGCTCCCGGACGCCTGAGCAGGTGGAAGGCATTGACGACGACCCCCTCGATACCGATGCGCCGCAGGTCGTCGCTGCTCACGCCGCGCACCCCGGCACGCGTCGCATCAGGCAGAAAGGTGGGAACCGCGAGCGTCCCGTGCCGAGTGGCGAGCGGCTCAGCCACGGAGGGTCAGGACGAAGACGAGCTCATTGGGGACCGATGCCTCCGCCACGCCGCTCACCCTCCCGGACTCGGCCACCAGCCGGTCGAGCCGGTCCCGGTAGGCGCGCGCCATGCCCTTCCCGCGCCCGGCCAGCGAGCGCATCGGAAAGCTGACGACGGCGTGTCGAACCGGCAGCGCCTCGATCAATCGCGACGCGGCGCCGGGATCCTGGCGATCGAGCGTCGTCACCAGCTTGAGCAGCAGCGCGACATCGGCGGTATCGGTCGGAGGGTCGGTGACGGCGTCGCGTGCCTCGACGCGATGGGGTTGACCGATCAGCTCGAGAAACGCGGTGACCGCGGCGAGCGGTCGTCCATCGACGTCGGAGGCAATGTAGGTCGCGTCGGCCGCCAACGTCATCCACGGCAGCGCCAATGGATTGAGCCCGCAGCCGATGTCGAGGACGCTCCGCGGTACCGATCCGGTCTTGGCCCAGATGGCCGGGTAAAGGGACGCGAGGTGCGGAAGGCGCTCCCGGGTCGATGCGTGCGTGGCCATCACCGCGTGGCACTCGGCGCGGAAGATGGGATCGCCGGAGTCGCCGTGCCACGCGGTGCGCAGGGATCCCAAATCGTCGTCGCGGAAGGATCCGCGAAACGCGCCGACCGCCTGGTGCAGGCGCCGTTTCACCCGCTTCACCGCCTCGTCCGCATTGCGCGACCGATCGAGCTCCTCGGCCGCCAGCCGATCGAGCAGGCCACGATCAACGTCGCGATAGCGCCTCGAGCGCAGGACGCGGTCGACGATCTGAGCCGTCATCGCGCCCGAAGCCGCACGACGAGCGCGTACGCCTCTCGGCGAGCGAGAGCGTGCCGCGCCACGAGCAGCGCGTGCACCGCACGCGGTGGTGCGCCGGCGTCGAGCAACAGCCGGGCATCGGCCTCAGCCGCCTCGGTGACGTCCGGCCGGGCGGTCATGCCGCCGATGAGCACCGTGCATTCGCCGCGCACCTCGCCCTCAGCCTCGAGCTCGCTAACGAGCGTCGAGAGCGCGCCACGCTGGTAGCGCTCGTGGGGCTTGGTCAGGTTGCGGGCCAGGCACGCTGGACGATCGCCGAGGGCCGCGAGGGCGTCACTCAACGCATCGGTCAGGCGGCGGGGTGATTCGAAGGCGATGAGGGTCGCATCATCGCGTGCCAGGGTCGTCAATACGGTCATGCGCGCGGCCGCCGTCCGTGGAAGGAAGCCAACGAACCGGAACGGGTGCGGCGGCAGGCCCGACGCGGCCAGCGCCGTCGTCAGCGCGGAAGGCCCGGGAAGGGCGGTGACACCGATGCCGGCTTCGATGGCAGCGGCCACCAGGCGGTAGCCCGGATCACTGATCAGGGGCGTCCCGGCGTCGCTGACCAGCGCCACGCTGTCCCCGATCGAGAGGCGCTCGATCAGCTCGCGCGAGCGCGCCTCCTCGTTGTGATCGTGGTAGCTCACGGCGTGGGTCGCGATCTCGTGATGACGCGCGAGGGTGGCGAAGTGGCGCGTGTCCTCGGCCGCAACGACCGCCACCGCCCGCAGCGTGTCGCGCGCTCGAGTCGACAGGTCGTCCGGATTCCCGATCGGAACCGCGACGACGAACAGCGTCCCGCGAGTCGTCATGGGCCGAGCCTAGCAGGGCGCCGGAGCCCGCTCGATCGGCGCACACGCACCCGCGGCGCATGCGGCGAACGGTAGGATCAGCGACGTGCCTGGATTGATCGAGTGCGTCCCGAACTTCAGCGAGGGTCGACGTCCAAAGGTTGTCGAGGAGATCGCGCGTGCCATCGGTCAGATCGATGGCGTGACCGTCCTCGACCAAACGGCTGATGAGACGCATAACCGCAGCGTCGTGACCTTCGCGGGAAGCGCCGAGCCGGTGGTTCGTGCCGCGACGGCGGCAGTGGGTCGCGCCCTCGAGCTCATCGACATGCAGAAGCACACCGGGGCGCATCCGCGCATCGGTGCCGTGGACGTCATCCCGTTCGTCCCGCTCGGCACCACGAGGATCGAAGAGTGCGTGGACCTTGCGCGTCGCTTCGGAGAGCAGATCGCGACGCGCTTCGACCTTCCCGTCTACCTCTACGGCGAGGCTGCCCTGAGGCCGGACCGGCGTCGCCTGGCGGATGTGCGCCGCGGACAATACGAGGCGCTTCGCGACGAGATCGCGACCAATTCGTCACGCCGGCCCGACTACGGAGCGGCGCGCCTGCATCCAACCGGTGGAGCGGTGGCGGTGGGGGCGCGAAAGCCGCTCATCGCGTTCAATATCAACCTGCGCACGAGCGAGTTGGCGGTGGCGATCAAGATCGCGCATGCCATCCGCGAGTCTTCTGGCGGCATGCCGGCGGTGCAGGCGATGGGGGTGCTGCTCGAGAACTCCGAAATGCCGCCGATGGCCCAGGTCAGCACGAACCTCGTCGACTGGGAGCGCACCGGCATCGCGGCGGTGGTGCGCGAGGTGCGTCGCCTGGCGCGGGATTCGGGCACCGAGATCGACCATTGTGAGCTCATCGGACTGGCCCCGGCTGGTGCCCTCCTCGAGGTTGCGGCCGATACGCTGGGCCTGAGCGACTTCGGACCCGACCAGGCCCTGGAGCTGCGACTGGCCAGGGACCGATAGACTCGGTCCCATGACCCTGCGCGCCGAGCTGTCCCGAGCGATCAGCGAGGCCCGCGGTCGCGCCATCGCGGCAGCGGAGCTCACGCTACCCGCCGACGCCGTGCTGCCCGAGGTCGGCCTCGAGCGACCCGCCAAGCCGGAGCATGGTGACTTCGCCAGCAACGTGGCGATGCAGCTCGCGCCCCTCGCGCGCTCGGCCCCCATGCACATCGCCGAGTCGATCGTTCGACACCTCGAGCGCCCGGCCGCGGTCGCCGAGGTGACCATTGCCGCGCCGGGGTTCGTCAACCTGCGGCTCGATCCGGGGTGGGTGGCCGCGCAGGTCGGCCCGATCGTCGCGGCCGGCGCCGACTACGGGCGCGGAACCGTCAGCCAACGGCGTCGAATCAATGTCGAGTTCGTGAGCGCCAATCCCACCGGGCCCCTGCACGTGGGCAATGCGCGCGGCGCCTTCGTCGGGGACGTCCTGTCACGCGTGCTCACCGCCGTCGGCCACGAGGTGGTGCGCGAGTACTACTTCAACGACTTCGGCGCCCAGGTCACGAACCTGGGCCTCTCGGTCCTCGCGCGGCGCAACGAGACCGACCTGCCCGCCGATGGCTATCACGGAGCCTACGTCGAGGAGCTCGCCGCACAGGTACCGGAAGAACTCGTCGCGACCATCGCTGGAGCATCCAACCCCGGGGGCCAGGCCGTGGGGGCATGGGCCACCGAGCGCGTGCGGGCCGGCATCGAGGCCAGCCTCGAGCGCCTCGGCGTGCACTTCGACGTCTGGAAGGAGGAGAGCTTGCTCCACGAGGGAGGCTGGGTCGAACGAGCGATCGAGCGGCTACGGGCGGGCGGCCACGTGCTCGAAGCGGACGGCGCCACGTGGTTTCGCTCCACGGCCTTCGGAGATGACAAGGACCGCGTCATTCATCGGTCCAACGGGCAGCCCACCTACTTCGCCTCCGATGTCGGGTATGTCACCGAGAAGTTCAGCCGCGGCTTCGATGAGCTGATCTATATCTGGGGCGCCGATCACCACGGGACGGTGGCCCGTGTCCGCAACGCCGCCGAAGCGATGGGCTACGACCGCGAGGCCGTTCGCATGCTGCTCATCGCCTGGGTTCGCTTCGTGCGCGACGGTGTCGAGATTCCGATGAGCAAGCGCTCGGGCGAGTTCATCACCCTGGACGACGTGCTCGACGAGGTCGGGGTCGATGCGGCGCGCTGGTACTTCAGCTCGCGAGCCTTCACCAGCGGGATCGATTTCGACCTCGAGCTCGCCAAGCGGCAGAGCAACGAGAACCCGGTGTACTACGTGCAGTACGCCCACGCGCGAGCGTCATCCATCCTCCGCAACGGAGCCGATGTCGGGCTGGCCCCGGTGGACGGTCGAGCCGGTGAGCTGCTCCGCCACCCGGCCGAGCAGGCGCTGGTGCGACACCTGTTGGAATTTCCCGACACCCTCGCGCTGGCCGCGGCGCGGCGCGAGACGCACGAGGTGCCGCGCGCCTGCTACGAGCTGGCCAGCGCCTTCTCCGGCTTCTATCGCGACTGCAAGGTCCTGACCGACGACGCAGATCTGTCGGGCGCTCGCCTGGCGCTGGTCGACGCGACGCGATCCGTGCTGGCCAACGGGCTCGACCTGCTCGGAATCTCCGCGCCGGAATCGATGTAGGACCGGCGCGCCGCCCATACCGAGCCGAGGGCGTAGCGTTCAGTTCGCGGCGTCAACCGTGCGCGTCAGCAGGTCATCGGACGACGCGTGCGCCACCAGGATGTCGCCGCTCGGCAGCTCGCTCACCGTCGCGGGGAAGTCCAGCGAGGCCACGACCGTTTCGTACGCACTTGCGAATTCGGCAGCATCGGCGGCGGTGTCCCAGGACAGGCGCCAGGCCACTGCGAAGGCCTCGTCGGGGCCGGCGGCAATGACCGCCCGATCTCCGCCCCACCCATCAGCGGCGACCCGGGCATCGGCGGCCGCCACGCCGAAGTACTCGAGCATGATCGCGATGGTCGCCTGCCCGATTGGCGTGGCACCGACCTCCTCCCAGCCGGACCCGAGGCCCGCCGCCAGGTCGAGGGTATCAACCGCAACGGGTGCCTCGCGCGGCGACCACTTGGCGATATCGACGATCTGCTCGGTCGAATCCGGCGGGTCGCTGAAGGCGGCATCAAGCTGCGAGAAGTCCGGGTTCGTCGGATCTCCGCCGGCGAGTCCCGTCGCCCAGCTGAGCCCGGTGTCATACGGGAAGCCCAGCTGCGCCACCATCCAGGAAGGTATGCCCGAGGTATCGGGCAGCTCGACGGATCCCAGGTATTCGAGGATCTCCTCCTGGGTCAGGTTCTGGAACATCCAGGCCAGCATGGCAATCGATGCGTCGCCCTCGATCAGCGATGTACGGGCCAGCGACCGATCATCCTCGCCATCGGCATCGGTCTCGAGGGAATCCAGGTCGAATGAGGCGTCTTGGAGCGCATGGGTGTACTCGTGCGCGTAGGTCACCCGCGCTCCGGTCGTCAATCCGGCGTCCGAGACGATCACCAATCGCTTGTCAGTGGGATCGTAGAAGCCCAGGACCGAGTCTCCGAGCAGCTGGAGCTGGAGCTGCGCGACGTCCTGGCCGGGCTCCAGGAGTCCCAGAGCGCGCAGCACGATGTTGTCCTGCTCCCGCTCCTCCGGCGGATACTGCTCGTCGAGTAGCCGCCGCAGCTCGACCGCCAGCTGCTCGCGGTTGATGATCTGGGCCGGACCGATGTCCGCCGCCTCCAGACCACGGATGGCGATCATCTGCTCCTCGATCTCGGCGAGGACGGCACCGGTCTCCAAATCCACCGTTGCTGATGGCGCTGCACTGCTCGTTGCCGGAGCGCTAGGACTCGGGCTCTTGATGGCGGCCTCGGACGGATTCGCGGTCGGCACGGGGCTGCCGCTGGGTGCGCGGCCGGTCTCGGGGTCGCGGGTGCCGAGCGCCAGGATCGCCACGATCGCAACGACCCCGAGCACCACGATTCCGACGAGCACGAGGATGAGGCGCTGGGGTGCTGACATCGGCCGCATTCTCGCACGGGCGGCCGTGCGTCCCGGAACGTTCAGGTTTCTTAAGGTTCGGCAAGCCCGGGGTTTAGATGCGGCTCATAGGCTTCGCCCTGTGAGTTGAAGATCCACAAGATCTTCTCCTCCACCCTCCCTCCTGCGAGCCCCGGTGTCATTGGGCGGGCACCGGGGTTCGTGCTGCGTCGGGCACATCGGCCGTCCTCTGGAGGCCAATGTCGCTGGCTCCGTCCCCGACAAGTGCCGCATGCACGGGCGCGAACGCCGGCCGCGGCATGGGCGCTACCATGCGCGGACCGATGGAGATCACTTGGTACGGACGTGCCTGCTTCCGGCTGAAGGGCCGCGATGCATCCGTCATCACCGACCCCTGCCCACCCTCGACGGGCTTCGTGGCTGGCAAGCACGACGTCGACCTGCTCACCGTCAGCCATACCCACCCCGACCACAGCTACACCCGCTCGATCAGCGCCGGCCTGACGCTGACGCGCCCCGGCGAGTACGAGTACTCCGACCTGCTGGTCACCGGCATCCGCACGTTCCACGACGGCGAGGCCGGCAGGAATCGCGGCGAGAACATGGTCTTCGCGGTGGAGGTCGATGGCGTCCACGTCTGCCACCTCGGAGACCTTGGCCACCTCTTGACCGATGAACAGCTGACCGAGCTCGGCCCTGTCGACGTGCTGCTCGTTCCGGTCGGCGGCGAGACCACCCTGACGCCGACCGAGGCGGCGGAGGTCGTGGCGCAGATCAGGCCCAAGATCGTGGTGCCCATGCACTTTGCGGTCGACGGCGGGTCGAAGGACCTCGGTGGGCCGGAGCGGTTCCTGCACGAGATGGCCGCCGAGCCCATCCGCCAGCCGAAGGCGCAGGTGACGGTCGGCTCTCTTCCCGACGAGACGCAGGTTGTCGTGCTCGAGGCTCGCGGCCGCACCGGCTGAATCCAGCGCTCGGGCGGTCTGAACGTCTTCGAGGAGTAGCCGACGCCATCGGTACTGGGACCCTCGTTGCCCGAGCGCAACGCGATTCGCGGCCAGTACTGGCCCGGACTGCAACGGACCTCACCACCTCCCCGCACGAGGGGGTTACCAAAGTACCGACGCTTCCTATACTCGCCCGGCCGGTACCGTCGGTGAGCCACTTCATTGGCGGGCAGCCGGTCCAGGGGAAAGCTGGACGCAGTCCAGGGAATAGGGGGACCTTCATGAATCAATTACGTCGGCCATCCCGGCGGCGCAGGCTTCCGTGGACCGTCGCGGCGCGGCGAATACCAGGGGTTACCAAAGTACCGGTCGGGTACGTATACTCTCGCGGCGGCGAATATCGATCCCCCGCCGCGGGACCAGCATGGAATTATCGTAAGAGAGAGAAGGCTATATCGTGAGACACACGTATCGGAGCAGGCGATCGCGGCTGCTCACACTGACGACAATCGGTTCGCTGCTCATGCTGACCACGCTCCTCGTGGCCGCGCCTGTCATGGCGCAGGACGGCGCAGCCCTCAACATCCGCACCATGGATGAGCAGGGCGTCCGGCTCGCGGGTGCCGTCTACACGGTGGACGGCATCGATGGTGAGTTCACCAGCGGTGAGGACGGTCATTTCTGCATCACCGGCCTGCCCGCCAGCTCGGAGTATCTCGTGACGCAGATCCAGGCGCCCGCGGGCTACGAGCTCGCGGAGCCGGCCTCCCAGCTGGTCAAGGTCGATAACGACGGCGACTGCAACAGTCCGGACGCGGAGTTTGTCAACCGCCCACCGGTGCCCGTGCAGCCGACGCCGACACCCGCCGGCAGCCAGGTGCCGAACCAGCCGACCCCGACGCCGCGCGATGGCGTTCAGGGTGGCAACCCGACCCCGTCCGGCTCGACGGGCGGCCTGCCGGACACCGCCACCGATCAGGTGTCGGCTCCGTGGCTCGCCGGGCTGCTGGCATTGGCGGCGATCGCCTCACTCGGCGTCCTGGCCTACGTTCGCCTCGCCGACGAGCGCTTCCGCAGGTAGCCCTCGTTCGGCCCGAGACGCCGAAAACGCCCCCGGGACAATCCCGGGGGCGTTTCCTGTGCGAGGGATCGCTGGCACCGTCAGGACAGGTAGCCGAGCTCCTCGAGCTTGGCCATCACCTTGGCAGCGCTCTCCTCGGGCGTCTCCCGCCCATCGGTGTAGCACGTGACCTCGGGGTTGAGCGGCGCCTCGTACGGATCGTCAACCCCGGT
>Ga0136614_10002853_pt1 | contig 10897 bp, 9 predicted proteins | sample AntDrymUQ2792106_2_FD_106643 | JGI IMG/M metagenome (GOLD analysis project Ga0136614, IMG submission 106643) | Polar desert sand microbial communities from Dry Valleys, Antarctica - metaG UQ279 (21.06) | ecosystem: Environmental > Terrestrial > Soil > Desert | place: Antarctica: Dry Valley... | reverse complement strand
GAGTACAACCTGCTGGTCGGCGAACGGACCGCCGAGGATCTCAAGATCGCCATCGGCTCGGCCTACCCGGGCGCCCATGACGAGCAGCGCGTGACGCTCCGCGGGCGCGACCTGCTGACAGGCCTGCCAAGGGCGGTCGAGATCACGGCTGAGCAGGTTCGTGAGGCGCTGGAGACATCTGTCCAGCAGATCGTCGACAACATCAAGGACACCATCGAGGAGACGCCGCCAGAGCTGGTGGCCGATATCATGGATCAAGGCATCGTGCTGGCAGGCGGCGGGGCGCTCCTGCTCGGCCTCGACCGCAGGGTCGCCGAAGCGACCCAGATGCCGGTCGTCATCGCGGAGGACCCGCTGACCTGCGTGGTCCGAGGGACGGGCCGGGTGTTGGAGGACCTGGCCACCATGGAGCGGACGCTGGTCAGCGAGACCTATTCGCGTTCGCCACGCTGAGTCACTGACCCGTGGTGCACGGTAAGGCCGCCCGGGCCACCCGCCGCCGGGTGATCATCTACGTGGTGCTGGTGGCTGGCTCGCTGATGCTCATGGGAGCCAGCGGCACGATGCCCTTGCGCGACCTCCGAGCAGGAGTCGGCTTCGCTCTGTCACCACTCCGTACGGCACTCGCCGGCACGACCCGTTCGGTGACCGGCCTGTTCACGACCATCGCCGAGATCGATCGACTGCGGAGCGACAACGAGGCACAGGCGCAACGCATCGCCGCTCTGGAGGCAGAGCTGCTGGAGGCGGAAGGCATCCGCGTCGAGAACGAGCGACTCACACGGCTGCTCGGCGTGCAGTCGTCATTCAGTCACCGCTCCGTGGCCGCGGTCGTCATCGGACGGCCCATCTCCGATCTCGAGCGCGTAGTGACCCTCGATAGAGGCGCGGATGATGGCGTATCCGTGGGCGATCCGGTCGTCTCCAGCGATGGCGGATTGGCCGGCTCGGTCATGGATGTCGGCAGCCGCCACAGCGACGTGCTGCTCATCTCGGACACACGTTCGCTGGTCATCGGTCTCATCGAGGCGAGTCGGGCGACGGGCGAGGTCGTGGGTCGCCTGTCAGCCAACCTGGCCATGGTGAGCATCCCGACAACGGAGGCAGTGGCCATCGATGACCGGGTCGTGACGGCTGGCCTGACCCTGGGCGATGACGTGCGCTCGCCTTTCCCGCGCGGACTCTTGATCGGCCGCGTGGTCGATGTCGACGAAGACGCCGCAGCCATCGTCAAGACCGCCCTGGTCGAGCCAGCGGCCGACCTGGACGAGCTGGAGTACGTACTGGTGATCACCGATTTCGAGCCACCGGCGCCGCTGCCGACCATCAGCCCGGCGCCCAGCCCGAGCCCCACTCCGCCACCTTCGCGCAGGCCGCGCGGCTCCGTCAGCCCGGCGCCCAGCCGCTGAGGCTGTGACAGATCTGTAACGGCCTTGACCGTCCGCGCAGATGGTGAGCTATCGGCCGTCTGACACACTCCAGACCGGCCGTCATCGACCAATAGGGACGCATCTGCGTCACGAGCGGCCTGGGAGGCAAGTAAATGGCTGAGATCATCGCTTGGATCGTCCTCGGAGCGATTGCGGGTTATATCGCCGGTTTCCTCGTCAAGGGTGACGAGGGCATGGGTGTCGTCGGACACATCGTGCTGGGCATAGTCGGCGCCTTCGTAGGCGGCATCGTATGGCGGCTCATCACCACCGGCGACCTCGACTTCTTCGGCAGCAATGACATCAACATCGGCTCCATCGTCGTTGCTGTCATCGGCGCGATCATCGCCGTCGTCGCCGTCGGCTTCCTGACCGGCAGCCGCCGGGTGGGCCGCGGCCCCGCCTAGGTCACCCGCTGGCCCGGGCACCGGGCCCCCTTCGATCGCGTTGCAGGCTCGCTAAGGCGAGATCCTGTGACCTGAAGCGATGTCCACCCTGTGTCGGGGTGGGCATCGCTGTGTCCGTGTACCGGTACGTTCGTACCGCGACCCTTGCCGGCTGCCGATGCCGGCCGACCGCAACTCAGCGCCCCGCACCGACCCAGCTGGTCGATGCGGGGCGTTCATCCGTGCTGCTGAGGGCGGGTCACGCACCACGCCCAGGGCGGTCACATGGCTAGCCCCAGCCGGACCATCGCGGCATGGTTTCCGGCCGTGCAGAAAGGGAGTCTTGACGCGTGATCCGAACCGGCCCTGTGCCGGCCGTGCCCAGCCCCAGCCGGAGAAACGCGAATGCACCCTTCCTCCAACCCGACCGCGACACGGACCGTCGCGGTACGCAGCGTCGTCATCGTCGTGTCGCTCATCGCGGCGCTGCTCATCTCAACAGCGGCCAACCTGACCGCCGTCGCGCGGGGTGCCGAGATGGCGCCACTGCGGGCCGTGGTGGTCATCGGTCCGATGCACGAATGGCAGCCCCTGGTCAATGAACGCGGCCGCGCCGTGGCTGACGCCGCTGAGGCGCAGGGCATGGAGGTCACCCGCCTCTTCCACCCCAACGCCCTCTGGTCGGACGTGGTCGACGCGGCCAACGGGGCCAACCTGTTCATCTATCTCGGCCACGGCAACGGCTGGCCAAGCCCCTACGCACCCTTCCAGGAGAACACCAAGAATGGTCTGGGACTCAACTATCCCGACCCCGAGCGCCGCAGCTCGTCCGATGTCAAGTACTACGGCGCTAACTTCCTGCGCGACGAGATCCAGCTCGCGCCCAACGCCATCGTGATGTTCGAGCAGCTCTGCTACGCATCCGGTCACGGCGAGGGGTACATGCCGACACCGTCGCGCAGCCTGGCCGTGGAGCGTGTCGACAACTTCGCCAACGGCTTCATCGATATCGGTGCTCGGGCCGTCTTCGCGCTCGAGTTCCAGCCGCTGAGCGACGTGGTCAACGCCCTGTTCGAAGAGCACGCCACCATGGACTCCATCTTCCGCATGGAATTCAACCCCTACAGCTCCGAGGCACGACCGTTCTGGGGTTGGGTTGGCTGGAGCCCCAGCTACCACGACTCCGTGCTGTCGCCGGGTATGCGCATCCTGGTCGATCCGCACCCGACCGAGAGCTACCGACGGGCCATCACCGGCGACCTGGAGTTCACCACCGACGAGTGGCAGGGTGCCGGCGCCAACGATCCCGACGGCGCCGATCCGGTCCTGACTGGCCTGGGCAGCACCCAACATCCCGGCACCATCCCGGGCGGCGATCAGTCGCCCACCGTCTTCACTCCCAACGGCGACGGCATCAGCGACACGGTCTCCTTCCATCACGGACTCTCCGAGCCGGCCTATCTGGACTTCGAAATCAGGGACATCACGGGCGGCGTGGTCCGCCACTTCACCGCCTGGACCGACGGTGGGGACGGCTCGACGACGTGGGATGGACGCGATGCCGATGGCGACTTCGTGGCCGAGGGCCGCTACGACGTGACCGTCAAGCCCGAGGATCGATCAGGCAAGCTCGGGGCCAGCGATATGACCAGCGTCAAGGTCTTCAAGACGCTCAAGTCGCCGCTCGCCAAGCCCAACCACATCTTCGTCCGCGATGGCGACGGCCTCGCCCAGTCGACCGCTCTCCAGGTCACCCTGACCCAGCCAGCCGTGCTGAGCTGGACCATCCTGGACAGCGCCGGAGCCCCGGTCCGGGTGCTCGCGTCCGCCCAAGCCTTCGGGCTCGGTCTGGCCACTGTCTCCTGGGACGGTCGGGACGGGCTGGGAGCCCTGGTCCCGGATGGGATCTACTCCGCGGTGGTCATGGCGACGACAGACGCCGGCACCTATGGCCACATGTCGTCGGTCCGGGTGATGCCCTTCAAGGTGACCGCCCCGGTCTGGTCGGGTCCGGCCGGCACAAGCGTGAAGTTCACCATCCGCAGCGCTGAGCCGCTCACCGGCTGGCCGCGCATCGAGGTCCGCCAGCCCGGCGTCCCGATGTACACGGGCTATCCCCTGCGCTCCGGACCGAAGGACTTCGCGACCACCATCACCTTCCGCGCCGGTCCGCCGGGAGATGTCCTGATCAAGGTCATCGGTACCGACACCGCCGGCGGCAAGCAGTACCAGACGTTCATCTTCGCCCTGACCGAATAGGCCGCTGAGTCACAGCGACCGACCTGCGGACCCGGTGCTTCCCAAGGAGCCCGGGTCCGCCCATGTCTGCCCGACCTGACGCTCTTTCGAGTCGACGCCAGCGCCTCGGCGGCGCATCATGGCAGCACTAGACTGTGGTCGATGATGCACTCTCCGCCGCCGGTCGGGGGGCCCGGGCCTGACCAAGCGGCGGCTGCTGCGTACAGCGACACGTGGGTCGTCATGCCGACCTACGACGAGGCTGACAACGTGGCCGGCATAGCCAAGGCCATCCTCCAATGCCTGCCTGGGGCGACCCTGCTGATCGTGGATGATGCCTCGCCTGACGGGACGGGCAGGATCGCCGATGGATTGGCGCTTGCCGACTCGCACATCCGCGTCCACCATCGTCCAGCCAAGCTCGGCCTGGGGCGCGCCTACGTGGACGGTTTCAGCGTCGCCCTGAGAGGCGGCGCTCAGCGGATCGTGCAGATGGACGCCGATTGGTCGCATGACCCAGGCTATCTGACGGCGATGATGAACGCGCTGACCGGCGGCCCTGGTGCGCCCGCAGCGGGTGGCGCCGACCTTGTCATCGGGTCGCGCTACGTGAAGGGCGGAGGGGTCCGCGACTGGGGCCTGCCGCGCCGGCTTGTCTCGCGGGGTGGCTCGCTCTTCGCCCGCTCCGTGCTGCGCCTCTCGGCCCATGACCTGACCGGTGCCTTCAAGGTCTGGCGCCGGGACGCCCTGGCGGCCACACCATGGGATCGGCTCCACTCGGGCGGCTATGTCTTCTCTATCGAGATGACGTACCTGGCCGCCCGACGAGGCGCTCGGGTGGTCGAGGTGCCCATCGTCTTCACCGACCGGCGGGTAGGTGTCAGCAAGATGTCGCGCCGGATAATCGGGGAGGCACTGGTCGTCGTGCTGAGGTTGCGCTGGGACGAGTTGCGCGGCCGGCCCGCGGCCGGTCGTCCCGCGACGACGACAGCTCCCCTCGCGGGCGCCACCATCACCGGCGCTTCGGCCACGGCGGCCGCGACGGGCACCAGCGAGGAGAGCGAGAGCGCCTGATGGCCAGGCGCGGAGCGTCCGCGCGGCGGGCTGCGCGACCGGTCGGCGTGCGGGTCGTGGTCGACGCGCGCCCGCTCCAGGAACCGCAGCGGGGTCCCATCACCGCCTACTACCTGGAGCGCCTGCTGGAAGCGTTCGCCACCCACCCGCTGGCTGGTGAATCGATCGTCCTGTTGTTGCGGGCGCTGAGTCATGATCCGACCCGCTCCATGGAAGAGGCAGGTCTGGCGGTCAGTGGCCGGCGTCTGCTGCCGCCGACCAGCCGTGTCTTCCGCTCCGCTGGGCTGACCCTGGACTCGTTCCTGCTGCGCGGCGCCGGTTTGGGGGCGGGCTCCGGTGCCCTGGCCAGTGGCGCGGCGGGCACCGTGTACCACTCGGCGGGCGGCGCGATGCCTCTCGCGTCGGTGCTTCCGATGGTGGCGTCCGTCCTCGATCTGGCGCCCTGGGAGTTGCCCGAGCGATACTCCGCTACGGGGGCGGCGCGCCTGGGTCATCGGCTACGGGCTCGCGCGCTGCGCAAGTCGGCCAGTGTGATCGTCGCCAGCGACGCTACGGCGCGTACGGTCAGGCGGCTCCTGCACGTGCCGGAGGAGCGCATCAGCGTCGTGCCACTCGCCGCCGACCCTCCATTTCGCCATGCCACCGAGGATGGATCAGCCACGACGCGCATGGCAGCCCTCGGTTCCCGCTTCGACCTGCCGCCGCGCTATCTGGTGTTCGTCGGCCGCTACGACGCAAGAAAGGACTTCGCCACCCTCTTCGAGGCGCTCGCCGCGCTGCGCGATCAGGCGCCCAAGAGCGCTGAGGAGGGCGTTGCCTGGCCGCCGGTCGTGGTGCTGGCCGGGGCGAGTGGTGACGACAACGCTGATTCGCCGGCCGTGGCGCGGGCGGCGCGACGCTTCGGCGTGGAGGATGTGGTCCGACTCACCCCCCGCCTGGACAGTGCCGATCTGGCGGCGCTCCAATCGGGCGCCGTGGCGCACGTGCAGCCCGCGCTGAGCGATGGCACCGGCATCGCCGCCATCGATGCCCTGGCGGCTGGCATCCCGGTCATCTGCACCCGTGTGGGAGCGCTCCCCGAGGTGGTCGGGGCGGCCGGCATCATCGTGGAACCGCGCGAGCCTGGTCGACTGGCCAGCGCCATCCGGGCCATGTGGGAGGGTGGCGCGGTCGCCCGCCAGATCAGCCGCCGGGCTCGGCTGCGGGCCGAGGGCGCGCAGCGCACCTGGGACGATGTGGCGCACGAGACTCGCCTGGCCTACGTCTCGGCGCTCGACCCGCATGCCCCGGAGTCGGAGCGGTGACCCGCGGCTGCTAGGCTTGGTCACCGGTCAGCAGAAGGTGGAGGCTTGAGATGGTGGCAGCACAGAGCGGTCGGAAGAGGACCGACAAGACGCTGGCGAAGGCGGAGGAAGAGGCTGTGGTCGAGGCCAGCGAGGAGGTCACGGGATCCGTGCGAGCAGACCATGTCGACGTGCGACAGGGCAGCGCCGCGCATATCGAGGCCGACAGCGTGTCCATCAACCAGGGCGCCGCCACCCGTATCGACGCCCGTGACGTCAGCGTGACGCAGGGCGGCGCAGGCCTCGTCCGCACCGATAACATCCGGCTTGGCCAAGCTTCGAGCGCCTTCGCGGTCATCACCGGTCGAGCCGAGGTGGCGCCGGGGTCGCGGGTGTTCGTCCTGGTCGCCCGGCACACGAGCGGTGACGTTCGCCCTGTCCTCGACTGGCGCGGCGCTTTGGCTGTCGTCGCCGGCTTCCTCGTGATCCGCCGGCTGCTGGGCCTTATCCGCAGGCGCTGATGAGCAGCCCGGCGCGCGCCGTGCGCGCCGCTGGAACGGTCGCGCCGCCACGGAGCCCTGTCACAGCACGTCTACATTCGGCGGCAGCGTTTGGCCGGCTGTCCTGGAGCGGCGTACGGCGTCACGCAGATCGACCACCAGCGGCGCGCAGTCGACGATCAGGCCCAGGTCCAGGCTGGCATGGGCGGTGGCTATGACGGCACAGTCGATGGACCGCAGAAGACCGTCTGTGAGCGGCATCGAGCGGAGGCCTTCGCCGGTCAGTTCGGCGACATGGGGGTCGTGATAGGAGACCTCGGCACCGCTCTTGCGCAATAGCTCCAGCAGCTTCAGCGATGGGCTTTCGCGCAGATCCGCGACATCCGGCTTGTAAGCCATCCCCAGCAGCAGGATCCGGCTTCCCTGGACCGACTTGCCGGCGCGGTCGAGGGCGCGCTGGATGCGCGACACGGCGTAGTACGGCATGTTCACGTTGACCCGCCCGGCCAGCTCCACGAACTCGGTATTGAGGTCGTATGCCTTGGCTCGCCAGGTGAGATAGAACGGGTCGACCGGGATGCAGTGTCCACCCAGCCCTGGCCCCGGCCAGAAGGGCATGAAGCCGAAGGGTTTGGTGGCCGCGGCGGCGATGGTCTCCCAGACATCGATGCCCATGCGGTCGCACAGGATGGCCAGCTCGTTCACCAGCGCGATATTCACCGCCCTGAAGATGTTCTCCAGGAGCTTGGACATCTCGGCACTCTCGGGCGTCGACACGACATGGATCTGGTCGACGATCCTTCCGTAGAGCTCCGTCGCGCGGCGCGTGCATTCGGCGGTGATGCCGCCCACGACGCGCGGTGTGCCGCGCATGCTGAAGCGGGTGTTGCCCGGGTCGATGCGCTCGGGCGAGAAGGCCAGGAAGAAGTCTTCACCGACGCGCCGGCCGCCGCTCTCCAGGATGGGCTGCACCAACTCGCGGGTCGTGCCCGGGAAGGTGCTGCTTTCGAGGACCACGAGCGTGCCCGGGGAGAGATGGGCGGCCGCAACTTCCGCGCCGGCGATGACGAACCGCAGATCCGGCGTGCGGTGCTCGTCGACGGGCGTCGGAAGGCAGATCAGGATGGCGTCGCAGTCGCTCAGACCGGGCCCCTGTGTCGCCGCTGTGATGCGGCCGTCGCGGACCATCTCGGCGAGGGTCTCGGACGGCACATCGCCGATGTACGAGCGACCGTCCTTGATGGCCTGGATCTTGGCTGGATCCGTGTCCACGCCATGGACCGTGACGCCCACCTCGGCGAAGGCCGCGGCGAGCGGCAGCCCGACGTAGCCCAGCCCGATGATCCCGACGCGCGTCACGAGGGGCCACGATATCAAAGATGGGCAGCCCACTTGACGCAACCGCTATGCGGGCACATCACCCTGGTTCCTGCTCTGGCACGCCACCCTCCGGTGGCAGCGCGCGGTCCAGGCGGCGCTTCGTCCCCTGGACTTGTCCCATGTGCAGTTCCCGTCCTGGCCGCCATCTGGTGGCTCAGCGTCACGTCGAAGGGGCGGCCACTGGCGGAGCGAGCGGTGAAGGCCGTGGAGGCTGTGGATGGCCTGTTCTTCGGCTCCGCCGGGGGCGATCCGCGGCTGGTCGACCTTCTGCGGGTCCTGGTCGCGCCGGTCGCTGTCGGGGGCTAGAGAGGGCGGCGCGGGCGGTCACCCTACGGCCCAGGCCGCTCCCGCCTGGCGCTGACCATCGTCCGGTCGGGGAGGTCGGTCGCGATCTCCTTGCGTCGGCCCGGCCGGCGGCGTCCTGACTTCATCTCGGCGAGGGCCTCGCTGCGCATCATCTTGCGCCGCTCCGAATGCTCCATGTGCAGCGCGACGACCTCGGCGGGCTTGCCATCGGCGACGATCCTGCCGCGCTCCATCAGGATGGCGCGATTGGCGAACTCGGTTATCCACGACATGTCGTGGCTGACCAGGACGACCGCCTTGGCTGCGGCCAGTACCTCGCCGATGCGCTGATGGCTCTTCTCCCGGAAGGCTTCGTCGCCCGTTTGAAGCACCTCGTCCAGCAACAGGATGTCCGGGTCCACTGCCGTCGCTATGGAGAACCCGAGCTTGGCCCGCATCCCCGACGAGTACGTGCGCAGCGGCGCATCGATGAAGGCGCCGATGTCGGCGAAGGTGACGATGCCCTCCTCACGCTCCTCCATCACGCGGTGGTCGATGCCCATCAAGGCGCCCGCCAGCATGATGTTCCCGCGCCCCGAGAGCTCCTGGTCGAAGCCGGCCTGGAGGTGCAACAGGGTGGAAACGTGGCCATTCACCTCCACCACGCCCTCGGAGGGCATGATGATGCCGGCCAATGTCTGGAGCAGCGTGCTCTTGCCCGCCCCGTTCGGCCCGATGAGACCGAGCGACTCTCCGGGATCGAGCCTGAAGGAGACTTCGCGCAACGCCCAGAAGGACCTCTCTCCGCCAGAGCGCCGGAACATCCCGCTGAACGATCGACGGATGCTCGTCTTCTTGGTGAACCGAAGGCTGTAACGGACGCCCAGATCGCGCGTCTGGATGGCGAAGGTCACGGCGTTCCTACAGCACCTTGGCGAAGGCGGGTTCGAGCCGCTTGAAGATGATGGCACCGATGACCACCAGCCCCAGCGAGAAGAAGCCCAGCGCCCCGAGCGCTACCAGGTCCGGTGGCTGGCCGGGAGTGAATCCGTCACCGGCCGCGTTGACCCGGCCGTAGATGACATCTCGATAGGCGGTCAACAGGATGGCGAACGGATTCAGCCGCAGCAGTGACACGCCGACCTCGCCCAGCGCGTCCTCGATGGCGCCGAACCGGCCGGCCGCCGAGTCGAACGCCCACAGGCTGGGCGACAGGAAGAACCAGAGACGGATCAGGTGTCCGCTCAGGATGCCCACGTCGCGGTAGAAGACGTTGACGGCAGCGACGATGAGCGCCAGTCCCAGCGTGAACAAGAACTGGACCAGGGCGATCACCGGCAGCCAGGCCACATTCACCGTCGCGTGGGCCGGGAAGAAGAGCACCAGCATCACCAACACGATGGCCGCCCCGAAGGAGAGGTTGATGAGCTCCGAGGCGATGGCCGAGACGGGCAGTACGATCTTCGGGAACTGGACCTGCTTGATCAGTCGCTCCTGTCGAACCACCGAGCTGACCGCGTCGGTGATGCTGCTCGCGAACCACTTCCAGGGCAGGATGGCCGAGAAGAGGAAGAGTGCGAAATCGGGCGTGGAGCGCTGGAGGATGACCGACAGGAGGATCAGGTAGACGCCCATCTGAAGGAGCGGGTCGAGGACCCACCAGACGTTGCCCAGGATGGTGTCCGAACCTCTGCGCCTGACGTCCGCGCTGATCAGGTATCGGATGAGGCGCTGCCGGCCTATCACCTCACGGAACGCATCCTTCAGCAGGCTGGCCGAGCTCGGGCGGTGAGCGCTCGAGCGGAAAGAGGCGGGCGCCTCTGAGGCGATATCCATGGGCCGGCCACGTTAGCACGTCCTCTGGGCACGACCGCCAGCACCGCTACCATCACCCTCGTGCCACCTGCGCCCATCTTCATCGTCGGGCTACCTCGCTCGGGGACGACGCTGCTGGCGGCGATGTTGGCCCGCCACCCGGCCATCGATTGCGGACCGGAGACCTTCTTCTTCGCACGCCTGCCGCAGGATCCGGCCCGACTCGTCGATGCGACTCGGTGGCCCGGCGAGGCGGTCGACTACCTGTGCTCCCTGCGCCTTCGTGATGCACCGGTCCATCGACTCTTCGGCCGGAGTCGGGCCGATATCGAGAGCGATCTGAGCGCCCGACCTCCCTCGCTGGCGGCGATGCTGGAGGCGCTTACGGCGGCTCGTGCGGCGGCCGCTGGCAAGAGTCGCTGGGCCGAGAAGACGCCGCGCCACCTGGCGCATCTCGACCTCATCCGACGGACCTTCCCCGACGCGGCCGTGGTGCGCCTTGTGCG
>Ga0136614_10002848_pt1 | contig 10903 bp, 10 predicted proteins | sample AntDrymUQ2792106_2_FD_106643 | JGI IMG/M metagenome (GOLD analysis project Ga0136614, IMG submission 106643) | Polar desert sand microbial communities from Dry Valleys, Antarctica - metaG UQ279 (21.06) | ecosystem: Environmental > Terrestrial > Soil > Desert | place: Antarctica: Dry Valley... | reverse complement strand
GTTGAGCTGATTTTTCACCTCCCACAAACCACCGCATTTTGAAGGCTAACTTTTGGGAAGTCCGTTTTCACTCTAAACGATGTCATTTCAACATTTAGCAAAATTCCTATGAGACTTTTATGACGTTTGTTAGGTTTTACCCACAACTTGGACGCGCACAAAGTGGGAGGCGTGCGCGAGGCGCTTGAGGCCAGCGGCGCAACGCTGATTTATCTGCCCCTGTACTCACCGGACTTGAATCCGATTGAGAAATGTTGGTCGAAAATCAAGACCTATTTGCGGGCAGCCAAAGCACGCATGCGGGAAGCGTTAGAGAAAGCGTTGCAAGAAGCTCTGCTGCTCGCTACGGCGGAAGACGCTGCTGGCTGGTTTGCGAGTTGCGGCTATCCCGTACACTGACACCTGACCGCTCTAGTTGAGCCACTACCCATTTTGAGAGTCGCGCCAAGTCCTCTCGACACTTTTTGCGTTCTTCCGATGGCAGACAACAGCACAATGAAAACGACCACAGTCACGCTGTGGCTCAGAGTGGAGAACAACAGCAAGTTCGTGCGGGGCAGAAAGCGGGCGCGCGAAAACATCGAGCGTTATCACTTACACCGCTTCGGGGTGAAAAAGCTATACGAATGCGAGTACGAATTGATGTTTTCCTACAAGGACGACGCAGACCTCGATCAGCAGATCTACGGTTTACTTCAGGAAATCGAAATGGAAGCTGACCTGCGCTTTTGCTTCACTGAAGCGGATGTGCAAGAAAAAGGCACAGAGCGGTCGTGGTGAGGGTTGGTTTCTCAGCTAACCAGAGGCAGATCGTCTCCCCGGCTTTTTTTCGCTCTCCTTGATGGACGGCATTTGACCCAGGTGAACGCCAATGCTAATGCCTGCGGGAATATCAACCCTCCTTCTGGGTATCTTTGAGCCAGTAGTAACAAAGCGCCCGTGGCAAGGATGTATCGCCGGGTCAGGTCACGGCGTCCCAAAGCGTGAACAGAGGTTTTGCGGAGATAGGTCGGCTGAAATCAGTTTTAGTGTTGATGTTGCTGATGGTGGGGGCGTTCGTCTTCGCTCTCATGATTGACAACCCGGAACTGGCGACCACTATCGCCGCTAAAGGAACGCCTTTACCAGCATCAACCGAAGTTAAACCGGTCATCGTGGAGCTGTTCACGTCTGAAGGGCGTTCGAGTTGTCCGCGTGCAGACGAGGTGTTAGCCCGGCTTGAGCCATCTCCGCCCGTCCCGGGCGCGTCAGCGAAGCGCAGAGCGTCTTTCACACCGGAAGTCTCCGTCACGAGTAACTGAGTGATCTGAAATTCTGTCAGTCCCATCGTCAAAGCGCGCTCGCTTGGGAGGCGTGAGAGCCGGCGAACTGAAAATTACTGTGAGTGACTACGACATCATCGTGATCGGCGGAGGCTCTGGCGGACTGGTCGTGGCGGTCGGCGCGGCCGGATTGGGCGCGCGCGTGGCGCTCGTGGAGAAGAAGGCTCTGGGCGGTGATTGTCTGTACACAGGCTGCGTGCCGTCGAAGACGCTGATCCGCTCCGCCCGTTTTGCCGCGGACCTGCGGCGCGCGACTGACTTCGGCTTTGCGCCGTCGCCGTTACGGTTCAAGGACGGAGGCTTTGCTTCCATCACAGAGCGTGTGGCGCGTGTCATCAAGACCGTCGGCGAACATGACTCGCCGGAGCGGTTTCGCGCGCTCGGCATCGAAGTCATCTTCGGCACGCCGCGCTTCCGCTCGCCGCACGAGCTTGAGATCGAGCCGGCGACAAATGCCGGCGGAGGGAAGCGGACGGTGACGGCCAAACGCTTCTGCATCGCGACGGGATCGCGCCCCGCCGCGCCGCCCATCGAAGGGCTGAAGGAAGTCGGCTTCATCACCAACGAAGAGGTCTTTCAGCTCAAGCAGCTCCCGGTCTCGCTCGTCGTGCTTGGCGGGGGACCAATTGGACTTGAGTTGGGACAAGCCTTCGCTCGCTTCGGCAGTCGAGTCACCATCGTTGAGATGTCGGGCCGCATTCTGCCGAAAGAGGATGAAGAGGTCTCCGCCGCGCTGGACATGCTGCTGCGCGCGGAAGGTCTCGACATCCTGCTCAACGCCAAAGCAGTTAGCGCCGGGGAGGCGAACGGCCACAAGGCCATCACCGTCGAACAGTACGGCAAGACGCGCGAGCTGCACGCGGAAGAGATTCTCGTGGCGGCGGGGCGGCAGCCGAACACGGCGGGACTGGGGCTTGACGTGGCGGGCGTTCGTTACGATAGCGAGCGCATCTTGACTGACGAATACCTCCGCACGTCGCAGCCGCACATCTACGCGGCGGGCGACATCACGGGTCACTTCCCCTTCACGCACATGGCGGCTTACGAAGCGTCGGTCGTCGTTCGCAACGCGCTCTTTTTCTGGCCGCTCAAGCAGAAGACGGACTTTCGCGTCGTGCCGTGGACGACCTTCACCGACCCGGAAGTGGCGCGCGTCGGACTGACGGAAAAGGAGGCGCGAGAGAAACACGGCGACGCGAATGTTCACGTCTATCGCACGGAGTTCGCCGATAACGACCGGGCCCATGCGGAAGAAGAGACGCGCGGCTTGATGAAGCTCGTCTGCGGGCCGAAAGGCCGCATCGTCGGCGCGTCAATCGTCGGCGCGCACGCCGGAGAGTTGATTCATGAAGTTGTGTTGGCGATGAAGCAAGGTCTGACGGCTTCGGCCCTCGGCGGCATGATCCACGTCTATCCGACGCTCGCGCAGGTCACGCAAAGAGCGGGGCTTGACGCGCTCAAAGAGAAGTTGACGCCGACCGCGAAGAAGGTTCTCGCGCATTATTTGAATTGGTGGAGGTAAAGAGATGCTCACTGACTTGCGAAGAGCCGAAGAGACGCCGGAGCCGCGCGCATCCGGTTGGTGGAAATTGATCTTGCTCGGCCTCGCTCTGTTGGCGTTCGTGCTGGTATTGCGCTACACGGGCGCGGCGCGCTACGTGACACTCGACACGCTCCGGCAGTTTCGGGAAGCGGCGGGCGCGTGGGCTCCCGTCTGTTTCGTCGCGCTCTACGCCGCCGGCACGGTCATCGCCTTCCCCGGCCTTATTCTCTCTTTGAGCGGCGGCCTGCTCTTCGGCACGCTCTTGGGCGGCGCGCTCATCGTCTTGGGCGCGACCCTCGGCGCGACTCTCGCCTTCCTGCTCGCGCGCTACGTTGGGCGCGGCGCGGTCGAGAGATTCGTGAGCGGCGGCCAACTGGCAAAATTCGACCAGACCATCAGCGGCCACGGTCTTTCCGCCGTGCTGTTCACGCGATTGGTCCCCCTCTTTCCGTTCAACTTGATCAACTTCGCGTGGGGACTGACCGGCGTCTCGCTGCGCGATTACGTCATCGGCACGGCCATCGGAATCATCCCCGGCACATTCGTCTATGCGAACTTGGCGGGAGCGGTCGCGCGCTCACTCGCCGGCACGGACGGCGCGCTTGCGTCCGTTGACGTGGGGCGTTTGCTCAACCGCGATGTCCTCGCCGCCTTTACCCTGCTCGGTCTCCTCGCGCTCGTGCCGACGCTAATCAAGTGGTGGCGCGGTCGGTCGCGGCGTGCGCGCGAGGGAAATGAGACGAGCGGATTGAACTGAGTCGCCGTCTGGCGTTTGCCGCGGGCGGACATCGCGGAACCGGCGCTTGAGCGTCGCCGGAGACACCCCGGCGTAAAAGGCGAGGCGTAGCGCGTACATGAGAAGCGTCGTGCGCCAGACGCCATGCGTGATCCAACGACGCGCGGAGATTGTGACCGGCGCAGGGATCACGGCGAAACGCCCGTGACATTTCATGCGGCGGACGAAATCAACATCCTCGAACAAAGGCCACGCGGCAAAACCGCCTAATGCTTCATAGACCGGGCGGCGCACGAAGATCGCTTGATCGCCAGTCGCCGTGCGCGTGAGCCGCGTTCGCGCGTTGATGCCGCGCGCGACGAGCGAGAGTGAGCGCGGGTCAGGCTCGGCGAACTTAACGAGAAAGCAACCGCCGACAATCGCGCGATCAGCTAAGGCGTGTGCGATGCGTTCGGCTGCATCGGGAGGCAGCAAACAATCGCCGTGAAGAAAAAGCAGCGCGTCGCCCGTCGCCGCCCGCGCGCCCGCGCACAACTGCGCGCCGCGTCCGCGCTCGGCATGGATGACGCGCGCGCGAGATTGTTGCTTGAGCCACTCAAGCGTTCCATCCGTACTCCCGCCGTCAACCACTAGCACCTCGGAGGTCGCTGTCGCGCCTGCCAGCGCCGCCAGCGTCGCGGGCAACTGAGCGCGTTCATTAAACACAGGGATGATGATTGAAAGGTTCATCGGCAACAACGCGCGTTCGGCACAGTTTTGTGGCCTTATTCTTGTCACTCACCTTACGCGGTAAGGGCAATTTAGCTGCGGAGCAGCATGAGATCAGTAGCCCACAGCGCAAGTTGTGGGGACAGCGCCAGTTTGATGGTCGGAAGCTCGGAGTAGCGAAAGAATCTCTGTGCGGTCAAGCCGTTCTGTCGCCCTCTCCGAGGGCTTAGATTCTTTGCTTGCGCGTTTCCCATAGCTCACGCTAGGGGCTACTGATCTAACGCTGCTCCGCAGCTACAACACTATCGTTGCGTAACGTGAGCCTCAATGATTCGCGGCATCACCGCCACGAATGAAAATGAGGAATGGTTGCAGCACGAACAGTTTTAACTGATCTCTGACCTCTGACCTCTGACCTCTGTTTCATCAGAGTCCGGCAGAAAGACTTTGACGGCTTCAGCCGGAACATGCACGAAAACTTGAGTCCCGGATTTCATCGGCGGAGCGGGGCCGCGATCATCGTGTAAGGCTCTGTCAATCTCGATTAGCTCTCCCGACGGCAAAGCGACGGTGTAGCGGATGCGCGTGCCGAGATCGACGACGGTTTCAAGCCTGCCTGCGAGGTTGTTTTCAACACTGGTAGGCGAGTCGCCGTTGCGCGCGACCAGCCGCGCGCTGGCCGGGTGGAAGGCAATCATGGCGCGGCGGTCGCTGCCTGCGCTCGCATCGGATTCGGGAAGCGCAAAACTGCCCAGCGGAGTCTCCACCTGACAGCCGCGCTGCGCGCCCTCGATGACCTTCCAGCCGAAAAAGCGCGCGGCCTCCGGCGTGCTTGGCGCGGTGTAAAAATCTCTGGGCGCGCTGAATTGTTCGAGACGCCCGTCGAGCAGGAGCGCAATGCGGTCGGCGATGGTTCCCGCTTCTTCCTGATCATGTGTGACAAAGACGGTGGTGATCCGGAGTCGGCTTTGCAGGCTTCGCACGAGCGAGCGCATCTCCGCCCGCAACCCGACATCGAGCGCCGAGAACGGCTCGTCGAGCAGCAGCACGCGCGGCTCGGTGACAAGCGCGCGCGCCAGCGCAACACGCTGCTCCTGCCCGCCTGACAACTCTTTCGGGCGGCGCGCGTCGTAACCTTCGAGCTGCACGAGTCGCAACGCTTCACCGACGCGCCGCGCCACTTCAGGTTTTGGCGTCCGGCGCATTTTCAATCCGAAGGCGACGTTCTCGGCGACGGTGAGGTAAGGAAAGAGCAACGGTTTCTGAAAGACCATCACCGCCCCGCGTCGCTCCGCCGGGACACGGGTGAACAATTGGCCGTCAAACAGAACGTCGCCGCTCGTGGGTCGCAACAACCCGGCGACGATCTTGAGCGCTGTCGTCTTGCCGCAGCCGGAAGGGCCGAGCAGGGCGACGAGTTCGCCCGCTGCGATGTCGAGCGAGAGGTCGCGCAGCACGAGTGTCGCGCGGTCGTAGCTGGCCGACACGTCTTTTAGTTGCAGCCTCGTGGAAGTCGTCGTCACTGTCGCAAGACCTTTTCCAGCCAATCTTTTTCGAGTCGTTCCAGATACCGCGCGTCCGCTTCGGGCAGGAGATGTGCGGCCAACTCAGCGGCGGGCAAAGTCGCCGGCCCGCGCGGTAACGCTGCGGCGGCGCGACGTTCTTCCGCTGTTAAATGATCGAGCGTGAGCGGAAAGACGCCGCCGAGCGTGCGTGACTGAGCAAGCGCGTGTTCGGGCGACATCAGGTGATTGATGACGACGAGCGCGCCCGCGACGTTCGCGGCGTTGAAGGGAACGGCGAGAAAGCTATAGTTGCCGATGGTCCCTTCGTTGAAGACGAAGGTGCGCGTGGTCGCGGGAAACTCGCCGCGCGCGATGCGCTCGGAAGCGAAGCTCGGCCCGTAGTTCATCGCAAAGTCGATCTCGCTGTTGGCGAATAGACGATCCATCTCTTTGGGCGTCGCCGGATATGTCTCCCCGCGCCGCCAGAGGAAAGGTTCGAGGTCATTCAAAAACTCGATAGTCGCGTCCGCCGCTTTGCGATACAGCTCTTCATCGAATCCTTCCTGAAAAGCGCGCGCGCCGCCGCCGAAGTGAAAGAGGACGTGGCGAATGAAGACCGAGCCGGTGAAATCCGGCGGCGCGGGGTAAGTGAAACGGCCCGGATGCGCCTTAATCCAATCGCGCAAGGCTTCAATGGAGCGTGGCGGATCAGCGACGCGCGCCGTGTCGTAAGCCAACACAAACTGCGCGCGTTGCCACGGCGCTTCGTAGTTCTCGATGAGCGTGCCGAAGTCGCGCGCCCGCGCCGCTTCATCGAAGTGACGAATGTTCGGCAAGTGGTCGGCGAACGGCCCCCAGAGAACGCCCGCCTGTTTAGCGGTGCGAAAGTTTTCGCCGTTAATCCAGATCATATCCACCGAGCCGCCGGCAAGTTTGCCGGCTCCTTTTTCGTTGAGCAGCTTGTTGACGATCTCCGACGTATCGCTCAACGGAGTAATGCGGAGCGTGATGTCATATTTGCGTTTGAGCGTCTCCGCCGCTTCAGTTTGAAAATAGCGATTGCGCGCTTCGTCGCCAGCCCACATGCCGTAGTTGACCGTCGTGCCGCGCGCGCGCACCAGCAGCTCCTCCCAACGCGCGCCGGCGAACTCCGCGGGCGTCAGCGCGAGCCGCGCGTCAGGCGTCGGCCCGGCGCAGGCTGCCAGCGACGCCAGCAAGCAGGACAGAATGACAATCGAGCGCAGTTGATTCATTCAATATTCGGTCGTGGTCAAAATGTAATGCGGCGGAGGTCTTCTCGCCGCGTTAGCGGCGTCATGATATTAGCCCGGCGTTTCAACGCCGGGAAAACCGCGCCACCCGCACCGCCGCGTCGCGTCAGCGACGATTGAATTCTGTTCCCGGCGTTGAAACGCCGGGCTAATATCAATGTGCCGCTGACGCGGCAAGGATACACAGCCTTACTTTTTTATCACTACCCAACATCTCTCAGAAACCGGGCGACGACTACGAACGCTACGAGCGTCGGGGCGAGGAAGACCAACGAGAGCGCCGACGTGACGGCCTCATCGCCGCCACGCTGAAAGGCGACGAGCGTCAACGGCAGAGTGTTAATGCGCCCGCCGCCGATGAAGAGCGTGGAAAGATACTGGCTCCACGAAATGACGAAGGCGAAAACGGCGGCGACGGCCAGTCCCGGCGCAATCGCCGGCAGCGTGACATGTCGCCAAACTTTGACGGGCGCGGCTCCGAGCGTCCGGGCCTGCGCCTCCCAATCCAGATCGAAGTTGGAGAAACTGCCGGTCAACATCAACGTCGAATAAGGCACGGTCGGAATCAGATGCACGAGTACGACGCCGAGCAGAGAATCAGTTAGGCCATAGCGCAAAAAGAGCGCATGGACGCCCATCAGAGCTGCGAGCGAAGGCGACAGCACCGGCAGCAGCAGCAGAAAGAGCAGCGCGCGCTTGCCTCTGAATTCATGCAGCGCGAGCGCACGCGCCGCCGGCAACGCTACGACGAGCGCCAGCGCCGTGACCGAGAGCGCGATGAAGATGCTGGTCGCCAGCGCCGTGATCACGCCCGCCGGAGGCGACCCGATGTACTCCCACGCGCGCACGCTGTATTCGCGGGGCAGCAAGGCGGGCCAATACCAATGCCTTGCGAATGACCACACGAACAAGAGCGCGAGAGGAATCATCGCCAGCCCGACAATCGCGGCGGCGGCGATGATTTTCGCGTTCCGCTCAAGAGCTGTGCGCGCCGTCTCATTCATCAGAAGATGGTCGGCCTTTCCACGCCGACGAGGACGCGCGCCAGACGCATATAAACCCAAACGAGGATGGTGACAATGAGCGACATCACGACGGCGATGGCGACGGCGTCAGGCCGCTCGCTCAAATCCGCGCTCATGAAGCGTCGTTGGGCGACGACCGGAAGCATCGCGGGATACGTGCGTCCCAGTATGAACGGCGTCTCGAACGCGCCGAAGACGAAGGCGAACACGACGAGTGAAGCGGAGATCACCGCCGGAGCCACGAGCGGCAATGTCACGTGGCGCAGGCGTTGCCACGCGGAAGCCCCCAACGTGCGGGCGAGCTGTTCGTACTCGTCGCCGAGGCGCACGAGAACCGCCAGCGTCATCAAGGCGATGAACGGCGTTTCTTTCAACACGTAAGCGATGATGATGCCGCTGCCGTAACGATCAGAGATGAGCGCGGGAAACTCGGCGGGCGCGGCAATCAATCCGACACTATAAACGACACGCGCGATGAGACCGCTCGGAGCGATGAGGTTGACGAGCGCGACGGCCATCGCCAAATGCGGAACGGCGAGCGGGACTTGCAGCAAGACATTCAAGAGGCGGTTGTAGCGCGCCATGGCCCGCAAGCAAAGCGCGAGCGTCAGTCCCAAGACCACCGAAATGATCGTCGCCACACTCGCCAGCGCGAAGGTCAATTGAAGCGATGCGCGAAACTCGCGCTCAGTCAATAGCGCACGATAATGAGCGAGCGTGAAAGCGTTCTCTCCCGCCGGCGGGAAGTAGCCCAGACTCTGCACCAGCGCCAACGCCAGCCCGCCGACGAACAGCCCGCCGATGACGACCAGCGCCGGCAAGAGCAAGAGCGCGACGCGAAAACGAGCGGACGCGCCCAATCGCCAGCGCCTCCGAACATTCTCCACTACGGATTTCCCCACCGCAAGAAAATGATGAATGCGGAATGATGAATGATGAATATCACGACGGGGCTTCTTTTCATTCATCATTCATCATTCCGCATTCACTACCCTCTACCCTCTATCCTCTATCCTCTTTCTTGAACGTTATAGGTCGGCAGAGTTTTCAGACTGTGAGTGCAGACTAGACAGGGGTGAACTTGCAGTCGTTCCGCCTCTGGCTCTAGTACGTCGTCAATCCAGTCCAGAAATTGTTGGTATCTTTCCAGTACCAATTCGCTGGCGTCGCCTACTGGGCCGAGATCGAAATGCGGCATCGTGGATTCGACGGCGAAGGGACAAGCGTGATGGCGACCATCCGTCCCGACGACGGGGCGGCAGCGTGGGCAGAGGCGGAAGCCGCGCCCTGCGATCTCGGCGGCGATTGTTTCATCAAGTTGTCCGGCTTCAATCTTCTTGTCGAAGGAAGTGTGCATCCGCTCGACAATGTGAAGCTGCCCGACCGCTTTGACGAAATCCGCGCCGCGTCCGTAAGGAAAGACTCCGGCGTGCGACGAGTAAATGCGGTTCGGGTGCGTGGCGGCATACGCTTGTAATTTAGCTAAGGCGGAAGGCGGAATCGGCTCAGCGTCTTCCCCGTGCAGGATGGAATAATTGAGCGCGACATCGGTGCGCTCATCGACGTCAAGCATCGCGATCACGCGGTCGGCCAGCACGCCGTTCGTGAAGACGGTGAACCAGCCGCGAAAGCCACGCTCGCGCAGGTACGCAAAAGCCCACAGCAAATTCTCCATGTCGAGCGTCGGCTCGCCGCCGTAGAACTTGATCGTCGCATCCACCGGCACCAGTTCAAGCGCCGCGTCAAGAGTGGCGCTCGTCATCGGCTGATACCAACCATCGGGCCTGCCTGACACGATACAAAAATCGCACTGGCGATTACACTTCGAGCCGGTGTAGAGATGAAGGTCGGAAAACTTCTCCATCGCACGGTCGTACTGATCGTGATCGGCAAATAGCGGGAACAGCCACTCGGTCGCTTGCGGCATGATTCGTCTCCAATAGCTTATGAGGCCCGACCGATCTCGGTGGCTTCGGACACCTCGATCAGCCGCCCGGTCTTGACGTCGTACACGTACCCGTAGATGGGGATGTCGCGTGGCACGAGCGGATGGTGGCGGATGCGGCGCACGTCCGCGACGACGCTCCCGGTCGCGTCGCCGATGGTCAGCCAGTCGATGAAGTCGCCTTCGGTCGAGCCGGGACCTGCGCCGGAATCGTGCCAGCCGCTCGCGTCGAGGGTGGCGGTCTGGAGGCTGCTCGCGAGGAGCTGTCGCATGTCGCTGTCGGTGAAGAGTTCCATCCCGCAGTCGGTGTGGTGAATGACGAACCACTCGCGTGTGCCGAGAAGTTTGTAGGAGATCACGAGCGAGCGGATGGCGTCGTCGCTGGCGCGCCCGCCCGCGTTGCGGAACACGTGGGCGTCGCCCTCCTTGAGTCCGGCGAACTTGGCGGGGTCAAGCCGGGCGTCCATGCAGGTGAGGATGGCGAAACGCCTTCCGGGGGGCAGCGGCAGATGCGCCCTCTCCCCGAAATTTTCGGCGTAGGCGGCGTTGGCCGTTAAGACTTCTTCCAAAATTTTGCTCATCGCTTTACTTCTCGAAGTATGAAGGCGGACACGCAAGTTATGTTTACGACGTGCGGGCGGCAGGAGTCGAGCATAGCTTAACCCTCGCCGCCGCACCAAGCGGTGAACTCTAAAAGCCCACCTTCACCGCAAACTGAATCACGCGCGGCGGCGTCGCGTTGTTGACGAAACGTCCGAAGGCGGCGCTGCTCAACGCGCTGACGGGGAAGTTGAGATTCATGGTGTTATAGATGTTGAAGAACTCCGCGCGGAATTGCAGGTTGCCGT
>Ga0136614_10002847_pt1 | contig 10904 bp, 11 predicted proteins | sample AntDrymUQ2792106_2_FD_106643 | JGI IMG/M metagenome (GOLD analysis project Ga0136614, IMG submission 106643) | Polar desert sand microbial communities from Dry Valleys, Antarctica - metaG UQ279 (21.06) | ecosystem: Environmental > Terrestrial > Soil > Desert | place: Antarctica: Dry Valley... | reverse complement strand
CCTCCAAGGTCGACGTTGCGATAGCAACGCCACCCTTCGACGCCCGACTTATGTCCCCTCGCCAGCCACCCGCCGCCTGGCCCAATACGGAATCAACCATCTAGTGGCCTAGACGGCCGGCTGATCGCCGATCCGCGACCCGTACTGGCGCTCGTAGTAGTCGCGGTAGTCGCCCGAGCGGATCGGCTCCCACCAGGCGCGGTTGTCCTGATACCAGCCGACCGTCTGCGCGAGGCCTTCTGCGAAGCGCACCTGCGCCTCCCAGCCGAGCGCGCGGACCTTCTCGGAGCCCAGCGAGTAGCGGCGGTCGTGGCCGGGGCGGTCCTTGACGTAGGTCAGCAACGACTCGTCGGCGCCCGTCAGCGCGATGATCCGCTGCACGACCTCGATGTTCGGGCACTCGTCGGGCCCGCCCACGTTGTAGGCCTCGCCGGGGGTGCCGTGCGCGAGGACGTGGCCGATCGCGCGGGCGAAGTCCTCGACGTAGAGCCAGTTGCGCACCTGCATGCCGTCGCCGTATACCGGCAGCGGGTCCGCGTGCAGCGCGTTGAGCACCATCAGCGGGATCAGCTTCTCGGGATATTGGCGCGGCCCGTAGTTGTTCGAGCCGCGGCAGATCACGGTCTCCAGCCCGTAGGTGTGGAAGTACGACGCGACGAGCAGGTCCGCGCCGGCCTTCGTCGCGCTGTACGGCGAGGACGGCGCCAGCGGCGAGGACTCCGTGAACGAGCCCTTCGCGATCGACCCGTAGACCTCGTCGGTCGAGACCTGCAGGTAGCGCACGCCGGCCGCGCGCGCGGCCTCGAGCAGCACCCACGTCCCGACGGCGTGCGTCGTGACGAAGGCGTCGGGCGCGGAGATCGAGCGGTCGACGTGCGTCTCGGCGGCGAAGTTCACGACGGCGTCCACGCCCGGCATCGCATCCGCGACGGCGCCGGCGTCCTCGATTCCGGCGTGCACGAAGGCGATGTCCAGCCCGTCGAGGTTCTCGCGCCGGCCGGCGTAGGTGAGCTTGTCGAGCACCGTCACGCCGTCGCCGGCGTCGAGGCGCATCCGCACGAAGGCCGACCCGATGAACCCGGCGCCGCCGCAGACGAGGAGCTTCATCGCGCCAGCCGGTTCAGCAGCTCGCGGAACTCGGCGCTGACCCCCAGCGCGAGCATCCCGTCGTCGTCCTCGATTGCGGGTTGCGTCATCAACTCACCCTCGTGCCACCAGTAGATGTCCCGTTCAGCGCGGCTGGGACGCCGTCGTACAGTCCCCGGTCAGGGTAAGCGGCTTGCCCGCCGCCGCGACGTGACGCTGGGCGTCCCGGATCGGATAGACGAGCGCCGTACGGCGCCTCGGCACAGCGACGAGCGCCCCGTGCTCGCCGATCTGCAGGCCGAGGTCGGCGGGCCGCAGCGCGAGCGTCGCGCTGAAGAAGCTCTCGCCCTCGGCCACGCGAACGACGACGCCCTCGCCGAGATCGTGGTCGCTTACGTCCCCCTCGACCTGCGAGCGCACGTTGTCGACGGCAATCTCGAAGAGCTTGTCGCCGGGGTCGCCCCAGCGCGTGACGTCATCGGTCGCGGTCGTCTTGATCGTTTCGGGCAGGTCGACGCAGACGACCGCGCGGAGCCCCTCGGCGACGTCGCGATAGAGGCCGGCCTCCTTGACAACCTGGCTGTCCCACAGGCGGACCTTCAGCAGTTCACGCGCCTCGCCGTCCGCGAGCTTCCGCGGCGGTCCGACGAGGCTCTCCATGATCGTGTCGGCCGCGCGATCGCCCTGCGCGAGAAACGCGGTCGCCTCTTCAGCTGAGCGCGACGGCGCCCACGCCGGGCCGGCGGCCGACGTTCGTCGCCGCCCGAGAAAGCCCATGGCTCAGGCCGCCACCCTTGTCGCGAGGTACGCGGCGACGCCGTCCTGCCAGCGCGGCAGCACGAGCGGGTCGGGCCGCTGCGAGCCCAGCACGCTGTAGGCCGGCCGCGGCGCCGGGCGCACGAACTGCTCGCTCGTCAGCGGCCGGACGCGGCAGGCGACGCCCGCGCGCTCGAGGACCTCCAGCGCCAGCTCGTTCCACGAGCACGCGCCGGCGCCCGCGATGTGGTGGATGCCCGTCTCGCCGGGTCGCTCGGCCAGCTTCACGAGCGCGTCGGCGAGATGGCCCGTCCACGTCGGGCAGCCGACCTGGTCGGTGACCACCGAGACCTCGTCGTGCTGCGCGCCGAGCGTGAGCATCGTGTCGACGAAGTTCCGGCCGCCCGCGCCGAACAGCCAGGCCGTGCGGACGATCGCGTGCGCCGGGTTGGCGGCGACGACCGCCCGCTCGCCGGCGAGCTTCGTCTCGCCGTAGACGCCGAGCGGGGCCACCGGGTCGGACTCCAGCCACGGCTCGCGCTTGGAGCCGTCGAACACGTAGTCCGTCGAGACGTGCACGATCAGCGCACCGATCTCGGCGGCGGCCGCCGCGACGTTGCCGGCGCCGCCGGCGTTGACGGCCTCGGCGTTCTGCCAGTCCGACTCGGCACCGTCGACGTCGGTGTACGCCGCGCAGTTGACGACCGCCTGCGGGCGCGAGGAGCCCAGCGCCAGCCGCGTGGCGTCAGGGTCGCAGATGTCCAGCTCGGCGCGCGTGCAGGCATGCACGTCGTGGCCCAGCCGCGACGCCGCCTCGACGACCGCCCGGCCGAGCATCCCAGCGGCTCCTGTGACGAGCAGCTTCATCGCGGGAAGCAGCCTCGCGTGTCCGCCGGAACCTCGGTCGGCCGGCGCCGCGCGCTCACAGGATCCCGATCTCCGAGTTGTCGCCGACCATGAAGCGGTAGGCACGGGGCTGGCGCACCCCGCGCGCGATCGTCACGTTGCGCCCGAGCAGCGAGGACTCCATCCGGCCTTCGAGGTTCTGGACCTTCGCGCCCTCGAGCAGAATCGAGTGCTCGACCTCCGCCGACGTGATCACGCAGTCGGCGCCGATCGCCGTGTAGGGCCCGATGTAGGCGTCGCAGATCCGCGTGCCCGCGCCGATGATCGCCGGGCCGCGCACCGTCGTGCGCTCGAGCACCGCGCCGCGCTCGAGCACGACGCGCCCGTCGCACTGCGAGTCGATCAGCTCGCCGTCGATCTGCGGCTCGATGCGGTCCAGCACGAGCCGGTTGGCCTCGAGCATGTCGTCCAGCCGGCCGGTGTCCTTCCACCAGCCGCGCACGATGTGCGGCTCGACGCGCTTGCCGTCGTCGACGAGGTACTGAATCGCGTCGGTGATCTCGAGCTCGCCGCGCGCGCTCGGCTCGATCGCGCGGGCCGCCTCGTGGATGCCGGCGGTGAACATGTAGACGCCGACGAGGGCGAGGTTCGTCGCGGGCTCGGGCGGCTTCTCGACGAGCCGCCTGACGCGATCGCCGTCGAGCTCTGCGACGCCGTAGTTCTGCGGGTCATCGACGGGCGTGAGCAGGATCAGCGCGTCAGGCCGGCTTGACCGAAAGGACTCGACGAGGTCGGTGATTCCGCCCTGCAGGAGGTTGTCGCCGAGGTACATGACGAACGGGTCGCCGTCGAGATACGCCTCGGCGGTCAGCGATGCGTGGGCCAAGCCGCCCGGCCGGTCCTGCTCGACGTACGTGATCGCCACGCCGAACTGCGAGCCGTCGCCGGCGGCCGTCTGGATCTCGGCACCGGTCTCGGGCGCGATGATGATCCCGATCTGCTCGATGCCCGCGGCCGCCATCGCCTCGATGCCATAGAAGAGGACCGGCTTGTTGGCGACCGGCACGAGCTGCTTTGCGCTCGTGTGGGTGATCGGGCGCAGGCGCGTGCCCTTGCCACCGGACAGGATCAGGCCTTTCATCGGGCGCTCAGTACACCCCGGAGGCGAGCTTGCGGTGGTCCCACGTGGCTCGCGAGCGCGTGCGGAACTGCAGCGCGACCCGCTTGGGCGCCTGCGCGAGCACCATCTGGCGCACGTCCTCGTCCAGCTCGCCCGGCTCCTCCGCCCCGCCCGGGCGATATCGCGTGAACAGCTCGATGCCGAACTCGGCGACGCGCTCGGTCTCGCGGTGCACCGTGACGTCGCACTTGAGCATCACACCGCGCAGCTCCGCATAGGCCTCGCCGGCCTCGACCTGGAGGGTCGCCCGCGGGTCGCGCTCGAGGTTTCGCACCTTCTGGGACTTGGCGAAGGTCCAGGACCACACATCGTCCTCGCGCATCACGTACCAGAGTGGCATGAGGTGCGGGAACCCGTCCTGGCCGATCGTCGCGCAGATGACGGTGCGCTCCTCGTCGAGGAACGTGGCCACCTGCGCATCGGACATCCTGATCTGCTCGCGACGGCTCACGGGCGGGACTGTAGCCAGCCCCGCCCGCGGTCCGTCTCGATGTGGCTACTTCGTCGCTACCTGTCGTTGAAGACGTACACGGTCTCGCAACCGCGGATCTTCCTGCGCTCGTTCTTGTTGACGCGGACCTTGTCCGCGCCCGCTCCGCAGTTCGCCGACGCGGCCGGTCCGGCCGTCGCGATGTTGATGAAGTCGCGGCCGGTGCCGCCGAGCGCGCGGTCCCTGCCGAACGCGGCGTTGAGCGTGTCGTTGCCGCTGCCGGCCGACATGTAGTCCGTGCCGGGGCCGCCGTTGAGGTGGTCCCTGCCGGTGCTGCCGTACAGCTTGTCGTTGCCCAGCGCGCCGGAGATGTTGTCCCCGCCGCTGCGACCCTCGATGCAGTCGTTGCCGCGACCGCCGTCAAGCCGGTCGTTGCCACCCAGGCCGATGATGCGATCGGCGATGTTCGTGCCCGTGATCCGATCGCCCCGGTTCGTGCCGACGATCGCGAACTTCGGATTGCCCGCGAAGCCGAGGCACGGACTGCGTCCGAAGCGCCGGCGTGCGACGTCGAGCGGGACGACCGTGCCGCCGCTCGGACCCTGGAACGGCGGTCCGACGATGATCTCGCCGAGGCTCGAGCCGCCCGTCCCGGCCGGGATGATGCAGAGGTTGCGCCCCTGATCGTAGGTCGAGCCGTCGGGACAGACCTGCGGGAGCTTCGGCGGATCGCCCTGCTTGTTGGGATCGCAGACCGGGCCGTTGAAGCCCACCTTGCTCTCCGCGAGGACCAGGTCGACGAGCGGCGGGCCACCACCGCCTGTGGCGGGCAGCACGCGGACACGCAGCGCCCGCACGGTCAGCGAGTCCGCCGTCCTGACCTGCTCGTTGACGTCGAGGTCGATGATCTGGTTCAGCGGCTCCAGCAGGTCGTTGATCGCCTCGACCAGCGGGTCGAGGTTGAGCTCGTTGCCGCCCAGCGTCAGCGTGGCGACGTTGCTCGTGCCGCTCAGCACCGGCGTCGTCGATCCGGCGGCACAGCGCCCGGTCGCGCTCGATGTCGCTGCGCGCACGCCGATCAGGATGCTGCCGCCCTGCGGAAGCTGCAGCCGCAGGTTCTCGACCTGCGCGACGGCGCCCGCGGTCTGATCGATCGCCCGCCCGAGCGCGGGCTTGATGCTCGTGAGCGCCTGTGCGGTGCCCGCGCCGAGGAGGTCCTGCGGGATGCCGAGCTGCGTGGCGAGGTTGCCCAGGCCGGTTTCGGAGTTCACGCACTGCTCGCGATCGGGGCTCACCCCGTTGGCCGTGTTGATGTTGCCGTTGGCGACGATCGGCTCCGCGCGGTTGTTGCCGGCGATGGAGGCGTATACCGGGCTGGCGCGGCACTGCCAGACCGGTACTGCCGTGAGCGCCTGGGCGGCGGGCGCCGCAACCAGCACTCCGGTTCCCACTGCGAGTACTACGAGGATCCTGCGAATCATGCCTCTCCGATCGTTTAGGCCAGCGCCGACGACGTCCGTGCCTGGCTGCCTGCAGTACCCCCCAGCGCGCCCGTGTCAGGCCAGCGCGCCAAGTTCTGGTCAGCAGCCACTACCCTAACCAACCAAATTTCTCCCACCTGGTTTCGGGCTTCGATCCGTTTCTCGCCGAGTTTGCCCCGGTTTTGGACGAATGTTCGACCGACTTCTACCAGTTTCCTCTGCCGGACGGCGTGCGGGGCGCCTCCAGCCAGGCGCGGGCGCCGCTCAGCGGACGGCGGCCGCGCGCAGTCGCTCGACGGCGGCCAGCACGGCAGCACGCGCCTCGGCGGGCTCGAGCACGGCGGCGTCGCCCGCCTCGCCGAGGATGTCGCGGACGAGGAAGTCGATGCCCTTGAAGGGATGCTCGACGATCACCGAGCCGTCGGAGAGCTCCTGGGCGACGCGGCGCTCCTCGCGCGCCCAGCGCGCGCGCTCGGCGGAGACCCACACGCGGGCGATCCGCGATGCCTCGACCTCGCCCGTGCGCAGCCAGCCGTCGAGCTCGGCGGCGGGATTGACCTCGGGGCGCGGCTCAAAGCACGTGGCGGTCACCTCGGCGTGGCGGATGCGGTCCAGGCGGAAGTGGCGCACGTCGTCGCGCTCGGGATCGAACGACGCGACGTACCAGCCCTCGCGACCGTTGACCAGCGCGTAGGGCTCGACGACGCGCGTCGTGAACTCGTCCTCGTTGGGCTTGTAGTAGTCCAGCGCCAGCAGCTTGCGCTCGTTGATCGCCTCCGAGGCGACGCGTGCGATCGCCGAGTCGTCACCGTCGGCGTCGGCGACGTGCAGACCCTGTTGCATCGGATCGGCGCCAAGCGCGGCCACGATCTTCTCGCGCGCGGAGGCGAGCGACCCCTCGGGCAGGTGCTCGCCGATGAGGTCGATCGCCGCGACGAGCGCCTTGGCCTCGACGGGCAGCAGCCGCGCGGGGCGGGCGAAGTTGTCCGAGTAGGGCTCGGGATCGACCTCGATGCGCCCCTCGTCGTCGATCTCGGCGTACAGCACGTACGACCCGCCGCCGAAGTTCACGACGTTGAGGACGTTGATGTCCTCGCGCAGCTCGGCGCCGGAGATCTGCATCCGGTCGCAGACCTCGGCCGCGTCGAGCTTGACGTCGGCGCGCCCGGCCTGGATGAGGATCGAGGCGAGCGTCACGAGGCGCGCGAAGCGCTCGGGGCGGATCGATGTCTCGGTGCGCCGTGTGGCGCCGTTGGCCGCCATCGCCGCCGCGGCGTCGGCCTCGGCCTGCTCGTCGGCGGTTACGACGATTGGCGCGGCGACGTGCAGCGAGGGCCCGCTGTGGCGCTCGTGCAGCAGGTCGATGCGCTCGGCGAGCTCGCGCTCGAGCTCCGGCGGTGCGAGCACGCGCCCGTGCTCGCCCAGGCGCAGGACCCACGCCGCGAGCTGGCGGCAGTCGGCGTACGGCGTCGCGAAGACGATGTCGCCGTTCGTGCCGGAGGGCTGGATCTCGCCGAAGCGGCCGAAGTGGCGCTCGATCTGCCAGGCGATCCGCTCGGAGATCTCGATCTCCGCGTCGCCGGCCACCTCGCCGAACTGCCAGTCGGCGCGGTTGGCGTACGGACGCGGATCGAAGCCCTCGGGCGGTCCCTTGAAGTCGTGCTCGGCCTTCGTGGCGTAGGCGACCTTGCCCTGGATCCGCGACAGCCGGAACACGCGCAGCGCCCGGCGCTCGTGGGCGTATCCGAGCAGGTAGAACTCGCCCTTGAAGAGCAGATGGTAGGGGTCGACCTTGCGCGTGCCGGTCTGGCCGGAGGCGATCGTGTAGTAGTCGAAGGTGATCGTCTTGTTGCGGAAGATCGCCGTCTCGATCTTCGCCAGCCGCTGTGACAGGTCGTGGCCGTCGGCCGAGGCCTTGATCGCCAGGCCGATCGAGCGATTCTCCGGCGCGCTCAGCGGGTTCGTGCGCCCCCAGGTGATCTGCTGCAGCGCCAGGCGCAGCGGCTCGGCGTAGGCGAACTTGCCCTCCAGCAGCGACAGCGCGGTCTGCAGCGCCGCCAGCTCGCCGTCGCAGAACGCGATCGCGGGGAGGTGGAAGTTCTCCGGTCGCAGCGAGTAGTTCTCCTGCTCGGCGACGCCGTCGACCGGCCTCTCGACGGTCAGCGCGATGCCCAGCGAGTCGAGTTCGGAGCGGTCGGCGTAGAAGCGCCGCGCGAAGGCGTCCTCGTTCATCGCGCTGTATCCCTCGATGTCGCGGCGGATCTCCAGCGCGGTCACCGGCCGGCGCTCCGCCATGAGGTACGAGATCAGGGAGAGCTGGCGGATGAGCTTCTCCGTGTCCTTGGCCATGGGCCACACGATAGGGCCAGGCCGCGGCCGCTCGGGGGACCTGCGCGTGCATTGGCCCGCTTTTTGCGAAGAGTTGACGCGCTGCGGGCGCGGCTCAGACGGCAGCGATGATCGCCGCGCAGGCCGTCAGCGCCAGGCAGCCGAGCACGGTCGCGGCGATCCCGAGCACCTCTCCGACCGTGCCGGCGACGCGCACGTCGGGCCCTCCGCCGCGCCGCGCGCGCCGTCCCAGCACCCAGGCGCACGTGCTCGCCGGCAGCGTCAGGAGGAAGAACAGCCCGAACGTGCCCACGATGGTGAGCAGCGACAGCGCGCCGAGGACGACGGAGGCGCCCGCGGTGCCCTGCGTGACCGGCGCGTCGTGGCGCCGTGCGGCGGCAGGCGGCGCCGGGGTCAGGCCGCTCAGCCCGTGCTCGGGCAGCGGGTAGGGCAGCTCGCGGATCGAGTGGCGCAGGTCGTCGACGAAGCACGCACGGGCGGCCTCGTCCCAGCGCTGCTCGTACTCCTCGAGCGTCAGCCGCCCGGCGAGCCAGTGGTCGCGCAGCAGGCCGAGCGCCCTGTCGCGATCACGGTCGGAGGCGCGGACTCGACCGGCCTGGGCGGTGAGTAGCCGTGCGTTCATCGCGTTGCCTCCTTTGTGCCCTCTTCAGCCCCGCAGCAGCAGTCAAGGAGCATGACACCCACGAACGAGCTGCCCGCGATCCCGCACCAGCGGCCGACCGCGGCGACGTCGTGCGCGGGGCGGGGGTGCTGCTGCCAATCGATGGGTTGCGTCGCGGTCACGTTCGCCCCGGATTTGATCGGTCGTTCAAACGAAGCTTAACCGCTCGGTCAAACTGTTGGCGACGATGGCGCGCGCCTCCCGCAACGAGATCATGCAGGCGGCGCTCGAGGCGCTGCGGACGAAGGGCTTCGCGGGGGCCAGCGCGCGGACGATCGCGTCGCTGGCGGGCGTCAACCCGGGCTTGATCTTCTATTACTTCGCGAGCCTCGACGAGCTGTTGCTGGCGGCGCTGAGCGAATCCTCCGAGGAGCGCCTGGAACGCCATCGCGCCGCCGCGGAGGCCGTCCAGACGCCGCGCGAGCTCGTCGCGCTGCTGCGTCACATCTACGAGGAGGACAGTGCCAGCGGACACATCAGGGTGGTCTCGGAGATGGTCGCCGGCAGCGTCGCGCGTCCGGAGCTCGGCCGCCAGGTCATGGCGCTCTGGGAGCCCTGGGTGGCGCTCGCCGAGGACTCGGCCGAGCGCGTCCTCGCCGGCTCGCCATTCGCGGCGCTGGCCTCCCCGCGCGAGCTCGCGCTCGCCGGGGTCACCTTCTACCTGGGCGCCAACCTCGTGACGCACATGGGCCAGGCGCCCGAGACCGTCCAGTCGCTGCTGGCATCCGCCGAGCGCCTGGCCGGTATGCTCGACCTGCTCAGCCCCCGTCCGGACGACGGGGACGCGCGCCCGTGAGCCTCGACGTCGCGACGCGCGCGCTGCGCACGCGGTCGGCCGACCTGCTGCGAGAGGAAGTTGGCCGCACGGTGGCCGCCTACGACGGGCGCGACGACCGCGACCTGATGGTCTCGCTCGCGCCGCTGCACGACTGCGCGCGGCGGATCGGCCTCGACCCCGTGACCCTCTTCGAGGAGGCCGCCACGGGCGCCGCGCCGGACGTCGCCGTGCTCCTGCGGCACTTCGGGCGGCGCACGAACATCACCCCGGAGGCGTTCGGGTTTGCGCTCGTGGCTGTCGCGGAGGGTCCGGCCTATGCGTGGACGTAGGGCGGTGCGACGTGCCCTGCCGCCGCCCTACGCTGCCTCGCGCTCCTCCCGGGTCGCCACCGTGGGCCCTGCGAAGTACGCGCCGCCGCCGATCACGCGATCGAAGCGCGACCAGCGCTCGCCGTTGGGCAACTCCTTCTCGAGCCTGTCGAAGGAGCCCAACCGGCCGCCCAGGTTGTCGCAGAAGTGCACCAGCGTCGCTTCGCGCGTGCACGGGACGATCGGGCTGCCGTGCTCGAGCGACCCGTGGTGGCTGAGGATGATGTGCAGCACGGCCTCGGCAGTGCGCGCGTCGAATCCTTCGATGTGCTCGATCAGCCGCCGCACGCGGTAGTAGCCGAGCGGGATCTCGCCCTGCAGCTTGCCGGCATCGGTCATCTCGATCGCGCTGCCCGCGAAGGTGTACGCGTCGAGCTTGCCGATGTCATGCAGCAACGCGCCGGCGACGGCCACGTCGCGGTTGATCTCGCTGAAGGTCGCGCTGATCGCGCTGACGGCCTGCGCCACCGAGAGCGAGTGCTCGAGCAGCCCGTGGCGGTAGGCCTGATGGAAGCGCTTGGCCGCCGGCGCCGCGCGGTAGCGCGCCCACAGCGGAGAGTCGATCCCGAAGACCGCGTCGAGCAAGCAGCGCAGATCGGCGTCCTGCACCGTCGCCAGCAGCTCGCGCAGGTCGGCCTCCATCTGCGCGGGGGAGCGCGGCGGGCCGTCGATGAGGTCGGCGACGTCGAACGAGTCTGGCTCGGGAGCGCAGAGCGCGCGCAGCTTGAGCTCCATGCCGTAGCGCCCGCTGACCTGCAGCCGGCCGCTCACCCGTACCGGGGCGCCCACGACGGCGATCGCGGCGGTGCTCGCGACGTCGTCCCAGACGTTCGCCGGCACGCTCCCGGTGCGGTCGGCGAGCGTCAGGCGCAGGTACTGGCCGCCATCGCGCTTGGCTCGCAGCTCGGCCTCGCGGACGACGAGCACGCACTCGACCTGGGCCCCCTCCTCCAGCTCTCGCACGAACAT
>Ga0136614_10002846_pt1 | contig 10905 bp, 9 predicted proteins | sample AntDrymUQ2792106_2_FD_106643 | JGI IMG/M metagenome (GOLD analysis project Ga0136614, IMG submission 106643) | Polar desert sand microbial communities from Dry Valleys, Antarctica - metaG UQ279 (21.06) | ecosystem: Environmental > Terrestrial > Soil > Desert | place: Antarctica: Dry Valley... | reverse complement strand
GGTGATCGAGAACGTGTTGAAGATGACGAACGCTCCGACGAAGAGAGCGATACCGGCGAAGACGAGGAGGAAGTAGCGGAAGATGGCCGTGAACTCGTTCACCTCGTCCACCTGGTCCTCGGCTTCCGCCGTCGCGCTCACGACCTTCGCGGTGTCCGGCAGCACGGGTTCGATGGCGGCGACGAGCTCGTCCTCCGCGATACCTTCGTTCGCTGCGACGGAGATCGCGTCGTACTGACCCTGCCGGTCGAGGAGCTCTTGCGCAGCGGGGATCGTGAACACCGCGAAGCTCGCATTCCCGAGGCTGTCGAGGCTGCCGTACTGCGCGACTCCGACGAGCTCGAACGAGCGCTTCGGCTGCAGCGTCGAGATCTCGACCATGTCGCCGACCGAGTAGCCCTGGTCGTCCGCCGTGCCGACGTCGATGACGACTTCGTCGGCACTCGCCGGCCAACGGCCCTCGAGGACGTTGAGCGGATTGAACTGGTCGAGCTCAGGAGCCGTGTCGATGCCGAATCCGAAGGTCGGCGCTCCCTCGGAGCTGACGGCTTTCCCCTCGGCTGTGAGGATCTTCGTGTTGCGCTCGTCGAGCACCGTGCCCGTGGCGAGGGCGACACCCTCGACGCCGCGCACCGTGTCGAGCAACGACGCGTCGACGGGTGGGTTCGGTGGGCTCTCGCCGTCGATCGAGATGTCGAGCCCCCGGCCAGTCACGACCGCATCGGTGCCGGCGTACGACTCCGTGAAGAGCGTCGTGAACGCACGGTCGATCGTGTCCGTGAGGATGTAGGTGCCGCTGATCATCGCGACCCCGAGGACGATCGCGATGCCGGTGAGCGCTGCGCGAAGCTTGCGGCCCAGGAGGCCGCGAAGCGACACGCTGATCACGCCGCGATCTCCTCCAGAACCTCGAGGATCCGGTGTGCATTGCACTCGCCGAGCTCGCGCACGATCTGGCCATCCGCGAGAAAGAGCACCCGGTGCGCCATGGCCGCCGCGCGCGCGTCGTGCGTCACCATGACCATCGTCTGGCCGTAGTCGTCCACCGACCGCCGGAGAAGCTCGAGGATCTCGTTGCCGGTCGTCGAGTCGAGGTTCCCGGTCGGCTCGTCGGCGAAGAGCACCGTTGGCTTCGACACGAGCGCCCGTGCGATCGCCACCCGTTGCTGCTGCCCGCCGGAGAGCTCGGACGGACGGTGCGAGAGCCGGTCCGAGAGACCGACGTCGCCGACGATCTTGTCTACCCAGCCGTCTTCGGGCTTCTCTCCGGAGATCGTCAGCGGCAGCGTGATGTTCTCACGCGCGTTCAGCATCGGGAGCAGGTTGAAGAACTGGAACACGAAGCCGATGTGCCGGCGACGCAGCTTGGTCAGCTCGTTGTCGCCGAGCGTCGTGATCTCGGTTCCCGCCACCGCGACGGTCCCGGACGTCGGCTTGTCGAGACCAGCGAGAATGTGCATGAGGGTCGACTTGCCAGAGCCCGACGGCCCCATGACCGCGGTCAGGCGAGCGCGCTCGATCTCAACTGAAACACCCCTCAGGGCGTCGACCGCTGTCTCGCCCTGCCCGTAACGTCGGGCGACGTCTGCCGCGACGACGACCGGCCCGTCTCCGTTTCCGTTCACTCGGCCCAGCTCCTCTCCTCGATTCGAGTGGCTGAGACTACAGCCCGCCACGTGGCCCCTGGCCGAAGTGGCAGCCATCGGGCAAAGTCCGTGTATGGATTCGGTAGTCGAGATTCAAACCGCCCTCGAACGGGCCCGGGCCGGGACCGACGAGCTTCTCGCACCGGTGTCCGACCCGGGGCTCGTCGAGCCGGTTTCCCCTCTTCAGCTACCGCTGGTCTGGGAGCTTGCGCGCGTCGCTCGCTTCGAGGAGCTGTGGCTTCTCCGCGACCTCTACGCTCAAGCGCCCGTCATCGACTCGCATCCCGAGGTGCACGAAGCGTTCCGCCGGGAACGAAACGGGTCGCAACCTCCGGCACTCAGCCCCCCGGTAGTCCGGGCGTATTCGTCCGCGGTCCGCGAACGCGTCCTCGAGGCGGTCGAGCACACCGAGCTTGTCCGGGCCCGGGCCGCTGCTCAGGAAGGGGTTCGTCTTCGGGCTCGTGCTGCAGCACGAGCTTCAGCACCAGGAGACGATGCTGCAGACGCTCCAGCTGCAGACGACGGTCGAGTATCCGGTACGAGACGACAGCCCGTTCGGAGACGCCTCCGACGGTCCCGACGAGATACGCGTCGAAGGTGACTCCTTCGTCCTCGGCGCGACCGACGAGCCGTGGGCCTACGACAACGAGCTCGTCGCTCACGAGCTCGAGCTCGACGCCTTCTTCATCGACCGAACTCCGGTCACGAACGGCGCCTTCGCCGACTTCATCTCGCACCGTGGCAACAGCTCGAGCAAGCATTGGAGTCCCGAGGGATGGGCGTGGCGCGAGCGCGAGGAGATCCGAGCGCCGCTCTTCTGGGAGCGGAGCAAGGACGGCTGGGAGCGCGTTCGGTTCGGACGGCGCGAGCCGGTTCCACTCGACGAGCCGGTTCAGCACGTCTCCTGGTACGAGGCCGACGCCTTCGCGCGTTGGGCGGGCAAGCGCCTCCCGACGGAAGTCGAGTGGGAGCGAGCGGCGGCCTGGCACGAGCGTCGAGGCAAGGATCGCTTCCCGTGGGGCGGCGAGTGGACGGGGTACGAGGCAAATCTCGGCCATCGCCGTTTCTCTCCGGCTCCGGCCGGCTCGTACGCCGGCGGCGAGAGCCGCGTGGGCTGCCGCCAGCTGACGGGTGACGTCTGGGAGTGGACGTCGTCGCACTTCCTTCCCTATCCCGGCTTCCTGGCGTTCCCGTACCCCGAGTTCTCCGAGGTCTACTTCGGGGACGAGTACCGCGTCCTCCGCGGCGGCTCGTGGGCAACGGACTCGGTCGTTGCACGATCGAGCTTCCGCAGCTGGGATCTCCCCGACCGCCGTCATCTCTTCGCCGGATTTCGCTGCGCCCGAGACGGCTAGAGGTTTCTGGGGTCTGGCTCCAGCCAGACCCCGGTTCTAGGGTTGACGCCGATGACCGAGCGTCCGCTGCCGCCGTCCCGTGTTCGGGTCGACGTTCTTCTCGACGATGCAAGCCGCCGAGCGGCACTCTACGAGGCGACTCTCCGCAGCCTGACCGACACCCCGAAGGAGATTTCGCCGATCTGGCTCTACGATGAGCGCGGATCTCGTCTCTTCGACGAGATCACCCACCTGCCCGAGTACTACCTGACGCGAGCAGAGCGGGCGATCCTGGCCGAGCGAGCGAGCGAGATCGCGTCACAGACGCGAGCCGAAACTCTCGTCGAGCTCGGGTCAGGGACGTCGGAGAAGACTCGCCTGCTACTCGACGCGCTCGCCGCCGAGGGAACGCTGGGACGCTTCGTCCCGCTCGACGTGAGCGAAGAGGTGCTCGTCGCGAGCGCCCAGGAAATCGCGGACGAGTACCCAGGGCTCGAGGTGCACGCGGTCGTCGCCGACTTCGAGCGCCACCTCGGGATGCTCCCCGCAGGCGGCAGGCGGCTGCTCGCATTCCTCGGCTCGACGATCGGGGGACTCGAGGTGGATGCCCGGGAGCGCTTCCTGCGAACGGTCGCGTCGTCACTGGGATCGCGTGACGCGCTTCTGCTCGGTCTCGACCTCGTCAAGGACCCAGCTCGCGTAGAAGCCGCGTACTCCGACGGCAGCGGAGCAAGTGAACGTTTCCAGCGAAACGCGCTTGCCCACCTCGACCGGGAGTTGGGCTCGGACTTCTCGGGAAGTCGCTTCGACTACCGGCCGAGCTGGGACCCGGAACGCGAGTGGATGGATATCGGCTTCCGCTCGCTGGAAGCTCAGGTCGTGCACATTCCGAGGCTCGGGATCGAGGTCGCGTTCGCCGATGGCGAGCACCTGCGCACCAGCGTGAGCTCGAAGTTCCGGCGGGAGCGCTTCGAGGCGGATCTCGCCGCTGCTGACCTGCAGATAACTCGCTGGTGGACCGACGCGAGCGGCGACTTCGCCGTCTGTCTTGCCGTGCCGAGCGGCTCGGTCAACCGCTGATCTGCCGCTGCGCCTCGGTGAGCACCTCGCCGAGGATCCCCACGATCTCGTCGAACTCGGCCTGCCCTGCGACGAGCGGAGGGGAGATCTGGATGACCGGATCGCCGCGGTCGTCGGCGCGACAGATGAGCCCGGCGTCGAACAGCGCATTGGAGAGGAAGCCGCGCAGGAGCCGCTCGCTCTCCTCGTCCGAGAACGTCTCGCGCGTGTCCTTGTCCTTGACGAGCTCGATCGCATAGAAGTAGCCCGTCCCGCGCACGTCGCCTACGATCGGCAGGTCAAGGAGCTGCCGTAGCGTTTCGGCGAACGCCGTCTCGTTGGCCCTGACGCCTTCGACGATCCCCTCCCGCTTCATGATCTCGATGTTCTTGAGCGCGATCGCGCACATGACCGGGTGCCCGCCGAAGGTGATCCCGTGCGAGAACATCGAGGTGTCCGCGAGGAACGGCTCCATGACGCGGTCGGTCGCGACGACTCCGCCGATCGCCGCATATGAAGAGGAGAGCCCTTTCGCCATCGTCATGAGGTCGGGCCGGATGTCGTAGCGCTCGGAGCCGAACCAGTGCCCCACGCGGCCGAACGCCGTGATGACCTCGTCGGCCGAGAGCAAGATCTCGAAGCGGTCACAGATCTCGCGCACGCCCTGCCAGTAGCCCTCCGGAGCGACGAACGCGCCGCCCGCGTTCTGCACCGGCTCCATGTGCACGAGGCACACGGTCTCGGGGCCCATAGCGACGATCGTCTGCTCGAGCTCGTCGAGCAGGAAGCGCGTGAACTCCTCCTCGGTCTCCTCCGGCGGCCGGTGGTAGCGATTCGTGTTGGACACGTGCCGCACCTCGGGGACGAGCGGCTCGAAGGGCTCCCGGAGCGGCTGGATGCCGTTCAGCGTGAGGGCGCCGAACGTCGTCCCGTGGTAGGCGACGTGCCGCGCGATCGCCTTGTAGCGGTGCTGTCCCGAGCCGGTCGCGCGGTAGTACTGGCGCGCGAGCTTCCACGCGGATTCGACCGCCTCAGAGCCGCCCGAGCAGAAGAAGACGCGGTTCAGGTCGCCCGGCGCGAGCGACGTGACCTCGGCCGCCAGCTCGATCGCTCGCGGGTGCGCGTACGACCAGTTCGTGTAGAAGGGCAGCTCGCGCATCTGCTCGAGCGCCGCCTGCCCCATCTCCTCGCCGAACGAGTAGCCGACGTTGACCGAGAAGAGCCCGGCGAGCGCGTCCAGGTAGCGCTTTCCGTGGAGATCCTCGAGGTAGCAGCCCTCGCCGCGAACGATGATCGGGACGTCCGCTTTCCGGTACCCGCCCATGCGGGTGAAGTGCATCCAGAGGTGATCCTTCGCCGCCTGTTGGAGATCGATGGTCGTGGCGCTCATCTGATTACCAGGACATGCCGCTTCCGGAGCAGCGTCGCCCCGCGCCCGTGCCGATCACCGCGGCGAGCGGAGTACGCGGGCGGGAACCGGACCACGGTCGGCTCACCCCCACGAGTCGTGGCCGTCAGGGTCACTCTGCGAGCTTCACCACAACGTGCTTGATCCGCGTGTACTCCTCCATCGAGTAGAGCGACATGTCCTTCCCGTAGCCCGACTCCTTGAAGCCGCCGTGGGGCATCTCGGGCGTGAGCGGGAAGAGGTGCTCGTTGATCCAGACCGTGCCGAAATCGAGGTTCGCCGCGACCTTCATTGCTCGGCCGACGTTCTCGGAGAACACGGAGGCGGCGAGCCCGTAGCGAACGCCGTTCGCCAGCGCGATCGCGTCCTCGTCCGAGGAGAACGGCTGGACGGTGACGACCGGGCCGAAGACTTCGTTCTGCACGATGTCGGAGTCCTGGGCGACGTCGGTGACGATCGTCGGCGAGATGAAGAAGCCGCGTTCCCCGACGGTCCCGCCACCCGTGACGATCGTCGCCTCGGCGTCAGTGGCGCGCTCGAGGAAGCCGAGCACACGCTGCTGCTGCTCATGCGAGATCACCGGGCCCATCTCGATGTCGTCATCCGACGCTGGATCCCCGACGGTCATGGCGTCGACGACGCCCACCGTCTGCGAGAGGACGTCGTCGTAGATCCGCTCTGAGACCAGGATCCGCGAGGACGCCGTGCAGTCCTGACCGGAGTTGAAATAGCCCCCGATCTTGATCGCTTCTGCGACGGTGGCGGGATCGGCATCGTCGAGGACGACCATCGGCGCCTTGCCCCCGAGCTCGAGGTGCAGCCGCTTGACCGTGTCGGCGGCGTTCTTGGCGATGATCTTCCCGGTCGCCGTGTCTCCCGTGAGCGAGACCAGGCGAATGTCCGAGTGCCGAACGAGCGCGTCACCCGTGGGGATGCCCTCGCCCGTGACGACCTGCAGGACGCCCGGCGGGATGACTTCCTGCGCCAGCTCGGCGAAGCGGAGCAGCGTCAACGGCGTCTGCTCCGCCGGCTTGACGATCTGGACGTTTCCGGCTGCGAGCGCCGGCCCGATCTTCCACATCGCCATGTACAGCGGGTAGTTCCAGGGGCAGATGCCGGCGACGATCCCGAGTGGCTCTCGCCGAATCATCGACGTGTACCCCTCGACGTACTCGCCGGCCGACTTGCCCTCGAGCTGCCTCGCCGCTCCCGCGAAGAATCTTAGGTTGTCCGACATCGCCGGCGGCTCGTCTTTCGCGACCCACCAGGGCTTCCCGACGTTCTGCGACTCGAGGCGCGCGAGCTCCTCGGCGTTCTCGTCCACGATGTCGGCGAGTGCGAGAAGGAGCTCCATTCGGTCCTTCGGCGTCTTCGAGTGCCACTCGCTCCAGGCCTTCTTGGCGGCAGCGACCGCCCTCTCGACGTCTTCCCCCGTCCCGGCCGGCACCTCGGCGAGGACCTCGCCGGTCGCAGGATTCAGGACCTCGAGCGTCTCCCCGCTCGACGACTCCACCCACTCGCCGCCGATGAACTGCTTCATCTGGGTCACCGAAACGCTCACAGCCGGCCTCCGTTCGCAGACTCTGGGGTGAGCGTATCGCTTTGAAAGCGGAGTTCGCGGGGCCTTGACGTCGTCGATCGTGGCCAGCTCTGTTCCTCGTAGGAGCGAGGAGGAAGTGTCTAGGATCGAGACATGCCCGTAGTGAAGCTCCGCGCTCCGCTCACCGAGCTCACCGGCGGCAAGCGAGAGCTACAGCTCGACGGTGCCACCGTGCGGGACGTTCTGCAGGCCCTCGAGAACGAGCACCCCGCGATCGCGGGCTGGATCCTCGACGAGCGCACAACCATTCGCCAGCACATCAACGTCTTCGTGAACGGCGAGCGAGGGCGCGAGGACACGACTCTCACCCCCGAGGACCGCATCCACGTACTCCCCTCGATCAGCGGAGGTTGACCTAGACATGACCGAGCTTCTCGTCGGTACCAAGAAAGGCCTGTTCACACTCCGAGGCGGCGACAGCTCGTTCGAGATCAGCGCGCGCGCCTTTGCCGGCGAGCCTGTCGAGTTCGCGATGCGCGACAGGCGGAGCGGGCGCTACTTCGCCTGCGTGACGTCGGCCTTCTACGGGCCGAAGATCTTCGTGACCGACGACTTGGCCGGAGAATGGCAGCAGGCGGAAGGTCTCGCGCTCCCAGAGGGCGAGGAGAAAGCGCTGATCCGGCTCTGGACGGTCGTTCCAGGGATCGAGGACGACCACCTCCTCGCGGGCGGCGATCCTGGCGTGCTCTTCGAGAGCCGTGACGGGGGCATGACCTGGGAGCTCAACCGGCCGTTCTGGGAGCAACCGACGAGACCCGAGTGGGGACCCGGCGCCGGAGGCATGTGCCTGCATTCGATCGCGACTTGGCCCGGCGAGCCTGGCAAGCTCGCCATGGGCATCTCGGCGGTCGGCGTCTGGCTTTCGGACGACGGCGGCCAGACCTGGCGCCACGGGAATGGCGGGCTGATTCCCCGCTATCTGCCCGAGGACTCGCGGGAGGACACGTTCGACCTCTGCGTGCACAACATGCATCGCGCGCCGTCACAACCCGAGCGACTGTTTATGCAGTTCCACGGCGGCGTGTACCGCTCCGACGACGCGGGCGAGACCTGGATCGACATCGGGACGGACACCGGCCTCCCCTCGGACTTCGGCTTCCCGCTCGTAATCGATCCGGACGATCCCGACAGCGCGTTCGTGATCCCCCTCGTAGCGGACCTGGATCGCGTGACCCCGGACGGTCGCGTGCGCGTGTACGAGACGCGCGATGCGGGAGCAAGCTGGACCGAACGTGGCGACGGCTTGCCGGCTGAGGACGCGTACCTGACGATCCTGCGGCAGGCGTTCGCTCGTGACGGCTCGGGAGACGCGATGAGCCTCTACTTCGGCGCGACCTCGGGCGACGTGTTCGGCTCAGGCGACGCGGGCGCCACCTGGTTCACGGCGGCGACAAAGCTGCCGCCTGTCCACTCGGTGCGGGTCGCCTGAGCTCATCCGCGACGCTTCTTGGGGTCGGGCTTCAGCCTGACCCCGGTCTGGGACGTTCCGCAATTTCGCGAACCAACTTCCGATAGAGCTCGCGCGCGCCCTTGGGCTCCGTGTGCAGCATGGCGGCCACGAGCCGCGTCTCGAGGAACGGAGGCGGGGCGATCGCTCCGCGCGCGCGTTCGGCGACCTCGGGCGGCACCGCCACGACATATTTCCAGTCGCGCAGCTTCTCGAGCGTGATCATCTCCATATAGCGGCAGATCGCCTTCTCGGACAAGGCCCCGGAGCGGTTCTCGGCCGCGGCGAGGCGGGTGGGGCGTTCCGGCCCCACCCGCCTCGAGTCGCTAGTCCTGCGTCTGTGGGTTCTGGTACCTGTGGATGCGCGCCCGGTATTGCCCGACTTCGGGTGCGCTCGGGTCGGTGACGGCCGGCACCAGCCGCCCCTTCGCGCCGAGCAGCATGTAGACGTCCAGGCCTCGCGCTCCGGGGCGCGTCGCGCTCGGCAGCCCGCTCGACACATAGACGTAATTGTTGTGCCAATAGGAGGACCAGGCGTTGTCCACCCCGGTCGGCCCCGAGGGATCGTTCTTCGCGTCGTAGAACGCGACCTCGGTCGCCGCCGTCGGCACCGACGAGGGGTTGGGAACCGTGATCGGCGGAAGGCTCAGCACGTCGCTGAAGTCGAACACGGTCGTTCCGGCCTGGTATGCGGACGAGACGCCGATGTAGCCGTCGTTCGTCGGGATGACGTTTCCGTTGTGCTGCGTGCACGTCTCGGTGGACGGCTGCGGTCGCGGAAGGATGTAGCGGCCGCGAAGCGGTGCCGTGGCGCCGGGAGAGACGTTGTCGTAGAACCAGATGTTCCCGCGCGTGTCCGCCGGCCCGTCGCACCCGTGCGCGCCGCCGCCCTGCCACTCGTCGGTGAAGAGGACCACCTCGCCGTCCCAGGTGAAGGACGCGGTATGGAAGAGCCCGCGGAACGGCGGCGTGGGCCCGTTGACGAAGAAGTTCCGGATGTGGGTGTGTCTGCCCGGGACGTCGACGGTCGGATTCGCCGGATCGGAGACGTCCCAGAGCTGCCCCTCCTCGAGGCACGCTCCGGCCGCCACCTTCTTCGAGCCCGAATCGAAGACGGTGATGTCGTGGCAGCCGCGGACGGGGCTGCCGCCGTTCCCGGTCGGACCGGTCCAGACCGCGGTGTCCGCATGGAGCGGCTGCTCCTTGAGGACTCTGGCGCTCGCGGGGTCGGCGTCCGGGATCTCGACGATCGAGATCTTGTTGTGATCCGGCACGCAGTTCCGCCCTGGCAGGGCGAGATCCTCCAGACGCGTGACCCGCAACCCGCTGGGATACGAGGACACGTACACAATCGCCCTCTGGTTCCGTGCGTCCGTGATCGTCGTGTGCGTATGGGAGCCGCACGCGGTGTTCACGGAGGCGATGTGGGCCGGGCTCCGCGGATCGCTGACGTCGAAGATGCGCAACCCTTCGAACCCCTTCTGGCGAAACGTGCTCGGGACAAGGGTGGCCGGGTTCGTTCCGGAAACGACCGGAGTGTCAACGGCTGTTGCGCACGCCGCCGTCGTGACGGGCTCCTCTATGGACTGGATCAGGAGCAGGCGGCTCTTCGCCTGGTAGAAGGACACGTCGCCTTGGTTCCCACGGCACTCGAGGACCGAGATCTGCGTCGGGTTCGCCGGATCGGAGATGTCCACGAGGCGGAATCCCTCGTAGTTCCCCTGCGCGAGGATCTGCGTGAACCCGCCACGCAGCCCGCCCCCTCCCCAGAACGCGAGATCCGAGTTAAAGCACGTCGGCCCTCGGTCGCAAGCGAGAAACTCTGCCGGCGGCGGCAGGTTGGCGACGTGGAGCATGTTCGGACTCGCGTCGTCGGCCGAGCCGTGACTCGCGACGGCGGTCAGCGGAAGCGCGAGTGCGAGAACTGCGGCTGCCGCGGCAAGCATCCGTCGAGACGAACTCATCTCTCTCCCCTTCCCTCGAAGAACATCACAACGCCGTTCGGCAGGGAGCTAAACGAGTTGACCCGGCTCGTCGAGCCTGACGCTAGACGATCGCGACCATGCGATCGATCGCGCCGCGAGCACGCTCTGCGACCTCCGGCGGCACCGTCACGACGTATTTCCAGTCGCGCAGCGAGTCGCGCAGCTTCTCGAGTGTGATCATCTTCATATAGCGGCAGATCGCCTTCTCGGAGACGGCTTCGAAGCGCTTTTCCGGCGCCTCCTTGTTCAGGCGGTGGATGATCCCGGTCTCGGTCGCGACCAGGAACCGCTCCTTCGGCGACTTCCGCGCGAACTTGATCATCCCCTCGGTCGAGAGGATGTGCGTCTTGCCGTTGCCGAACGCCATGCACTGGCTCGCGCAGCCGCACTCGGGATGGACGAGGAGCTCGGCATCCGGAGCTTCGT